>ERZ1292633.4334-Hain-H41-02um-R1-4334-length-13229-cov-6_pt1 | contig 13229 bp, 5 predicted proteins | sample MGYA00564406_ERZ1292633 | MGnify/ENA primary metagenome ERZ1292633 (study PRJEB36523, sample SAMEA6512639) | groundwater metagenome | collected 2019-01-08 | study: AquaDiva: Metagenomics assemblies of 32 groundwater samples
GGGGAGAGATCCTCCACCGCCGCCACCGCCTCCGCCACTACCTGCGCTCGGCGTCACTGAAACGGCCGAAGTTGCAGCTGATTCACTATCAGAGGCATTCAAAGCAGAAACTTTGAAATAATAAGCCGTACCATTGGAAAGCCCCGAAACCGTGTAATGGGTATTCGTGGTTTGCGCTAAATAAGGATAGTCTGCGCCAGATTTTTGATAAACATCATATTTGGTAGCCCCGCTTGAAGCTGTCCAAGTAAGATACGCTTGTCCGCTAGCAAGAGCGGAGACGGCAAAATTTGTCGGCGCATCAGGAGCGCCTGATTGTGGTTGAGTCAAAGCATAAGGAGATAAGTGGTCTGTAGGTCCCGTGAAAGTTATCGCTGGGTCGCTGTTTAAATCAGCGATAGTAGTTGCGCCAGGAACGCTTAAAGTGGCAGTGGTACTTATTGCCGACCAAGCTCCGCTAGTTGAAGGAGAGGAAATTTCTATTTTCTTAGCTTGAGCCAGTGTTAATCCAGCGGCTTGTAATTCTGCCCTAGAAACAGTTAAGTCAATGCTGATCTTTCCTGTAATGGTAGTAACAATATGATTAGAATCGTCGCGAGCTATAATTTCTTTGGCTGTGCCTATTATTTGAGTAGCATCGCTAGTTGTGTAATTGGTGGTATTTTGAACCGTTACTGATCCCGCGCTACTGCCGGTACCTAAAGCATTTTTAGGAAAATCCACTTTAATTCCCGTGCCCTGCAACGATCCTCCGCTTGAAGGAGTGATGGATCCGCCCTTGGTATTGAGAGCAAATCCGTTTACGGCAGCCAATGTGATACTCTTGCCTGTAGCAGGGGCGGTTACCACAATTCCAGATGAATTATATCCATCATAAGCCGCTTTAATCGTCCAGCTTCCCGAACCAACTTTAAGAGTATAATTGCCGCTTGCATCCGTGGAGGCGCTCGCAAACCCACTAATACCGTCACTTGCCCAGACCTTAGCGTTGATTACCGGAGTAGTACCATCGGGAAGATAAACTGTTCCAGTGATGGTTTGGCTGGCGCCGGTAAGCGTTAATGCCTGAGCTGGCAAGTCCGCTCCATTTATAGTAATTGAAATTTTATTGCCAATGAAATCGGGTTTGCCAACTCCTAAGTCATATGTTCCGTCTTTTAGCTGGAAAGAGAAAGCGCCACCGGCATCAACTGAACCGCCCCCTCCTCCATTGGGACTAGCAGCCCAAACCCAAGCGTCTGTTACATTAGTACCTGTTACTGTTCCTGAAACCGTGTAAAGACCGCTTAATGTATAGACAATAATTCCATCATTGGCAGTTCCACTGGTTTCCACAAATCCCGTGTTCGTTACACCAACAGAAACTTGTGACAATGGTCCATATCCTGGAATACCTCCATCTATATAATAAGTGGTTGTTCCAGAGGCTGGTTTTTGAACATCTATTTGATATTCTCTGCAACTTGCTCCTGAACCAGTACAATCTGCTGTTACTACTGAAGTGTCCGCAAATCCACCCCCATTATCGCTGTGCACACCGACAAAAGCTTGACTGAATGAACTGGCCGGAGAAATTCTGATTTTAATTGTTGAAGAAAGAATGGCTATATTATGCGATAAATCATTAGCATTACTACTATTAAAAGCTGATAACACTTCCTTATAAATTTCACCATTACCCGGAAGACCAACATGCAACCAGCGGTTAGTTCCACCAGAGACCCTTACTGTATAAACTCCGGTCGCGTCAGTTCCGTTACCTCCAAGCATTGGCCCATGCTCTCCATTAGTAATAAACACAAACGCCTGTTGCAAGGCCGCGCCACCCTTAGTAATTGTTCCGGAAATCGTGTAATTGTCTGATGAAGAAACAGTAAAATTGACAGTCGGATGAGAATTGCTGGCGACAGTAATACCGCTTTGCTCGCCCAAAAATCCATAAGATTGCGAGTCAGCGCCAACATGATAAAGCGTGCCGGGTGTAACATACATTTTGTAGTATCCCTGGCTATCTGTTTTGGCATTGCCTCCACCCGGTCCGCCTTCTCTCCAAGCATACAAAGAAGCGCTAGATAGACCGTTGCCCGCGGAATCCTTGACATAACCTTCAATAAAATCAGAAGGAGGAGCAATAACTATCGTTTGGGTTCCCGCAGTATAAGCAGATATTAAAAATGTATCATCTACCACTATTTGAACTTCTACCGGAAAAGGCATATTTGGACCACCAACGCCAACTTTCCAAGTTCCCGCGGAAACATTAAGAGTAAAATTTCCACTTCCATCAACCTGTGTTCCAGTACCCTTGCCGTTTTGTATGGGTTGGTAAGCAAAAACCCAGAGCATTCCGCCTTCGGTTGCGCCAACCGCTCCGCCCGGCTTTTGAACATGACCCATAATTTTATGGGTGGCAGTAGGGAAAACAAAATTCTTGCCACTGGCCGTAGGGACTGCGTCTGTAATAGTTACCGACAAAGAACTAGGGTCTGTATAAGCACTTGAACCCACCGTGCTAGCCAAAGCGTCAGGTGGGATGTGCGCCTCTACGCGATAAGCTCCATTAATCGGTATAGCTACATTATAAGTTGCTATACAGGTGGTTCCATCCGTTCTGAAAAACGCGGGATTCACCTCTTTAAATCCAGAACTTCCCGTATCCACCACATCCGGCATAGCCATTACCACCACATCTTTACTTTGCCCGCCGGCCACACAACTTGTGCCCATTGTTGCGGTTCCGGAAATTTTTCTAGTTGTAGGCAACATTATAAGATCTTGAGTGGCTGAAATATTTACTTGCATCCCTGCTGAATTTAAATGAGCGCCGTTGATGTCATAGGCATAAGTAAATCCCATAGTTGCCACTCCAGTAACAGTAAAAACTTTCGTGCCAGAATTATAAGTCATTGTATTACCGCTAGAGCCATCGGTGCTATAAATCATCGGTCCTCTCATACTCATTATGGCGATACGAATATTAGCGGCATCTCCATCGGGCATTGCGGTAGTTTTGGCAGCGTCATAATAAACCTTAGCAGTATAATCACCCTTGATATCAAAAAATGAATTAGGGCCCATATCGCTCATCACCCCATCCACCATCACATTCACGGGACCGCCACTAGCTCCTGTGGGAACCTTAACGACAATTGAAGTAGCAGACCAGGTAGCTCCTGTATAATCAGCTTCTATTGGAGGCAAAGGACCGGTTGTTTGACTAAATCCTCCGGAAAAAAATACTTTATGAGTTGAATCCCCAGCAGTACCCGTGCCAAAACTCGTTCCAGTAATAGTTACAGTAGCGCCCACTGCGCCAGAAGACGGACTAATAGTGGTAATTGCGGGCAGAGTAAGCACATTTACCGTCAGCGACCCACTTGAATAAGTAGCCAGCGCGGTTTGAGGTCCGTCAATATCATTAACAACGCTTCCCGCGATAGCTAGTGTTGCTGTGCCGGACAAGGTGAGTCCACGAATAGTGGCTTTGTTTCCTTGAAAATCAATAAAGGGTAGACCCGGACCACCACAGGCAAGAACTGATCCGTTGACAGTATAATTAGCGCAATTGCTTGCCCCCATCCCATCAATATTCTCACTAAAATTTATAATTATTCTGTCGGTAAAAGCAAGGGCCGAAGAAATCGTCGGCACATTATCAACAGTAATCGTAGCTGAAGCGGTTGCTGTTTTTGTCACCGCTATCGCCGAACCTGCCACTACGTCTCCCGCCACAGCGACAGTTTGAATAAGAGTCGCCGCATTGGTGGCTCCGGCACCTATATTATAAACAACCAAAATATGGACAAGACTACCCGGTGTAATTTGAACAGGACTAGAAAAAGTAAAAGTTGTTTTTGTATTATTGGCGCTGAACGTAGCCGGCGTAGAAACCAGTCGCTTGTCTGTTTCATCCACTTGTCCAAAAGCGGATCCATTATCAATGTAAAAAACCACTGAACTGATATTGGTCGCTTCATTTTCTGTTCCGCTTGGAGTCGGAGCGATAGAAACTATGGAATCAGATGTTCCCGGAGCCGCGCTTATCGCAAGCTGTTTGACCGCCACATTGGCCGCGCTGGCTGCGACGTATTTAGCCGCCGGATCATTAGCGCCATTGGAAACCGTAAGTGCCGGCGCAACATTGCTCACAGTTAAGGCATTGGCATTATTCATTGCGAAAGTTCCGACAGGAGTAACCGTCATCGCGATATCCGCCGCCGCCGCAAAACCTAAAGTAAAAGTATTTGTATCTGTTAAGGCCAACCCATCAGCGGTAATTAAAATTGAAACTGCGCCACCGGCTGGTGGCACTACAACATCAGTGATATTAAAAGTTTGCTTGGTATCATTCGTCGCAAAAGCCGCTGACGCACCCAGATCAATGTCCCCTTGGTCCGCAATGCCGTTGTTGTTCACATCCTTAAAAAAATGCAAAGTTACTGCCGTATCATCTGCTGATCCCGAAGGTGTTGGTGATAAGGTAGTAATTGTATCTGGCACGTCTCCAGAATTCACTATATTTAACTTAAAAACTGGCGCTCCTTTGAAAGTCGTAAATTGCGTGCCAGGCGTCATGTCCGTTTTTGCCGCGGTATTGATTGCCACCGCATGTGCTGATGGCGCATACATCAAAAACCCCGCGCCGACTAATAAAGAAACGCTAAGCAACGAAAACGAAATATATTTTTTCATATTTATATTTTATTTTATTAATTATTAATTAAATTATTTATTAAAAATTAAATTAGTTAACGAGATAAATTTTGTTTTATTAAATATAAAACAATAAATATTGGACCTTTATTATAATATTAAATACATTATACAACCAAATACATTATACAACCAAATACATTATACAACCAAATACATTATATCATTTTTGAAAAACAAGCACGAATTAGAAAATAGTAAGTAGTAAATAGTAAGTAGAATTTATAAGATTTAAAAATTTGCAATATGCAATATTAAAATTTTTACCGGCTTCTATTTTCTACTTGCCACTTTCTAGATTCTATCAATTTTCTAAAACTTCTATGCCGGGTAATTTCTTACCTGCTAAAAATTCCAACATCGCGCCGCCACCTGTGGAAATGTGACTAATTTTTGAAGCAAGTTTCATCTTTTTTAAAATCATAAGCGTTTCTCCTCCGCCCACCACCGAAAAAGATTTATTACAAGCAATTTTTTTTAATAATTCTCTGGTTCCTTTATCAAAAGGTTTTTTTTCAATAAAACCCATGGGACCGTTCCAAACAATAGTTTTGGACTTTGCGATAATTTTTCCATAAAGCTTTATGGTGTCAGGTCCGATATCATAAATAAACTCATTTTCTTTGACTGCTCCGATACCACAAATTCTTTTTTTCTTTCCTTCCAGAGCCACCGCGTCCAAAGGAAGATGTATTTTGACGTTTGTGATTTCAACCTCTTTAATCCCATCTTCTAGATCTGAATCTATTTTTGATTTTCCTACGCCTATACCCTTTAAGCTTAAAACGGTGTTGGCTATTCCTCCCCCCAAAAGAATGTGATCGGCCCTATCAATAAAATTTTTTATGACAGGTAATTTTGTTTCCATTTTTATCCCACCGATAATCACACAAAGCGGATGCTCGGATTTTTGCAAAACGCCCGAGAGAATTTCTATTTCCTTTTGCAACAAAAATCCTGCTGCCGATGGCACAAAAAGCGGCAGTATTGATATGGAGGCATGAGGTCTATGAACAGCTCCAAAAGCATCGTCCACATAGACATCCCCCGATTCAGCTAAGTTGCGGGCGAATGAAACATCACCCCTTTCTTCGCTTGAATAAAATCTTAAATTTTCAAGTAAAATTAATGACGGCGTTTCTGCTTCTAAAATAGATTGCGCCACTTCTTTGCCAATGCAATCCGGCAAGAAAATGACTTTGCGTTTGGCAAGTTTTTTCAGATGTTTGGCAAGCGGTTTGAGTGAAAATTTTTTATCAGGCTCACCTTCGGGTCTGCCCATGTGTGCCAAAATTACCACTTTATTATTATTTTCAAGCAAATAATTTATTGTGGGCAAAGATGCCTTCATCCTAAAATCGTCCAAAATTTTTCCTTTTTTATCCAGATCCACATTAAAATCTACGCGCAATAAAACGGTTTTATTTTTTGGATTCAAATTTTGAACAGTCTTCAACATATTGATTAGAATCTAGTAGCTAGGAGTTAGAATTTAGCATAACATTATTAAAAAAATATCTATCAGAAAAAGTTAAAACTAGATTCTAACTCCTAAATTCTATTAAATATTACACGTCGGGCAACTGCCAGGAATTATTTCCGCGATATTGGGCTCGGGATTTACCAACTCCGGCGAAACATTTTCTTCTTGAATGTTTTCTTTTTTGGCTTCTTTTTTAGTTCCCACATTCAAAACTTGCAGTTGCTTGCTTCCCGAGCGATATATGGTGATACCCTTACAACCAAGTTTATATGCCAACCAATATGCCTCTTTAACGTCTTCTACTTTGGCGTCATTGGGAAAATTAATAGTTTTAGAAACCGCGCAATCAGTATATTTTTGAAAGGCGGCTTGTATTTTAACATGTTCTACAGGAGCAAGATCATGCGCAGTAATAAATATCTTTTTCCATTTTGCCGGTACGCCGTCTACTTTTTGCAAAGAGCCGCTGAGCGCAATATTTTTCATCAAATCTTCCGACAAAAACTTTTCACGTTTGGCCACTTCTTCCAAAAGCGGATTGGTTTCCAAAAGTTCTATGGGTTTGTCCGGATCATTTCCTATGTAAGACAGCCTCACATACGCCAAGGCAAAAATAGGCTCTATCCCCTGTGAACATCCGGCGATCACGCCAATTGTCCCCGTGGGAGCTATTGTTGTAACGGTAACATTTCTCATTTTTGGTCCGCCACTTAAATCATATAAACTGTCTTTATAATTTGGGAATGTGCCGCGAATTTCAGATAGCTCTTGAGACATTTTGTCTGCTTCGTCATCTATAAATTTCATCAGTTTTTCCGCAAACTTCAGTGCTACTGGGGACTTGTAAGAGATTTCCATTTTTATTAAAGCGTCCGCAAAGCCCATTATCCCCAAACCTATGCGGCGATTGCCTCTGGTCATGGCTGAAATTTGAGGCAGTGGATAATTGTTCATTTCCACCACATTGTCTAAAAATCTGACAGCCCACCTGGTAGTTTCTTTTAATTTGTCCCAGTCTATCTCATATTTCTTACCTTTTGCCCTTAGCATCCGTGAAACATTCACAGAACCCAAATTACAGCTTTCGTATGGTAGTAAAGGCTGCTCGGCGCAAGGGTTGGTGCTCTCTATTCTACCTAATTTCGGTGTCGGATTAGTTTTAGGATCATTCATTCTATCGATAAAAATAATACCAGGATCTCCGCTCACCCAAGCGTGCTCAGACATCAAATTAAACACATTTCGCGCATCCAATTTTCTTATCACCTCGCCATTTCGAGGGCTTATCAGTGGATAGCTTTCTCTCTTTTCTACCGCGCGCATAAAATCATCTGTTAGGGCCACCGAGATATTAAAGTTTTGCAAAAATCCTTCTTTATCCTTGCAAGTTATAAATTCTAAAATGTCCGGATGATCGACTCTCAAAATTCCCATATTCGCTCCCCTTCTTCTTCCTCCTTGTTTAACCACTTCGGTCGCCTTATCAAAAACGGTCATAAAAGAAATTGGACCTGAAGCGATGCCAGAAGTCGATTTCACCCTGTCATTTTTGGGACGCAAACGAGAAAAAGAAAATCCTGTGCCGCCTCCACTTTGATGGATAAGCGCCGTATTTTTTACCGCTTCAAAAATACTCTCCATTGAATCTTCAACCGGCAACACAAAACATCCCGAGAGTTGTTGCAATGGCGCGCCAGCATTCATCAGCGTTGGAGAGTTCGGCAAGAATTCAAGATTGGCCATCATTTTATAAAATTTGGCGCCTATTTCAAAAATTTCATCGTCGGAAACATGCGGCTTGTAAACTTTTTCAGCGGAAGCGATATTTTGCGCAACGCGCCTAAACATCTTTGAGGGAGTTTCAACAATTTTTCCATTTTCATCTTTGCGCAAGTAGCGCGATTCCAAAACTTTCACAGCATTGGGAGTCAATTTAATTTTGGTATCCTTATCGATTAAATACCATTTTGCTTCTCTTATCTCCGTTCTCTTTTTTCTATAGTCGCTATAAGATATCGCCACATCTTCTGCCCCGGATTTCTTTAAAGTTTCAATCACAACGTCTTGAATTTGTTCAATGTTGGGAGTTTTTCCGCCATAAAGTTCATTGAGATTTTTTACCACATCATCTGAAACTTTTAACGCTACCGCCCCATCTTCTTCGCGCGCAACTAAAAATGCTTTACGCACGGCATCAGTAATTTTTTCTTGATCAAAAGAAACAATTCGGCCATCGCGTTTTTTAATAAAATAAATTTTATTTAAAAGATTTTTCTTCGTCTGTTTTGCTGTTTTGCTTCTAATTTTCTTAGGCATAAAAATAAAAATTCTAGATTTAAATTAAAATTTTATAAAAGTTTTCAGAATTTGCTTCTATTTTATATCTGTATATTAACACAACAACAAAATTATCACCACACTCACATCTGGCGCCTTCTGATGTTTTAATAAAATCAAACTTAACCAAACAAAAAACCGCCATTTATAGAGCGGTTTTTTGTTTAATCCCCTAGAAGGCGCCGGATTAAAAACTATTTAATTTGTCTTGAGTACTTTTATCCAACTGACCTGAAATATCTAAGCCGTAGGCTTTTTGAAATTCTTCAATTGCAGATTTAGTCAAAGGTCCAAAATAGCCAGAAAACGAACCGAAGAAAAATGATCTGATGTATAAAATCTTTTGCAGGATAGACACTTCGGTATTTTTATCTCCTGATTTAAGAGCTTGGGAAAATTTATGATTCAAAATCTCTTCCCCCTCCACTAATGAAATATTTTTCAGATTGGTATATATCGGCTGATTATTGAGCACCGCCTTTGATCTTGGGCCAATAATCTTTAGCGGATTGATTCCGTTATCTTTTTGCATTGTCGCCACAGCATTTTTAGTGTTGTCGTCAAAGGTTCCGTCTTTGGTAATAGTGATTAGATATCCTCTATCTTTTAAGGCGCTTTGTACCATTGAAACATACTTGCCTAAAGAATTTTCTGTGATCGTTTCTGGAACACTTATCAGTATTGGGGCTACTGATGTTTTCTTTGGACTGATTGTTGGCATAAGAGTCGTTGTGGGACTCACCGAAACTGCTACAGGCGTTACTGAAACGGACGGACTAGGCGTTAGTGTAGATGAAGCCGTTGGAGACACGGACGGAGAAACAGATGGAGAGGCAGAAGAAGTGGGCGCACTATTTGAAGATCCGCCAGCAACATTTTGAGCCTCAGCTTGATAAACTAATTGAAAATCTCTTACGGCTGGCGAAACACCACCCGAAGCGATTAACTGTATGGAAAATTCAATATATTTTGAAGTTCCTGCCAGGGTTCCTGCGCTTTGCACAAAATTTTGTAAATCTAATCCACTTTGAGTATCCGCGGTTCTATAAGACACAACAATAGATGATCCGGATGGAGCAGACGAATCCGCCACAAAGCTTTGCCAAATTCTTTTGCTTAGAGAACTAAAAATAAATCTGGCTGTTCCGGAAACGACTGAGGCGGTGCTGAAATTAATTGTGGGAGGAGAAATAGATGCGTTCGTCCCCGCTATCACCGTTTTAACTTGCAAATTATTGCCTGAAGAGCCAAAAACCGCTGGAGAACTTGAGGTTAATTCGGAAAACGCGCCTCCTCCATCATTTGAAACATAGTACTTTACTTTACCTGCCGATGGGGTTGGCGCTACAACTAAAAACGCCTCTTTAATATCAGCTGAAGATAAAGTGGTAGTTTTAATCTGAGTGGAACCTAAGGTGTATTTTTGTAAGTGCCCATGTGTACCTGCTATATACACAACATCATAAGAAGAGTCAAAAGCCATAGCAAGCGGATAATCATTATAGGTGGCAGTGGCCCAGGCTATAACGCTTGTCAAATTAGTAGCTGTATTCAAATCTGGATCATATTGAGCAAATTTTCCATTCCAGCCGTTTAAATACCCATACCCAGAAATGTAGACAATATTGCTTAGATTATCGATCGCAAAAGCGGATGTCAGCTGATCGCCCCAAAAAGAAGAGAGGGTTGAGGTGAATTCAGTAGCCGTCGCGGATGCTATGTTATATTTAATAAAACGCCCATCCGAAGAACCCAGATACACCGTGTTGTCATAACTATTATATGCCACCTTAGATGGCTGAAATGATGATGGAAAGGCAGGGGTGAGATCAGTAAATAAACTTGTAGTAACGCTATACTTATAAAATTTTTTCGTCTCGGCATTATTACTCTGCCTGCTTATGTAAAAATCACCTGTTGACTTGTCTGCCGCAACTGACACCTCATTAGGATCAAGCACGCCCCACCCCGCAGGAAGAGTTAGGTCAGTAAAAGAATCTGTGGTTGTATTATACAATCTAATCCATGGTCCCGCCGATTTGCCGCTTCCTCCAAAAGCTACCATCAGCATAGAATTTTGCGAGTTGAAAGCTATGTTGTCTACATAACCAACCGCAGGAAGGTTGCTCGATAAATTAGAAAACACTCCGCTCGAAACATTATATTTATATAAAAATGGACCAAGGTCACCACCTCCGCTTATATAAACTGAGTTGTGTATTGTGTCAAATGCCAATAACCCGCCAGAGATTAGGGTGCCTTGTAGGTTGGTAGGAATGTTGGTCATTGTATCAGTTGCGATATTATATTTAGCGAAACTAAAATTACCACTACTAGATCCATCACCGACTATATAAACATACTCGTTGGCAGGATCTGTGATCAAAGACTGCACCGCACGAGTTCTCTCGGAAAAATGCACAATTAAAGATTTGCTCGTTGCGCTGGAACCATTATAAAAACCAAACCAAAAACTATCTATACTGGAACCCACTAACGCCTGTTGAGCGCCTAAATACAATCTAGCCTCGCTGGAACTCCACGATAAAGCGTCCACACTACCTGAAAGTCCCGTGGTGATGGTAGAAAATGTAGACGAGGCAACCAAATATTTATACAGATACAGCCCAGCAAAATAAATTGTATTACTGGATGAATCAAATTGTGAACTTCGAATCTTTGCTGTCAATCCCGACTGAATGGATGTTGACGCAAGGGTGCCGAGATTAAAAGAATATATTTGTCCACTGAGGGCCAGACCTCCGCTCACATACACCAAGCCAGCGCCATTAACAGTAATATCTTCCACAGTAGTTGAGCCGCTCCATCCTAAATTGCTCGTTAAATCAGTCGACGAATCAGTTGTGTAATTATATTTTAAAAACGCTCCACCACCACCACCTATGAGCAGAAGATTGTTAACGGAGTCGTGTGTAAGGGCGCGGATTACCACCGACGAAGTTCCGCTAGATGTTGAAATATCAGACACTAAACCAGATGCCGGATCATACACCCATAGTCCCGCCGATGTTCCAGCGTAAATTTTTCCATTACTAGAATTAAAAGAGAGTTTATTGATTTCTCCCGGGGCCGCAATAGCAGGAATAGTTAGATTGGTCACGCTATCAGTTGCTGGATTGTAAATACTCCAACGCGGAGGATTAGCTCCGCCGCTAAAATGTAAAACATTGTTGGTTGAGTCCCACGCCATAGCATATATATAGTTGGAAAAACTTCCTGTGTTTGAAAGCCAGGAAACTTTACTCGTTAAATCTGTATAGGTGTCAGCGGTTGGATTATAAAAACCAAATGTGCCTTCATATAAACTGTTCAGGGGGCCGGGTAGCCCCCCAACATATACCCTGCCTCCTCCAACTTTTATACTTTTGGCTTGAGCGGCTGGACTTTCCCCCCACACAGCGGTCAATTTGGATCTCAAATCAACAGAACTTGTGCCGACATTAACCAAAGAACCGTCAGAATTCCATGTAGCGTTAGTTTTTGTAGTATCTTTTTTGCTTATGTCCGTTGTAGAATAACTTCCATAGCTTCCTCCGGCTAATTGGCTAAGCACTAAACTTCCGGAAATAGAGTCTTTATCAACGCCACTAAGCGTCCAGTTGCTAAAATCCGACTGGTTGGTGTATGTCTGCGTAAAAGGATCGGCCTTTGCCGTATTTATCAAGGGCAAAAATGAAATCGCCACAAAAGAAATAGTGACTAGTAAATAAATTGATTTCTGAAAAAACTTTTTATTCATATTTTTTATTCTATAAATAATTATTAAAAAATTTGCCTAACATTTAAATTTTACACTTAATACCCGCCTTAATCAAGCAACTTTATCAGCTTTTCTTTAAAAGATTCCAGTTCTTGGTCTTGAGAGTTTCGAGGATATGGCAGAGAATTTTTAAAATCGTCCACGACATGCGACGGCAACGCGCTTAAAATAATTATGCGCTGAGCCATCAAGGCCGCTTCTTCAGGAAAGTGTGTCACCATTATTATGGTTTTCTTCTCTTCTTTCCAGATTTTAAGAACAAGTTGACGAAGTTCGCTGGCGCTCGCCACGTCGAGTGCCGAGAAAGGCTCGTCCATTAAAATAACTTTTGGGTCAAGCGCTAAAGCGCGCGCGATTCCTACACGCTGTTTTATGCCGCCAGAAAGAAGTTTAGGATGGACATCGGTATATTTCATTAAATCCATTTTTTCCAAAAGATTGGCAGATGTTTTGCGCCGAATAGATTTTTCAACTCCTCTCATCTTCAAGCCAAATTCAATATTTTCGGAAACAGTCAGCCATGGAAAAAGCGCGCCTTGCTGAAAAACCATTGCGGTTTCAAACTCATCTTTTTTCTTTTCCTGTTTTTCGCCCCAAAGTAAATCACCCTCTGTCTGATTGATTGCGCCAGACAGTGTTCGCAAAAGAGCCGACTTCCCGCTTCCGGACGGACCGAGCATACACACAAATTCTCCTTCCCCTATTTCAAAATTTATATTTTCATAAGCCACGATGCGCGGTTCATCAAAAAATTCTTTTTTTAAATTTTTAGCTTTGATTAGAATCATGGAGTTTAACAATTAATCTTAATTTAACAATTGATAAAATTAAATAATATGGGATTTAAATCTAGAGTTTTCAATTTTTAATTTTCAATTTCTAATTTCTAAACAATTTTTAATGATTTAATTTTCA
>ERZ1292633.4335-Hain-H41-02um-R1-4335-length-13226-cov-13_pt1 | contig 13226 bp, 14 predicted proteins | sample MGYA00564406_ERZ1292633 | MGnify/ENA primary metagenome ERZ1292633 (study PRJEB36523, sample SAMEA6512639) | groundwater metagenome | collected 2019-01-08 | study: AquaDiva: Metagenomics assemblies of 32 groundwater samples
AGGATCAAACTCTCAGTTAAGAGATATTGATTGCTCTATTTTCTCTTTTTAGGATGGACGGAACAAAAGAATGTATATTTCTTTTCTTCCAATTACTTTTTTCTTGTGTGTTTTTCTTACCAATTTATTCGGTTATGCGTACAATCTGTCTATTCGATTTTCAAAGTTCGATCCGAATAAATCATAGAAGTATTTCGGTACACCGCCACATCCGTCCCCTCGGACGAAAGAAAACCCATCAAGGGCGATGGTCAGAAGAGTATAGTCGAGCCGACTATTAAGTCAAGACGAACTCCAGCAACTAACGAATCGATCGGTAGCCGCCTTGCACGCCATTGGGCGAGAGAACGATTTGCCAGAGACTCGTGTACCGCGCGCGGAAACCTCCGGCAGTCGTAAGCAGATAATATTTCCACATGCGATAAAAAGTATCACCGTATTTCTCACGCAAACTCGGCCGCGCTATATCAAAATTCTTGAACCATGCAAGCAGAGTCTTTTCGTAATCAACGCCAAAGTTATGCCAATCTTCTAAAACAAACAGATCTGATATCCCGCGACCGATAAGTTCTGGCGAGGGAATATATCCGTTTGGAAATATGTATCTATCAATCCACGGATCCGCACTGAACGCAGTACGATTATTGCCGATTGTATGCAAGAGAAATAATCCATCTTCTTTAAGAAGTTTCTTTACTGTTTCCATATAGGTGCGGTAGTTTTTGCGACCGACATGTTCAAACATGCCGAGTGACACAACATGATCGTAAGGACCGTCTGCAATATCTCGATAATCCTGCACTCGAATTTCGATTGGCATGCCCTTTGTCCTTTTTCTCGCAAGCTCTGCTTGCGCGCTTGAAACTGTAACGCCGACACCGCTCGCACCGTAGCGCAGAGCGGCGTGAATAAGAAAACTTCCCCATCCACAGCCAATATCGAGTATGCGATCGCCTTTTTTTAAGCCGATTTTTCTGCATACCAAATCAAGCTTCGCTCCCTGCGCTTCCTCGAGCGTACTGGCGTCTTTCCAGTATGCACATGTATAAGTCATCGTCGGATCGAGCATGCGCTCATACAGATCATTACCGATGTCGTAATGTTTTTCTCCCACCTCAAACGCGCGATTCTTGTTTTGTAAATTTAAAAAACGATGACGGAGAACATGCGGAAGAAGTTTGAGTGTTTTCATACTGAAAACTTGATTCGCAACTCCCGAGCGCAACACTCGCGCAGTAAATTCAGAAAGGTCGTCGACATCCCACCAGCCGTCCATATAACTCTCGCCAACGGCTAGCGAGCCTCCAGAGAGAAACCTTCCAAAGAGGCGCTCATCATGAATTTGCGGATCCCATGGATTCGGGCCGTCAAGGATAACGCCGGATGGCGCCAAAAGCCGCGCAATATATTCTCTTGATCGCATAAACGCGAATCAACTACCTCGCAGCAGAGCTGCGAGGTAGTTGATTAAGGACCATGTCCATTTTGCGCCCTGTGGCGCAGGTAGTGGTCCATGATAACGAGTGCGGACATCGCATCTACTATCGGGACGGCGCGAGGGAGAACGCATGGATCGTGACGGCCGGCGGCCGAGAGCTTTACGGTCTGTTTCTTTCGATTCACCGTATCCTGTTCTTTACCTATGGTTGAAACAGGTTTGAATGCAACGCGAAAATGGATTGTTTCGCCGTTGGAAATCCCGCCGACTGTTCCACCTGCATTATTTGTCCTAGTTCGCACATTTCCATTTTCGTCCGCGTAGATAGGATCGTTGTGCCTGCTGCCGCGCAATTCCGCGCCTTCGAAACCAGAACCTATTTCAAACCCTTTGACCGCATTGATTGAAAGCATAGCCTTGCCTAAATCCGCGCTCACCTTGTCGAAAACAGGTTCTCCGAGTCCAGGGGGAACATTTCGGATTATTCCTCTGATAACACCGCCGATTGAATCGCCTTCGGCTTTAACCTTATCAACAAGAGCGATCATCTTCTTCGCCGCTGTTTCGTCGGGACACCTTATGATATTCGCCTCGATTAGAAGAGGGGTCACCTCTTGTATATTTACACTTGCTTTAATGCCACCCACTTGATCAACATAGCTCAAGATTTCGATACCGAGTTTCACTTTCAGATATTTCTGCGCGATAGCGCCCGCCGCGACTCTCGCGAGCGTCTCACGCGCGGAAGCGCGGCCGCTTCCTCGCCAATCACGGAAACCATACTTCGCTTCGTAGGTAAAATCCGCATGCGAGGGACGATACGCATCTTTCAGTTCAAAATAATCTTCCGGCTTCGTGTCGGCATTGTAGGCGATCAGGAGTATCGGCGTACCGGTTGTCTTTCCCTCGAAATGACCGGATAAGATTTTTATTTTGTCGGACTCCTTGCGCGGCGTTGTGATCCTGCTTTGCCCGGGCTTCCGCCTATCCATCTCCTTTTGTATCTCTTCCTCTGTTATCTCGATTCCCGGCGGACAGCCATCGACAACACACCCAACGACCCCTCCGTGCGACTCTCCGAAAGTGGTGATACGAAACAATTGTCCAAAACTATTTCCAGCCATGATTATTTCTTCACTATACCGCGTATTTGTAATCTTCGCATTACTTCCTCCACCTTTGCATCGAGATGGAGTTCCGTGTCATCTATTATTTCGTCTGCGACTGTTTCGTATAATTTCTTGCGTTCCGCAAGCACAGACTCGACCTCCTCGAGGGTTGTTGCCGATTCCGTAAGACGCGGACGTCCCTCATCATTAAGAATGCGCTCGGCAAGTATCTTCGCAGAGCTTGACAGAAAGATAAGAATGCCGCGCTGTTTCAGCGCCGCAATATTTTCCGGTCTCCCGATGACGCCACCGCCCGTCGAGACAACGGCATCCTTCAGCCTCGCGACTTTTCGCACGATCTCCGCCTCGCGGTCACGAAAATACTCCCAGCCGAATTTCTCGATTGTCAGAGGAATACTCATGCCCTCATCTCTTTCAATCATTGCATCGAGGTCCGCCAATCTTTTGCCCAATCTCTCGGAAAGATGCTTGGCAACAGTAGACTTTCCTCCGCCTCGCATACCGATCAATACAATGTTCGGGTGTTCATACGAATACTCGGTTTTGATGCCAATTGAAGCGAGCGACTCCCAAAATTGCGGATAGGTCTTTGAAACAACATCGGGTTCGTTGATCTCCATGCCATCAATCGCGGCACCTGCGACGGCAAATGCCATTGCCATGCGATGATCGCCATAAGTATCAATGCGCGCGCCTTTTGGCGAGCCGCCGTATATGATTATAGAATCCGAGGTGGACTCGGTCTGTATGCCCATCTTTTTGAGTTCCTGCTTAACGGCAGAAATACGTTCCGTTTCTTTGATGCGTAGAGATTGGATGCCGGTTATCGTCGTCATACCACCCGCAAACGCCGATAGGACGGCAAGAGTTTGTGCCTGATCCGGGCAATCTTGCATATCTACAGTGACTGACCTAACGCCCATGCCGTGTATTGTAATTGCGTTTTTTTTGTACGTTATTATGTTGCCCATGCCCTCAAGTATTTTTAGAAATCGCATGTCCGCTTGCAAAGATTCCGGATTCAAGTTCCCAAGCATTATGGTTGAGCGTGTGAGCGCCGCAATGCCAGCAAAATACGATGCGCTCGATACATCTCCCTCGACTGCATATTCTTCCGCTTTATATTTCTGTCCTCCGGGAACACAATAGCGTTTATAGCCTTCGCTCTTCACATGGACGCCAAACTTGCCCATCGCTTCAATAGTCATGTCGAGATATGGGCGCGATACTTGTTCTCCCTCAATGTCAATATCGATATCCCCTACCAAGGGCGCGATCATGAGAAGCGCGGAAAGAAATTGGCTCGAAACAGTTCCATTCATCATGATTCGTCCCGGGGTGAGTTTTGACGAGAGAACGCGCACAGGCGGAAACCCATGCTTGTCCAGGTATTCTATTTTTGCTCCAAGTTGCCGCAAACTATCTACAAGATGCGCCATGGGACGCTCGTTCAAGCGTCCGCGGCCGCGAATTATTTTAGTTCCAGGAATAACGGCGGAAAGCGCAAGCATGAAGCGCGCCGTCGTTCCGGAGAGAAATGTATTGAGATTATACTCGCGATTTTCTATGCTCTGCAAATTGCCGCTGACTTCCAGTGAATCTTCCTCAAAGGAACAGCGCATGCCCAGCTCACGGAGACACGAGATCATCGCATGCGTATCTTCCGAAATGAGAGGATTTTTGATCTTCACGCGCCCGCCCGTTCCTCGACTCCGCTCGGAACAAGTGAGGGCGGCGAGAAGAAGCGCACGATTCGTATAACTCTTCGAGCCGGGTATCGCAACATAAGCTTTAACGGAGCTTTTGAGCGGATATATTCGTATGCGTTTCATGGGAATATAAAGCACGCTATGCGCGCGACTGTCAATTATCCCACATTGTCAAGAATTACAGCATCGCGTATTATGCAAGCTAATGGACGAGAATGGACACAAAGAGTTGGACGACTTGCGCAAAGAGATAGATAAAGTCGATCTTAGATTTTTGGAAGAACTGGCTGAATTCATGAGAGAGCGCATGAAAATCGTGGAGAAGGTCGGCGCGTATAAACGCAGGGTCGGAAGCAAGATTTCCGACAGTGTGCGGGAGCATGAAGTCATACGAGACAGATCCACAAGAGGAAAGAATAAGGGACTTTCCGTAGAGATGGTCGGAAAGATATTCCAAAGCATAGTTGATCACTCAAGGCAGCACGAATGAGATCATGCAGAGAACCGTAGTTGCAAAGAAATTTGAACAATTTCCGGAATACGTACATGCGCGACTCGCAAAAGCAATCGCGGAAGTTGAACGCGCATCTAGACGAAAGGTACTTAACCTCGGCATAGGAAATCCTGACGTGCCGCCAAGTACGCGCTACCTCGACAAGCTCTCTGAATTCATTCGCGATAAAGACGCGCATCTCTACCCGGGTTATGGAGGTACAAGAGAACTCAAAGATGCAATACGAAAGTGGTACAAGAATCGCTTCGATGTCGACTTAGAAGAAGATGAAGTTCTTGTTTTACTCGGAGCTAAAGATGGCGTTGCACATCTTCCATTCGCGCTTGCTGGTGGAGGCGGCGAAATCTTGATACCGGATCCCGGTTATCCGGGATTCTCCGGATCGGCTCTTCTCATCGGAGCCACGCCCATTACCTACAATTCATTGCGCGAAATTGAGACGAAAATAACGGACAAAACAGCATTCATTTGGGTAAATTTTCCGTCCAATCCAACGGGGGCTGTTGCTGAACTGGACGAATTGAAGGAAACCGTCGCGCTCGCAAAAAAGCACGACATTTCTGTCGCATACGACAATGCATATTCCGAAATAACGTTTGATCTGCCTGCGCAGACAGGCGGATATACGGCTCCGAGCATATTGCAAGTGCCAGAAGCGAAAGATATCGCGGTGGAACTTGGCTCATTCTCAAAGACATTCTCATTTGCCGGCTATCGCATGGGCTGGATGGTTGGGAACAAAAACATTATCGCCGCGCTCGCGAAAGTGAAAACGCAAACCGACTCCGGCATGCCGCTCTATCTCCAGCGTCTTGGCGCATTTGCGCTCACGAATCCGGACATGGATTGGCACAAAAAGATGCTCGCCACATACCAAAAACGTCGCGACGTCATCGCGGAAAAACTTCGCACGCTCGGCCTTACGTTTGATCCGCCAGCTGGCGGACCCAAAGGCTCCCTCTACCTCTGGGCAAAAATCCCCAACTCTGCAGAAAGTTCCGAAAACTATTGTATGGCTTTACTAAAGGATAAACAGGTCCTTCTCGCGCCCGGAAGCGCATTCGGCGCAAACGGCGAGCGCCATGTTCGCGTTTCTATCTGCGCTGATATCAGTAACATTGACGAGTATCTCTAGGTTATACGATCACAAAGATACAGAGAAAATACTTGGTGATTAATGGTATTCGTAACCATATGGAACCTTTTTGCGTATCCCCAAAATGTCTCCGACCGTAAGTAAATTGAAAATACACAAAAAGCATTGAAGTATTATTATTTGAGGGAAAAATGCTTTTTTATCCAAGAATCATTCTCGATGCTCTCGATTACAGCGTAAAGAACACTAGAGCCTGTCGATAATTCCGCTTTTACAAGGGCTACGACATCTTCACAGTCATATGGAAATATCCATGCGCTATCCTGTAGTCGCAAAAATCCAAATTGGTGCATGTATCCTCGGAGTCGGTCGCGAACCTTTCTACGTTTCTCCGGAATATCGAACATGACGAGACGCCACCGTTTGTCCCATCGAAGGGGACGATGGTGGCCAAGAAGCGCACGCTGTTCTTCAAAAAGAAGTTGGCATCTGCCCTTCTCGGTTATCTCAACAAATTTTTTGCCATGCCGCTCGACAAATCTAACAAGCCCCTTTTGCGCCAATCTACCTGCGACGGTCTTCGCCCGATATGCAAACTTGTACTTGTCTCCCATTAATTTCGGTATGGCCTGAAACACGTTCGGCGCAATCATGGTAACCGCGAGAATGCCAGCAACCCCAATAACGCCGAGAACGATCCCCTGCACGTTTCTGTATATCCTCTTCTTTTTAGCGTCCTTCTCTACAATTCCCATATCCACAAATTATATCCGACCGTGAGATTTTGGAGATATGGGTGTATGGATTATGTACGCGGTCTAACCTCTAACCGACGTACCTGTAACACTAAACTACTTGAAACCCGATTGAATACCGCGATCCTATGATTTTACCGCCACAATGAAGGTCGTTAAATTTGTCTTGATATCTTGAATATCAGCTTCGAGGATTTTGAGTTTATATACTTCCGCCGCCGTACGCGAGGCTATGACAGCTGTCGATTTTGAGAACTTTCCACTTGCGAGATCTTCGGCCGCTTTGGCGGTGTCCTCGTAAGTCTTTAATTTCACCCCTGCCCACTTCCGCTTCAAATACCTTCTGCATTGTTTCAAGGCCTGATCATGTGAGACTATTGTGCGGATATCTTCACGCTTCGTGTATTTCGTAACAAGAAGGTTCTGCTTTATATCGATGTCGAATATCTTTCGTATCCTGAAGACGTGCTTCGACATCGGACGTACAGCTTCTGTAACTATTCCGCCGATTGAGTTTTGTATGGGAAAAATTCCGATGTCTATCTTGCGATTCTCGAGAGCCGACAGAACATTCTCAACTGAAATCAGGTAACGGAGCTCGAATCTTTTTATTCTGCTTTTCTTAACGTACACGCGGGCCGCTTCTTCTGAAAAACTCCCCATTGCGCCTGACACGCCGATCCGTATGGCAAGTGTTTTTCCCCTCATGACGCTATTTCGTTCGCTTTTTCTCGACGGCAACCAAAAGAGGAGTCGCAAGAAAGATCGACGAATATGTGCCTGCAGTAATCCCAACCAAGAGTGTAAGGGCAAAATCGCTAGTCGATTCAGGTCCGACAAAATATAGAATCGCGAGGGTAAACAATACAGTGAGTGACGTATTCACTGAGCGCACAAATGTCTGCCCCAAGCTCCTTCCGGCAGTCTCGGCAAAATCTTCGCGACGATTGCGCTCCTGATTGACTCGTAAATTCTCACGAACACGATCGAAGACGACAATTGTATCGTGGATCGAAAAACCAAGAATCGTAAGTATGGCAGTCACAAAAAGCGTGTCCACTTGGGCGCCAGTTATAGATCCAAGAATCGCAAAGAATCCAACCGGCACTATCACATCGTGGATTAGAGTGATGAGCGCAATCAAGCCGTACGTCCACGATGAAACCGGCTCTGATACTTTGCGAAATGCAAAAGCGATAAAAAGAAGAATGCAGAGCAAGACTAGTGCAAGGGCGATGAACGACTTGTTACGAAGTTCCTTGCCAATCGTCGGACCGACTTCGGTAAGCTGGTCTATGTGTGCAGTGGCAGTCTCATACGACATTGTTGCCGACAGTTTTCCGCGCTGGAGATCGGTGAGAGCGTGCATTCGAAGCGTATACCCATTTGTCCCCGACTCCCGCAAGGAAAAGCCCGTAAATCCGGCATCTTCTAGAGATTTGACGATGGCATTCGATGCGGGGCGCATCCCATCATATCGAACCTCTATCAACGTCCCGCCTGTAAAGTCGAGACCGAGCTTGAGACCGAAGACTAATATCGAGATGAGCGACGCGAGCACAAGCGCTCCCGTTAAGCAGAAGAAAAGGTTTTTGTGTCGAATGATAAACATATATTATGCGTGCGTGCCAGAACCAAAGAGAAAACGGACTAATCCTGTTTTCGCTTCGATACCCAGAGCCATGAGGAATGTGCGCGATACGCTTATGGCTGTCAGCATTGATACCAAAACGCCGATGCCAAAGACAAGCGCGAACCCCTTGATGAGCGAAGTGCCGAACCAGAATAGAATCACGGCAGTAATTATCGAAGAGATGTTGCTATCGCGAATCGAGGGCCACGCGCGAGCGAAACCATCAGTGATAGCTTCGCGCGTGTTCTTGCCGGCTTCCAATTCTTCTCGCGTGCGCTCGAAGATAAGAATGTTCGCGTCCACTGCCATTCCTATAGAAAGAATGAACGCGGCGATCCCTGCGGCAGTCAAAGTTACCGGAATTAGTTTGAATAGCAGAAGTACTGCGACGATGTAGACTAAGAGCGCAATCGCCGCCAAAAGCCCCGGCAAGCGATACCAAAACATCATGAAAAAAATCACGGCGATAACGCCCCATACTCCAGCCATTACTCCATCTCGCACCGCCTCCTCACCTAAGGTACCGGCGACCGTCTGCGTCGATATGAGCTCTATAGGAACTGGCAGCGCACCGTAATTGAGATTGCGCGCGAGCTCTTTCGCCCCCTCGGGAGTAAAGTTGCCCGATATTACCGCCTTGCCATCGGGTATAGATTCGTTGATGGATGGAATGGATATTGGCGAACCATCAAGAAACATTCCAAAATATCGGCCCACGTTCTCCTTAGTTAGATTAGCGAAAATGCGTGTCCCATCCGCATTAAACGTAAGCAATACCACCGGCTCGTTCGGAACACCCCCAATCGCCTGATTGAACTGAATTTGCGCGCTTTTGAGATCTTTCCCGGTAATAGCGGCAGACTCGAAATACTTATTAACCGTAGACGTGGAGATGTCGGACAGAATGGCATCCTCTTTCAGAAGACGAAATTCCAGAACGGGTGTCTGCCCTATCAAGTCTATCGCCTTTTGCGTATCGGTAACGCCCGGCAACTCGACGATCAGGCGTTCTTCGGGCCGTCCTGCGAGAGTGCCGGCATGCTGTGTTTGTACGATTGGTTCGGAAACGCCGAAGAGATTGACCCGCCTCTCGATCGTATCTCGCAAAGATGCCATCGAATCACCGACATCAGTTTGTCCTATGGCGCTCAAATTCGCTCGATACACAAGCTGAGTACCGCCCGATAAATCGAGACCAAGTTTGAATGGCCGAGAGCCTGAATACCCGGAACTATATACATACCAGCCAATGCCGGTGCCAACCAACAATATGAGAAATGCAATCAATCGTCTTTGCATCATGGCGAAGTATACCCATCACTGCAAGAGGTGCAATAGGTGATAGAATCGAAACCATGCATGAGAAAAGCAGAGAGGGATTCGCGGATTCGATGAAGCCACGGGCACCGCTCGAAAGACTATTGACAATCAAAGATGCGCAAGACTTGTTGCACTACAAATCTCTCGAACTGCCAATTGATCAGGAAGTGCTTGCAAGAAGCGTGCCCATATTGCGGAAGGGTCTGGCCAGCATGATCATCTCACCAGAAGAGGTGCGGAGCATTCTTCCGAATACAGCGGACTCGGATTCGGATATTGGCGAGCTTGGACGTGTTGACATTGAAAAAGGTCTGGGATTTTTCGATGATTCTGACGGAAGACGTTTCAATTTTGGAGGTCTAGGAATCGCTCTGCAAAAATATGGGTGGGATATTACGAATCCAAAGTTCAAGGAATTTCTCGAGACATGCGAGAGTATCAGAGAGAATGGCAAGCAAATTGGATTGTTACTCGCACGATCATTCGATCAATGGAACCAGCAAATTAAAAAAGACAGAAATATTGGTTTTCCCGGTTTCCTGGAAGATATGGTTAGGGATGGTGATGTAGTCTTACGTTTATTAAACTATGTTCCCGACGCCACACGTGGACCTGGAAGGCAACAAATCAACGAGGCATGCTTTACACTTCATTTGGTGGCAGATTCGGGCAAAATTAATATTTACGGAACAGAAAGTGGCGAAACATCTATAGAGAAAGAGATGTCATATAAGACTATTTCCGTTATATATGGTAGAGAATTGTCGGCGATTACCGGCGGTTGGGAAGAAGGAACAGAACACACAGTGGAGAAAACCCTGGACACGAGAGGCGGCCGTAGAAGTTCGTTGGTTGTACAAATCTACCCTAAACTCACACCGACCGCGCTTGAACGCCTGCAACATGGTGGCACAGTCGATGAACGGTTCGGCTAAATATCACGACTATGCTCCCGAGGAGTCTCCCTTTTACTTTTGCATAAGATCAAGGAGATTGCGGAATATCATAGCTACGGCGACCGGCCCAACGCCACCCGGGACTGGCGTGAATATCGAGGCGACATCGGCGCACAAGGGATCGGCATCACCGGTAATTTTCTTGTTGAGTTCGCTGGTGCCGGCATCAATAAGAGCTACGCCTTTTTTCAGATGTTCCGGTTTTACAAAACCGGGATTCCCAGCTCCAAGAACCACCACATCGGCATCTTTTAGATCTTCGATCGAGCCTTCTTCCAGCGTAAACATCGAAACATCTGCGCCGAGACTTCGCAGAAGCCATGCAGAGGGCGCGCCGACGAGACGTCCCGCGCCGACGACTACTGCACGCGCGCCCCGAATCTGCACATTATTCTTCTCTAGTATCTCAACAACTGCGAGAGCAACCGGTGCGTGAACGATTCTCTCCTCCTCCGAAATTTTCGGATTAAGCGCGTCCACATCCTTGTTATTGGGAACTGCGGCGAGAATCTCATTTATATCGACACCACCCGGCAGTGGCAATTGCACAATAACGGCATCAGAATTCGCAAGAAGCCGATCCACCGCTTGCAGTATTCTTCCCGCATCGCTTTTATCAGATACATTTATCCGTACCATTTCCACGCCGAGCCTCTCCGCAGAACGAGTCTTTATGCGGACAAAAGATTCAATAACGGGGTTTGCCCCGACCACAACTATTCCAAGCCTGGCTTTGCGCGCGAGCGACGCGAACTTTGGCGCGAGATCGGAATAAATATCTTCCGCTATTTTCTTGCCGTCGATGATCATATGGTAAAGAAATGAGTTATAGTTTCTGTCTCCGTATCGCCTTTTCAAGAGCCGTGTCGAACGTGATCACTTCATGCGTCCTGGAAAGATGCAAAAGTGCCACATCTACAAATGATAGTTTCGTGTTCTTCATTCGTCGGAAAAGCAAAGCGGTTTCGTGTAAAAGTTCCCGCGAAGAATACAGCACGGACACCTCGGCATTTTCGAGCGAATATTTGAGAAACCGTTCAGCGATCTCATCTCCGGCTTTCGAACGTAAAAGTGTGGATGTTTCTAAGAGAATATATTCCGGCAATGCAATGTCCGAGAAAGAGGCCGAGAGACGGATCGCTTTCGCGTGCTGGCTGTCGGCTTCGTTGTAAAATGCGACCCATACGCTCGAATCGAGAATCATCATATCCCATATACGATCCTATCTACCGTCTTGCTCAAATTTTTCGCACCGCGAAAACGTATACTCAAAAGATCCGCAAGAGTGTGCACTCCGTGTTGCCGCTTCGCGAGTGGCTCTATGCGAAATATCGGATCCGCATTGCGCGTTACGACAAATGAAATACCTTTACGCGTCTCGCGGGACACGGATTTCGTGTTGCGCACTAGATCCCTTACGCCAATGATTTTTTCCGTAGCAGTGTTCATAAAAACAAGTGTATCTATTGTCAGACAATTGTCAACGAACATCGCACTTCATCATGCTCTTGCGGGAACACCGTATAAAAAAGAGCCAGCAATAATGTTGCCGGCCCTTTTGGTTCGCCCGAAGTCTGACTATTGCAGTCCTCTGACTCCGAAAAATACCAAGGTGAAGAAATGAAAGAAGTTGTGCAGTCTCCACCGCAAATGCGATTGCATATATGGAAGCACATACTCAGTGCCTCCAAATTTACATTTGACTTTATGGAACTCGATACGAACGTCCTTGATGCCCGGACAGGCCGCCCTCCATACCATCCGCAAAGGCCGAACTTGCCAGTGATCGCAGAAGATTACTATTTTCCGCGGCTCAATCCCGCGTCTGTGAGCCTCTTTGCTCGCCTCTAGGGCCTCCTCAACCATGTTGGTCGCGGAGACACTAAATTGATCTAGTGCAGTCCACAATTCCTGATCTTCCAAAAACATCGCCTTCCACATGGCGGAATTTTCTGGTTCTAGCCCTAGATGCGGAAAGTTTTCATTGCAAAACACAAATACGTGACGCCCTTTCCGATGCGCCTTAGTGTATGCGGCCACGGCTGTTAAGATCGCGCGTGCCGCTGGGGTGTTTTGGCAATACTCCTCCACCACCACCAACACATCCCCATCGGGATTATATCGAGTCAAGCTTCCCTGTTCTCTTTCCATTGGCCTGTGCCTTCTGTTTGTGTCCAATCGGAACTATACCTTCCATTTAGATATGAATCAACCGAAGTACTGATATTCTGTCTTTGCGAGGCCTTTAGCCGAAGCAATCCAGAATATGTGCACGAACTCTAGATTGCTTCGCTCCGCTCGCAAAGACAAATGGTGATAGGTTAGTTGGAGATAGTATTATATTATCCCCATTGCCTTTTTTAATTCGGTGATGCCTTCTTCAAGTCTCACTGTCGGCTCCCATCCTAGCAGTTTTTTTGCCTTCTGATTGTCAGCGAGCGTGTCGCGAGGTTCGAGTCTCTCTTCAATTTTAATCGTGGGGCCCCCGATCATCGCCGCAAGATCGTTGACGGAGACATTACGCCCGGCGCCGATATTTATTACTTCGCCCACTCCCACATTAGGCGACTCGGCCGCAAGCAAATTGGCTCGTACGATATCGCGAATATTAGTGTAATCACGAGTATGCGTTCCATCTCCCGCAATCGTCATGGGTTGATTCTTCGCACGCTGAT
>ERZ1292633.4337-Hain-H41-02um-R1-4337-length-13226-cov-6_pt1 | contig 13226 bp, 9 predicted proteins | sample MGYA00564406_ERZ1292633 | MGnify/ENA primary metagenome ERZ1292633 (study PRJEB36523, sample SAMEA6512639) | groundwater metagenome | collected 2019-01-08 | study: AquaDiva: Metagenomics assemblies of 32 groundwater samples
CACAAACGCTGTCCGCCGAGCCCGGTGATTCCGAAGAAGACATCGCGGTCGAGGCGTTCCTGCTCGATATCCATTGTGTCACCAATGCCAGGTTCCAACACTTCGTCGATGCAGGCGGATACGACATGCTTGAGCATTGGCCCGAGGAAATCTGGCCGCACTTGATTGAACTCGAGGACTTGACGGGACAACCGGGACCCCGCTTCTGGCGGCAGGGACGGCATGATGTGCGACTGGCCGAGCACCCCGTCGTGGGCATCAGTTGGTACGAGGCCCAGGCGTATTCCCTTTGGATCGGACAGCACCTTCCGAAAGAGGCGGAGTGGCAAATGGCGGCGTCGTGGCACCTGCACAGTTCGACCAACCTGGTGCGCCGTTTCCCGTGGGGTGACGCGATGAACAAAAAGCGTTGCAACATCTGGGGCTCGCGGATCGGAGGGACGGTTCCGGCGTCGGCGTTTCCAAACGGAGCCGCTCCCAACCACGTCTTGCAGCTTGTGGGAAACGTTTGGGAATGGACGGACACCGAGTATTCGATCACGGATGGGAACAACCGGCCGATCGTCGGCGAGATGCCGATGCACGTGGTTCGCGGCGGCGCATTCGACACCTACTTTGAGTTTCAGGCGACGAGCCAGTTCCGCACCGGACAACTCGCCCTGGCGCGGACGCACAATACGGGCTTTCGTTGCGCCATGAATCTCGCCGACGCGAATTGGATCAACGGCGGCTAGAACGAAACGACGCTGAACCGGATTCTTTGGGAGATATTCATGGCCACCGCGACCTACACTCGAAGCGCGACGATGCCGTGCCTGATCTGCGAGCAGAAGAACTCGCTGGAGGCCGTCGTCTGCAACACCTGCGGCGCGCCGATGGCGCTGATTCAGGAAGCCGTCGCGCAGGATCGAGACCCGTGCATCGTTACGGTTGTCGGCGACAGCAACGTCGGCAAGACCGTGTACCTGGGCATGCTCCTCGACATGTTGTCGAATCGCGCGGATGATTTTGAGGCTGTTCCCAAGGGCGCGTATTCCGTCAACCTTCAGCACTCCGTTGTCAGTCACCTGAGCATGCGGCAGTTCCCGCCAAAGACAGCCATGGAGGTCGATGACTGGCACTGGGCGTACTACCAGGTCCGGCGGCGCAAACGCACCACGGATACCTACGACCTGGTCATGCCCGATATGGCCGGCGAAGCGATCGCGGCGGAGGTCGCGAATCCTAAGACCTTCAAGGTCATCCGTTCGCTGTTGGAGAAGAGTGCTGGCGCTATTCTGCTTGTGGACGGCGCGTTGGCGGCGGCGGGTTCGCCCCAGCCGGATTTCTTCGCTCTGAAGCTGATGAGCTATCTGGATGGCGTGATTGCAACACGGGGGGAAAAGAAGCTCACGACGCCGGTGGCCGTCGTGCTTTCGAAGGGCGACTACTGCCCTGAGGTGTTCGACGACCCTCGATCCTTCGCGCAAAGCAATCTCAACCGGCTTTGGAATATCTGCGAGAGTCGCTTCGCGAATTACGAGTTTTTTGCGACGAGCGTGGTCGGCGCCCTCGCCTACGGATCGGACGAATATGATAATGTCGTTCCGTATCCGCTGCACATCGCGCCTCGCGGCGTGATCGAACCCTTCGAATGGGTGCTGACCAAGCTTCAAGGCGACTGCAAGCGACGTTAGCCATGACCCAGACGACGATCGCCTGCGATCAGGCGATTTTCACGTCCATCCGCAGCCCGATGGGCGAGGGGTATCGAATCGTCGCCGCGAGCCGCGGGTTGAAACCCGAGGAAAAGCAGGCGATCACCCGGTGCTCCCCCTCCCACGAAGCACTCTGCGCCCCCCGCGACGAAAGTGGGTCGGATGCCGACGCCACCGGGACGGCCTTCTACACGTTGCCGTCCGGACGATTGTGTGCCGCGTTTACGTGTAACGCCGGTGCCGAGCACACCGGACGCGGCGGACTACGGGTCTACACGCAAAACGTCGTCTTTGCAGAGACCGACTTCGCGAAGTGTGGGTACAATCCCCTTGCGGTGTTGCGGGCGATGAAAGCCGCCGGAATGACCGCGCCGCAGCTCTGCATCAGGACCCCGGCATTAATGCCGGGGCTCAGCAGCCCTGTGCTGCCTTCGCTTGAGTTGGCGGTTGATGCGTCCGGCGTGCAACCTCTCGACGGGAGCCTGTGCGCTCTACTACCCAGATCCCGCCGGTGCTGCGTGGCGCGCTGCCTGATGGATGGGAAGGCCGTCGCGGTCGAATTGCCGAAGGGATGGACGGAGTGGGCCGAAGCGCTGGTACTCGGAATTCCGGGACCGCTACGGGCGAAAGTCTCGTTCGGCGCAGGACTACGATTTTCGGTCGGACGAGGACATTGCCTGCAAATCTTTCACGACGAACGGCGTGCGGCCGCCGGCCGCGCCTCGGCTCAGGGAATCCGCTTTGTCGATTCGGAAACGTCGGAAGATGCGCCCGAATCGGAGTGGTTGTCATTCGTCGAACGCCATTGGTCGCAGGGGGACGTTCATGGGTTGATGCGTCGCACGTCAAGACCGTTCGCCGACTGTTCGCCGGAGGCCCGCGAGCGGATCGGTAGACTGTACAACGCAACCGACGCGTTGCCCCAGACGGAAAGCGTTCAGATACTCTCTCTGATGACCCGTACCCTCGCGGAGCTTGGTCAAGGCGTCGAACGAGAGATACGACTCGAACTGTGTGATGCGGCCGGATGTACCCTGTTGGATCGCTTGTCGAAAGCGCGCTGGAACGACGTGAGGGCGCTGTGGAGTCCTCTGCTGAACCTCTGGCGACGCGGCGGCGAGGCGACGGTCTTTGCGCAAATGTTGGTCGCCTGCGTCCTGCGCTCTGCCGTGAAGGACGATCCGCAAGCCGCAGCCGAAACGGCTTTGGATGTGGCACGCGATATTCCCGTCGGCGTCGATCGAGTCTCGCACGATGGCCTTCTGAACGAAGTTCTCAACCGCCTGGCAGAGGCGACGACGCAGCTTTCCGAGGCCTCGCGCGCGCGACTCAAAGACATCATCCACCGCTGGCAGACGGCACGACCAACATGCCCAATCGTAGCCGGGTTGATCGAACGCTGTGCCGCGTTGCAACTCGGCGTAGCACGAACGTAACCCCCCCACCATCGCAATCCTCTCAACCGCCGAACAAAGCGTCCGCAGACAATGAAGAGCTTTCACGTTAGGATTTCAGCATGAACCACGCCGGATTCGTTTCGCGCGTCGGTCCGAGCATTGAGCTGCGGCGAACGAGGATCCGATTCCTCGCCGTTCCGAGGGTTGGATGGTCTCTGACAGTTTCGTTTGATCTTTGCAGGAAGATCAGTGCATTACAACGAGGGCAATGATGAGCGAACAGCTAATCGAATGCGTGCCGAATTTCAGTGAGGGCCGCGATCCGAACATCATCAAGCAGATCACCGAGGTCGTCGAAACCGTCGAAGGTGTTCGCCTCCTCGATGTGGATCCCGGCAAGGCCACCAACCGAACCGTGGTCACTTTCGTGGGTCCGCCAGAGGCGGTCTGTGAGACCGCTTTTCGTCTCGCCAAGAAGGTTGCTGAATTGATCGACATGAGCAAACACACGGGTGAACACCCGCGCTTCGGAGCGCTCGACGTGTGCCCGCTCGTACCGGTCGCGAACATCACAATGGATGAGACGGCCGCTTACGCCCGCAAGCTCGCTAAGCGACTGGGCGACGAACTCGGAATGACGATCTACTGCTACGAATACGCCGCGACATCGCCGCAGCGGAAGAATCTGGCCGATGTTCGCGCGGGAGAATACGAAGGTCTGGCGGCCAAACTCGCGAAACCGGAGTGGACGCCCGACTTCGGGCCGGCGAAGTTCAGCGTCCGATCCGGCGCGACAGCCGTCGGCGCTCGCGACTTTCTCGTCGCATACAACGTCAATCTCAACACCACCTCAACGCGGCGGGCCAACGCCATCGCGTTTGACATCCGTGAGAAAGGTCGGCCCAGGACGATGGAAGGAACGCCCAACGGCAAGCCGGTTCTCGACGATCACGGGAATCAGGTTTGGGAGCCGGGCAGTCTAAAGGCCGTCAAGGCGATCGGGTGGTACATCGAGGAATACGGCGTTGCGCAGATTTCCATCAACCTAACCAATCTGAGCGCCACGCCGTTGCACGTCGCGTTTGACGAATGTTGCAAAAAAGCCAACGCCCGCGGCATTCGCGTGACCGGATCGGAGCTGGTCGGTCTCGTCCCACTCTCATCCATGCTCGACGCCGGCCGCTACTTCCTCAAGAAGCAACAACGTTCTTTCGGCGTGTCGGATAAGGAACTCATCAAGATCGCGGTCAAGTCGCTAGGCCTCCACGACTTGTACCCGTTCAAACCCGAGGAGAAGATCATCGAATACGCCATCGCCGCGCCTCGTCAATGCCGCGACCGTGAGGGAGCGGGTGTAGCGTCGCCCCTTGCGGGCGGCGCAAATCAGAGCGTGGAGCGGCAGCGACACGAACTTGTGTTCTGCAAACCCGCGCGACTCGTCCAAATGACCGTCGCGGACTTCGTCGAGGAAACGGCTTCGGAGTCGCCCGCGCCGGGCGGTGGGTCGGTGGCGGCCGCAGTTGGAGCGATGGGGGCCGCGCTCGCCACGATGGTCGCCAATCTTTCGTCGCACAAGCGCGGCTGGGAGGATCGCTGGGAAGCGTTCTCCGATTGGGCCGAAAAGGGCAAGCAACATTACGTCGAACTGCTACGACTCATCGATGAAGATACGGCTGCGTTCAGTGCCGTGATGACCGCGTATGGACTGCCGAAAAGCACCGATGCCGAAAAGGCCGAGCGGCATCGTGCAATCCAAGATGCCACCAAACGCGCGATCGAAGTGCCGCTACGTGTCATGGAGGTCTCGCTGGCGTCGATGGAGGTCATCAAGGCCATGGCCGAAATCGGCAACCCCAACTCCGTCTCCGACGCCGGCGTGGCCGCCCTCTGCGCCCGCACGGCGGTCTTGGGAGCGTACCTCAACGTCAAAATCAATGCGGGGAATCTGGAGGACAAGTCCTTTGTTGCATCGGCAGTCCGTTTCGCTGATAGTGTACGTGATAATGCCGTCACCAAGGAATGCGAAATCCTCGGAATTGTTGATCACAAGCTGTAAAAATCGTTGTGCATTGGTCAGCCCGCTTGAGCGAGCTTTCCCGCCGAAGGCGGATCATGGGCCAGCCGTTTGACCGCCGGTCGCGCGGGCTAAAGTCCGCGGCTCAGAGATGATTTCTACACATTGGCACATGACCGTATACGCGAGCGTTTGCTCTCGCTTGCCAATGGTCGTACACTCACCACTCATGACTGAGCAGTCCCTTCGCAAGCTTCTCGAATCGGTGAGCACGGGTCGGCATTCGATCGACGAGGCCGTCGCGCGCCTGCGGCGATTACCGTTCGAGGATCTCGGATTCGCAAAAATCGATCATCATCGCTCGATTCGTTGCGGCGGGCCGGAGGTCATTTACTGCCAGGGCAAGACGCCCCGGCAAGTCGTCGCGATCTTCGGCAAGTGCGTCGAATCCGGCGTCAACGTCCTCGCCACGCGGGCGTCGACCGAGGTCTATCGCGCGGTGGCCGCCGCGCATCCGAAGGCTCAGTTCCATGAAATCTCCGCCACCATCACACTCCGCCAGCGCGAGGTGGTTCCGTCGCTCGGGACGATCGCGATCGTCTCCGCCGGAACGAGCGACCTGCCCGTCGCCGAGGAGGCCAGGATCACGGCTGAAATGATGGACCAGACGACCGCTACGTTCTACGATGTCGGCGTGGCGGGGATACATCGGCTGCTGGCCCACTCGGCCGCTCTACAGGCCGCGAACGTCGTCGTCGTCGCCGCCGGGATGGAAGGCGCGCTGCCGAGCGTCGTAGGCGGGCTGGTCGATTGCCCCGTGATCGCCGTGCCGACAAGCGTCGGTTACGGCGCGAGCTTCGGCGGCGTCGCCGCATTGCTCGCGATGCTCAATAGCTGTGCGGCCGGTGTCACGGTCGTCAACATCGACAACGGTTTCGGGGCGGGTTTTGCCGCTGCACTCGTCAATCGCCGGCGTCAACCCGCCGCGCACTGAGACTTGGTCATGCCCGGCGATCTGATTGTTACGCGTGAGATCGCACCGTTGCCCGAACGTCGCGACGACGCGCACAAGGGCGAAGTGGGACGGATCGTCATCATCGGCGGATCGTGTGACGAGGTGCTCATGATCGGAGCGCCGGCGCTGACGGCCAACGCCGCGTTTCGAAGCGGCGCGGGATTGGTTCAACTGTTCGTGCCCGCGGCGCTTCGAGAGTCGGTCTGCGTTCTTGCCCCGTGCGCGACGACGCGCTCGCTGCCGACAACCGCCGACTCGATTCTCGACGCCGCGCGCGACTTCGCCGCGGACTTTTTGGTCGTCGGCCCCGGACTGGGTCGCTCGCTCGCGGCGCAAGTCGTGGTCAATGTGCTCAACGGATTCGGCGGAGCGGCGATCGTGGACGCCGATGCGCTTAACCTCTTGTCTACGATACCCGATTGGGGAGTCCGCGATCCGCACCGGGTCGTGCTTACGCCACATCCAGGCGAGCTTCGTATGCTCTTGTCCGGGCGAGGCATCGACCGCACCATTGAGGGAACGCCGCAGTCCCGCCGCGCTGCCGCCTGTGCGCTGGTCGAGGCGACCGGCTGCACGGTCGTCCTCAAAGGTCGCGGCACCATCGTCACCAACGGCGATCGCATCTACACCAACGAAACCGGCAATTCCGGCATGGCCACCGCAGGCGCCGGGGACGTTTTGAGCGGAGTCATTGCGGCGTTGATCGGTCAAAGGATGGAGCCGTTTGAGGCCGCGATTCTCGGCGTTTACCTGCACGGACTGGCAGGCGACTTTGCGGCCGAGGAGCTAGGCCGGTGGTCCATGACCGCTTTTGACATCATAGACTACTTGCCCGAAGCGTTCGGCGAGCACGAAGCGTCGGAAGCCGAGTAATGCCGGACTTCGCCGTCGAACAGATTGATCTCGTTCGCATTCCGGGATACCCGCTGCTGTTGACGATCCTGTTTCGACTCTTTGGAGCGTGGTGTCCCGGGCGATCCTCGGGTCGACGACCAGCGTCACAATGCGGGAGATTTTGACGATCATTCGTCATTCCGCCTTTCCCTCCCAAACGCGCACGTCTCCGATCTCCGCCACCGCCGTCACCGTTCCGGCCTTGCCCGCAAGCGACCGGCTGCCGGAGAGCACCACATACCGCGTCGCGCCGGGCATCAGCGGGCCTCGCCAGTCGTCGTCGATCGCCAGCGGCGTCGCCACCACCTCGGTCCAATCATTCACCGGCACGCCGTTGGCATCGAGAGCGGCCACCCGCACCGCCAGTAGCGACACCACCTCGTCGCCAGTGTTCCTCACCGTCAGCACCGGCCGGACCACGCCCGAAGCATCGTCGGCCACCAGCTTCACCTCGACGTTGATCTTGCCCGCATACTCCGGCGCACGCCGGTCGTGCAACAGATCGCCGATCGCCGGCGGCAGCGACTGCACCAACTCCGGCAGCCCTTCGACGGTGTTGCCCGCGAAGCGGATCAGCGCCGACGCCTTCGTGTCCACGATCCGCATCCCGTATAGGACAACGGTCGCCGCGGACCCGATCGTCACCGCCCCCACGAAAAACACGCCCAAAAAGAGGGCCGTCATAGGCGACATTCTTGTTGGATTATTCATCGCACACCTCCCGCACACGATTCAAGAGCCGACTCGCCGGCCGGCGGTCAGCCCGACACCGGAGAGTTCAGAAAGGTATTCGCCCCTACTGACCGAATATTCGCCCCAAATCGCAACATATTGTAGCGACATGGCTGAATCGGCGGAGTTGATCCCTCCCCCGTTAAAGTGCATAAAACCCATTGTTCATCGCACCGTCGAAAAGCTCGCTGCGCTCCTTCCCACGGGCGGTGTTGTGGCTGAAAAATCGGACTTCGATCGCAAACGCCTTGCGGAATGCCTGAAAACGGGAAGCGAGAATGACCTTTGAACGCGGCTTTGATGCGGAGCAGGCGTCGCTCACCAGGAACGCGCGGTGACGGGTTGGTCGGAGGCATCCCTGTGGGAGAGTTCAGGGACGAGCCACGCGTGCATGTCCGCGGTCTTGTGGACGCTCTTGATCTGCCGCGCGGGAACGCCTACGACGGTGGACATCGGAGCCACGTCGGAAATCACGACGGCGCCGGCGCCGACGACGGCTTCGTAACCGACGCGGATGCTCTGGATGATCGTCGCGCCGATGCCGATGAACGCACCGGGTTCGATGATGACGCGACCGGCGACCCGGGCCCCGGGGCAGATGTGCGTCGCGGTGCCGACGAGCGTTTCGTGGTCCACGATGCAACCGGTGTTGAGAATCACGGAGTCGCCGATCTGGCAGTGGGCGCAGACGAGGACTCCGGCGGCGACGACGGTGTTTCGCCCCAGCGAAACGTTGCCGGCGAAGTTGGCCGACGGATGAATCGCGTTGACGAGCTCGAAGCCCCAGGTCTGAAGCTGATCGGCGAAGGCCCGACGGACGCCGTTGTCGCCGATCGCTATGATCGCTCGCTCCACGCCGAGCCTGGTTCGCAGTGCCGGCAGATCATCGGGATGGCCCAGCACTTTCAGACCGTCGATGCGCCGCCCGTGCGTAGCGGGGTTGGAGTCGGCGAACCCGACGGGATCAAAAGCCCCGGCCCGACGGAGGATGTCGAGGACGACGCGCCCGTGCCCGCCACAGCCTACGATGAGGCATCGGCGTGGTTCATCATTAGGAGTCACGGTTGTTGCGGTCGTTCTCATGTTGAAAATAACGTTCTTCGGGAGGTGCAATGTGGCCCACAATCCGGCGTTTGCGCGGCAACTCCTCTTTCTGTATCGGCCGGACCGGGCTGAAGCTAAACCCTATTCGGCGTAGCCGACCTTGATTTGCGCGCATGCTTGCTTCGCGTTGTCTTTACGAGGAACGCAGGTTGTCCGTCAAATACCTCTCGGCAAGTGCCGATTGACTGATAGAATCGCGAGGGCTAACGTCTGGTTGACGGAAGCCCCCGGACAATTTCCGCAACGCATTGTGGCGCATGTACTTAGCGATGCCAACCAAGACGCAAGGCAATCAAAGCGGTTTCCTGACATCGCCTTTCCTGGTTGCCCTCATGCTCTTGGGAGGTGCGGCCGGTCTTGTTGGGCCTGTCGCCCGATCGATGAACTTTCGACAGGCAAAGGCCGCAATTCCATTGAAAAAACCGCTTAGCGCTATGGCGGTGGATGGGTTGATGCCATTCCGGGTCGTGGAGCGGCACATTCTCGAACCGGTGGTGGTCGAAGCGTTGGGGACGGATCAGTACCTGAACTGGACGCTGGAGGACACCAGCGCCCCGTCGAACGATCCGCTACGGTTCGCGCAATTATTCATTACCTATGACACGGGCGGACAGAATTTGGTTCCGCACACGCCAGACGAGTGTCGATTGGGGGCGGGTTACGAACCGGCGCAACCGCACAAGAATGCCGACATAAAGGTGGGTTCGCCGCCTTCCGGTTCGGCGGATGTTCCGGTGCGGGTATGCACGTTCGTGAAGACGGCGGTTTTCAATCGCGAGGAGGTGACGGTGGTGTACACCTTCCACTGCAACGGCGAGTTCGCCGCGACGCGAGAGGGTGTGCGGCTGCTGTTTAACGATCCGCGGGACACCCATGGATATTTCAGCAAGATCGAGATCGGCTTTCCGCGGGCGACGCGCGAACAGAGCGTACAGGGAGCCGCCAAGCTCCTGAATCGACTGCTGCCGGTGCTCATGCGGGATCATTGGCCGGACTTCGCCGCGGCGGAGGCGGCGGCGCGAACACCGGCCGGCCCCCGGTAGGCGTGTTCGTCGCGTCGGGGGCGGGCGATCGAGACGTCGTACGATACGGAAACGGCTTAGAAAGCGGGTTTCATGGCGAGAAAACAACTCAACAAGAATCTGGTCATCGCGATCACGCTTGGCGTGTTCGCCTTGATGATCGTTTTGTCGGCGCTGATGCTGCGCCAACTCCAGCAGCGCGATCCGAAGTATTTTATCGAGCTTGCGAATAACGCGGCAGCGCAGGGACATTGGCAGCAGGCGGCCGTGTTCTACGAACAGGCGTGGCGCCGGAGTAACGATGCTCAGTATCTGGTCGAAGTCGGCGAGATGTTGCTTCGCGACGGTGACGTCCAAAACGCCCGTGTCGCCTGGCATCAGGCCTTGGTGAAGGAGCCGGGACTGATCGAAGGACACGTCCGCCAGCTCACGCTCCTCTTGCGAATGGCACGACTATACGACGCCCCGCAGGACTGGGAGGAGATCCGCGATGCGGCTGACACGATGCTGAAAACGGAATCGGAGAAAACGCCGTCGCAGACGGCGTTTGCCCGCAATGCGAGGGGGCTGGCGCTGATTCAACTGCGCGATCGTGGCGCCGACCCGGAAGAGGGGTTGGGCGATCTACAGAAGGCCTGCGAACTCGCACAGGAATCGGTCGATTACGCGATCGACCTCGCCGTTGAATTCGTGCGCCGCGAACAACCGGACAAGGCCGAAAAAGCCTTCGCGGATCTGAACGCCAGGAACACCAGGCCGGGCGCGGAGGCCTCAAAAGTCCGCATCGCCTATGCGCGATACTTGGCGGGGCGCGGCAAGCGGGAAGAGGCCGAGCGATTCTTCAAAGAGGCGATGGTGTTTCCCGGCGATGACGCGGGGGCGTTGCGCGAAGCGAAGCTGGCCTATGCGGGCTTCGTCACGCAACAATGGGCGCTTGCCATGCGCGATCCGGAGAGCAAGGAGGAAGCGACGCCACTCTTCGACAAGGCGGAATCGATCCTGAAGGAGTGCGCCGAATCCGACCCCGACGCCTTCATCGCATATCTTCAGTTGGCGATGCTCTACCGTTCAGCCGGTCGCCATGCGGATGTCGTAGAGACTTGCGAAAAGAGGATTTCGCGGGGTTTGTCGCGCAAGGGCGTGGAGGCGACGCAGAACCGGATGAGCACGTTTACGTTGATGATTTACGCGTCCGAGGCGAGCATGGCGCTGGGAATCACCGCGGCGCAGGAGAACAACGTCGCGGATCGCGACCGCTGGTTGGCACGGGCCGAACAGTACGTCGCCGACGCCCGCGGCGAGGCGTCGACGCACCCGCGCGTGCTCAGTCAGGCGGGACGGGTCAAGATCGCCCGCGGACAGGAGCGAGCGGGGCTGGACGATCTCCGCGCAGCCGACGAAGGCTATCGAAGGTTCGAAACGGTCAACTGGGAGAACCGGATGATCCGGGCGCGGGTTCACCTGCAACTGAACGAAGCGGGAGCGGCGCGCCAGGTTCTGGAAGAAGTAATGGACGACGCCGCGAAGACGCGCGGGGCCGATTCCGCGTTCTGGAACCTCTATGCGCAGACGCTGGTTCAAGCCGGCGAACTGAACCGTGCTCTCGCCATTGTGGACCGTGTGCTTGTCGCGCTTCCGGACAACACGGATGCCAAGCGAATCAAGGCGGCGACCCTCGAACGCCTGGGTAGAAATGCGGAAGCCGGGCTGCTGGAAGAAGAACTGAGCGGTTCGGGGATAGTCCGTGCGATCCTGGAAGCTCGTGCGGCGTCATTGGAGGGTGATTCCGAGCGCGCGCTGACGCTTTTACGCAAGGCCTTGGAGGACGATCCGACCGACGTGCGTTTGGTGTCGGCGCTGGTGGAGGAGCTGGCGGGGCTGAATCGCAGAGATGAGGCGGAAAAGGTCGTCAATGAGGCGATCGAGAAACATCCGGACGACACGACGCTTCAGCGGTTGGTGATCTCCGTTCGGCGTGATCTGACGCCGGAGCAGCGCGATCAGGAGATGCTCAAGCTGATCGATTCGGAGTCGGATGCCTACAAGCGGGCGTTGGGGCTGGTCGCATTTTATTCGCGCAAGAACGACGCCGCGTCAATGCTTAAAGCGGTGGATGAGGCGGAGCGACATCTTAAGGCCTCGGACACGCCGATGGCGCAGCGGGCCACGGCTGTTCAACATGCCGCTCTCCTGCGAACCAAGCTCCGTGCGGCCGCTCAACTCAACGACGAGGCGGCCATGGCGGCGGCGCGCGACGAGGGTGCGAAATCCAACGTCGACGGCTCCGGTGGCAAATCGATTCTCGGATTCTATCATTTGCTTCGACGCGAGTACGAGCTCTCCGCTCAGGCGTTTCGCGCGGCGCTTCAGGAGCAGCCGACACAGGTTTCGTCGATGATCTTTCTCGGTCAGTGCTTGCAGGCGCTGGGCCGAACGGACGAAGCGCGAGAGGAATTCGCGCGTGCGTCGCGAATCAACCCGAACGAAGCGCCGGCACATCAGGGGCTGGCGTTGCTCGCGCAAATGCAGGGCGATACCGCGACGTTTCAGCGGGAACTCGCCGTCTGCGAGCGGTTGATGCCCGACGACCCCTGGGTACGGGAGCAGGTCCTGGTTCGATCGGAGGAGGCCGACTCCGCCGGCGCGATCAAGCGTCGCGAACAACAACAGACCGAGCGCCCCGACGACACGGCGAACCTGTTGCGACTGGCATCGCTGTATGAGACGGTCAAGGATCAAGACAAGGCCGACCGGGCATACGCCCGCCTGCTGGTGCTTCTGCCCGATGATGCGCGGACGGCGGCGATGGCGGCGACGTACTTTCGCCGCACCGGGCGTGCCGAGCACGCACTGGAGGTCGTAACGCAATATGCGGAGTCTCGACCAACCAAAGAGCAGCAGGCCGGAGCGGCGATCCTCGTCGCCAACGAATACTTCCAGCAGGGGGACATGCGCGCGGTCGAACGGACGCTGCTGGGTGCGGCGGACGTCGCCATGACGTTGGAGGTCGCTCAGACGCTGGCGGACTTCTATTTGCAGCAAGCGGGGCAGGCGGGCAAAGCCCTCACGTGGTTCGACAAGGCGGTTGAACTCGCCGCCGCGTCGCAGTCGCCGCACCTCTCGGCCATTCTCGAACGCCGGATCGGCTGCTTGCTGGACCGCGACGTGAATGATCTGGGGCGTGCTCGGCAAGACGTGGCGGAACTCCGCCGCCGGTTTCCGGACAACGCCCGTGGACTTCTTCTGGATAGCGAAGTTCACGCTCGCGCCGGCGAAATCAACGAGGCGGGCGCGTCGCTTTCGGACTATCTGACGAAGCGACCGGACGACTCCTACGCACTTTTTCAACGT
>ERZ1292633.4338-Hain-H41-02um-R1-4338-length-13223-cov-6_pt1 | contig 13223 bp, 9 predicted proteins | sample MGYA00564406_ERZ1292633 | MGnify/ENA primary metagenome ERZ1292633 (study PRJEB36523, sample SAMEA6512639) | groundwater metagenome | collected 2019-01-08 | study: AquaDiva: Metagenomics assemblies of 32 groundwater samples
GAGCAACACGTGCGCGACAAAGTTGCCGCCCACATGGCATTCCAATCCTTCACTGGTCAATAAAAAGGATTTCCCGTCCGACATTGTCGGCAGAGGGAAAACAGCGCCAGCGTTGACGACCAAAATGTGCAGTGGTAAGCGAAGCGCCTCGAAGGCAGCGCATTTCCGAACACTATCCAGGGACTTGAGTTCCAGATCGAGGTGGTGCAGCACGGCGTCCTTGCGACGCGACGGTGCGAGCCGCTCGCGGATGCGCTTGATCGTATCGCTTCCCTTTTCCTTCGACCGGCACGTCACGACAACGGTCGCGCCTGACTGCGCCAGCCCGACGGCCGTCTCGAAGCCGATCCCAGTATTGGCGCCCGTGACCAAGGCAACCTTACCCGCACCTTTGGCACCTCGTGAGAAGTCCGAAACCGATACCCGCTCGCGAGAAACCGCTGGAGCATGACGAATGCCACGGTCCCCGCAGCGACTTCGTACCACGCGGCCGGACGCCAGACACCCGTCACATAGAACAGCGCCGCGGCTGTTGAGAGCGTGACGAGCGAAAGCGGAGCGGCGGTTTCGGCGTACATACCTAAAATCAAGAGGCAATACCGCGACTGCTGATTGCTACACTTCCGGAACAAACCGGACAAAGAATGCCCCCCTGTTTGGGGCAGTAGAAGAGAAGATCACTTCTTCTCCAGCCTTAAAACCGCTGAATAAATGTGCCCGTGCCCAGAGATGGAGAGAGAGAGACAGAGAGAGAAGGGAATCCAGCCATATGCGCGGCGCCTCGTCGTCCTGTGTCCCTCCGTTCCTTATGCCACCCCCCCTCCACTCGCGGAACGGTACGCAGAAGGAGAAACGGGAGTAGCAGGGGTACAGCGCGCAATCAGCCACTTAGCGCCGAGGCCGCCGTGTCGTCATCGCTGCGATCATCTTCGCCACGAAGCCTCCAGACAATAACGTGACGCCCCTCGGGGCAACGAGGGTGCTCCTCGGTTGACGAGGAGGCCACCATGTCGCCACTGTGACGCCGGTTAAGATGGACGGTGGCCATCGCAAAAACGTTGCGACCGCACCAATTGAGGCGGGCGAAGAGGAGGACCATACGGCATAATGGCGGGAGGACGAACTGACCTGCGTGAGGAACTGGGCTTGTTCGGGGGTCCATCCTAGCGACGGAACGCTTCTGGCCGCGGCGAGTGGCGGCATGGACCGAAGCGACAACGACGAGGAGGACGTGGACGCCGCGGCGGCGGTCGTGGCGGGCGCATGACCCACCGTCGCCGTTGGCGACTTCGCCAGCAACACAGCGACCCGCCGAGCCGCCTTGGCCGATATCACGCGCTGAGGGAGCAGCTTCCCGTCCGTGTCGCATCGGTAGCCGAGGCAGTTTAATAGCTCGAGCATCGACCAGTGCCTCATCACGGCGGCAAGGGCAACGCGAGTGGCCTCCGTGGACTGTAGATGCTCCCAGAGCTGCGGCCCCGTCACCTCCGGCCAAGCCTTGAGTGAAGCGGCGGCGGCGCCCGCGGGCGCCTTTCCACCGCCGCCGACGGCAGGGTGCACATTAGTATCCCTCCCTTCCTCCTCAGTCGTAGTCGTCGAGGCGCCACGAAGGGCAGTGTGGCTCCTTCGCTTTTCAATGAAGTCTGCCACGTGCACCATTAGCGTCGCCAAGTGGCTGACGTCGGGCTGGCGTTCCTCGTGCTCAAGCGTCGCCGCGGACGCGGCCCCAACGTTAGCTTTTCCCGGAAATACGCAGGAGTCTTCCGGGTTGTCGCGGAGCAGCGAGATAAAGCCTCGGCGAAATTCCGCCATCAGTTTGGCGCTGCGGTTGACGCCGAGATGCCGACCGAGATTCAGATCGTCCTCGTACGGATCCTCAATGCACATCGAGTAGCGAACATTTTTCCCCGGGTGCTTGGACAGCAGTGTTTCCTGCGTCGATAGCCACCCAATGGCTGCCTTGGGGGTGACCCCAGGCCGATTGAGGCTCACGACGTTAGCATTCCAATCGAATTCCAGGGCGTAAAAGGCGAAAAACTCGAGCAGAAGCTGCCCCATTTGCTCGTAGAGTTGACCCTTAGCGGCTTCGGAAAGGTTGGGGTCAAAAAGCTCGTTGTACGGTGGGTCAGGATCCGTTGCCGGGGTCACATTCTCCGGGATGCTTTTGGGGTCGACGTAGGCCACATGCTCCTTCGTCACCAAGAAGTAGATCCATAAAATGTTGATCGCGTAGGATGTCAGCAAGCCATGCATGGAGTCGTTGACGCCCGCGGCTTTACTCCAGTCCTTCAAGACGAGCGCCCCTGGGCGACCGCACGGATGCGACGTCAGATACTGACGTAACAAGAAGGAATTTCGAATGCCGAAGACGCGGAACGACAGATCGAAGTCGATGCCGAAGAGCTGAGGGCGGTAGATCGCGTGAATGGGACCGGCGCGACGGAGTTGAGAGAGTACCCGCTGACGGCCGCGCACCAACGCGACCATGGCGTCCGTCGGGGTCCGGAATGTGATGCATAGCCGAGTGCCGCCTTGATCCCACCACATCTGTTCCGGGGGTTGAGACGCGTGGAGGGCCCCACTACCAGGATGATTAGGGCAGGAGGTGGATTGGCCGCTCGGCACGACCGCTGCAGCCGCTGTTGCGCTTACACAACCATCGCCGTTCTTTGGCGGCGGAGGTCCATCATAGACTGGTGGTGCGTTCGTCGTCGTCGTTGCGGCATTGCTGCTGCTGGATGCGACGCCGCTGGAGCATGCCTCGGTGTTCGATGGCGCCGAGGCCGTTGGCGCTTCCATCGAGGGGGGTGGCTTGACGATGGGCACCGCGGCGTCGACGATGGACCGCTCCACGGACGGCCGTGCATCCGCCGCGACGACGGAATCAAATTGGAACACGACGGTGCGGGCCAACAGGGATTGATGCTCGGGCTTGAGAAGGTGGAACGAAAGACCGGTACGTTTCGGCGCCAGCGCTGTCACCGATCCTGCCACAGCCTCCGACGCTTCGTGTTTAATGATGGGCACGCGCGCGTGCCGGATAGGGTTAAGATTTTGCATAGTGAACCCGACGCCCAACAACGATCGGGAAAGCTTGACGACAGCAGCCTTCTCATCTGGGGGCCACTCGCCCCGCCTTATCGCATCGAAGTCCACGACGGTGAAATCGATGTCGCTCAGTCCGTCCCAGAAGCCCATGACGACGCTGCTGCCGAACATGTAGACCCGGCACCCTGGCCGCCAGGACTGAACGATCGCCTCGAGCTGGGCTCGGGCATCGCACGCTTGCCGAAGTCGATCGCGACCGGCGTCGCGCCGGCGTGCCAGTTCGTAACTGAGCCGTCCGATGGCTTGATATCGACCACGGACTTCGTTTAACACGGCGGGATAGTGCGGGGCGATGATGTTGGCCATTTCGAGCAACGCGGCACCGTCTTGGACAAAGCCTTTGTGCCGCTGGGCCGCGTGTTCGTCAAGTTCCTGTTTGGTTAGAAATATTTGACGGTTACCACATAGGTCGCATGACAGGACGCTATTGTTCGTCGCGGAAGTCGCCGACATCACCTACAGAGACAAACAGAGGTGGACCTTCGTTGAAATGGAAAAAATCTTCACCGAACATTGAAGAGCACAAGCAAACGAACGGTGATGCCATGCACTTGACGGGTTCGGCCCCGTCGTAGGCGAATGAAAATGAACGGCCAAATTCGAAAACGAAATAACAGAAAGGCTGTGATCGCCGGTGTATTTCTACAGTCCGTTTTTTCTTGCTTCTTGTTGTTCTCTCTTCCTCAATGCGATTTGAGGTTGTTGCTGCCAGATCTTGCGCCACGCGTGAGGGTGCGATATCGGCGAAGCGCGATAAAAAACGTCGAAAAGTTGACGACGTAGACAGAGAAACACACGAAGCAGAAGTCCCGCATTACCACGGTTAGTAGCGTGAAGAGGCCGACGGAAGCAACACAGCTTGCCGCCGACATGATTAACAGGAGCTTCGTGTTGGGCTCGAAGAGCAATTCCAGCATGTAGAAGAGCACCCCGACGGCGGCATTCGATATCTTCGGCAAGCCAAAGAGGCTGCTGACCGAGCCATACTTGGAGCTAAATACCTTCGCACAGGAGAAGATTCCAATGTCGCACATCGGCTTGTAGTTTAGTCCCAGCCGCTCTGCCTCAGCGACCTTGAACTCAACGAACCAAGCGTAGCCGGAGAGGGCGATGCCAAAGGCAATAATGAACGGCACGAGTCGCATTCCCATCGTGAACACAAGGCGGCGTTAACGTCTCTCACTGTTTTGGAAAGTACTCACGTTTGAAAATCTTCCTTTGGATTTTGTTTGCCTTGAAAGACTGAAAAAAAAAACTCGACTCCAACACGAGCGGGCACGCAAAGAAAGAAGTCTTGGTCACCGAAAGATTCGAACTGGAGGCGCAGTTTCGACGAACCGTTAGAACACGCGGTACTCGAAATCGTACTTCTGCGGCGGAGCGTACGCCACTCCATACATGCCTGGCCGTCCCCTCGTGTAGAGTGGTCCCCACGTCGACTTCACGAGATCCTGATTCGTTTTGTGAAGACGAGCTGGCAGCGCGTTAGGGTTACCATTCATCGCACGAATGCGTTGCATATAGAGCCGCTGCTTGGCCTTTGGAATCGGTCGCCAGTACAGCTGCTCATCTTTGGCATCCTGATGCTTTCCCGTGCGTCGTCGTCGAAAGCCCTTACCCAGTGACACCCAGACGCGGTTGAACTCCGGCCCGAGGTCCATAAAGCGCAGTTGGAATTCTGGGTCGATGTAGTGACGTTCCGGGAAGCGAGGAAATGGCGCGATGCGTCGCGCTGAGCGTTTCGTCTCTTCATACTTGTTCCTAATGGGAAATTTCGCGATCGTCCGCCGGAACATTTTGTTGCGAAAAACAGAAGCGGGAGCTGTGTGTCGTTTCCCTCCCCGGGACGTTTCCCACTGTCTCACGCAAGAAAGTAGAAAGAGCAAAAACACAGCAACCGAAAATCGATTCGTACTCGGGTTGACAAAGTGTCTCAGGGAGGCCTGGTCGTGTGAGACTTTCTTGCCACTCACCTCATCACCGTCACTGCGCACGCACGCTCGAAGCATTGACACTGTAACGCAAGAGGGAACGCTTACTGTCGTCCAAGTAAGGATACGCGGTCGCCACGAAGCCGCCACAGTGCGAGCATAGCACCCGCGTCAACACTGCGGCACGGTTGTCCATACGCCGTTGTACGGGCGAATGATGAATTCGTCGAGCTTCCTCAGCCCTGGTCACGACGACCGAGCCCAGGCGCACCGTCTTCTTTTTCCTCTTTTTCTTTCTTGCCGCCAGCTCAGCTTCCCTTCGCTCCATGGCCGACAGATTACCCGGACTCCATTCCTGTTTGAGACGGCCCACGCTCTTCATGTTGAGCGGTAAGGTAGCAAATCTCGGCGGACTGTCGGCAGCGATGAAGTCGAGGTTGCGACGCACGGACGCGGGAACGGAGCCGCTGTCGGTTCCACCAGCGTCGTCGTCGCCTCGCTCAGTCCGTCGGTGAGTCGTCAGCTCCGAAGGATGGTCAGCAAATTGGGAGGAGGGTTCTTGAGGATGGTGGGACACTTCTTGCTCGGCGTCCTGCGACAGAAATACCGCGTGCGCCGCAGCCGGTCGGTAGTAACAGGGCCAACCAGGGGTCGCTCCGGTGACCATGGCGTCCCGAGGGGCGAACAGCAGCTGATCACAACCATCGCAAGTTAGTCGATGGCAGGTTGACTGGATCGCCACGCCGTTGGCGGAAAGCGCGAAAGGGCCGTCCGAACGTTGAAGTCGAAGCGCGGCAAAGGCGGATGGCGTTAATTTGGAGCGCCACATGTGTTCATCGCCTGTCACATTGTCGCCCCTCGGCCACGTCGGCGACGCTATGGGTGCGTGGAGCGGCAACTTGACGTCTGCAACTGGACTAGCCAGCTCAGCGGACAATTTTGCGTTCTTCTTCTCCCGCCTGTCTTGTACCAGCATTGTTTCGACGTAAGGAGGGGACTTTTTCTTCCTTGTCAAATCAGGGCGAGAACGCCTGGGCGTTGTCGCCACGCCTCGATATCGGCGTGCTTCAAGGTGGATACCTCTCGACACGATGGTCGGTGATGACGGAGGAGAAAACAGTAATCCCATCCGACGAAGGAACGACCCACCTGGTGGATCCCTCCTGCTGCTGCTCTTCCACCTCGACGCCGAGGCCAGGAGGATGCCTCCTGGCGGCCTTGAGGGGCATGCCGGGGCCGATCCATGCAGCGAATGCGACGGTGCCATCGTCAAGCAATGACGGCGCTGCAACAGAGAAAGCGGCAGACGTAATGCGACTGAAGTCATAACGAAGACGAACAGGCGATCCCCCTGACCATCCCTCCACAGTGTCTCTGTAATGCGCGTGACCACTGTTGTCTTTCAGCAACAAGCACAGCAACTAAATAACACTTTTGTTTGTTTTTTTGTTTTTAAAATTGTATGCCAAGCGATTCAACAATCCTCGACGCCAAGTGGTTGCATGCTCTGTCCGGAGAGAGTGAGGAAAAAAAGCGGTGTCTAACGATTGGAGGCAATATTTGTCGCGGTTTGTCGTTCCCTGACGACGTTGCCAGCGCTACCAGGGCACACGGCTCGGTGCTGATTCTTCCCCGACACGAGCACCTCTGAGAAGCATTTTTTACACACCACGCGGCGATCAGGGCACTGTAGGTCGTGCGCTTTCGACGCCGGTTTCTTGCACCACACACATCGACGTGATGGTGACGATGAAGAAGGGGACGATGCCTCCAGTGAGGGGCCGGTACTGCCGCTGTTGTCGCGATGGCGCTGCGCCCCGGCCGTCGTCATCGCTGCCACGTTTGCGTTTGGTTGGACTAGAGCACGAGGAGGAGCTTCGCTGTGATGGCCCGATGCGATGAGTGGCGCCGCATCACCGGCAGCCGTCGACCCCACGGCTGCTCCATCGACAAACACGACCCGCTTGGAATTTGTGGGCGTCGACGCAGAGGGAGGTAAAGCGGCGGCGGGTTGCCGCGCCACGGATGCCACAGCAGGTTCGGTGAACGACGTGGCTTCACATGCTGTTGCTGCTGCCGATTGCCGCTCTCTGCGGCGTCGAGCCAACGCTGAGTCTTCGTGTGAGCCGATCACCGTCACGGCGGAGGACGGGGGGTCATCGCCACGAGAGGACCCTTTCGCCCCCGACGGACGTGATGAAATGGGTTCCTGAGCGATGAGAACCGCCGAGGAGCGCCGCGTCGTGGCGTCGTCCTCGCCGGACACATGCGCCACGGAAGAAGATGGTCTATTCGCCGAGTCGACGTGGTCAGTGCGCGATCGTCGTCGCGGTGCAGCACCGTGTCGGTCGTCTGGGAGATCGACAATCTCGGCGTCCGGTGTCAATGACGCCAACTCTACGTACCGAGGTCGGTGGACATAGCGGTACCCTCCGCTGCCGCTACTTCCATGTGCGGCGTCCCCTTTTCCCACGTCTTCGCTGCGCTTGTCTTGTCGAAGGCGGTCCAACAGTGCGGCGGCGTGCGACATGACCAGATGGTGCCGTTGTTCGCGCCAACTAGGTGACGCGGTTCCGTCCATCTCGTCGAAATGAGACATGCCGCGGGGCATCCGCCTCGTTTCGTCTTCCTCTCGACGGTGCCCATCGGTGACATCATTATAATTACGCCAGTGATGATTCCGTGGTGATGGTTGATGCGACATGGCTCCCGCGGAAATGTCAACAACGCCCACCTCGTCGTCCACACCGCTTACGGCCGCCGCCGATCGCATTTTTGGCGATGCGTCTCTGGCAAACGGCAATCGTCGGTGATCATCCACTCGGATAGGAAGTGCTGTGGGCCATGCGTTGACTCGCTCAGGCGAGTCGTCCGCTTGGTCATCACCAGCGAGTTGTCCATCGTCCCACGCGCTGTTATCGCCCGAGACACGGAGGAAGAGGGACGTAGACGATAGGAGGGGCTTGCCAACGGGCGACGTTGACCGGTGGGTCCGGCCGGCACGGCCAACGCCATCATCATTATCGGCGAGCAGACCGCAGGCGCGCGACGCATCCCGAGACAGCTGCGCCCCTGAACGGAACAACGTGCACAAGGAGTCAAACGCCTCTGATCGGCGAGGGGCGATCGTGTCGGTGCCATTGCTTGGTGTCGCGCCCGGTTGCTGTGTGCGACGAAGGACGTCGCTGACCCGGCTGGACGTGGCGGTGACTAGCGACGAAGCCGAGGCGTAGACCATCTCGGCCGGCACGTCATCGCTCGGTCGCGGAAGAACCCATGAGGAGCGACCTGTGCGCTCTGGGTCGACCCGCCGGACGACCACCCCTCCTCCCAGGGCGTCTCCTCCTCCTTTCGCGCTATTCTGCTGCTGTTTGTGGGACAGCGGAACGGAGGACGTTTGCCATGACGCGTCGTTAGGGGCCATCGTCCATGACCCAACTTCGACAGGGGGCACACCTCCCACGACCGTTTGAAGCAGGGCGCGGGCACGAGACACCGCCGCCATAGCCGCAAGCGGAGAGGCAGTCGTCGGCCCCCCTCCTCCCTTCGTCGGCGCAGCAGCTGTCCCCGGCGAGGAGGGATCGTCGTCATCTCCCTGCAGTCCCCATCGGTGTGGGGCGGCGGGGGACGCCACGGACTCCACGATGGTGCGCGTGGGACCGAGCACGCGTTGTGAACGGGTGACCACGCCTCCGTCGTAGACCCAGCCATCGTACTCCGCGGGACGAGGAAGCAGCACGGCTCTCGTCACTGGCGGGTGGGACGCGGAGTAGTCGTCGTCATTATCAGACGCCGAGTTCACCAGCTCACTCACGTGGTTCCTTGGCATCGATCGAGTCCGACGTGGGATCATGTGGGCGTCTCGTTCATGATGCCCCGCCTCATCACTGCTACTCACGGGTTGCGGCGTGGCGTCGCGGGCTTTTGAGCCGATGGTGGGCGATTCACGGCGGAACAGCGACGTATCGGATACTGACGGTCGTTGCCCATCGAGACGAACAACAACGGTCGCGTCTCGGAAGCCATTCGGTGGTTTCCGCGGGGGGGCCACAGGCGGCGGAGACGTTGCATCGATCGCATCCGACTCGGAGAGCGACGAGTTAAGTCTCTCACGCGCCCGGCGATCCTCGCCACCATGACCGGGCGCGTCGCCTCTTCGCTTGTGCCGCTGCGAATCGACGTGACCCGCCGGATGCAACGGCCACGACGATGATGACCTCAAGGTCGTGTTCCACAATGACTGGGCAGATGGGCTCGATAGGGAGGAGGTCTGCAGCAAGCGGAGTGCGTCCGCGTGCAGCTGCTGACTTTGCGCAATCGCGTGGTCGCGACGCCGATGATGGTCATCGTGGTGCGCGTCCTCCGGCAGCGTGGAAGGGTGATGGCGACGAGGACGTGAACCACCGTGAAAATCATCACGGGCATTCCACAAGCCCGCCTCCATCACAGGTACGCCGCTCTCTCCCTTCGAGTGTTCAAGTGGTTGAAAACTGGATGAAAAATCCAATAACTCACCCAGCCCTCTGTTTCCAACGTTACGAAGAAAGATAAGGTGAGTAAGTAACTCACACTGAAACCCGAGTCCATTTTGGATGGTACGATGGGTGTGACGAACAACACAGTACGGTTTGTGTGTGGGTGTACCGGGGGCCTGACGAGTGCTAGAGGAAATAATGCCCTCCACTCCATCGCCCGCCCCTTTTTTGTTTTGTTGTATTGTGCGTTGGGGTTTAATCAACGACGAAGTCCGCCACATCGGTCGCGACGCGCTCGATCCAATGATCAAACGCTCGCCGCACCTCACCGGTGTCGCGCAACTTGAAGAACATGGGCTTGTTGAACTCGCGCATAAAGAATTGCTTGTCCTGAAACTGCTCCTTCACCGCCGGGGGTCCCAGAATGGTACCGGCCCACGCCGTGCTGCCAATGGCATCGTGTGGGCCGAACTTCATGATAAGACGTGGAAACGCCATCTTCTTGGAGGTGATGGCCATGTTGCTCTGAAGTAAGATGGCCCCCGTGCCACCCGCTTGCTTCTTCGAAGCATCGTACAGCGACGCCATGGTGAGCAGGTTGCGAAAGAGGGTGCGGGATTGCAGGTCCGAGTTCCCGACGGAACGCACCCACGGGAAATAGTTGCACCTCCCGACGGCGTAAATGTGCGGCATGCCAAATAGCTGCATGTACTTCGACACGATGATACGGCCTGAGTGGTCCATATGATTCCGGAGGACAGGCGAATCTCGTACCAAGGGTTCGTCGACGCGGGGAGTATTGCCAGAGCAGACAAAGACGTAGTCAAAATCATTGAAGGTCGAATGCGATTCAATCTCGCCAGTGGAAAAATTTGTGGCGCGCTGTCCACCGGTTGGATGAAACAGGACTTGCAAGAAGACGGATTGCGTGTTAATTTCGACGCTGGACAAACGATCGACCTCGCACGTGAATTTAGCGGATGTCGGCGCAGAGGAAGAAACCGACGAATGACCCCCAAAGGCACCTACGATCATCGACCACCAGGAGGGCGAGGCGGAGGCCGTTAGACCGGTTGACGTCGACAGCGGCTGCTGTTCCCCCGCCCGGATTGGCAGCGACGACGAGGAGGTGACGTGGGTCACACGACTGTTAAAATGTGTGGTGAGATTTTTCGCCTGACTTAGCACTTCCTTGGCCCGGAATCGCGCAGCCGCAGGCATAGACGGCATGAGACATGGTCCGCTCTGGAACAGTTGGACCTCTTTATCTGGGAAGTTCGTGGCGAGCTCGTACGCGGTGGCACTCCCCATCACGCCGCCCCCGACAACGGCGATTTTCTTGCAAGCAGGATCGGAGATGAATTTATTAAAATTCTTTAATTCCGCTTCGCGCTGCGCCAACGTTCGCTGTTGCGTTGAAAATGGAAATGCCGTTCGCTCGCCGAGAGTGAGCGCCAGCAGATCGAACGAGATAGAGCTGCCGCTTTCGAGGGTCACCGACTTGTTCGGAATGTCAATGTTCGTCACCCTGTCGGTCACCACGTTCGCGCGCCGCATGTAAAAGCGGTGTAGGGCGTGCATGACACCCAGCGCCTCGTCGTGCTTCTCTGTCCAGGGAGAACACAGCAAGGGGACTAGATCGGGCTTAAACTCCATGAAGTTCTTGGTGTCGATTAAGGTGACGTCGAAGACGCTGTCCAGTTGATACGCGAGGCGGCTGCCAGCATAACCGCCTCCGACGACGACGAGCCGGACGGGAGGAACGTTGGGATCCGCCGCATTGCCAGCGTCGTGGGCGTCCTGCACGGTGCCCGCCGCGGCCGCGGTCGCCCCGCTGCGCGAACGTCCAAGGGGGTCATCGGGCATCACTATTTTGTTCGAAGGAATTGACGAAGATTGGGAGGCGTCCTCGCCGGGGGCCGGGATAGGCTTTTTTTTGACTCCATCCCCAGTTCCTTCGCAAAACACTTGACGAGCCGCCGGCATGCCTCCACCACCGGATTCAAAAGTCGAACGAAGAGGCAATGAGCGCGCCAGTGGTTCGGAGATATCGGCGGAGTCGTCGGCGTGGCGTTGCGGCCACATTGTCCGGGCAGCACAGCCAAGGGTTGCCGCCGCAAGGACCCGAAACATGGCGGCAGATTGTCCTCCACGATCGCTTCTGTACTGCGTGATAGGACAAAAAATTGGGGCGCACAATTGGGTCGACAAAACGCCACGGCCGCGCGAAATAGGGGGATATCACAACGACGAGGAAAATACGAACAGAACAATTGGAGAGAACGAGAACTTCCGGATGAAGAGAGCGATGAGGGGAAAACGCGCGAAGTTTTCCTCTCTCATCCCACTACACGGCGCCGTGAGCCAGCCCCTTCCGCTTCAGACGTACGAGGTGGGGCGACGACGATCGTGCCGTAACCGGGTCGGATTTGCGCCGTCTCTGCGTGCTGCGTCGCCGGTCTGAACGGACGGCCGTTAGGCTCGATTGCGGCGGGAAGGGATCGGGCGTGCCGCAATAGCAGCGTCGTGGCCTGCGACAATTTTTCCCTCAACGTTGACACGTCACCTCGCAGCTTGTCGTTTTCTGCCTTCACTGCATCGAATCTGCTGGCGGTTGCGCCGCCGCGGTCTGGACACCCTCCGTGTTCGTCGTCGTCGGCATCGCCGGATGCGATGGCATGATGGTTGCGATGGGTGCACTGAATGCCCGTGTCCACGACAGGTCTTTGGAGAAACGACCTAACTTGGTCCGTAGACTTGGCGAGCGTGTCCTGCCATTCTGCAACGAGCCGCCGGTGGTGCTCGGCTTGCTCAGAGATTTGCGTCTGCATGGCGACACAGGCGTCCTCAGCACGGCGAGCGCGTTGGCTCGCAGCGGTGAGTTCTTCCTGATGGGCGGCCTGCAGCGCGGACAGCTTACGGGATAATGACGCGGGCATTCCGTCGCCGTGAGAGGCGCCGCCTGATGTCGCGGTCGATGTGCTGCTGGTCTCCGATGGGGTTAGGTGCGCCTCGTCCCGGCCGGCAGGAGGAGGAGGAGGATTCCTGCCTTGCGAGGAGTGATCAGCGGTGGAAAACGTTCGCGGGCGATGCGACGTTGTCGCCACGGCGGTCCCTGTCGCACGGAGCCTCATGATCTCGTCCTTCGCGGCATCCAGCGCGACCGTTGCCACCGACAGACGTTCCCTTAGTTCGACGACGACGTCCCTCAGCGCCTCCCAACTCGACTTCTGCACGACGGACATGGGTGCTGCCGAATCAGCCTCTCCACCACTACCACTGCTGCCAGTCGATTCTCCCAGCTGAATCATTAGCTCCTCGTTGGCCTCCTGTAGAGCGGCGTTTTGTCGCAACAAAAAAAGCCATGGATGCTGCTCGAGAGACACCACTTGCGGCGAATTCGCCGCACGCGCCGGCGGATTGTTCGATGCAGCTGCGGTTCCCGCGACGTCCACGACGTTTACTAAAGTCGGCGGGGTTGCGCCAAAGGTCGATTCCAACACGCCGAGCACGTCGAGCAACGTCGCTTGCGAAGCCGCCTCCAGCTTTACAGACAATTCCGAAACGTACTCCGGGCAGTGTTGCCGGCACGATTGCAAAATCAGTTGGCGTGTCGTGATGTATCCGGGTCGTGTGTACATGTAGACGGCTGCTTCCGTGAGGCGCTGCACCACTTGGCTTAGGGGAAGGTGGAGATAGAGAGCGACTT
>ERZ1292633.4339-Hain-H41-02um-R1-4339-length-13223-cov-6_pt1 | contig 13223 bp, 12 predicted proteins | sample MGYA00564406_ERZ1292633 | MGnify/ENA primary metagenome ERZ1292633 (study PRJEB36523, sample SAMEA6512639) | groundwater metagenome | collected 2019-01-08 | study: AquaDiva: Metagenomics assemblies of 32 groundwater samples
CGGCGGGACAAGCGCTCGGCGAGATCGCGTCGATCGCCTGGGAGATCATCCGGTAGCGGGACCAGGGCAGCCGGGACTACGGTAGCGAATCCAGCACGCGGCGCTGGCTCTCCGGATTCACCCCGAAGGCGACCGCTTGGCCCTTGTAGACCACCGCGCCGCGCACGGTGGCGAGCGCCGTGTAGTACTCCACGTACGGGAATCCGGCGATGGTCCCGCGCGCGAACTCGTACTTCGACACGGCCGCACGCCAGGCCGCCAGCGTGCCGTTCACCTTGACGTAGACGAACGGCGTGAAGCCGGTCGCGTCTTCCCAGTTGTCCGTGTACCAGACGGCGCGCACGCCGCGATGCGCGGGGTGCGCGAGCACCACCCCCGGAAGCGATGCCAGGAGCACCGCGTCCTGCACCACCGCACTCGCGTTCCAGTGATCCTTGTGGAAGCTCTCCTTCCAGTGTGTGATGAGGTGCGTCGGCTTCACCTGACGAATGACATCGGCCACGTAGCGTCGCGCCAATTCATCGTTGGGAAGTTCGCCATCCTTGTACGGTCCGAAAATGACCTCGGCGCCAAGGTCAGCCGCAACCGCCAGCGCCTCGCGCCGCTTCTGTTCGCCGTAGGCGGCAGGAGTCAGCCTCGGGTTTCCGCCTTCGCCGAGCGTGAGGTGAAGGAACACGACGCGGTCGCCGTGCTGGTGTGCTGCGAGGAGCACCGCGCCGCTGGTCAGCTCCATGTCGCCAGCGTGCGCGCCGATGGCGAGTATCGTGCGCGCCGGCGCCGCCGCGGGCACTCCCCCCTGCCCGTTTGCCGCCGCGACGGGCACAGCCGCGAGCACGGCGGTGAGCAGGCACCTGGCAAGTGATCTGGGCATCCGCAGTCTCCGGGTGCAGGGGTCATGGTCTGGAACGCCCGTCGTGCTGCGGAGCGGTTGGCGGGCTGGGTCCACTCCACTAACGTACGACAATCCTCCGACAAAGACTCCCCACCATGCGCCTTCGTTTCCTGTCTCTCGCCTTGCTTGCTGTGCCTCTGCTCCCCCCGTCCACCCTCGCCGCGCAGCAGCCAGTGGCCGACCAGTACCGCACGGTGGCCAACCGCATCATCGCCGCCGCCCTGGCCGACTCGAGCGTAGCCTGGAACCGCCTGGCGGCGTTCGTCGACTACAGCGGACCGCGATTGAGCGGGAGCGCCAACCTCGAGCGCGGCATCGACTGGATGCTGGCCGAGATGCAAAAGGACGGCCTGGCCAACGTGCGCGGCGAACCGGTCATGGTGCCGCACTGGGTTCGCGGCCGCGAGTCGCTCACGATGACCCTCCCGCGCGAGGCCGACGTTCCGATGCTCGGGCTCGGCGGCTCCATTGGCACGAGCGCCCAGGGAATCACCGCCGAGGTGCTGGTGGTGAGCAGCTTCGAGGAACTGACGAAGCGCGCCGCCGATGCCAAGGGGAAGATGGTCCTGTTCGACGTGCCCTTCACCAGCTACGGTGAGACCGTACGGTACCGCGGTGCCGGCGCGGTGGCCGCGGCCCGCGCGGGGGCGGTAGCGTCGCTCATTCGCGCGGTGGGCCCGTACGGTATGCGCACTCCGCACACCGGCGGCATGGGCTACGACTCGACGGTCGCGCGCGTGCCGGCGGCGGCCATCCCGATGGAAGACGCGATGATGTTCCACCGCATGCAGGATCGCGACCAGAAGGTCGTCGTCACGCTGAAGATGGATGCGCAAATGCTCCCGGACGCGCCGTCCCGCAACGCCATAGGCGAGCTGACCGGGCGCGAGAAGCCGCGGGAGATCGTCGTGCTGGGCGGTCACATCGACTCGTGGGACGTCGGACTTGGCGCCATGGACGACGCGGGCGGTGTGGTGGTGGCGTGGGAGGCGATGAAGCTGCTCAAGCGGCTCGGGCTCACGCCACGGCGCACCCTTCGCGTCGTTGGCTGGACGAACGAGGAAAACGGCGGGCGCGGCGGTGCAGCGTACCGCGACGCGCACAAGGACGAGGTGCACGCGCTGGCCATCGAGTCGGACGGCGGAGTCTTCGCCCCGCAGGGCTTCGGATTCAGCGGCAGCGACTCGGCGCGCGCCATCATCAGGCAAGTCGGCTCGCTGCTCGAGCGCATCGGCGCGGGCCGGATCGGCGCGAGCGGTGGTGGCGCCGACATCGGGCCCATCATGTCCACCGGCGTCCCGGGGATGGGGCTGGACGTTGATGGCAGCAAGTACTTCTGGTTCCATCACACGCAGGCCGACACACCGGACAAGTTGAATCCGGCCGAGATGCAGCGGTGCGTGGCAGCGTTCGCGGTCATGGCCTACATCATCGCCGACCTGCCGGAGCTGCTGCCGAGGAAGTAGGCGCCGGATCCACGGACGTGCTGCTGGCGGCTGGGAATCACTGCTCTACCACGGATGAATCGGATGTACACGGATGACACCCATGGGGATCCTCAAAGCAATGGGGAATCACGCGGCAGCATCGACGCGCATGAGTGCAATCCGTGCGTTTCCGTGAAATCCGCGGCAAGCAGTTGTAGTGCCGCAGCGGCGTCCGCGCGCGCAAGCAGGAGGCAACTCGCGACGACTGCTCAGTACTCGACGATCGCGTCGACTGACGTGCCGACGAGCAGCTGCCGTCCGTGCAGGAACGTCAGGTCGATGACGAACGAGAAGGCCACCACGATGCCACCGACCTTCTCCACAAGGCAACGCGTGGCGGCGGCAGTACCACCGGTGGCAAGGACGTCATCAACGATCAGCACGCGCGCGCCGATCCCCAGCGCATCCTCGTGCATCTCCAGCGCGTCCGTTCCGTACTCGAGGGCGTAATCTTCGCGCACGCGGCGATGCGGCAACTTGCCCGGCTTTCGCACCGGCACCAGCGGCACACCAAGCCGCTGCGCCACCGGGGCACCAAAGATGAAGCCTCGACTCTCGATGGCGACGACGTGCGTCACCTGCAGGGCCGATGCGGCCTCCGCCTGGCTCTCGGTCACCCTGGCAAAGAGTGAGGGGTCCGAGAGAATGGGCGTGATGTCCTTGAACACGATGCCGGGCTTCGGAAAGTCCGGAACGTCGCGGATGGCGGCGCGCAGATCGCGCTCGAGGGCCTCACGACCTGCTGGCTGCGGTCTGGTGATCATCTCGTGATCTCGTACCTGGGGTTTCGCTCAACGTGACTCACGCCGTCTCCCACCCATGCTCGCCGACGAGCGGCACGAAGCGCACGCCGGAAAGCTCACGCCGGTGGTACGCGTCGCCCTGCCTCGTCATCTCGATCAGGCGCTGGTCCTCGCGCCCCCCGACCGGGACGATGAGCCGTCCGCCTTCCGCCAGCTGCGCCAGCAATGGCTTGGGAACTTCCGGCGACCCGGCGCTCACGAGGATCGCATCGTAGGGGGCGAACTCGGGCCAGCCGAACGACCCGTCTCCGCACAGCAGCGACACGTTCCGCACGCCGCAGGCCGTGATCGCGTCTCGCGCCGACTCGAGCAGCGGGCGAATGCGCTCCACGGAATAGACGTGACGGCAGAGATGGGCAAGGAGCACCGTCTGGTAGCCGGAGCCGGTGCCGATCTCGAGGACGTTCTCGTCTCCCTTCAGTCCCAGCGTCTGCAGGTAGATCGCGTGCACCCACGGCTGGCTGATCGTCTGCCCGTTGCCGATGGGCAGCGGCGTGTCCTCGTACGCGCGATGCCGCACCCCGGTCGGGACGAACTGGTGGCGCGGCGTGAGGTCGAGGGCGCGCAATACGGCCATGTCGCGGATGCCCTTGCCGCGCAGTTCTTCAATGAGCCGGCGGCGCGCGCCGGTGAATTGGGGGGTCAGAGGGGACGCCACCACTGCTCCGCGGTGTCGAGGATGTCGCGATTCGTGAGGTCGAGGTGCAGGGGTGTGATCGAGACGAAGCCATCGGCAATCGCCTGGAAGTCGGAGTCGGCGCTCGATTCCTTCCACGACACCGATCCGCCGCCGATCCAGTAGATCGGCCGGCCCCACGGATCCTTCATCTTCGTCAGCGAGTCCGAGTAGACGCGACGTCCGAGGCGCGTGAGTCGCACGCCCTTCACCGCATCGGCGGCAACCGGCGGAATGTTGATGTTCAGCAACGTCGAATCGGGAAATGTCGGGAACGACATGATGTGCCGCAGAATCCTCTCGATGGTGGGCACGTGCTCGTCGAGCAGCGAGTCGGCGCGCAGCACGCCGCCGGCGAACGAGAACGCAATGGCCGGCACGCCCAGCGCGAGTCCCTCCATCGCCGCGGCCACGGTGCCGGAGTAGAGGACGTCTTCTCCCATGTTTGGGCCGTGGTTCACGCCGCTCAGCACGAAGTCTGGGCGTTCGGGAAGCAGCGCCTCGATGGCGAGCATCACGCAGTCGGTCGGCGTGCCGTCCACCTGCCAGCGCCGCTCCTCGATCTGCACCGGGCGCAGCGGATGGTGCATGGTCAGCGAGTGGCTCGTCGCACTCTGTTCACGGTCGGGGGCCACCACGTAGACCTCGCCGAGGGGCGAGGCCGCGCGTTCGAGCGCCGCCAGGCCACGGGCCATGATTCCGTCGTCATTGCTCAGCAACAGTCGCATCAGCGGCTCGATGGGTCGCGCAGGAAGGCCAGCAGCTCGTTCAGCTGGGCCTCGAGTGCAACGATGGTCTGGACGTCGAGTCCGGTGCGGGCCGCGGGGCGGATGCCGCCTGCGCGCCGGTATTCATCGATCTTCTGGCGGGCGCCGTCAATCGTGTATTTCTCCGTGTACAGCAGGTGCTTCACGAGCATCACCATTTCAACCTCGCGCCGGGAATAGACCCGGTTGCCCGAGCGGTTCTTCACGGGGCTGAGGCCCTTGAACTGGCTTTCCCAGTAGCGCAGCACGTGCGGCTTGAGCTCGGTCAGCTCGCAGACATCGCCAATCGAAAAGAACTCCTTCACGGGGTCCGGGCGCGCGGCGGCCATCAGTCGCGCTCTCCGCGGAGATCGCGCCCCATCAGCTCAACCAGCGCCCACCGCGCGGGCTGCCGTTCGAACAAGACGCGATGCACCGCCGTCACGATGGGCATCTCCACTCCCCGGCGTTCCGCCAGCGCCCTGGTGCTCTCGGTCGTGACCACGCCCTCGGCCACCGTTTCGCGTCCGGCCAGCACCTCGGCGAGCGTGGCGCCCTTGCCGATCTCCAGCCCGACCTGGCGATTGCGGCTGAGCGCGCCGGTGCACGTCAACACCAGGTCGCCGATGCCGGCGAGGCCGGCGAACGTCTGCGGATGCGCACCCATCACCGATCCCAGGCGCATCATCTCGGCCAGCCCGCGGGTGATCAAGGCCGCGCGTGCGTTGAAGCCCAGGCCAAGACCGTCGCTGATGCCCGTGGCGACGGCCATTACATTCTTGATCGCCCCGCCGAGTTCCACGCCGATGACGTCATCATGCGAGTAGACCCGGAAGTGCGGCGCGCTGAACGCCTGCTGCGTGAGCGCCGCCGCCGCCGCGTTCGCCGACGCAGCCACGACGGCCGTCGGCTGGCGGTTGGCCACCTCGGCTGCGAAGCTCGGCCCGGAGAGCGCGACCACCGAGTGCCCGCGCAGTTCCTGTTCCACCACGTCGGTCATCAGCGCAAAGCTCTCGCGCTCGATGCCCTTGGTGGCGACCACCGCCGTGGCGCCGGCGGCAACCCAGGCTCGCGCATGGGACACCACCTCGCGCAGCACGTGCGACGGTGCGGCGAACAGCACCAGTTCGGCGCCATCGAGCGCCTCGGACTTGTCGGTCGTCCCGACCAGCGCGCTGTGCAGCTCCACGCCGGGCAGGAACCGCGGGTTCGCGCCCGAATGCGAAATCGCCTCGGCCACGTCGGGTTCCAGGCACCAGATCTTCGTGTCGTGTCCATTCTCCGCCAACAAACTGGCCAGCGCGGTTCCCCACGCGCCAGCGCCCATGACCGCGCACCTCATGAGGACTCCGTAGGCCGGGAGCGCCCGAAACGATGCTCCGTGCCGTGGCGCAACCGGGCCATGTTCGCCCGATGCGTCCAGAACACGAAGAGGCAAACCAACACGGCGACGATCGTCACCGGGGACGCGACGCCGAGCGATACGACGAGCGCCACGGGCAGAACGACCGCACCCGTCAACGAACCGGCTGACACATAGCCCGTGCGCCAGAGTACCAGCGAGAACGCCGCGAGCGCGAGCACGAACGGCAGGGGTGCCAGCGCCGCGAAGACACCCGCCGCCGTGGCCACGCCCTTTCCACCGCCCTTCCAGAGCAGGAAGACCGGCTTGGCGTGCCCGGCAATGGCGGCGACGCCGAAGGCCAGCGCCCACCAGAGCGCGCGATCCGTTCCCATCGCCTCGGGTGGAAGCACCATGGCCGGCAACAACGCCGCCGGGAGCGCGCCCTTGAGCGCGTCAACCAGGAACACGATGCCTGCCACCTTGGCGCCAAGCGCCCGGTACACATTCGTCGCGCCCAGGTTGCCAGAGCCTACCGTCCGCAGGTCGATCCCCTTGACCACGCGTCCCGCCAGGTACGCCGCGGGAATGGACCCCGACGCGTAGGCCAGCGCGAAGGCGGCCGCGGCGTTCATTCCTTCGAGACTCCGCTCTTCCTGCGCAGCAGGATGCGCAGCGGGTTTCCGGTAAAGCCCCAGAACTCGCGGAACCCGTTGTGCAGGTAGCGTATGTAGTGTTCCTGCACCAGGTCCGGGTTGTTGCCGAACACCGCGATGGTCGGCGGCGCCGTCTCCACCTGCGTGGCGTAGTTGAGCTTGACCTCCAGGCCCGCCGCCTGCGGCGGCTGGCGACGCGCCAGCAGTTCCTGCAGGGCGTCGTTCACCTGTGACGTGGAAATGCGCTTGTGACGCTCGGCGTCCACGTGCAGGATGAGATCGAGCACCTTGGTGACGCGCTGGCCCGTGAGCGCCGACGTGAAGACGAACGGCACGAAGGCGAGGAAGGGCGCCTTCTCGGCCGCCTCCTTCTGGAACTTCGCGGACGTCTTGTCGTCCTTTTCCTTCAGGTCCCACTTGTTGACGATCATGATCAGGGCGCGCCCCGTCTCCCACGCCAGGTTCGCGATCTTCAGGTCCTGGTTGTGGAGCCCCTCCACGGCATCGATGAGCAGCAGGCAGATGTCGGCGCGGTCGATCGCGCGCCGCGAGCGGAGTGACGAATAGAACTCGACTCCGTCTTCCACCTTCGACTGGCGACGCAGGCCGGCCGTGTCCACGAAGATCAGGTCGCGTCCGTGATAGGTGAACGGCGAGTCGATGGCGTCGCGCGTGGTGCCCGCAACCTCCGAGACGACGAGCCGTTCCTCGCCCAGCAGCCGGTTGACGAAGCTCGACTTGCCCACGTTGGGGCGGCCGATGACCGCCACCCGCAGGAACGAGGAGTCTTCGTCGTCGGTGAATTCCGGGATGCGCTGCACGATGACGTCGAGCAGGTCGCCCGAGTTCTTGCCGTTGGTGGCCGAGACCGGCTGCGGATCGCCGGCGCCCAGCCGATAGAACTCGTAGTAGTCGGTCTCGCGCGGGTCGTCCACCTTGTTGGCGACCAGCACCCACGGCTTCCCCGACAGGCGCAGCAGGTCGGCGATGCGCGCATCGCTGGGATGCACGCCCACCTTGGCGTCGAGCACGAAGAGCAGGAGGTCCGCTTCCTCGATGGCCTGGGCCACCTGCTTGCGGATCTCGATGTCCATCGGAAGCGTCGAGTCTTCCGTCAGGCCGCCGGTGTCGACGAGCCAGAACTTGCGCCCCTGCCACTCGGCGAGGGCGAAGTGGCGGTCGCGCGTGGTACCCGCCTCCTCGCTGACGATGGCCTCGTGGTGGCCGATCATGCGGTTGAAGAGCGCCGACTTGCCCACATTGGGACGGCCGACAATGGCAACGACTGGGATGTTCACGTCAATTCTCCGGCGACGGCGGCCACCGGCTGACCTTCCAGCTCGAGCACGTCGATGAAATCATAGGATGGAAAGACGGGCATTGGCAGCCGCTCCCGCAGCGCCTCGAACTGCTCGTCGTCGAGGAAGAGGCCATCCTCGTTGATGCACTCGGCGGGAATGAGCGCGAAGTCGAATCCCTCGCGCCCCGCGAGCGTACGCTCGATGTCGGCGCCCACCAGGAGCCCCGCCGTCGTGACCGTGGGGCCGAACAGCGAGTTGGCGGATGCCAGCAGCTCGAAGCTCGCCCCGGTGGTGAAGACAATCGACTCGAGCAAGGCGGGCATGTGCGGCGCCATCGACGTGCCGGTGACCACCGCGATGTGCTTGCCGTCGAGGCGAGGAAGGCGGTCGAGTCCGCTGGCGAGACGGTGGCGAAGCATCGTCAGGGCGCCGACGCCGTTTTCGATTTGCGAAAAGTCGCCGTAGTGCTCGAACGGCGGCAGGTCCCGGCCAGCAAGGAGGTAGAGTTCGTCCGAACCGTAGACCCACGGAAAGCCGCGCTCGCGCTGCGCGCGCTCGGCCCAGCGGGTGGTGATGTCGACCAGCGTTTCCGCGGTCGCGACGTCCATCGACTTGCCGTTGTACAGATGGGAGAACTGGGTCAGGCCCACCGGCACCAGCGCCACCGAAAGACAGGCATCGCCGAAGTTCCACAGGTCCGTGAGGGACTGCTCCAGCACGTCCCCGTCGTTGAGGCCAGGCACGACGACCATCTGGCCGTGGAACTGGATGCCGCCATCCACGAGACGCCGCAGCTGCTCCAGGATATCGGGAACGCGCGGATTGCTCAACAGCACCTTCCGCGCCTCCCACGGAGTCGCGTGCACCGACACATAGAGGGGCGAAAGCCGGTACTCGATGATCCGCCGCTCGTCCTTCTCCTTCATGTTCGACAGCGTGGCGAAGTTCCCGTAGGCGAACGACAGGCGATAGTCGTCGTCGCGGATATACAGGTTCCGGCGCAGGCCCTTGGGGAGTCCCTCGATGAAACAGAACTCGCAGCGATTGGCACAGCGGCGCACCGTGGGAGGCTCGAGTTCGAGCCCCATCGACTCTCCTTCCGGGCGCTCGATTTCGTAGATGACCGCCTGGCCATCGGGAAGACGCGCCTCGACCTCCAGCACGTCGTCGGCCGTCAGGAACTCCCAGTCGAGAAAATCGGCAAGTGCGCGCCCGTTGACGGAGATCAACTCCGTCCCGGCGACGATCCCGAGTTCCGCGCCAATGCTGTCTGGTTGTACCCGTACCACACGAACCATGCGATCCTCGGAAGCCAACGGGGAAAGAGGGCGTCGTACCCCCTTTCCCCGTCGTGACAGCGCCCTTGAGAACGCCTAAAGCAACTTAGCAGATGAGAGGCCGGAAAGCAAGCTCTGCTAATGACTTCCGACTGCCACTCACTGCATCGTATAGCGCCAGGCGACAGCCCCGGCGGCGACGACCTGCTGACTGAATTCCTTCGTTGCCTTCGGTGCGAGGCCGTCGGCGGCAACGGGTATCGTCGTCACGGTCTTTCCGTCCTTGTCGACCAACTCGAACTTGACGGCAATACTGGCGGCGGTCGCCCCGAGATTCTCAATGGCACCGGCGATCGTGACCTTGTTGTCGCGCCCCGGCGTGAACTGCGTGATCGTCACCCGCGCCGGCAGCTTGGAGGCCCGTTCGATGTACGCAATCACCGAATCCTGGCTCGTCTTCTTGGCCTTGGCGTCGGTGGTCAGCTTGCCGCGCTCCTGCCAGACGGCCCCAACGAGCCGCAGCACGTCTGGGTTCATGGGGTCGATCACGCGCAGCCGTTCCATCACCCCCGCCATCTTCTCGGGCTGGTGCTGGGCCATGTAGACGTTGGCCGCGTTGAAAAGCGCGTCGCGATACCACGGATTCTTCTGCAACCCTGATTCGTAGAGTGTCGCCGCCTCGGCAAACTTCTTGCCGTTGGCTTCCACCACCCCGGCCTCGAACAGCTGGATGGCGGTATACGTGCCGGGGTTGGCCAGCATGTCGGCGTAGATGCCGGCCACGGCGGCGGTGTCGCCGGCGTCCTGGAGGGACCGCGCGTAGGCGGCGCGGGCCGTCGAGGCGTTGTCGCCGTTGGGCGCGAGGTCCAGGTATCCCTTGAAGAGGTCGGCCGCGCGCCGCAGTCCGACGGTGCGGACGTCATTTCCCTCCTTCATGGCCTGGTCGCGGGTGAGGATGGCCAGGTTGAAGGTCGCCTGCGCGCGGCTGGAGAGCGACGCGGCATCCGTCCCCATCTTCGCGATGGCTTGTTGCAGCGACGTGATCGCGCCCGTCAGGTCGCCCTTCGCCTGCGACGCGTTGGCAATCACCTGGTAGGCGGCGCCGACCTGCGGCGATCGCGGGTTGATGAGCAGCGCGTGGTTGGCGTTGACGATCGCCGAGTCGTAGGACTTGGCGTTGTAGTAGTTGATGGAGGCGTTCAGGACCTTGGCGAAGACCGCGTTGCGATAGCGCGCGGTGGTGTCGGCGCACGCCGGCTTCTCGCGCTCCACGATGCCCATCGCCTCGTCCAGGGCCGCCGGCAGGAAGAACTCCCCGTCGGGGTTCTCGGTGAACCCGAGGTCAGAGCGCTTGGCGCGCAGGACAATTCGCGGGCCAGCATCCTGGAACCAGCGGACGTAGATCTGGCCGAGCAGGTAGTTGCGCCCCGCCTCGTTCTTGATGCGATCGGGGTTATCAGTAAGCACCTTCACTGTCGACTTCATCAGCCTCGAGCGGTCGGCGTCGTTGACTGCCGTGGCGTACCGGTTGATGTAGAGCAGGGCGCTGGTGAGTTGGTACGGCTTGCGTGTCTCTATCTCGCAGGTGCCCTGCGCGGCGAGCGGCGCCGCGACGGCGAGCGCGGCCAGTGCCGCCAGGGCGGTGCGAATGGTCGTCATCATCGAACTCCTGGGTGCGTGGGTCGCCGAACGCGGCAAACCGGTGCGGAGAATCTATCCACTTTCTACACCGCTCACACGGTGCGGGTTTCCGCCGCGCGGCGGGCGAGGTCGGAGACCTCCAGCGCCGTTCGTCCCAGCGCGCGGGCCGCGCGAAGGACGTCGTCCCATTCGGGTTTCAGGCGCGTCGAACCGCCGGGGAGCGACACCTCTTTCCGCCGGAGCGCCTGCCCACTCACTTCGACCGTCAGTAACCGGCGCGGCAGCGCCCGGCGCGTCACGATGGTCCGGCGCACACCGATGGAAGTGCTTTCGGTGAGCAGGAGCGCCTCCAGCCTGTCAGCGTCGGCGCTGGAACACAACGCCTCGATGCGCACGCCCGGGCGCCCCTTCTTCATCACCGAGTGCAGCAGCGTGACGTCGAGCGCGCCGGCGTCGCGCAGTGCCTCGGCCGCGCCGGCCACGAACTCGCCACTCAGGTCATCAACGTCGCAGGCGAGCAGCACCAGCGTCTCTCGCTCCGCCGCACCATCGGTGGTCGCCAGGATGACGCGCAGCGCGTTGGCGCGTCCCGCCGGATCCCGGGTGCCCGCGCCGTAGCCGCTCTTCAACGGCGTGTAGGCGGCGGGCGGTGCGCCAAGCGACAGAACGCGCACCAGCACGGCACCGGTGGGCGTCGCCAACTCCCCTGCTCCCTCGGGACCTGAACGCACGGGAATACCCTCCAGCAGCCGCAGCGTGGCCGGCGTGGGCACCGCCATGCGCCCGTGTGCCGTCTCCACAAAGCCATCACCGACGGTCACCGGTCCACTGTAGATGGCCTCGACGCCCAGCAGCTTGAAGCCCCAGATGGACCCGACGACGTCGAGGATGGCGTCGACCGCGCCCACCTCGTGAAGGTGCACGCGCTCCACCGTGGTACCGTGGATCGCCGCCTCGACCGCCGTCAGCTGGGTGAAGGCATTCATCGCCGCCGCCTTCACGTCATCGGGCGCCGCCGACGCGGCCACGATGGCCGTGATGTGCTTGAGGTGGCGGCCGTGCGGCTGGGGCGGGATGTCGAAGTTGACCTTCTTGCAGGCAATCTCGCCACGCTTCACGTCGGTGATGTGCACCACCACGCCGTCGAGGCCCAGCGCGCCCGGCAGCGCCATGAGCCACTCGGGATCGACTCCGAGGTCGACGAGCGCGCCCAGCGTCATGTCGCCGCTGATGCCGTGAGACGGGTCCAGGATCGCAATCTTCATTCAGAAAGAACCGGAATTCGGATGACGGAATGGGAATTCGAAAGCGGAAAGCGAAGCGGAGGACGGAAGGACGGCGACTGGAATGCGAAGCTCTTCCGCATTCCGTTTCGAATCCCGAATTCGAATTCCAATCCCGTCATCCGAATTCCGATTCGATGTTAGAATCGGTACGACGCACCAGACCCCGTGTTGAACACGACAACTGTCGAGTCGGCACGCAGCCGCCCCGTCTTCACCAGCTGCGCCGTGGCAGCCAGTGCACATCCGCCTTCCGGCGCCGCATCGATGCCGCTCTGCGACGCCATCGCCAGCGTCCCGGCGCGAATGGCCTCCTCGTCGACGGCCTCGGCGTCACCCTGGCTCTCCCGCAGCGTGCGCAGTGTCCACCGGTCGCCGAACGGCGCCGGCACGCGCAGCCCGGCGGCGTGGGTGGTGGGGTTCTCCCACGGAGTCGCCTTCTCCTCGCCTGCATGGAACGCGCGGACGAGCGGCGCGCACCCCGACGCCTGAGTGATGATCATGCGCGGCTTCGCGACCTGCGATGACAGCCATCCCCACTCGAACATTTCCTCGACGGCCTTCCAGATGCCGATCGTCCCTTCTCCACCGCCGGTGGGATACACGATGGCATCCGGCAGGTCCCACCCCAGTTGTTCGGCGAGCTCATACCCCATCGTCTTCATCCCTTCGACGCGGTACGGTTCGCGCACCGTGGCGACGTTGAAGAAGCCGCTCTCCTTGGCAAACTGCATCGTGGCCTTTCCCGCATCGCCGATGTGCCCATCGACGAGCTCCAGCTCCACGCCGAACGCACGGATGCTGCCGAGGATCGGCGGCGGCGTGGTGCGTGGCGCAAAGATGCGGGCGCTCAGGCCGGCGGCCGCCGCGTAGGCGGCCAGGGCGATTCCCGCGTTGCCGGCCGTCGGTACGCAGACACCGGGAAGACCCAGCGCCTTGGCGCGCGTCACCGCCATCATCAGCCCGCGGGCCTTGAAGCTCGCCGTCGGGTTCTGCCCCTCGTCCTTCACCCAGAGGCGGCGGACGCCCACTTCACGGGCGAGTTGGGGCAGTTCGATGAGCGGCGTCAGCCCCTCGCCCAGCGTCACGCGGGTCTCCCCCGGCGCAATGGGCAGCGCC
>ERZ1292633.4342-Hain-H41-02um-R1-4342-length-13218-cov-5_pt1 | contig 13218 bp, 9 predicted proteins | sample MGYA00564406_ERZ1292633 | MGnify/ENA primary metagenome ERZ1292633 (study PRJEB36523, sample SAMEA6512639) | groundwater metagenome | collected 2019-01-08 | study: AquaDiva: Metagenomics assemblies of 32 groundwater samples
TTGGTCGGACAGCAATTTTTTAATATCCGGTACCGCGTTTTTAGCTTCCAGACCCATCAGAATAATAATGGCCGCGGCGCGCACTTCAGTCTGGCTGTCCTGTAAAAGTTTTTTTATCTCGCCCAGAGATTCTCGATCTTTCAACTCGCCCAGGATTCCGGCGGCGGCAATCCGGACGTAAGGGTCCGGATCAGACAACAGTTTTTTAATCTCATTGATTGACTCCTTCCCGGCCAGTTTACCCAGTGTGACAATAGCGGCTATCCGGACATCGGCATCATTATCGGCTAACATTTTTTTTAATTCTTCAATTGTTCCGGTGGCTTTCAGTTCGCCGAGGAGAAAAACAGCGGCGGTGCGGACGCGTGCCTCATCGTTGGTTAGTAATTTTTTTATCTGACCGGTCGCCTCTTCTAATGACCATTCGCCCAGGGCATAAAGGGAGTAGATGGCCGGACCATGAACGCGCGGATTATCGTCTTTGAGCAGTTTTTTTATAGCACCGATTTCCTCTTTAGCGCCCAGTTTGCCCAGGGCAAAAGCGGCTGCCCCGCGCACTCCCGCATCTTCGTCTTTCAAAAGTTTTTTTATCTCGCCGACTTCCTCTTTCGCGCCCAGTTTAATCAGGGCGGCAATGGCTTCCTGGCGAATCTCCGGATTGGGGTCTTTCAGGCCTTTTTTAATATTTTCTAACTTGCCCCGCTGCGGCGGTGGCTGGTCTTCGGCTTTCAGATAACCTGCCCCGATAAAATCAAGGCCTGCTCTGTGGCCGACGACTCCGGTTAAGATAATTATTACCATTGCTGATAGGAATAGATATTTTTTCATAGTATTTTCGTTATTTCGCCCCGCTCCCCGATGTCCATCGGGGGACAGGGTTCGGCCTTTCGTGTTTCCAAGTTTGGAATTTTGTAGTTTCGTTATTTCGGGCTTTCGTGTTTACGGTATTTATCCGGCTCAATCCGGTATTTGCGTATTTTAAGGTGAAATTTAGCCCGGGTCAGGCCGGCCCGCCGGCTGGCCGCCGAGACATTTCCTCCGGTTTCTTCTAGAATCTTTTCAATATATTCTTTTTCCGCCTGCTCGCGGGTTGATTTTAACGTTTCGGGACCGAATCTCTGATTTATAGTATCTGTTATTTCTTGTTTTGGAAACTCTTTTCGGGCTTGCCCCAATTGTATCGGAGCTTGCGACGAACAAAACCGAACGACTTCCGGTAAATCTTCAAGCGTAATTAGCCCGTCGCTATCCAGTGAACAGGCCCGCTCAATCACGTGAGCCAGTTCCCGGACGTTGCCCGGCCAACTATATTTCGTCAAAAGAAGCATGGCCTCTATATTTATTTCTTGAATTTTCCGCTCTCGGGTCTCATTTAACTGATTAAAAAAATAATTTGCCAGTAACGGAATATCTTCAAGACGTTTCCTTAAAGGAGGTATTTCAATATCAATAACATTTATCCGGTAAAAAAGGTCCTCACGGAAAATATTTTTTTCAACCTGTTCTTTGACATCTTTATTAGCCGCCGTAATTAGACGAAAATTAGATTTTTGCACATCAGTGCTTCCCAGTCTCATAAATTCGCGCGTTTCCAGCACCCGCAGTAATTTTATCTGGAAAGACATCGGAATTTCGGTGATTTCATCCAGAAAGAGTGTGCCGTTATGAGCCACCTCAATCAAACCAGGTTTTCGTTTAGCCGCCCCGGTAAAAGCGCCGGCTTCATACCCGAAAAGCTCACTCTCCAATAGAGTTTCCGGCAACGCCGCACAGGATAAAGCCACAAATTTATTGGTTTTCCGCTGGCTCCTCAAATGTATTTCACGCGCCACCACCTCTTTACCGGTTCCGGTTTCACCCTCAATTAAGACCGCCGAATCAAGACCGGCTACCTTTTCTATCATCTGGTATATTTTCTGCATCACCGAACTGATACCGACTAATTTGCCGTAATTTTGAATCTGGGAAACCTGGCTTTGCAGGTTTTCGATCAGTTGTCTCTGCTGCCGTTCCCGCAAACACCGTTCAATTATCAATTTCAAATGCTCCAGATTAATCGGTTTGCCGATATAATCAACCGCCCCGCTTTTTAAGGCCTCAACCGCGCTTTCCACGCTGCCATAAGCGGTCATCATAATTACATCTATCTCGGGATCGGCCTGTTTTAAAGATTTTAAAACATCCACCCCGTTCAAACCGGGCATCCGCAGATCAACGATCGCCAAATCAAATTCACCGGCTTGAAATGACTCCAGGGCCTGATTCCCGCTGGAACACAAAGTTACTTTCAGATTCCAAGACTGAAATGTCTTATCCAGCAGAATCCTGATGAGTTCTTCATCATCAATAACCAGAATTTTACCATTCATATATCTGTGCCTATCTGTCCATATTAAAAGCCTATCCTAATTGCGCAATCCGCCTTAGGCGGAGCGTGTAACTCAAAACTTTAGTTTTGATTCCGAATCAACTCTATCGCCAAAGGCGATCCGCCTATGACGGAAAGAGTTGAGTTACAAAAAACGGAGTTTTCGGATAATCTCTTAGAGTCTCTATGAATACGGTAATACAATAGTAAACGTTGTTCCCTGAATCAGGCTGCTTCTTACCTCAATTTTACCGCGCAACGTCTGGATAATTTCTCTGGTTACGTATAAACCCAATCCCATTCCGCCGCTTTTGTCCGCCCCGGATTTAGTGCTGAAAAACGGTTCAAATATTTTTTTCAGGTCTTCCGGTTTAATCCCGCGCCCGCTGTCGCTGACGGATATTTCCGCAAAATCCCATTTGTTTTTTACTTCCACCGTTATCTTACCTTTATTCGGTAGAATGGCCTGGCGGGCATTAAGGAAAAGATTGAGAAAAACCTGCTGTAATAAATTAGGATCTGACATCATCCGCGGGGCTTCATCCATTTTTTTAACCACTTCTATCCCATCACCATCAAGGTCATGTTTTATCAACTCCAGGGATTCATTGATAATATTATTCAGGCCCACTGGCTCTAATTGCGGTTCCGGTTTACGCGAAAAATTCAGGAGATTTTTGACAATCGCCAACGACCGGCTTAAATTACGCTTAGTGATAGTGAGCGTTTCCTGGGCCTCGGCCAGCGACATCGCCGGATTATTAAGAGTAAACTCCACGATCCCTTTTAAACCGCCCAGTGTATTAAAAAAATCGTGCGCCATCGCGCTGGCCAGCTGACCCACCAGCGCCAGTTGTTCTTTTTTCAATAATTCCTTCTCGTATTGTTTTACCCGCGTCAGGTCTTGAAAAACACTGATGGTCCCTTTATGCTTACCGGCGACATCTTTCAGAAGCGAAAATCCCACCCCGATATAAAGAGGCGGCTGATCTTCTTTCCGCCTGAAAGTAATCTCATCACGTCCCGCCGAGGCGGGACCTGAAAATTTATCGGACGAAGACGACCGCTTGTAAAAATCAGCGCTTAACCGATAAAATTCTTTTAAAGCCGTAATTTGCTTAATCGGTTGTCCTAACACCTCCGCCGCATTAACATCCAGTATTTCTTCAGCCCTTTTATTAAAAACCGTAATTTTATCGTCCCGATCCAAAACGATTATCCCGCTGGGCACGCTCTGGAAAACATTCTTCAGGTATTCGGTCAGGTTTTTTATCTCGGTAGTTAGTATTTCTTTGGTCGCGAGTTGCTCTTTTTTATAACGCTCGGTTTCTTCGGAAAGATACCCGATAAAGGTCGCCACCACAAAAAGAAACGCCACCCGATGCAAAAAATAACCGGATCCGATTACTTCGGTAATCTTTATCATCTCGGTGGTATTTATAAGCGCATAAACCAGGGCGCCGACCAGGGTGGCAACAAAAGCGGAAACGGCGGAACGGATACTGGCGGTAATCAGAATAATAATTAAAAAAACCAGGTAAAATTGCTGGGTTTCCGAACCGCCGGCGTAATAAATAAAAAGAGTCATCGCGGCCAGGTCTACGATAAAGGAAATCTTTAACATCAGCGACCGACCGACCAGATGAAAATAATCAAGGTATCCCCACAAAGTATTAAGCAAAAAAATTGCCAGCGCTATATAAACATAGAGGTGGATATTGGTTAATTGATAGCCTGCCATGGCCAAGGGCGTGGTAACCAAACTCAGGATAATCGTCAGCCGGAGCGCCACGAGAACATGCTTGAATGGAGAACCGGACGAATCCAAAACAGACGCATTTGTTTTCAGTCCTGCTTGACTCATATACTTTATTATATACCGTAATCTCTAACGGGGCAAGTAAAAAACCTGTCGGCGGTTCACTGTATTTTAGTTGACGGCGCAGATATTATTTGTTATACTTTTTAAAATCTGAATTACTCCGGCAATTTAGATAGAGGATAATTGCCCGATGCAGCACACCATAAAAAAAGAAGTCTCGTTTGAAGGAATCGGTCTTTTTTCCGGTCAGCCGGTAAAAATCCTGTTTCGGCCGGCGCCGGTTAATACCGGCCTTGTTTTTATCCGGACCGATTTACCGGAACAGCCGCATATTCCCGCAACAACTGAATACCTCAGATCTGATTATCGCAGAACCGCTTTAGAAAAAAATGGCGCCAGCATTGAAACGATTGAACATCTTTTAGCCGCCCTCTCCGGCCTGGGTATTAATAATCTGGAAATAGAATTAAATGCTTCAGAAGTACCGGGGGGCGACGGCAGCGCCAAATTTTTCATAGAAACATTGACTTCAGCTGAACTTCTCCCGCAGGATGCCCCCTCTAAAATTTTTGCGGTAAAAACTCCGGTGGCTTTTTCTGAAGGAGAGGCCTCGCTGGTCGCCCTGCCCACTGATGATGAAGAACTGATTATTGATTACACTTTGCAATACGCCGCGCCGATTATCGGCACCACCCACTTAAATATCCGAATTAACCCGGAAAATTTTGTCAAAGAACTGGCCCCCAGCCGCACCTTCTGCCTTAAATCAGAAGTGGACCACTTTTTAAACCAGGGATTGGGCAAAGGAGCCAGTTATCAGAATGTCCTCGTGGTGGATAACGACAAAGTCATTCAGAATCAGTTAAGATTTAAAGACGAATTTGTCCGTCATAAGATACTTGACCTGCTGGGCGACCTTTATCTTTTAGGCGTCAGGTTACAGGGACATATTATTGCCGTTAAAACCGGCCATGAAGATAATGTGAAATTTGTCAAACGTTTGGCTGATGCGATGCAAAAAGTAAAAATACCGTCTTCTTCGGAACCAAAAATAAAAACCTGGCTGGATGTCCGAGAATTGCAGAATATCCTGCCGCACCGCTATCCTTTCTTGCTGATTGATAAAATAATTGAAATGGAAGGTTATAACCGGGCCGTCGGGATTAAAAACGTCACGATTAACGAACCGTTTTTTATGGGCCATTTTCCCGGCCAGCCGGTGATGCCCGGTGTTTTACAATTAGAAGCCATGGCCCAGTTAGCCGCTACGTTGCTTTTACGGCGGGCCGGCAACGAAAATAAACTCGGAGTCCTTCTTTCTATTAATAACGCCAAGTTCCGTAAATCCGTTGTGCCCGGCGACCAGTTGAGAATTGAAGCGGAAACGATTAAAAGTAAATCCCGCACCGCCGAAGTTTACGCCCGCGCTTTAGTCGACGGCGAACTGGCCTCCGAAGCCTCGATTAAATTTATGCTGGTGGATAAAGAATAAGTAATCGCTACTTTTTAATATTATGCCGACGATCCATCCGACCGCCCAGGTGAGTTCCAAAGCCAAAATTGCCGACAATGTGGAAATCGGCGCTTATAGCGTCATTGGTGATGATGTCACCATCGGAAGCGGTTGTAAAATCAACAATCATTGTACCATCCTGGGACCCAGCACAATCGGTGAAAATAATCTTTTTTTTCCCTATGCGGCCATCGGTACCGCCCCGCAGGATATTTCCTACACAGATGAACCGACCAAATTAAAAATTGGGAATAATAATGTCTTCCGGGAATTTGTTACGGTTAACCGCGCTACTTTAAAAGAATTCGGACAGACGCTGATCGGCAATAACTGTTTTCTGATGGCTTACAGTCATATTGCCCACGATTGTATTTTAGGAGACAACGTTATTATTGCCAACGGAGTTCAGTTAGGCGGTCATGTGCGGTTGGGTAATTACGCCTCTTTAGGCGGCCTGGCCGGAGTTCATCATTTTGTCACGATTGGCGAACATTCTTTTATTGCCGGGATGGCGCGGGTCTTAAAAGATATCCCGCCGTTTATGATGGCGGACGGCCGGCCGGCGCGCGTCCGGGCCGTGAATACAATTGGTCTGGGCCGGCGGGGATTCAGCACCGAACAAGTCCGGGCCATCAAAGAAACTCATAAACTTATTTGGCGTTCGGAATATACCACCATTCAGGCCTTAAAAATATTAGAAGAAAATATCACTACGCCACCGGAAAAACTACCGGCTGATACGCCTAAAATTCTTTATGCCCTGGCTGCGAAAGAACAAATTGCCCGGCTGATTGAATTTATTAAAAAATAGCCAGCGGGTTCCGCAGGGACGAGGTCTGGAAGCCAACCGCAAAATCCCGGCCCGACCGAATAACCCAGACGGACCAGCCCCATCACCGACTGAAACGGATGATGAAGTGGAACTGGTCAACTAAAATCTCACTTCACTTAAAACCTCTAACAAAACCATTCTGAAGGAGATAACAAATTAAATATGTACAATGGAAACCTGAAGGTTTCCGCTACATTTTAGAGAAAAGTAGCGGCGACCTTCAGGTCGCCATCTGGTTTTGTTAGAGTCTCTTAATGATTACAAAGATTTAGAAATAAAATTACCGTGAGTTTAGTCCGCCTTAGGCGGATTAATCACCGTAATCTCTATTCCCAATCACTCTCCACCATCCGTCCCGATTTTTATCGGGACTACGAAGGACTGGTAATCACTGATATAATTTATCGACTCTCAAGGAAAATAATTATCCGCCTGTTCGGTAATTTTTCTGATCACGTTTTCCAGTTCCTGCCGTTTTTGTTCCATCATCTTTTCATCTGCTTCCGGCGAAACCATAATCGGCTTCCCCAGTATCACGACGGCCGGACTAAACGGACAGGGTAATTCATACTGGTCCCAGGCCTTTTTAAAGACAGAGCGGTATTTAGCCCGGGCCGTCAGGGGAATAATGATACAACCGGTTTTAGCGGCCAGATAAATAACGCCGGGCTTGACAATATATAATGGCCCGCACGGACCGTCCACGGCAAAGGCCGCGTGAGACCCTTCTTTCACGGCCCTAATCATCCTGATTAACCCCCTCCTCGCCCCGCTTGAACTGGAACCGAGAACAGGTTTAAGTCGCAATCTGGTCAAAACGGCACTCTGCAAGCGGCCGTCCCGGCTAAGACTGGTTAAGATCGCCAGTTGCTTAACTTCATTCCAGCCCAACAATAAAAACTGCCGGCCGTGCCAGAAGGCAAAAACAAATTGCCGGCCGGACGCCAAACAATCCTGTAAAGCAGATTTATTTATAACTTTGAAACTGATTGTCTTGCAGACCAGTTTAATCATCAACCACGCCAGAAAAGAAAGAAGTTTTTGTTTCATACGGAAACCTTGACCCTTTATCCCGTTAGAGATATACTATAATTGTATAGTAAACCATATTTGGATAAAATTTTAAAATAAAATTCATTTATGCTTAATGTGGCGGTTATCGGCGTCGGGCATCTGGGCCGGCATCATGCCCGGATTTATAAATCGTTGCCCGGCGTAAATTTGGTGGGTGTGGTTGACATTAATCAATCACGCGGCCGGCCGGTGGCCGCCGAATATCAAACAAATTATTATTCCGATTGTCAATCTCTTTTTTCCGCAAACAAGATCAACGCGGTTAGTATCGCCACCCCGACCGTTTCGCATTATGCCGTCGCCAAAAATTTTATCAGCCGCGGCATCCACACTTTCATAGAAAAACCGATCACGGATAATGTATCCGATGCCCAGAAATTGGTTGCCTTAGCCCAACCAAAAAAAATAATTCTTCAGGTCGGTCATATTGAACGATTTAACCCGGCTTTTATCGCAATTCAACCTTACGTGAAAAACCCCCGTTTTATTGAATGCCACCGCCTGGCGCCTTTTTCCTTCCGGTCGGTGGATATTGATGTCGTTCTTGATGTAATGATTCACGATCTGGATATTATTCTTTCGCTGGTCAAATCGCCTCTTCATAAAATTGAAGCAACCGGAGTCAATATTTTAACAGGCAAAAAAGATATCGCCAGCGTGCGGCTTCTTTTTAAGAACGGCTGTGTGGCCAATGTTACAGCTTCGCGGGTTTCGGACAAGTCAATGCGCAAATTACGTATTTTTTCCAATGATGCTTACATCTCCGTAGATTATCTGGCTAAAACCGCGTTGGTTTACCGCAAAGCAGCTCACTTGCCCCCGCCCCAAAAACTGTTAACAATTTTTAATCGTTCAAAAATAAAAGACCTGAAAAAATTAATGCTGGAAAAATTTTTACAGGTAAAAAACCTGGAAATCAAGCCGGTTGACCAGCTGCAAAAAGAACTGGAGTCTTTTGTTGGTTGTATTCGGACATACCGAAAACCGGTCGTTTCCGGCGCGGACGGCTTAAAAGCCATTCAACTCGCCCGGCAAATTATTAATAAAATCGGCTGATATTATTTTACAGAATGGAACAAAAAATTTTAGTTGTTGCCGGCGAAACCTCGGCTGATTTACACGGGGCCAACTTAGTTCTATCGCTCAAAAAACTGGCCGGGGAAAAAAAACTGCCGCTGCCCGGAATAATGGGATTGGGCGGACCACAGATGCAATCAGCCGGCGTAGAAATTTTTCATGACTTAACCCAACTGGCTTCAGCCGGACTTGACCCTCTGCGCCATTTTAATAAATTCGCCCAGATCTTCAGACAATTAATCACCCGCGTTAGAAAAGAAAAACCGGCTCTGGCTGTCCTGATTGACTTTCCGGATTTTAACCTCCGCCTGGCCAAAAAATTAAAAGAATCAGGCATTCCGGTCATTTATTACATCAGCCCGCAAATCTGGGCCTGGCGGCCTGGCCGCATCAAAACGATCGCCCGCGTCGTTGATAAAATGCTCGTCATTTTTGAATTTGAAAAAAAACTCTACCAGAAATATCATATCCCGGTAGAATTTGTCGGACATCCGTTGTTAGACGTAATTGCCGAAGTTAGCAATCAGAAATTGGAAGTTAGGAAGCGGTTGAATTTAAAAGAAAATGATTTTATAATCGGCTTGTTACCAGGGAGCCGGGAGAATGAAGTCAAACGGCATTTACCCGAGATGCTTAAAGCGGGAAAAATATTGCTGGAAAAATGGAGTACCGGGATAACGGGAAACCGGACGAATGCCCAACCGGTTTTTATTATCGCGGCGGCTCCGAAAATATCGCCTTCTTTAATCAAACGCCTGATCTCTAACTTTCCACTTCCAGCTCACATTTATTATAATCAACCGTATGAAGTAATGCAGGCCAGTAACCTCTTAATGACCTCTTCCGGAACCGCCACGGTGGAGGCGGCGATTTTTGGAATACCGATGGTGGTAATGTATAAAGTTTCATTTTTAACGGCGCTGGCTTTCAAGCCGTTAATCAAAACGCCTTATTATTCAATGGTTAATATCCTGGCCGGGAAAAAGGTTGTGCCGGAATTTATCCAGCAAGAAGCCAGAGCGGAAAAAATCGCGGCCGCCGCCCTGGAAATGATTCAGAAAAACAGATTACCCCAAATCTCCGGGGAACTTATTAAAATCCGCCAATCGCTGGGTTCGCCCGGCGCTTCAACCCGCGCCGCGGAAGTTATTCTAGATCATCTTCACAAATGCATTCCTAAATTGCAGCAATCTGTCAGGTAGATTGTCGGGATACATTTCATCTTAATCGTAGTTACAATTTTACTTGCCGCGTTAGACGTTATCCGGTATAATACCACCTATGAATACCGATTTAAATTATGCCAGAAAAATATTAAAAACTGAAATTACGGCGATTCGGTCGATTTACAGACGGTTAAACCGTCATTTCAATTCAGCGGTTCAGTTAATATTAAAATGTAAGGGCCGGGTCGTGGTTACCGGTATGGGAAAAACCGGTATTATCGGCGAAAAAATTTCCGCGACAATGGCCAGCACCGGCACCCCTTCGCTTTTTCTTCATCCGGCCGAGGCCTACCACGGGGATCTGGGGCGAATCACCCCGGCTGATACCGTGCTGGTTCTTTCCAACAGCGGAACGACCGAGGAACTGGTCCGGTTATTACCGGCCATTAAAAAAATCGGAGCCCGGGTCATTTCTATTACCCGTTCTAAAAACTCCCCTCTGGGAAAACACAGTACTGTCGTCCTGGAAATCGGCCGGATTACCGAAGCCTGTCACTGGGGACTGGTGCCTTCGGCCAGCACGACGGCGATGCTGGCCCTGGGTGACGCCCTGGCTTTAACCGTTTTTAAAAACCGGAAATTAACCCGGGAGCAATACGCGTTTTATCATCCGGGCGGAGAACTGGGCCGGAAATTATTAAAAGTTAAGGATATTATGCGCACCGGCAAACAAAACCCGGTCATTTCCGAAAACCAGACGGTAAAAACAGCCCTGGAATTGATTACCCGCGGCCGCGCTGGCGCCATCAGCATCGTTAATCACCGCCGGAAATTAACCGGTATTTTTACCGACGGCGACCTGCGCCGCCACCTTCGGGCCGACCAGAATCTGCTTGACGAAAAAATCAAAAAAGTAATGACCGGCAATCCGATTACCGTTCATCCCGATAAATTAGCCGCTGAGGCATTTCAGATATTGCGTGATAAGAAAATTGACGAGATTCCGGTTGTTGATAAACAAGGCAAACCGGTCGGTCTGCTGGACGTCCAGGATTTACTGGAAGCCGGAATGGTCTAAACACGAAATCGCTAAATTTTTATGGACTTAGCACAGATAAAAATACTGGTAACGGATGTGGACGGCGTGATGACCGACGGCCGGATTATCCTGGATGACCGGGGCGTGGAAACCAAATTATTTAATGTCCAGGATGGCGCCGGTATAAAATATCTGGAACGGGCCGGAATCAAGACCGCCATTATTACCGGTCGGTATTCGCTGGTGGTAAAACACCGCGCCAAAGAATTAAAGATTAAAGATGTCTTTCAAGGCTGCAAAAATAAAATCCCGGCCCTGGAGCAGTTAGCTAAAAAATATCGGTTGAAATACAAGGAAATCTGTTACATCGGAGACGACCTGCCGGATATTCCGATAATGAAATTAGTCGGTTACCCGGTCGCGGTTTACAATGCCCGGCCGGAGGTTAAAAGATATGCCCGTTACATTACAAAAGTTCCGGGCGGGTATGGAGCTATCAGGGAAGTAACCGACAAAATTTTACGCGCCCAAAAAAAATGGCCCCGGCTGTTAAAACGCTATTAAGCCACAAATAAACACGAATAAAGCTCAATACAGATAAACACGAATTATGAAAACAAATTTTTCCCTATTTCTGCTGATTGTTTTATTAATGTTAAGTCCCGATAACATCGGGATATCAGCTCAATCTTCCGCTCCGGCTGACCGCCCTAAACCGGTGGAAGTTTCCCAGGACGTTGAAAACTGGTCCTATCCTCATTACCATGATAACCGGCTGGTTTGGGAAGGCAAAGGAGAAAAAGCCCACATCACCGGTGAAACGGAAGTTGTCGCCGAAAAATTCCAACTGCTTTACCATTACCAGTCTAAAAATGCAACGGCCGGCGAAGAATTAATCAGATTTAAGGCCGAACAAGGTTTAATTAACCGGGCAAATAATGAAGCCATTTTCCGGGAAGATGTCATAGTAAAAACAGAATCTCCGGTGGCGGCGGAAGACAATCCGGCGAACGGATCGGCGAGCCGGACGGAATTAAAAACACCGGAACTTTTTATGAATTTAACAACGCAGGTAATTTCTTCGACTGTCCAGACGGTTTTAAGCCAACCGGATTTAATTATTACCGGCACCGGCTTAACGGCTGAGATCAACCTCGGCCTGGTAAAGATGCACCGGGAAATTCTGACTTTTATTGAAGGAAGCAACCTTTCTTCTTTTTCACTTTATCCGGTCGTGCTTGATGTGCCGCCGGAACAAAAAAAGCAGGTTGAAATAACGGTCACCTGCGCCGGACCTTTAAGTGTCGAAAAAATTAATTCCGTTTTAACGAATCCGACTCAACAAAAAATAAATTTCAAGAACAACGTGGTGCTGGTAAAACAAACGCTGACTGCTCCTCTTTTAGCGGAAACAAAACTTTATGCCGACGAACTGGAGATAATTTTAATCAACCGACCGGTTAGCCCAACTGGTCCCGTTATCGGCGGGACGGACAACGACACGCAAAAAACAGAATCGGTAATTTCCCGCTTAATCGCTTCCGGTCATGTGCGCATTGAAGACGGAACGACCAATGCTTTCTGCCATCAAGTTGATTGGGATGAATCAACCCAACGCGTTACTTTTTGGGGAGGGAACGAACAGATGGCCCGAATAACACGCGATACCCTTAACGCCATCCGGCCGAACGACTCAGGCCCCGACAAAATCGGGGCCGGGACAAAACCGGAACCGGCTATCACTTTGCAAGCGCAAGAAATTGAAAACTTTAGCGCCGATGATATTTTTATTCTTAAAGGAAAAAAAGAAGCGATTTTTTTTAACCAGGAAAACAAACCGGCCCCCAATGATTTTCCCGAAATAGTCCCACCCGGCAGGGCGGGGCAATTTAATAAAATCCATGTAACGGCAAAAAACAATGCCGTCGTCAGTCTTAAAACATACCGAGCCAGTTTCAAAAATAAGGTTCGCGTAATTCAAAAAAATGAACCGGACGAAACGGCCGGCCAACCGGTTGATTTTCAAAGTGTTATGAAAGCCGACCGGTTAATCCTAACCCTGGACAGCCAGCGCAACGAAATTAAAAACGCCTGCGCCTGGGGAAATATTTTGATTACCAATAAAGACGGCAGCCGGATTATCGGAAAAATATTTGAATGGGAACCGGCTAAAAATATTTTCAAAATAAAATCCGATTACCTGGTCAAGGCCTGGCATCAGAATCAGCTGATTAAAGCACATGAAATAATTGTTCATACCGCTTCTAAAACCGGCGGACAGTTCGGGAATTGGTCGCAGATAGAAGCCAAAAATAAAAACGGCACGC
>ERZ1292633.4343-Hain-H41-02um-R1-4343-length-13217-cov-5_pt1 | contig 13217 bp, 11 predicted proteins | sample MGYA00564406_ERZ1292633 | MGnify/ENA primary metagenome ERZ1292633 (study PRJEB36523, sample SAMEA6512639) | groundwater metagenome | collected 2019-01-08 | study: AquaDiva: Metagenomics assemblies of 32 groundwater samples
AATTTCTTCTTTTTGTGATCATAGTCTTCGTCTGTTATGTAACCTTCATCCCTCAATTCTAGATACACCGCTAAAACCTCTTTAATATTTTTTCCCATTTCTTTTTCATCATTTTCTTCCAGAATATCTCTTTTCTTATGCTCGTAATCTATATCACTGATAAATCCATCCTCTTTCAACTTGCGGAGGTCATTAAATTTGTCTTTTATGCTCTTCTCTTTTTTGCTGCCTAAAATCAATGTCTTTCTAAGCTCATAATCTTCTTTGGTGATAAGGCCGGTAGTCTCTAATTCTTTCAGTTCCAGAAGTTGATCTGTAATACTCATTTGCTGCACAATGACAGGCTGGCTACCAGAAACTGTTTGCGTGGTGCCGGACAAGTTGACTTCTTCCTGTTTCTTGCCTAGCGCTACTTCCTTTCCATAATCTTCTTTACTGACAAACGCACCTTCTTCTAAATCTATTATTAGCCAGTTACCATGCCCTGTCTTAAACTGTTGACCGGAACGAGGACTTATTTTCCAAAAAGGGTTTTGTGTTATGCTAAATGGATCAAAAAATACTGCCTGTCCTGTCTCTCCAAATACATTATCTGCACCTTTGCCTACCAGATCTTCATATTGAATCCTTGAAAATACAACATTTAATTTATCATTAGAGATAAATAGTCCGAATATGGTATATACCTCTGATTTAAAAAATCCTTTCCCCTTTGTATAATTCGAATTTACCAGTATATATTGCAACGGAGGCGCCTTAGTAAAAGCGTCTACTATGTGTGGTGTCAAATTTAATAATTCACTTTCCTGAAAGATATTCTGTTCTTTGCCCCATCCAGTTATGCCTTTTTCTTTAAAATAAATTGAAGAAAATACACTTGTCAATATATCTTTTCTTAAGTATTTGGGATGATCAAGAATTGCCTTTGAAGAGCCTTTTGTACCCTTTACTTCTTCAAGCCTTATATACGTCTTGCCTTCATTAAATATATTATTATTCTTGCCTTGAACCTGCCCCCGTCCCATATTGCCTAAAATATCTAAGCCTTTACAACCAATTACTCCAGACAAAATAATAAATAACAAAATAAATCTTATTTTTTTATACCACATTTTAAAATTTATTCAAAAGCTCCTTTTTCTTTACTTCATAATCTTTTTCTGAAATTAAACCTTCATCTCTCAGGCCTTTTAATTCTCTAAGTTTTTCTCGTACATCTTGATACTTCTTTGTTTCTGCAATGAAGTTTTTATCAGTTCTTACTTTTTTTTCAATAGCTCTTACATTACTGCCTGCTTGAATTGAGTTATCATTAATATTATCACTTGTATCAGCATTATCTGTACTGGCCACACCAAACAAATTACTACTCAAGTCAATAATAAGCCAGTTTTGGTGTCCCTTTGCAAGTCTTTGCCCTCCCATAGGAACAAGGCTCCAAAAAGAGTCTCTCTTCACATCCAACGGATCTTTGAACTTATCCTTATTACTTTTTCTGAATGCCTTTCCATCAGTAAGATTTTTTTTACTCTGGATTGTACTAAAAACAATATTAAGGTCGTTATCTGATATAAACATGCTGAAATAACTTTGTCGATCAGACAAAAGCACCTTATCAGAAGTAGAAAAAACTAAAATATCTTGAGAATCAGTAGCCATTGAGAATGCACTTATAATAGGAGGTATGATACTTTGTAACTCTTCTTCCCTGAATAATTGCCTTCTGCCTGTGCTTCCCTTGATTAATGATTTCTGATTGTAATAAATGGACGAAAGGATATTGGCAAGCCCTGATCCTGTAAAGTAGTATGGGTGATGAAAGTTTTTCTTTATTACGTTTCCCTGTTCATCAAGTTCTTCCCGTATCTCGACAGAAGCACTCTGGTCATTGATCGTTGCCCCGACTATGTTACTTTTTATATAAGTTTTTTTAGGCAGTGAGAGAGAACAGCCAAATGTTAGAGTGAACAACAAAAGTAATAGTATAAATTTCAGAGAAGTATATTGTTTCATAAAAAAGAAATACCCTTTTAACAGATTTTATCAATTGCTTCTGCAAGAGAAGAAACCTCAGTAATTTTTAGAGATTTTACTCCTGAAGCGTCTTTTGTATTGTCTTTTGGAATAATTGCATTTTTAAATCCTAATCTTTCAGCTTCTTTTAACCTGCTGCCAAATTGACTAACTCCTCTGACTTCACCACCCAAACCTAACTCGCCAATTATGATTGTATCACCTGCTATTTCCGTGTCTTTGAAACTGGACGCAATCGCAATTGCAATTCCAAGGTCTGCTGCCGGTTCATAGATTTTTACACCGCCAACAACATTCACAAAAACATCATGCCCTCCTAAAAGAAGGCCTGTCCTTTTCCCCAGCACGGCTATTATCATAGCAACTCTGTTATAGTCTACACCGCTTACTTTGCGTTCCGGCATGCCGAAATTTGATCTGGTTACAAGCGCCTGTACCTCCACAAGCAGGGCTCTTGTTCCCTCAATGCAAGAGATAATCGAAGACCCGGAAATCAGGTTTTGTGTTCTGGTGAGAAATATTTCTGATGGATCTTTAACCTCTCTAAGTCCGCTGTTAATCATTTCGAAGATACCTATCTCATTTGTAGATCCAAAGCGATTCTTCACTGCCCTTAATATCCTGAATGACATGAATTTCTCACCTTCAAAGTACAGTACTGTATCTACCAGATGTTCTAGCACTTTCGGTCCGGCAATTATCCCTTGTTTTGTAATATGTCCTACTAAAAAAACGGAAGATTCAGTTTTTTTTGATATTTGAATCAGTTCATTAGCACATTGCCTCACTTGTGAAACTGTTCCCGGAGAGGATTCGAGAACTGGTTTGAACATAGCTTGTATTGAGTCAATTATGACAAGTTTAGGGCTGATTTTTCTGATGTGTTCAAGAATAACATCTAAATTGTTTTCTGCAACCAAAAAAATATTCTTCGATGATACTTTGAGTCTGTCTGCTCGTAATTTTATTTGTGCGGTTGATTCTTCCCCTGTCACGTATAATGAGAGGTACCCCTGTTCACTAAATTCCTGGCATACTTGCAGCAAGAGGGTTGATTTTCCTATTCCGGGTGTGCCTCCAATCAAAACTGCCGAGCCAGCTACAATACCTCCGCCGAGAATTCTATCAAACTCTTCGATGTTGGTATTAGTCCGAAGCTTGCTTACCGGCTTTACGTCTGTTATACAGGTGGGATTTTCTATATCATATTCCGGAAGGGTGTGAGTATATGTGGATTTGCATCTTTCTTCTGTCATTGAATCCCACTCATCACAACCGGAACATCTGCCTACCCATCTACTGGTCCTCCATCCACATTGCGAGCAGACATAAACAGTGCTGGATTTTGTCATAATAATATAACTTCATTTCCCCTTAGTGTTTTTTATAATTATCACAAGATAGTTGTGTTCTTGCAAGCAATAAAAAAAGGGGCTCGAAAGCCCCTTTTTAAATATGTACTCAGTTTGTTATATTACTATCCGATTATTTGCTATTCGAATCGCTGGTGACTAATTCTTCCTTTACTGTTACCTCTTCAAAAACCAGTTTTTCTTCCCTCAATTCTACCTTGATAGAATCGTTATCTTTGAACTTGCCCTTGAGTATTTCTTCAGAAAGCGGATCTTCTATTAAATTTTCTATGGCTCTGTGAAGAGGCCTTGCGCCATAATTTGGTTTATAGCTTTTGTCAATAAGAAAATCTACCGCTTCTTTGGTTATTGAAAGCGTTATGTTATAGTTGCTAAGCCTCGATCGTATACTTTCTAATTCGATCTCTACAATCTTTTTCAGGTCATCCTTTGTAAGATCTCTAAATACAGCAATATCGCTAAGCCTGTTGATAAACTCCGGACGGAAATGCTTTTCGACTGCCTGTAACAGTTGTTCGCGAATAGATTCATAAGACTGTTCTCCAGATGTTTTCTTGAACCCTAACGAGGATGTATTTTTAATTATGTCTCCACCAATGTTTGAAGTCATTATTATGATTACGTTACGAAAATCAATATGACGTCCAAAACTGTCCGTTAATTTTCCTTCCTCCAGAACCTGTAACAACATATTATATACATCGGAATGAGCTTTTTCGATTTCGTCCAGGAGTATTACAGCATAAGGGCGTCTTCGTATTTTCTCCGTTAATTGTCCCCCTTCCTCAAAACCGACGTATCCGGGAGGAGCGCCTATTAGTCTTGATACATTATGTTTTTCCATGTATTCAGACATATCTATTTGAATCAACGAATCTTCTTCTCCGAATAAAAACTTGGCCAGGGCTTTTGAAAGAAGAGTTTTTCCAACTCCCGAGGGGCCTATAAAGATAAAGCTGGCACTTGGCCTGTTTGGGTTCTGTAGGCCTGCCCTTGACCTTCTAACGGCCTTTGCTACTGCGTTGATAGCATTATCTTGTCCTATTACTGTTTTACTAAGTTCTTTCTCGAGGTTGAGCAATCTCTTTGCTTCTTCTGCCTCCATACGTTTGAGCGGTATGCCGGTCATGGCTGAAACTACTTCTGTGATAACCGCTTCATCTACAATCCCGTCTATCTCTGTATATTTCTCCCGCCATTCTTTTTCTACGTTACCCTTTTTCTTTTTTAATTTGTCCGCTTTATCTCTCAGCTTTGCTGCTCTTTCAAAATCCTGTAATGCTACGGATTCATCTTTTTCCTTTTCGAGATGTCCTATTTCTTTCTCTATATGCCTTAAATCAGGAGGATGTGTGGTTGCCTTTAATCTTACACGAGCACCCGCTTCATCAATAACATCTATTGCCTTATCAGGCAGGAATCTTCCTGTGATATATCTTATAGCATATTCTGTAGCGAATTTTAATGCTTCATCAGTTATCCGAACCTTATGGTGAGCTTCATATCTATCTCTTAAACCTTTTAAAATTTCGATGGTTTCTTCCTTAGAAGGTTGGTCAACTATTATTGTTTGAAATCTTCTTTCAAGTGCGCCATCTTTCTCAATATATTTCCTGTATTCATCAAGAGTGGTTGCGCCAATACATTGTATTTCGCCTCTGGAAAGAGCCGGCTTTAAGACATTAGATGCATCAATTGCTCCTTCTGCTCCCCCTGCGCCTACTAATGTATGCAACTCATCTATAAAGAGGATTATATTTTTTGCCCTGCGAACTTCTCCCATTACGGCTTTGATTCTCTCTTCGAATTGACCTCGGTATTTTGTCCCTGCCACCATCATTGCTAAATCTAAAGCGACTATTCTTTTGTCACGCAAAAGTGCTGGAATCGCTCCACTCACCACAGACTGTGCCAATCCTTCTACTATTGCAGTTTTTCCAACACCAGCTTCCCCCAGCAAAACAGGGTTGTTCTTTGTGCGACGACTAAGGACCTGAATCAAACGTTCAATAATTGCCTGTCTGCCAATTACAGGGTCCAGTTCCTGTTCCCTTGCCTGCTGTGTTAAATCACGGCCAAAGGAATCAAGGGCAGGGGTCTTTGACTTACCTCTTTTTTCTTCTTTGTCTTTAGAGCCTTGTGTTGTTTCCGCACCTAGAAGCTCGATTACTTCCTCTCTTACGCCTTCCAATTTTACACCTAAATTTAACAATACCTGCGCGGCGACACCTTCATGTTCCCTGAGTAGCCCAAGCAGTTGATGTTCGGTGCCTATGTAGTTATGCCCCATAGCCTTTGCTTCTTCCATAGCATATTCTAATACTTTCTTTACCCTTGGAGTGAAAGGCAATTGTCCGACCGAAACCAGGTCGGGACCAGCCTGGACTATCTTTTCTACTTCCATGCGTATCTTTTTCAAATCGATATCTAAATTTTGTAAGACATTTGCGGCTACTCCGCTACCTTCTTTTATCAAACCAAGTAATATATGTTCTGTTCCTATATATTCATGGTTAAATCTCTTTGCTTCCTCTCTTGCGAGAGCCATTACTTTCCTTGCCCTATCGGTAAATTTATCAAACATTTTTGTCACCTTTTTTTATAAACCTTCAAGCCTCTTCCTTACGTAAGAGGCCCTGATAATATTTCTTTGTGTAGAATCCAGTTCACAGCCTTGCAGCTTTTGTAAGTGTCCCGGAAGTGTCAGGACAAAGAGTTCGTTAAGGGTTTGTATCTCAATATTGTCTATCAAGCCTATGTTGACGCCCATACGAACCTGTGAAAGTAATTGTAATATTTCCTCAGACGTAATCATTCGAGCAGCCTTAAGCATACCATAAGACCGCCAAATTCTATCTTCCAATTGGTCTTTACTTTCTAAAACTAAGGCCTTTCTGGCCATCCTTTCATAGCTTGTAATGCGGGGTATTACACTTTCAATTATGGATATTATTTCCTTCTCAGATTTTCCTAATGCAAACTGGTTTGAAATTTGATATAGGTCTCCAGAGACTTTAGTACCCTCTCCATATAGGCCTCTGACTACCAACCCGAGTTTGCCTACTGCGTTAAAAACCTTTTCAATGTGTTTCGTCATGCCAAGCGCCGGGAGATGTAGCATTACAGAAACTCGCATGCCTGTACCAACGTTTGTCGGACATGCAGTCAGGTATCCAAACCTTGCAGAAAATGCAAAATTTAACCTTTTCCCCAGGATATTGTCAATTTCATCAGTGGTTTCCCATGTATCATTTAGCTCGAAACCTGAGTGGATTACCTGGATTCTGAGATGATCTTCTTCGTTTATCATCAAACTAATAGTTTCTGATTTCCCGAATGCGACACCTCTTTCTCCTTCACCCGCAGCATGTTCTTTGCTAATCAGGTGTCTTTCAACCAAAAATAACTTGTCAACTGAAGTCGCATTGTTTAAATTTACATAAGAAATATCCTGTGCTATACTGCTTTCGATTATGGTATTTCTAAGTAAGAATTCTATTTCTTTTCTTTGTTTTAAATTAGAGCGGGAAAGGAAAGGATATCCCGTAATATTTCTCGCCAAACGGATTCTGCTGCTTATTACAATGTCAGATTCCTTGCCTGTGCCCCTAAGCCACTCACCCGTTTTGTCTGAAAGATCTCTAATCTCCATCTTCAACATTTCCTGAAAGTTCATAAATTTTATCTCTTAATTCAGCAGCTCTTTCGTAATCTTCTTTCTCTACTGCTTCATTTAATTCCTTACGTAATTGGATCATTTCATTTTTCTTAATAATTTCCGCACCAGCATTTGGGGGTACTTTCCCCACATGTTGAGAACTGCCATGCATCCTTTCAATAAGAGGAAGAAGCCCTTTCTTAAAAACATTGTAATCCATGGGGCAGCCCAGACGACCTTGAGACCTGAATTCCAGATAAGAAAGTCCGCATACAGGGCAAGTCATTTTTGACATTTCTCTTATTTCTGGAGATACCTGGTTAATAAGACTTGTTAAAATATCAGATGGGGAAGGGGCTTTAGGGAAATGATTTGTAACGTTTTGAGCGCAATCCTCACAGAAATGCCTTTCTTTCTTCTCGTTTTCTACAATTTCGGTGAGATGCACTGTCGCCAGTTTTTTATTGCATGATTCACATTTCATTACATGCAACTCCTTGAAGTACCTATTTTTTTGTCCATTTTAATAATTCCATAACTTCTCCAAGAGAAGTCTTTCCTTGAGATATTTCTTCACGGATCCTGTTTTCTTTTTCCAACCAGTCCATTGCGTGGTTAGCCATTTCTTTTGCTTCACGCTTTGGTATTACAATCAGGCCGTCACTATCGCCAATAATCCAATCGCCGTTATTTATTGTAATCCCTGAAATATTTAAAGTTATGCCTATCTCGCCAAAACCTTTAGGCTCTCCTGCATTTGGCATTACCAGTTTTGCAAATGTAGGAAACTTTAATTTCCTGATCTCACTACTATCTCGAACTGCACCGTTTACTACAACCCCCCCAAGCTTTTTCTGTATTGCGCTGTGTGTGGCAAGCTCTCCCCATACGGCAGGGCCTATACCACCGGAATCAATAACTATTATATTTCCTTTTTCAGCCTTATCTATCGCCTCAACTGTTTTTGCCCAGTCTCCGGGGTATGTTCGAACAGTTACTGCCTGTCCGACCATCTTAGTTTCCAAACTTATGCATTTGAGACCGGTGATTCCTTTAAGACGGTGGCTACCGTCAGATATATTTGCGGTAGAAACCTTCTCTAATATTTCATGGATATTGTCGTCTGCAGCCCTTTTAAAGAAATCTGCAGCTATCCGTTTACGATTTGATATAGCTTTTTTTAAATTAGCAGTAGCGGTTCTTATGTCGGTTGCTTTGCTAATTGCACCACCTACCACTATAATTTTTGCACCTGCATTTACTGCGTCAACAGCCGTTTCAGAATTAATGCCTCCTGCAACGGCAACGGGGATGTTAACCTTTGAGCAAATTTTCGAAAGTCTTTCAAAGGGATCATTACCCAGCATTTGCTCGTCAATAGCGGTATGAACACCTATAAAGTCGGCTCCCCATTCTTCAACATCTATTGCACGCTCGACACAATCGGCAATTCCAAGGAAATCGACTTCTATTTTTATTCCGTAATTTTTCCCTGCACTTATACACTCCTTTATAGTTGAGTCTGGTGCGCTACCCATAACGACTGCTATATCTGCTCCGGCTTTAGCGGCAGTTTCCATTTCCAGTCGGCCTGCGTCCATTGTTTTCATATCAGCAACTATCGTTTTCGTTGGAAACTCTTTCCGAAGTGTCCTGACAGAATCTAACCCTTCGCTCTTAATCAGGGGAGTGCCTGCCTCAATCCAGTCAACCCCTGCATCAACAGCTTCTTTGGCTACTTTAACAGCGCGTCTTAAGTTAATAAAATCTAAAGCTAATTGAAGAATAGGAGTGTCTAAATTAATATTCACTTATGACTTGTAAAAGAACGGCTTATACGTAATATGCAGCTGCGCAATTTTCAGATTCCCATGTTTTTACTTTGGTAATGAGTATTTCTGGAGGTAACTTTTCGCTGAAATTATCATATATTACTTTTGAAACATTTTCCGTTGTAGGATTTTTCTGGTTAAATTCTTCGAGTTCATTTAAATAAGAATGATCAAAACGAGAAAGTATCTCTTCGAGTGTCTTTTTTACAATCTTAAAATCCACGACCATACCTAACCCATCGAGCTTTTCCGATTTAAGTGTTACTTCTACCTTCCAGTTATGGCCATGCAGCTTTTCACAATCTCCATCGTAACCCCGTAAATTGTGAGCGCCGGCAAATGTTTTCTCTACAACTAATTCATACATATTAATTTTAATGCATAATACTTCTTATCGGCAAAAAAAGAAATTTATTCAATAATTAATTCTACTTTGCTTAATATGAAAGTCAAGCGTTTTTCTGAATGCCCGAAAGACATTGGAGAAGTTATTTAGAAAGTAATCAGGCAAAGCTGAGCTTAGCTCACGTTAATTAATAAAATCTCAATGATACAGCTAAAAACAGTATTACAAAAACCAATACCAGGGCAATTACCTGTAATATTTTCTTATGAACAGGAGGCTGGATTAAGCATGAACAATCTTTATCCGTCTTTTCTTCTTTGATCAAAAAGGCATTTACACCGTAAATAATAAAGAGGCAAACCGCCAGTGTAACCTTAATGCGCATAACAGTTTTATACCCTGAACTAAAGCCAGCCTCCGCAGCAGACATAATGCCGTCAACCGAATTAAGGATTCCAGTAACAATAAGTACCCCTACTAATATTCCAACATAAATACGAAATCTTTCATGAACATCATTTGCAAATGTGCCTATCCCGGAAACCGATGAGCTTCTTCCCAACACAGGCCGTAATATTGCCACGAGAAAAATCATACCCCCTACTAAGAGGGCTGCGGCAGAAAGATGAAACCAGTGGTTAATCAAAATCAATTTACCAAGTATCATTTTACCCCTCCGTCAATTTTATGAATTAGAATACTGTAAAACTATTTCATTCTAAACAACATTTTATTATTTAGATATAGTAAAATTCGTATTAAAAATCAAAAGGTTTTTGTGCTTAATGATAATATTAAATTGATAATCGTTAAAGCTTTTGCGAGACAGATTGCATTTGATTTTCACCAAAACGCATGTTAGTATTTAACTCAGTTCGACCGCCAGCATTAATTTTGCGTCATCAAGGCTTCCCCCGGCCTTGCCGTTCGCCAGTCCCCGTCCGTACCGGCACGTGCGGGCGACGTGCATTCTGGCGGAAGCGGGTAGGTTTGAGTCGCCTGGAATAATCTAAAGACTTAACTACCATAGACTTAAAATGGAAATTCTTATACTATCAAATTATTTTATAATAAATATTTAAAAACATGAAGATATTAATATCAGACAATCTTCCGGATATATGTAAGACAATTTTGGAAAATGCGGATTTTCATGTAACAACAAAAACAGATTTTACACCGGAAGAATTGAAAAAAGAGATAGGTAAGTATGACGGCTTGATTATCCGGAGCAGCACCCAATGTACGCCGGAAATTATTGAAAAGGCAGCCAGACTTCGTGCAATATGCCGGGCCGGTGTCGGGGTTGACAACGTTGACGTGCCTGCCGCTACAAAAAAAGGGATTATCGTAATGAATACCCCTGGAGGCAACACAACATCAACGGCAGAGCATACAATTACGCTTCTTTTAGCTTTATCAAGGAATATACCGCAGGCATACAATTCTGTTCGTGAGGGAAAGTGGGAACGTAAAAAATTTATGGGTACTCAAGTTTCCGGGAAAACACTTGGCATAATTGGGTTGGGTAAGGTCGGGAAAGAAGTCGCAAAACGTGCTATTGCGCTGGAGATGAGGGTGTTGGGATATGATCCCTTTGTCTCGAATGAAACAGTTCCAAAGCTGAATGTACAACTGGTTAAGAACCTTGACGACATTTATAAACAAGCAGATTATATAACTTTACATATTCCCTTAACTAATGATACGGAAAATCTGATTTCCAGTCGTGAATTTGCGTTAATGAAAGACGGGGTAAGAATAATAAACTGTGCAAGGGGCGGTATACTTTCGGAGGATGCACTTTATGAGGCGCTTGTAAGTGGTAAGGTGGCGGGAGCCGCAATTGATGTCTTTGAGAAAGAGCCACCGGAAGGCAATAAACTGTTGACACTTGACAACGTCCTTCCAACGCCACATCTTGGCGCCCTGACAGAGGAAGCCCAATATGCAGTAGCCAGGGATGCGGCAGAACAGATGGTAGGGGCCTTAAAGGACAATAATATACGAAATGCGGTCAACGTGCCCGTGCAAGGCCCGGAAGAATTTAAGCAGCTTAAACCCTATATAACATTAACAGAGAAAATGGGATCACTCTTAATCCAGTTGGTAAAGGGCAGGATAAAATCCATAGACATACAGTACAGCGGTGGCATTTCTAAGGATAATATACACCCTTTAACAGATAGTCTGTTGGCCGGCATGTTGAAACATGTTTTAGATGAGGGCATAAATATCATAAATGCCCGTATACTGGCTGATGAGAGAGGAATAAAGATTAATGAAATAATAAGCAGTGCAGCGGAGGACTATACTAACCTTATTTTTGCCAGGATTAATACAGATAACGGTGAAAGCTCTGTCTCAGGCACCGTATTTAAAAATAGTGAACCTAAAATAGAGACAATAAATGATTATCGCGTTGACATGGACCCCATTGGCCATGTCATGATTTTATTTGGGCAGGATAAACCGGGTTTGATAGGGGACATAGGTAAGATGCTGGGCGATCAGGATGTAAATATAGGACACATGACATTTGGCAGGAAAGGGACTGGCGGCGTGGCGATGATAGTCTTAAATGTTGATGCAGTAGTTTCCCAGGAGACCCTCTTATCAATAGAAAAAATGGAATGTATCGAGTCGGCGTATATGTTGAAATTCTAAGTAGTTAAAAAATCCATGCATTGGATATCTTGAATTCAGCAGGAAGAAAATCCTCACCCTTTTTTTATCTGAGTTTGAATTCGGTAAAACCTCAAAATTTTCCGTAGCAAATGACACAATACAATAAACTCGCCGTTCTTAATCAGCCAAAGTGATATTAAAATAAGGGAAAGTACCGATGGCCATAGAAAAGTGGGACCCGTGGCAGGAACTTCAAAGATTGCAACAGGAAGTGAATGAATTATTCAGTGATTTCTTCAATCGTTTCACATCAACAAAAGAAATATCTTTCACACCGCAGATAAATATGTATGAAACGGAAGAAGAGGTTGTGCTTAATGTTGCGCTTCCGGGCACACTTCAGGAAGATATTGATATATCTTTGGAAGATGATGTTTTGTTTATAAGGGGTGAAAGACCTGCCCCATACGGGACGATAGCCGGCCCACGCCATATAGAAGAATTGTGTTACGGGTATTTTGAGAGGCAAGTGCAATTACCTGCCAAGTGTTTCAGTGAAAAAATAGAAGCAGACTATTCCGATGGAATTCTTAATGTACGACTAATTAAAAAGGTATAAATATGGTGTACGGTAATGTTAAAGAACGTGACTACTATGAGGTATTAGGGGTAAGTAAAAATGCAACCAATGACGAACTGAAGAAAGCGTACAGAAGGCTGGCCCTCAAATATCATCCGGATAAAAATCCGGGAGATAAGGAAGCCGAACAAAAATTCAAGGAAGCTGCAAATGCCTACAAAGTGCTCAGTGACCCTGAAAAAAGGAAGATGTACGACTTAAGGGGGCAGGCAGGACTTGAGGATATGGGTTTCCATGGTTTTGAAAGCAGTTCTGATATATTCAGTAGTTTTGGGGATATATTTGGAGATATATTTGGTAAACGATTTTACAGAGAAAGAGGCGGGCCTCAGAGGGGTTCAGACCTCAGGCACAACATGACAATTTCTTTTACTGATGCTGCATTAGGATGTGAGAAGCAGCTCCGATTCACAAAGAATGAAGCATGTGAAACATGCAGAGGAACAGGTGCCAAAAACGGAGCGTCGACTGTATGTTCACAGTGTAATGGCACAGGACATATAAGCAGACAGCAAAAACCTGTCGGAGGGTTTTTTACCATTAGCAACCCCTGTCCTAATTGTAACGGTTCCGGGAGGAAGATTGGTAACCCATGCAATAATTGTAACGGCGAAGGGCGGACATCTAAAGACAGATCCTTGTCAGTTAAGATACCTGCCGGGATCAAGGACGGCGCTACATTAAGACTTTCCAGTCAGGGTGAAGC
>ERZ1292633.4345-Hain-H41-02um-R1-4345-length-13214-cov-29_pt1 | contig 13214 bp, 12 predicted proteins | sample MGYA00564406_ERZ1292633 | MGnify/ENA primary metagenome ERZ1292633 (study PRJEB36523, sample SAMEA6512639) | groundwater metagenome | collected 2019-01-08 | study: AquaDiva: Metagenomics assemblies of 32 groundwater samples
TAAGCTTTATCGCCACGATCTATCCGGCGTATCAGGCAGCGAGACTTGACCCTGCTGAGGCGCTTAGGTATGAATGAGAAGTTGAGAAAATGAAGAGGCTAAGAGGTTGAGATGAATAAAAATGGCAGTTTTCTCATCTTCTTATCCTCTCAACCTCTCAAGTTCTTTTTTGGCGAGGAGGTTTACAATGGCTGAAGACAAATCGGGATTAGTGGATAAAATCCAGAAGCTCACTATAAAGGGTGAGTGGGATAAGGTCCTCCTGGAACTGCAGAAACTAAATATCATCCTAAGCGGTAAAGACCTGAGGGTAAGGATGAAGATCGCAGAGGTATTGGCCAGGACAGGGAAGACAGACGATGCAGTAAAGGAATATATGGCTGTCGCGGATTCCTATGCAGAGAGCGGTTTTACGGTTCAGGCCATAGCCGTAAATAAATTGATCGTTAAACTTGACCCTTCAAAAGCAGATGTCCACAAGAAACTTGCTGAGGTTCATACAGATAAAGGCTTTGCCCCGGGAATGGTCTCAAAGGAACAAGCGCCTGCAACAGTGGAAGAGGAGAAGGCCAAGGGGAAAAAGCCGCCCGTCCCAAGAACACCGCTATTTTCAGACCTCACTGCAGATGAACTTGCCTATGTATCTGAACAGGTTGAAGTCCTCCAGGTTCAGGCAAGTTCCACTTTATTCAGGGAAGGAGACCCGGGAGACTCACTCTTCATAATTACCCACGGGGAAGTGAATATCCTCAGTAGAAATGCAAAAGGGGAACAGGTCGAGGTGGCAAGGCTGAAAAATGGGGAATTCTTCGGAGAATTTGCATTTTTCTCAAACTCCAAAAGACAAGCAGACGCAGTTGCATCTTCTGAAACCGAACTGCTGGAGTTGACAAAGGAGACCCTCATTGACGTCACACAGAAATACCCAAGGGTAAAGGATGTTCTCATAAGCTTTTACAAAAATAGGGTTGTAGACAAGTTGATGGTAACCTCGCAGCTGTTCAGGAGCCTCGGCCCCAAAGATCGTATGCAGATACTGCAAAAACTCTCCTACCAGACCTTTGAACCAGGGGCATTGATTATCCAGGAGGGTTGCGCTGGAGATTATCTCTACCTTATAAAAAGCGGGGGGGCAGACATAACGACCTGGAGGGATGACCAGGAGATGCTTCTGGCGACCATTGGAGAAGGTGAGTTTTTCGGAGAGATTTCACTGGTAACGGGCACACCGAGAACCGCATCAGTCAGGGCAAGAACACCGATGGAGACCATGAGGCTTTCCAAGGTTGACCTTGATGAAGTGGCAACAAGACACCCTAATGTGAAAAAGGTTATTGATGACATTATAAAGAAGAGGGTTGAGGATACCATAAAGATAGTGCTCGACATGAATAAGCTGTGGAAGACGGGGCTGGTGTAAATACCAATGAGGAGTGAGGAGGATTCAGATAGAAGCCCTGATAGAAGTTAAGGAGATTTACAAGTCTTATGGTCTGCCAGATAAAAAGGTGGATGTCCTTAAAGGATTAAGCCTGACGGTAAATCGTGGACAGAAGCTGGCCATAGTTGGAGCATCCGGCACCGGCAAGAGCACACTTCTTCACATCCTTGGGACCATTGACAGGCCGTTATCCGGAGAGGTTCTCTACGAAGGTGTGAACCCCTTTAACCTCAGCGATACTGCCATTGCAGGGTTCAGGAATAGGAAGATAGGATTTATATTTCAGTTCCATCACCTCCTTCCTGAATTCAGCGCCCTTGAAAACGTTATGATGCCGGCAATTATAGCCGGTATTCCGCCCATCGAAGCAGAGCTAAAGGCTGAAGAGATATTGATTGAAGTGGGGCTAAGAGACAGACTTACCCATAAGCCTGGCCAGCTGTCCGGCGGCGAACAGCAGCGGGTGGCAGTGGCCAGGGCCTTAATCCTGAACCCTGACATCCTTTTGGCAGACGAACCAACCGGTAACCTGGATGCAAAGACAGGAGAGTCTGTTCATGACCTGCTGGTAGAGATAAATAAAGTGAAAGGCGTTACCATGGTCATAGTAACTCATAATGATAAACTGGCAGCGAGAATGGAGCGGGTAATAGCCCTGATAGACGGCAAGGCAGTTGAACACAAATAAATTCTTTACAAAGCCGTTGCCCAAATCAATATTTTGCCCTTAGACTGGGCTGCGACGATCTCTGTCGAGCGCTCAAGGAGAACAGTGTTGTATTGAAAGCATTCAATGTTTCCCGTTAGTGCTGAGCTTGTCGAAGCATGAAACTGGTTTTGGCAACAGCCCCAAAAGAAGTGACCCTAATTGCAGGGAGAGTAAATGATGCCCCAATATATATGCTGGTGTGCGGCCCTGGGCCTTGCGCTTGTCTGCACGCCCATTATGGCAGAACCGATCAAGTCAGAGAATCTGTGCGCAAAGCCCGGGGATGAAATCCGGGTAACAATCCCGGAGCACCTTGCTGGAAATCATGCTGCGACTGGTAGTATAAGTGAACTGGCTGCGCGGATCGAAAAAAATCGTGATTCCTATTTTGCCAAGATGGAGGAGACCTCCCCGTTTTCCGGGCTTTACTTCAGGGGTCAAACTGACCAGTCATTGTCTAATGGGAATAATCGCAGCGCTTATGCGTTGGAATGGGAATTGTTCAAACAAGGCTGGGATGAATCCCGCAAGGGGATGGGGAAAGCAAAACTGGAGCGCCAGGTGCAGTACTACCAGCTCTTGCGGGACATGGAGGAGCGGCAGTTACACGAAAATCTGTTCCGGCTGCAGCAGATACGCAACAAGGTTGTTGCCTTTATCTATAATAAGGAGGCCACCAGACTGAAGTCACTATATGATCGCCGCCAGCAAGCGTTAGCCAATGGATACGTGACGCGTGAAGATGTCGCGGATATGGCATTCAAGGTCGAACGGGCCACCTTGAAACAGGCTTACAATGAATCGGCCAGCCAGCTCGTGCTCTCGTCGCAGGAATATGCTCTGATTAATCAGGTCGAGTCTGTCCTTCTGCGATCTACCAAGGATTTACTGGAACTGGCTATCGCTCATTCTTACGAATATCGGCTCCAAGCCTCTTTTGTCAATCGCAGCGAATACTTCCCAACATGGACTGACAACCTATCATTAGGTTTTTATCTGGAGCAAAGCCATGGATTCAACCGTAGTAACGAGACCATTGCCGGCGTGAGGATCCGAATACCTTTGGAAAATAACAAGGGTCGCGAAGAGTTTGCAGCCATCGAGAGGCACTCATACATAGACCAGCAACAGGCCATAGCACTCAGGCTGGCGCAGAAGATTGCCCTGCTATCTGACCGATTGCATTTAAGGCAAAATGACCTCAAGTTGTTGAATAAAGAATACCAGTTGCTGCGCACTAAAACCGAATTAGCCTGCTACCAAATAGATTTTCCGGTGACGGCCGTCGATGTCCCGCCTGAACGTAAGGTTGAAGAGCTCACAATATATATGTTCGAAAAGGAGAGAGACATCCTGCTTGCACGCATGGACATCCTTGAGATCATGACTGAACTTAGCGCCCTAATAAAGCCGGAGAAGGCTGAGGATTGGTATCTTTTGCAGTAAACGTGTTGCCCGGCCCATCGGGGGGTGCCCAAGCGGCGTCAAGGGGGGTTCGAAACAGCATGGGCCAAGGGTGCCGCTCTGGTATTTTGGAGGTGACGTTTTCCACCGTGTTATGGTGCGAATAGCCACCATGGAAATTGATATCCACTTCAGTGTACAGGTTTTGCAGCCGGTTGTAGGCCGCACTCCATTGGAAAGTGATGTGCCGAATATTGCGGACATCGCATTCCGCCACCAGACCATGATAGCTGCGTGCAATGCGCAGGTATCCATGCCCTTTATCTCCTTTGTTCCAGGCACCATTTATCTCACAATCGCGCACCAAAAAGCCGAAGCTGTTCTCAATGGAGACAGGATGACGACCTGCATTCAGGATCGCTAATCGCACCAGTGCTATGTCCGCGGACAAGTTCAGCGCAATGCTGTCCACCGCATAATCGGGGTAAAGATTTTCATAGCGGTGCCGCACTTCCTCTGCGGAACCTCCAGGCGTCCGCTGCTCGATGGTGAAATCCTGCAATATCACACCCTCAACCGGCTGAACCCGATGCACTGTGGTCTTTAACGGGGAATATTTTATTCCAGTAGGCAGATCAAATGTAATACGGTTTTGTTCGATGGCCGTCACCCTGACGATTGATTGGCGCAGGAATGGAAAGGGGCGCTGCCAGGCCTGGCTACCGATTTGCCTGAAAAAATCCGCGTCGTTGGGCATCTTGATAAGCACATAATCGCCGGGGCGAAGCTCCGCATGCTGGTTCAATTTGAAGCTTTTAGCATCCGGCGACATCCCTTCGGATAGAACGCCAATCTGCGGCCCTTCCACACCCTCCACTGCCAGCACAGCGCCAGCAGGAGCACGTAGACTCGACACAATGCGCGTCTTGCTCCGGCCTTGGCCGGCCAAGGTTAAATTGTTGCGGTGGATGCTGAGCGACTGGTCAAAATTAAGTTGGCCAGCGGGAAGCATGATCCTGATTGCGCCGCTTTCGTCCAGCCGATCCAGAATCGTTTGCAGCGCTAATGTATCATCGTGATCGTCGTCTGGTATGACCCCGTAGGCACGTGCATCGATGACGTGAACCTCTGTTTGCAGTGAAAAAAACTGCATACCGGGGACACTCAGGGCCTTCTCGGCCACTATCAGCGTAATTGCGAATAGCCCATAGGACAGGGCCATGGTATAGGCCGGCATATAACGCGCGAGCGGATGCTTGATAACTGCCAGCCCCTGGGTTTGTTGAATCGCTCTGCCCTTGGCCCAGCTTTGGTCCGCCAAATAAAAGAAGGCTCGAATCTTTACTAACGCCCCGATCCATTGGTTATAGAGCATCAGCGGAATCGTCCTCATACTGACCGGATGGCCGCTGAATGCAATCATGACCATTTGTCCGATGCGTACGAATACAACCCACGCCACGTAGAATGGCAAATAGACGAAGGACTTCATGATGGTAAGCACCAACGCCCCGAACAGTCCGACTAAGGAAGTCCACATGGACAGTCGCTGATCCAATATTGCTAGCCAGATGAAAAGCCCAGTACACCTAGATCCTAGGGCCAAGGCACGCGCGTTGTTCCTCATAGTATTGCCGTACCAGCGATACGGGAGCGAAAGGCTGATAGTGAAAAAACTGATGTCGCGGCTCTCCAACGAGTAACAAATCACATCCGGAATGTAGAGCATTTTCCAGTGATGTTTGAGCAAATAGAACCATGTGCTCTTGTCGTCTCCCATGAGAAATCTGAAACGGCCATGCATCCAATGGGTGATCATATCGTGCTCGACATGCCTGATGAAGTCCTCCTTCACCACAATTGAAGTACGTACCAGCGAAAAACGTCCGGTCAGAGTCAACACCTTGTCTGACAAACTGTGGGATTGAAACTGGATATGGCGCTGGCCGAACTTGAGGTTGAACCAATCCTTATACCAGCGCGACTGAGTGTTGATATAAGCGATCTCATTGGTGGTGAGCGCGCCTAGATCGCTGAACGCCACGAAGAACGGAATTGTTTTTCTGAGGGCACCTGGCTCCAACCATGAGTCACCATCCATAAAAATGGTCACACTATTAGGCTCATCCTGGTAGCGGCGGGCCACCGCCCGTAGCCCATGTCCCATGGCAATACGCTTGCCGTGTTCCTGCCGCTGGAACACCAGCTCGACCTTGTACCTGCTGGGGTGGGCGCAGTAGAGCGCGTTGATGAGTGTTTCATCACGATCCGCTCCGACTGCGACCACCAAGGTCGCGTGGCATGGAATCTCGGCCAGGTTGGACATGATCGACTGAAATGTTTCGACGCTTACCCACGGCTCTTCTTTATAAGAAGGAATGATGAAGTAGATGCGCTCAGGATAGCGGTGTTGTTCCGGCAGGGAGGCGACTAGGCGTTTTAATTTTGGATAGTAGAGGCGGGCGTAAATTGTGGCCCGAACATAGTTGATTACCTGCCAACCGTATCGCCATATCGCAAAGACTCCCAACACAATGATGGTTTCGCTTTTCACGTAGTAGAAATACGGCCACATCGCGTAGCAGATTGTGAAAGCAGCCGAACCATATATAACAGCAGGAGGAATTACCGAGTAGATTCCCTCTCGTTTTCCAAACCGCTTGATCATGGCAAATTAACCTCCGCCAAATGTCTTTATCCAGACTTTTACCCGAGTATTGGCCGGCAACCTGACTTGCTTGTCAACGAAATCGAGCTTGACCAAAGTCTCATTTAGGCTGCTCTCCATTGAACTAGTGATATCCGCGTTAACTGCTGCATGACCGACGGCGCTGACCAATGCCTGATATTTCTTGCCCTCGAATGGGACATAAATGTCCGCCAGCATGCCGATATGGAGCTTGAGCACATCATCGTTGCGCAGGCGAACTAGCACAACAGGCGTAACATCCGACTCCAGTAGCACAACCGGATCACTGGCTATGGCATACTCGCCAAGTGTTTTATCGATTCGGAAGATTCTGCCCTTATGGGGCGAACGTACCGTTTGTGCCGAAACTTGATGAGCCCGCAGTATTTTTTTGGCTTCGAGTTCCATCTTCAGTTTGCCGTACAAGTCCGATGCCTGTCGGGTCATAGTCTTGTTTACGCCGTTGGCCACCTCCCTCAGGTAATCGGTGCGAATTTGGTAATAGCGGTTTTCAGCCAGCAAAAGATCTTTATTGGAGATAATCTGTTTCTGGTAAAGATGCTCCGCATTGGCAAATTCTGTTTTGCGTTGCTCGTATTCCTTTCTGAGACTGGAAAGCAGATCCGCTTCTGCTGTCTCACGTGCCTGATCTGTCTTCTGCGGAACAGCAGCCAATTGCTTTAACTGTTGTTCGAGTGCTTCGATTTCCGTCTTCAAATTGGGGGCGTCTATTGCAAATAACGCAGTATTCGCATCAACATAGGTATTGGGTTGTACCCATATGGAAAGCACCCTTCCATCATTGTTGGCAGTCACACGCTCAATGTTGCCGCTGATAAATCCGGTCGCCTCGATCTTGTACACTGTGTTGTAAAAGAGCAATCCTATAACCGTTGCCAAAAGCAGTACACCGAGCACAATGGCCAAGTAGCTTTTTTTCTTGAACTCCTTTAACATCCCTTCGGATTCCAGTTCCGTAAGGTTGAGCGCATCTTCGATCGGTGACCGGATCCCTGGCGCGGTGGTGATGGCAACCATATCCTCAAGATTTTCCAACTTGCCCTCGACGGCCAACTCGATGTAGTGCCTGAGCACACGTTTGTTGCGTGCGCTCAATTCATGGAATTCGAAGCCGAACGTGTCGCCCCGCTTTACCTTAAAGATTAAACGCGCAGCCAGGGTCAAAGCCGACTCGACCATGGGGAAGATAAGCTTAACGGGAAGAATCGCACCCGGTTCCAGAGCCTTCTCCAAACCAGTCAGACCGACACCGGTCGTCGACCAATCTTTGGCAGAGTAAGCCTTGCCATCGATTTCCACGTAAAGCGGGAGATCTACCCGGTGGGATTTCCTCTGAGAATTAGCTTCTTTTGTAATCATTGAACAATCTACCTTCAAGTAAAACAGTTTCTAATCAATTCTCCGCGTTGCAGCTTTTTGATTTGGTCACTTATTTCTTCCTCGTAACCAGGAGCAGCCAAAAGAGAAATATTTTTACCCTGCATCTCTTTTTCGGAATAACCGTATATTCGTTCCGCCGCTTTATTCCAACTAACAATATCTCCATGTAAATCTTTTCCAATAATGCCATCAACAGATGTATTAACAATTGCCGCTAACTTGTAATACACGTCATCCCTTCTCCTGCGATTGGTGATGTCTTCGATAGCGAGGAGAATAACTTTTGGCGATTCCGGTGGACGGGGGATCCGCCGGGCATTTAAAAGCATGATGCGTCTGCCAATGGTGGTAAAATCGTGTTCAACCTCATAGTCATCAAAGGTTGCCTTTTGGGGAAGGATAGTTTCCAGCAGTTCTCGAAGCTTGGGGATATCCCATTGTTTATTTCCCAGTTCGTAGATAAGCTGTCCCACCGTATCCTCGGGTGTTACCTTAAAAACTTCATAGAAGGAATGACTGGCGGAGACTACCCTGAGATCTTTATTTAGAACGATTAAGGGTTCACGCACTGTGTTGACGATACTCTCGGAGTATTCCTCGGAGCTTGTTACGGTTCTTTTTGAGACCATTTTCTATCTCCTTGCGTTCGATGACGCCTTGAGCAAACTTCGGCACCTCGATCCCGAGGACCAGCAGCATTAACCATTTGACCCCGCTGCTCTGTCACTGCGCCCCCGGATTTCTGTTGTCGATATATCATATCCCGCTTCGCTGTTAATTCCTACCTCAGTAATTTCTGGTCAGCCATGGCGTTCACCATGACGCCGATATAGGATTTAATGTGATCCTGGTGAGAGCCCCATATCTCGGTTTCGGACGAGGCGGACCAGATCAGCTTGTCGGTCCCGGCGTCATACAGGTTGGTTTCCATGAGCGCGTATTCGTCCTCGGCTATATAACCGGGGGTATACACGGCCTGATAGCCATGCCCGTAATAGTCGCGCCATTTGCCGTAATAGGACGGCGGGTAATAGACACTCCCCGGGACATAGGTGGTCACGGTTTTTTTGCTCGCCATCCTCGAAATGAGAACCGCATCGGCGCCCTGTTCCTTCATCTTCGCAGCAATGACCGCTTGGTCACCCTGCTTCTCATCGGGCATAACGGTATAGCTCGCAACGGCATCCGTCCCCCGGGCCTTGAGCTGCCGGACAAACTCGTCCTCTAAAATTCTTTTGTTCACCGGCCTCTTGGCTACCCCGATGACCATGATCTTACGGGGCTGCCCCACATACGTCTGGTCCTTCCATACCATAGTAAGCCTTGTCGTGGCACATGCCGTGATGAACATCGCAATGAGCACCCCAAAACTGATTGAGCTTCGTAAAGTCCGTATCATTGTTCGTTTACCTCCTTCAGATGGAGAATTTATCTTTCCGCAACGTCTCCTGTCCTGTCCACATCTGCGTACCTGCATGCTCTCCCACAATGCTCACTCGGATCATTGCAGCAAGGGACAGACAAGCTACACGCCTGAAAATAGATGACTGCATATCTTTATCCACACAAAGTTTAATCAGTTGAGCCTCTTGCAAAAGTTTCCCCCCTCCCTTGACGGGAGGGGGTGAGGGGGAGGGTGAATTTTCAAGTGGCCACAGAATTTTCTGCAACCTTATTAAAAGGGACTCTGCCCCTGGATTATCCTTACCAGAACAACAATAATGGCAATCACCAGCAGGACATGGATTAACCCTCCCATCGTATTATTGGTCACCAGACCCAGCAGCCACAGAATGATCATTACTACAACTATAGTCCACAACATTTGATCCTCCTTTTAGATTACTCAGACTTGTTGCCGGCCGCGCTCTAAATAGATGTGCAATCATCCGATAAGGCTTTACTAAGAAGAGCATAAGTATGACTACAGGGTATAAAAAATGCCCATCCCTCATTCCCGGTGGGAAGAGGAAACTTTTCACAGTAGATTAATCATATCACATATTCTTATCTCTGCAACATATGCAAGAATTACATCTTCCATCAAATGGCTTCATCAGACTCCCTTCACATAAGCCAGCGTTTTTTCATTAGTAGACATGCGAAGGAAAAGGTCAATAGTCCGACTAAAAGCAAATATATCCATTCCGGATATAGATTTGATATTCTGCCTTCCTCTAAGAGGATTGATTTAACTGGCTCATAAAACTGATAGGAAGGTAAAAAATGAGCAACGGCAGTTAATTTTTCTGAAAAATCCGATAATGCAGACGGAAGCACATGAGGTAGATAGAAAACAACGCCTAAAGTTCTGGCGCTTGCCTGATTGCGGCATAAAAAACCCAAAAAGATTCCGTAAGAGCTGAAACAGAAACTGCCAACTCCTATAAATGCAACATAACTCAAGCCATTTCCAAGGTCAAAATTACCCAGCAGATGGAGGAACAGGATTGCTATGAGTATTAAAATCATGCCTGAAAACAATTTAGCAATAAGCCACTCAATTTCGCGCATGGGAGTTTGCAAAAGAGCAAGAAGTAATTTTTTTTCCTTTTCTTCGGCAACTTGCGCAGGCATTACAATAAAGCTTACCAGTAAAACTAACATTAGAATCCAGGTAGGCAAACTTTGTTTTTGAATCCCACCTTCCTGAAGAGGCTTAATATCAGAAATCCAGTTTATACTATTTCCTTCTGCTGCTTTTTGTAATGCTGAAAAGCTCTCCACTATTGAAAGGGTTATTAAAGACTCTTTTTTTAAAACTACAAGAAGTAAACTGTTTTGTTCTTTTTCAGATATTAATAACAGGCCGTCTATTTTTTTCTCTTTTAACCATCTTTTGCCTTCCTCTTCATTGGGAACACGCGAAATTGTGAATACTTTGTCGGCTGATTTAATAGTTTGCAGAATAACAGGAGCGTAGATTTGTTTTTCAACGAGTCCTATATTAATTTTTTTAAAGTCTGTATCTGTCCTATCTACCAATTTTAAAGATAAAAAAACAAAAAAAGGTATAAACAAAATCAGGTAGATTGTCTTATTCTTAAATGCAATGGCTAAATCATTCAAAGTTAAGGTAATGATATTTCTTATCATTATAATAGGTATAGCTTTTCATGAATTTCTGATTGGAAATATTTTTGGGTTGGACCATCGAAGACCAAAGATCCCTGATGCAGCACAATGATCCGTGTTGCAAGGGTTTGTATCTCTTCAGGTCGATGGGAAGTAAAAATGATTGTTTTTCCTAAAGCATGAAAATCTTTTAGCAGTCTATAAATCTCTTTCGTCATCTCAAAATCCAGGCCTGAGGTTGGTTCATCAAAAAGAAGCACCGGCGGATCTGCTAAAAGAGAACGCCCGATGCTTACCCTTTGCTTTAACCCCTTTGATAAAACCTGTATCTTATTATTACGAAAAGGCAGCAAATTGAATTCCTTCAGAATTTCTTCTATCCGCAAAAAAGGGATTTGAAAAAGACGGGCGAATAGTTTGAGATTGTATTCAACAGAAAAGAAATCAAAAAGGTTAGGCGTTTCCGGGACAAAACCAACCTTCCTTACCAGGGCCATCCTGTTTTTCAGCTTGATTCCATCCACCAAAACCTGTCCGCTGTCGGGAAGGAGCCAACTGGCTAACATTTTTAGAAGAGTAGATTTGCCGGCCCCGTTATGCCCGATAATGGCAATTAATTCTCCTTTTTCTACTTCAAAACTGGTTGGGAGAAGTCCTCTTTTTTCAGTATAGACTTTTGTAAGATTATGGACCTCAAGCAGCATGATATATCTTCATCTTTTTTATTTAAGTTGGCAGCCATAGATTGACTACCATGACATTGTCATGAGTGGGGCGGAGCCCCACTCCTTTAGGGCATCAACGTAGCTGGTAAGCCATGAATCGATCTGAATATTATAGTAGTTTTATAACTACTATCACTAAAATTACCACAACTAACAGTGCAATAATGAATTCCATTGTTCCCTCCTTTACTCTACCGTAGGTATCGTCAAAAACTAACCACAGAGAACACAGAGAAATACTTTAATGTCAATGAACTACAAAATATTTTACTCCCTCCCCCTCTGTGCCCTCAGATTGTCATTCGTTTTATTTTCTCTTTAACAGCTCAATGCTTAATCTTTTTTCTTCTTTTCTCCGACTTCTTCCTTTCTCTTCAGGCTATTGCAAGGCTTTTTGAGGACACTGAGAATTTCTCTGTGGACTCTGTGGTTTCATTTTCCATTTTCCGTTTTCATGAAACTTTTGACAGTATCTCTACCGTATTATATAAACATACCAACCGGCGGTGATCATACAGTCTCTTTGCTCTTGGACTTGTACTACTCGATGGTTATCAGGTTCTTTACGCTCTTCACACCGTTTATGTCGTTGACGAGTTTAGTGACCAGGTCCTTTTCGGCAGCATTCCTGGCCTTGCCGCCGACCGTAACTACGCCGCGCTTCGTCTTGACCGTGGTGTTGAGGGCGCTGGTCGAACGATGGAGCAGCAGCGCCATCTTGACCTGGGCAGTGATGGAAGCGTCATCAATTTTTTCGCCTACCGTTCGCGTCTTTTTCGAGGTCTCTGTCACGGTCATCTCATTATTTACGTCTTTGACCCCTTCGACATCCCTGGCGTATTCAGTCGTCAATTCCTTTTGTGCCTGACTGGCAGCATCGCCTCGCAGCGTCACGATGCCGTCTTTGACGTCAACCTCGGTCTTGCCGGCGCTCACGCTCCTATGGAACAAGAGCGTGGTTTTCACTTTCGTAATGAGCCATGCATCCGAGTTTGCTGTAGGGGGCGCGCCTTTGACTTCCAGCCTGTTATCCACGCTTTTGACCCCAGGCAAGTCCGCCACGGTCTCCTTGGCCAGAGATTTGTGGTATTCCTCGGAGACTATCCCCGTCAAGGTGACGGCGCCGTCCTTCGACTCTATTTTAATATCATCGTCCTTGAGGTAGGTCTTGAACACATACGACTTTTTGGCCGATGACTCGATGCGGTCATCCATCTTGGAAGCGTGCACAGGCGCGCTGACCGCCATCATCACAGCCGCGGCCACCAGCAAAGATACAGAATATTTCAATTTCATTGTTTTTTCTCCTTTTTCAATACTAACAACTGCCTAAAGTTCCGCTATTATCTTACGTATTTCATCCTTCGTCTGGCCCAGCTTCTTCTCCAGGCGACCAAGCAACTCGTCATGCTTCCCTTCTGCAAAAAGAAGATCATCGTCCGTAAGATCAGCATACGCCTTCTTGAGCTTGCCCTGCACTTCATTCCATGTACCGTTAAATGTCAGCTTGTTCATGTCGTTATCTCCTTTGGGCTGTATTTCTTTGCAAAGAGGTAAAGTTTGAGGCTCTTGCAAAACTATTTTCCCCCTCCCTTGACGGGAGGGGGTGAGGGGGTGGGTGAACTCTCAAATGTCTCTAAATGGGACTTTCACCCCCACCCTAACCCTCCCCCGTCAAGGGGGAGGGGATATTTTTGGCATTTTGCAAGAGGCTCGTTTAACTTGCCAATAGCAAGTTAAACTTTACATACCAACGTTTTACTACTTTAC
>ERZ1292633.4346-Hain-H41-02um-R1-4346-length-13210-cov-6_pt1 | contig 13210 bp, 11 predicted proteins | sample MGYA00564406_ERZ1292633 | MGnify/ENA primary metagenome ERZ1292633 (study PRJEB36523, sample SAMEA6512639) | groundwater metagenome | collected 2019-01-08 | study: AquaDiva: Metagenomics assemblies of 32 groundwater samples
GACCCGCCGCCACTGGCGCGGCGGCGGGAGCACGTCGATCGTGCGGCGCGCGCATACAAAGATCTCAACCGGCTGGCGCTCGAACGCCTTGCTCCGGGCGGCCTCTTCCTGACTTTCAGCTGCAGCGGCGCCGTCGACACGAAGCTGTTCCGCCAGATCCTCTTCGCGGCGGCGGCGGAGGCGAGAACCGACCTCGCTCTGCTCGAGCCCCTGGCCGCGGCTCCGGACCACCCGGTGTCGGTTTTTCACCCGCAGGGCGAGTACTTGAAGGGCTGGCTGGCGGTTTCCAGGGGCAGGCTTATTTGAAATGAGACAACATGGGTGGCCAGCTGCTCGGCTCTCCGGTTCGGGCGGCGTTTCCGGGCAGGCAACTTGATTGGCGGGCGGGTGTTTGTTAAGTTCCCACGCTGCAGCGGCTTATGGATGCGCTGCTGGACGGCGGCAGATTGAGTCGTAGGCCCGTAGCTCAGTTGGTTAGAGCGCAACGTTGACATCGTTGAGGTCGGTGGTTCGAGCCCACTCGGGCCTACCAGCTTTGCCCCCCGTCCCGAAGGCGAATGCAGGATGAATCGCAAGAGCATCCAGGCGCTTAGCTCAGTTGGTTAGAGCGCTACCTTCACACGGTAGAGGTCCCCGGTTCGAGCCCGGGAGCGCCTACCAGGCTGCTCGTCACACAGCAGTACCGGCAGCGGTTTGAGCCGAAAGAGCGGCCAAGCTTTCTCGCTCCGTCCGGCTGGTTAGAACCGCGAGGACCCCATGAGCTCCCCCTCTCCCTCCCCTCCCGAGCTCGTCCTGACCCTTCCGGATGGCGCCGAACGACGGGTGCCTCAAGGCACGACGCCGCTCGAAGTGGCGCGCTCGATCGGTCCGCGACTCGCCGATGCGGCGATCGGCGCCGAGCTCGGCGGCAAGACGGTCGACCTCCGTCAGCCGCTCTCCGGGAGCGGGCCGTTCCGTCTGTTCACCAGCAAGAACGCCGAAGCGGGGGAGTTCGTCCGGCACTCCGCGGAACACGTCCTCGCCGACGCGGTCACCCGGCTCTGGCCCGGCGCGCTTTACGACGCGGGCAGGAAGGACCACTCGGAAAAATACCAGTACGACTTCCGTTTCGAGCGCGCCTTTACCCCCGAAGATCTCGAGGCGATCGAAGCGAAAATGCGCGAGATCGCCACCGAAGACGCGGTATTCGAGCGCCTCGAGGTCTCCCGCGAGGAGGCGGAGAGGATCTTCCGCGAGCTCGGCAACGACTTGAAGCTCGAGCGCTTGAAGGACATCCCAGCGGGCGACACGATCACCCTCTATCGACACGGCCGCTTCCTCGATCTCTGCCGCGGACCGCACGTGCAACGCGCCTCGCAGATCGGGGCCGTGAAGCTGCTCGAGTCGTCCGGGGTCTATTTCAAGGGCGACGAAGCGAACGAGAAGCTGCAGCGCATTTACGGCACGGCCTTCGCGACGAAGAAGGAGCTCGAGGAGTACGAGAAGAGTTCCGAAGAGGCGCGCGCGCGCGACCATCGCCGACTCGGCCCCGAGCTCGATCTATTCAGCTTCTCGCCGCTCGCTCCCGCCTCGCCGTTCTTCCACCCGAAAGGCGCCGCGGTTTACAACGGCCTCGTTGAGTACGTGCGCGAGCTCCAAGCGGAGCGCGGCTACGGTGAAGTGGTGACGCCGCAGATCCTCGACGTCGAGCTCTGGCACAAGTCCGGACACTACGAGAACTACAAAGAGAACATGTTCTTCACCGAGGTGGACGAGCGCCAGTTCGCGGTCAAGCCGATGAACTGCCCGACCCACTGCCTGATCTTCGCGACCCGCAAGCGCTCTTACCGCGACCTGCCGATCCGTTACGCCGACTTCGGGCGGCTCCACCGCTACGAGCGCAGTGGTGTGACTTCCGGCCTCACCCGTGTTCGGTCTTTTTCGCAGGACGACGCCCACATCTTCTGCACGGACGACCAGATCGGCGCCGAAGTGCACGCCCTCATCGAGACCTACTTCATGGTCTATCGCACCTTCGGCTTTGAGGAGATCCGGGTGAGCTTTTCGACCCGGCCCGGGAAGTCGATCGGCAGCGACGAGCAATGGGCGCAGGCGGAGGCGGCCTTGAAGGCCGCGCTCGAAGCGAACCTCGGGGCGCCTCAAGACGGCGGCTATGTTGTGAACGCCGGCGACGGCGCCTTTTACGGTCCCAAAATCGACTTTCAGCTGCAGGACGCGATCGGGCGCTGGTGGCAGCTCGGCACGATCCAGCTCGACTATCAACTGCCGCAGCGCTTCGACCTCGAGTACGTGGCGCCCGACGGCTCGTACCAGCGGCCAGTGATGATCCATCGCGCCATGTTGGGCTCGCTCGAGCGCTTTCTCGGCATCCTCATCGAGCACACGGCGGGCGCCTTCCCGTTCTGGTTGGCGCCGGTGCAGGTCAAGGTCCTGCCGGTCTCGGAGAAGACGATCGACTACTCGCGCGCCGTCGCGGCCGCGGTGCGGGCGGCGGGGCTGCGCGTCGAGCTCGACGAATCCAACGAGAAGCTCGGCTACAAGATCCGCCTGGCCCAGCTCGAGAAAGTGCCGTACATGCTCGTGGTCGGGGCCAAGGAGGCGGAGGCTGGAGCCGTCGCCGTGCGGCTCCGCAGCGGTGAAGACCTCGGCGCGCTGCCCCTGGACGCCGTGGTGGCGAGGCTGGCCGCGCAATCGTCCTCGCGAGCGGCCGTTTTGCCGGAAGGGTGAGGATCGGTTAGAATTCCACGGTTCAGCAGTCAGGGGCGCGGCTTGGCGACCGGACATTCCGGCGATCGCGGAGAAGTCGTCGCCCGAATCTCTCGAGGAGGGAGTAGCGCATCGACAAGACGGCACGCACCAACGAAGGGATCCGGGTCCGCGAGGTCCGGCTGATCGACGGGGACGGCTCGCAGGTCGGGGTCGTGCTGACCGAGCAGGCGCTTCGGATGGCAAAGGAGCAGTTTCTGGACCTGGTCGAGGTCGCCCCCGCGGCGCGCCCGCCGGTCTGCCGGATCATGGATTTCGGCAAGTTCCTTTATCAGCAGAAAAAGAAGACGCACGATTCGCGGAAGAAGCAGAAAACGATTCAGGTCAAAGAGGTCAAGTTTCGGCCCAACATCGACGATCACGACTATACGGTCAAGCTCCGGAACGCCCAGCGGTTCCTGGAGGAGGGCGACAAGGTCAAGGCGACGGTGCAGTTTCGCGGCCGCGAGATGTCGAAGCCGGAGCTCGGCCTCAAGCTTCTGCGCCGGATGATGGTGGACATCGCCGAGCACGGCGCGGCGGAAGGCAGCGCGGAGATGGCGGGCAACCGTATGCACCTGATCTTCGGACCGAGCAAGAAGAGCGCGAAGCGGTCGGCGGGCGCGGGATCCGCATCGGTGGTCCCGGCGACCTCCGCCCCCAAGGTTGCGGCGCCGGTCGCGAAGGCCAATTGAGGAAGGGAAACGAGGCAAGTCGTGGCTAACAAGAAGAAGAAGACGCATCGCGGCGCCGCCAAGCGCTTCAAGATATCCGCGACCGGCAAGGTGCAGCGGCATCAGTCGGGCAAGCGGCACATTCTGACCAAGAAGTCGCGCACGCGGAAGCGTCGGTTGCGCAAAGAGGTCGAGCAGACGGGCGCCCTGGCGCGCGCCGTCAAGACGCTGCTAGGCTGACCACTTACACTTGTCCGCCGCTCCGGGAAAGGACCTGTCCCGGCCGACGGAAACCGCGGCCGGCTCGCGAGAGCGGGCGAATCGCGGTCTAACCCGTCCCCCTTGACCGCTTCGGCGGCGAGCGCCAGGGACGAGAAACGAGGTTCATGAGATGCCCCGCGCCAAACGTGGTCCGAAACGCGCCGCCAAGCGCAAGAAAGTCCTCAAGCTCTCGAGCGGTTTTTACGGCACCAAGTCAAACGCCTATCGCATGGCGATGCAGGCGGTCGACCGGGCCGGCAAGTTCGCCACCCGCGATCGCCGCCAGAAGAAGCGCCGGTTCCGCTCGCTCTGGATCGTGCGCATCAACGCGGCCGTGCATGCCTACGGTCTGTCCTACAACCACTTCATCTCCGGCCTGAAGCTCGCGGGCTGCGACCTCGACCGCAAGGTTCTGGCGCAGATCGCGGCGGCCGAGGATCCGAAGCCGTTCGCGGGTCTGGTCGACCTCGCCAGGCAGGGGCTTGCCCAGAAGCCGCAGGCTCCGAACGTCGCCGAAGCGCCAGCCGCGCCCAGGAAGTCCGCGCCACGCAAGCCCGCGAAGGCGGCGGCGAGCGCCGCGAAGGCCTGACGACGTGGGCGGGCCGGGGAGCACGGGCTCCACTGGCGCCACTGGCGCAACTGGCCGCGCTGGCGCCAACACCGCGCCGGTCCCGACCCTCGAAGAGCTCGCACTCCTCGCGTCCGAAGCCGAGGCGGCCATCGCTTCGTCCGCGACGCGCGCGTCCTGGGAGGCGCTGCGCGTGTCCTGGGCGGGAGCCAAGAGCGGTCGTCTGAAGGAGCTCCAGGCGCTGATTCCGAAGGCGGCCGACAAGCGGGCGTTCGGCCAGGCCTTCAACCTGCTGAAAGCGCGGGTCGAGGACGCGCTTGCGGCTCGCGACACGGAGCTCTCGCGGGTCGAGGCGGCGGCGCGCGTCGAGGCCGAACGCGTCGACGTGACCCTGCCGGGTCGCCGCCCACTCGTCGGCTCGTTGCATCCGGTGACGCTCGTCTCGCGCGAGATCGAGGCGGTCTTCCGGTCGCTCGGCTACAGCATCGCGGAAGGGCCGGAGCTCGAAGACGACCGTTACAACTTTGCGCTCCTCAACTTCCCCGAAGACCACCCGGCGCGTGACGCCCAGGACACTCTCTTCGTCGAGGACGGGCGGCTGCTGCGAACGCACACTTCTCCGGTGCAGATTCGCACGATGCTGGCGCGCCAGCCGCCGATCCGCGTGATCTGCCCGGGCCGGGTCTACCGCAACGACAACGATCTCCGTCACTCGCCGATGTTCCACCAGGTCGAAGGCTTGTGCGTCGCCGAGGGGATCACGCTGGGGGACTTGAAAGGAACGCTCGAGGCGTTCATTGCTCGCCTCTTCACCCGCCAGACGAAGGCGCGTTTCCGTCCCAGCTACTTCCCGTTTACGGAGCCGTCCGCCGAGGTCGACATCACCTGCCAGATCTGCCTTGGGAATGGCTGCCCGACCTGCTCGCACACCGGCTGGATGGAAATCCTCGGCTCGGGGATGGTTGACCCGCGCGTTCTCGACAACTGCGGCATCGATCCGGACCGCTACTCCGGTTTCGCCTTCGGCCTCGGCCTCGACCGCGTCGCGATGAACAAATACGGCATCCCCAACATTCGCTCTCTTTTCGAGAGCGACGAACGGCTCCTGCGCCAGGTGCGAGGTTAGTGCAATGGAGTTTCTGGTCTCTTGGCTCGCTGATTACGTGGATCTCGGTCCGGACATCGAGCTGGAAGTTGACTCAGGTGGTCGCCACTTCATGCGTACGGTCAGGACGGAGGGAAGGGCGGAGATATCCAAGCTACGTGACGAGCTCACGTCACTGGGCCTCTCGGTTGAAGCGGTTCCGATCTCGATGTTCGGCACCGAGCAGGAATTGAAGCTGGACGTCGAGGTAACCAGCAACCGCCCCGACTGCATGAATCATTTCGGCCTGGCGAGAGAGATTGCGGTCAAGCGGAAGCAAGCGCTTCGCAAAGCCGTTTTTCCCTTTACTGAAAGCCTTCCTCGGGGCGGTCCTAAGATCTCCGTGAAGCTCGAGGACCCCGAAGGCTGCCCGCGCTTCACCGCGCGGGTGATTCGCGGCGTGAGAATCGGTTCGTCACCGGAGTGGCTGGTGCGGCGACTCGAGGCGATCGGCTCGCGTTCGATCAACAACGTAGTCGACGCCACGAACCTCTGTCTCTGGGAAACCGGGCAGCCGATGCACGCTTACGATCTCGAGACGATCCCCGAGGGCGAGATTCGCGTGCGGCGCGCGCGCGCCGGTGAGAAGCTCACGACTCTCGACGGCAAGGAGCGCGAGCTCGACACGGAAGTTCTCGTGATCGCCGATCGCGGCCGCGCCATCGGGCTCGCCGGCATCATGGGCGGTCTCGACACCGAACTGACCGCGCGGACGAGCGCCGTCCTCCTCGAGAGCGCGCATTTCGACCGCCGCCGGATCCGCATCGGCGCGAAGCGGCTCGGCCTGCACACCGACGCTTCCCATCGCTTCGAGCGCGGTGCCGACTACGGAGTCTGCGAAGAGGCCTCGCGACGTTGCGCCGCGCTCATCGCCGAGATCGCGGGCGGCACGATCGAGGCAGGCGCGGTCGATGCGCAGGGGCCGCGACCGGAGCCGGTTGGCTGGCGGCTGTCCGGCCCGGAGCTCGAGCGTTTCGGTGGCGTCGCCGTGCCCGACTCGGAGATCGAAAGGATCCTCTCCGGGCTCGGCTTCGCGCCCAGACGCGTCGGCGAACGACTCTGGGAGGGAGAGGTGCCCTCCTGGCGCGAGATCGACTTCGAGCCCCGCCGGGCCCCCGTCGACGACGGCGAAACGCGTGCTCGTCGTGAAGCGTGGCGTCAGGATCTCTTTGAAGAGGTGCTCCGCCATGTCGGGTTCGAGGGCATTCCCTCGACCCTGCCGGCGATTGGTGGCGTCGACCCCGGAGTGAACGCGGAGCATGACCGCCGCGATCGGCTGCGCGACCGTCTCGTCGGTTTCGGCTACGCCGAGGCGATCCATTACGCGTTCGGCAAGCGTTCCTGGGATAGAGAGCTTCCGCGGCTGGTCGGCACGGGCGATCCGATCGCGCTCGCCAATCCGCTGTCCGAGCTCTTCGCGGTGATGCGGCGCTCGCTCGTGCCCGGGCTCGTCACCGCCGGCGAGTTCAACAGCCACCGCGGTGCCCGCGGCGTGAAGCTGTTCGAGTCGGGCCATCTCTTTCCGGGCGGCGATGCAGCGGAGGTCGAAGCGCTGGCTCTCGTCTGCGGCGGCACGCTGGGCGGGGAATGGGACCATCACCTTGAAGCCGAGCTTCTGGCGCTCAAGGGGGAGGTCGAAGCGGTCTTTGCCGACCTCGGCGTCGTGGCCGAGGTCGCGCCGGCGGCGTTCCCGGGGATCATCCCGGGAAGCGGCGCGGTCTGGACGCTTTCCGGCGTGACGATCGGCTACCTGGGACAGGTTGGCGCGACCGATTCGGCCTTCCCGCTCTTCGCCGCCGAGATCCTGCTCGATCGCCTGCCCTCAGGGAGAGAGCGGATCCGCATCGAGCCGCCGTCGCGTTTTCCCGGAATCGAAGTCGATCTCACCCTGAAGCACCCGCTCGCGGTGTCGTGGGGTGAGCTCGAGATGGCGATCCGCGCGGAACCCGTTCCGGACTTGGCGTCGCTCGCGCTCAAGGCCCGCTATCAGGGTGCGGGCGTGCCAGCGGGGGCAGTCGCGACGACGGTCACGTTTCAGTACGTCTCCGCCGAGCGCTCGCTTACCCAGGACGAAGTCAACGCGCGACACGCGCCGGTGGTCGCCGCGCTCGAAGCGCGATTCGGGATCGCCCGAGAGGAGAAGCGATGAGCCTCGAATTCCTCGAGAGTCTGGAAACTCGCGTCCGCGAAGCCGCCGACCGCCTCGAGGAGCTCGCCGCCGAGAACGCGGCCCTGAAGCATGAAATCGAGAAGCTCGAGCGCGTCAAGATCGCCTCCGCCGGCAGCCGCGGCGACAAGGTCGCGGAGAGAGCCGAGAAGCTCTGGACGAAGGAGCGCGAAGAGATCCGCCGCCGCCTCGAGTCGCTGGTCGAGAAGCTCTCGGCTCTCCTCGGGCCGAAGTAGCGCCGCCTCGCGTTTCCGATTTTCCTTCCATTTCTCGGTGCTATAGTCGCCGCGTCGGAGGCCGAGCTTGGGAGGCCGTTCGCGGAGCGAGGGAAGGATGACCGGATCGACTGCTTCCAGCACGCAGGAAGTCGAGATTTTCGGCGTCACTTACCACTTGCGCGGCGGCCACGAGGGCGGCGATCTGAACGGATTGGCGGCCGAGGTCGACCGCCGGATGCGCGAGCTGGCAGGACATTCCGGGGCCAGTTCCGCGAATCCGGGGAAGTTGGCGATCCTGGTGGCGCTCAATCTGGCCGATGAATTGGCCCGGCGTGAAGTGCAGGCGTCGGGAGAGCGGGGCGAGATCGAATCGCGAGTGGCGGAACTGTCCGAACGACTCGCGGAGGCTTTGGAAGCCGAGTCTCCGTGAACGGCGGATGGAAAGCACCGACGGGTTTCTAAAGACGGCATCCTCTGAGTGGACCGTGACGAGCCGACGCACTGTAGAACCAACATTGCATCACAGGGAGTCCAATATCCGCGCGGCCTGTGCCTGCCCGGCTTCGACCGGGACGCTGATGGCCGCTCATGAGGACACCCACCTGACGCGTTTCAGGTTCTAGACGCAGCGTCTCGCACGGCCCACTCAGGGGATGCCGGTCCCGGCGGGCCGGAAGTCACCGCTCTCCTGATCTCGCCCCTGGAGTCTTCGCATCATGGGGGTGAGTCGATGATCTCTTCACTCTGGATCTCCGCGGGGATCGTGCTCCTCGCTGCCGCGGTCCTGGGTTTCGGCTGGGCAAGAAACCGGAAAGTGGGCGAGCGGCGTATCGCCGAGGCCGAGCGCGAAGTCGCTCGTCTCAAGGAAGACGCGCGTCGCGACGTCGAGTCGAAGCTTCGAGAGGCCGAGCTCGCCGCCAAGGAGAAGCTCCTGCAGGCGAGGAGCGAGTTCGAGAGCGCGTCGCGGGAGCGCCGGGGCGAGCTCGAGACGCTCGAGCGTCGCCTGACCCAGAAAGAAGACGGCCTCGACAAGCGGCTCGGCCAACTCGACCAGCGCGACAAAGAGGTCGGATCGCGCGATCGAGCGGTGGCGATCCGCGAGAAGGAAGTCGGGACGCAAGAGGGCGAGCTCGCCCGGTTGATCGCGGATCAGCGATCTCGCCTCGAACAGATCGCCGGCCTCACCGCGCAGCAGGCCAAGGACGAGCTTTCCAGGGGTCTCGAAGACGAGGCCCGGATGGATGCGGCGCACCTGTTCAAGCGCATCGAAGACGAGGCGCGCGAACAGGCCAATCGCAAGGCGCAGTGGGTGATGGGCCTCGCCGTCCAGCGGCTGGCCTCCGACTTCATTTCGGAGACGACGGTTTCGGTCGTCGAGCTGCCGAGCGATGAAATGAAGGGGCGCATCATCGGCCGCGAAGGACGCAACATCCGCGCGCTCGAGATGGCGACGGGTGTCGATCTGATCGTCGACGATACGCCGGAGGCGGTGATCCTCTCGGGCTTCGATCCCTACCGGCGCGAGATCGCGCGCGTCGCCCTCGAGCGCCTGATCGCCGACGGCCGGATTCATCCGGCGCGCATCGAAGAGATCGTCGAGAAAGTGAAGGCGGAGTTCGAGGTGCGCATTCAACAGGAGGGGGATGCCGCTCTCCTCGAGCTCAAGATTCCCGGCATGCATCCCGAGCTAGTCAAGCTCCTGGGCCGGCTGCGATTCCGCTACTCCTACGGCCAGAACGTCCTCCAGCACTCGAAGGAGGTCGCGTTCCTGGCGGCGACCATGGCGGCGGAGCTCAAGGTGAACGTCAACGTGGCCAAGCGCGCCGGGCTGCTGCACGACGTAGGCAAGGCGATCGACCGCGAGGTCGACGGGACCCATCTCGAGCTCGGCATCGAGCTCCTCAGGAAGTACGGCGAGTCGGAGGAGGTCGTGCACGCCATGGCTTGCCACCACGGCGACTACGATCCAACCACCGTCGAGGCAGTGCTGGTGACCGCCGCCGACGCCCTTTCGGCTGCCCGCCCAGGGGCGCGGCGCGAGGTGCTCGAGACCTACGTCAAGCGGCTGGAGAAGCTCGAGGAGATCGCCAACAGCTTCAAGGGCGTGCAGAAGAGCTTTGCCATCCAGGCCGGCCGCGAAGTGCGAATCATCGTCGACAGCGGCAAGATCGGCGACGAACAGGCGATCTGGCTGTCCAAGGACATCGCCAAGCGGATCGAGTCGGAGCTGACTTACCCGGGCGAGATCCGCGTCACGGTGATCCGCGAGACGCGTGCCGTCGAGTACGCGAGGTAGCCGCCGTGCGCCTGCTCTTCGTCGGCGACGTGATCGGCAAGCCCGGCCGGCAGGCGCTGAAGCGACTGCTTCCAAAGCTCGTCGACGAGCGGCGCGCCGACTACGTCGTCGTCAACGTGGAAAACATGGCGGGGGGCTTCGGAGTGACTCCCGAGACGCTCGCCGAGCTCGCCGAGCTTCCGATCCACTGCTTGACGACCGGTAATCACGTCTGGGACAAGAAGGAGGTCGTCGATCTCTTCGGTCGCGATCGGCGACTCTTGCGTCCGGCGAACTATCCGGAAGGCAATCCCGGCGTCGGCGTTCACCTCGGTGAGACCGCGAGCGGGATTCCGGTGGCGACGATCAACCTTGAAGGACAGGTGTTCATGAAGAACGTCGACTCGCCGTTCGTCTGCGCCGACCGGCTGCTCGCCGGTCTGGCGGGCAAGGCGAAAGTGATCTTCGTCGACTTTCACGCCGAGGCCACGAGCGAGAAGCAGGCCATGGGCATCCACCTCGACGGCCGCGTGAGCGCCGTGGTGGGCACTCACACGCATGTGCCGACCGCCGACGAACGGATTCTTCCCGGCGGCACGGCTTTTCAGACCGACGCCGGCATGACCGGGCCCTACGAAGGCGTCATCGGCTTTCGGGCCGATCGCGTCCTGCAGCGTTTTCTCCTGCAGACTCCCTCGACCTTCGAGGTCGCCAAGCGCGACGTCCGGCTGGCCGCGGTGCTGATCGACATCGACGAGACGAGCGGTCGCGCGACCGGGATCGAGCGCCTGTTGCGGCCCGACGGCGGCGGCTCCGCATGAGCTCGAAAAGGATGGCGGGCGATCGCATCGCCGCCCTGCGCTCGGTGCCGGGACGCAAGTCGGTGTCGGTCATCATCACGACGTTCAACGAAGCGGTCAACGTCGCCGAATGCCTCGACTCGGTCCTGTGGGCCGACGAGATCCTGCTCGTCGACTCCTACTCGACCGACCGCACGGTCGCGATCGCCGAGAACTATCCGATCAAGGTCTTGCAGCGCCAGTATTTCGGATCGGCGGCGCAAAAGAACTGGGCGATCGACCGCGTGGCGCACGACTGGGTGCTGATCATCGACGCGGACGAGCGGGTGCCGGAGAAGCTCGCCGGCGAGATCCTCGAAGTTCTCGCGAGCGAGCCGGCGGTCAACGGCTACTACATCCGGCGCGAGAACGTTTTCATCGACAAGGTGATCCGTCATTCGGGCTGGTCGACCGACAGGGTCGTGCGACTGTTCCGGAAGGACAAGGCGCGCTATCCCAACCGCCGTGTGCACGCCGACCTCGAGATCGAAGGGCCGGTGCCGATCCTCGAGAATCCCTTCCTGCACTACACCTTTCGCACTTTCGAACAGTACTTTCCGAAGTTTCTGAACTACGCCGAGTGGGGCGCGGCGCAGGCGTTTCGCGACGGCCGGCGCACCGGCCTCGTCGAGATCCTGATCCGACCCTGGTGGCGGTTCACCCGGACCTACTTCCTGCAGCTCGGATTCCTCGACGGTATGCACGGCTTCGTGCTCTGCGTGCTGCAGGCGTTCGGTTCGTTCCTCAAGTACGCCCGCCTCTGGGAATACGGCATCCGTTCGCGGCGCGGCGAGACCATCGAGCTTCCCGCCTTCGACGACGACCAGCGGACCTGGGCTCGTCCGGACGAAGATTCGTCGCCCCCGGTCTGAAACGAAGAAGCCGCCCGGCCGACTGTGCGGCCGCGGCGGCTTCGAAGCTCAGTGCCTCACTTTTTCCAAGTCTATGGGACGACGACGCTCCAGGCGTTCGGATTGCCGTCCTCGAACGGATCCTTGAAGATCAGGTTCACGCAACCCGGCATCGTCATGGCGCTCACCCGCGTCGCCCAGGTCGCGCTCGAAGTCGCCGTGTAGTACTCCTGCGTGTACCAGAACGTGCAGTCGTTCGAGGGGTCGACCGACATCGTGCTGTAGTCGCCCCACCGGCTCGCCGCGTGCGTCTGCCGACCGGCACCCGCCTCGAGAACGACCTCGCCGCCGGGAAGGGTGCCCAGCGCATCCGCTTCGACCCGGGTCGTGTAGGCGACCGAGGCGTAGGTTCCGTTCGGCATCGGCTCGGTCGGGTGCGCCAGCGAATAGCCGAGCGCGATGTTCCCGGCCTTGTCCATCGCGATGCTCCCCATCCAGCGATGGCGGACATCGGGTGCGTAGGTACCCTGCTGATAGATCGCTGGCGTGCCCGCGGCGTAACCGCGAAGCTCCATCCAACGTGGCGCCGCCTGCAGCACTCCGGCCGTCGTGTCGTCACCGTCGGCGTCCATCGTGTGCTGAATGAGGAGCGAATCGCGCGATCCGAAGTTGCGGTAGGGCAGGCGGTACATGAGACGTCCGTCGCCGATCGCGTCGAGGTTGTTGCCCAGCACTCCTCCCGGCTGCGGGATGCAGTCGCGGCCGTCGCCGGCGCAGTTGACCCACGCGGCGTTGGTCGGGGTGAGGAAATGATTCGCGTCGAAGCTGGCATTGGCGCCGAAAGTCGAGTTGGCCGGAATCGCGAAGTTGGGGACGATTCTCCACAGCCGAAGCGTGTCGACCGGATCGCCGATCCAGCCCGCGTTGTCCCACTCGGCGGCGAAGGCCGGCACCCCTGCGCCCGGCAGCCGGCTGCCGTCGAGGTCGGAGGGCAGCATGCCGCCGTAGTTGAGCGTCACGGCGCCGACGTCGTACTTGATCATCACCGCCGCGCCTCCGCTCAACATCTGGACGCGATCGAACACCGCCACGCCGGCACCGGCCCAGCCGGAGCCATCGCCGAAGAACTGGTTCACGGTCATGTAGTAGCCGTTGGGCCAGATGCCGAAGTGCGGATAGTCGTTGAGCTTGTGTGGAGCCGAGGTTGTCCACTGGTAAGCGTAGCGGTGCCAGCTGCCGGTGGGATCGGCGGTCTGGGAGACCGCGATGCACTGGAAGAACGAGGTGCCGGGATAAGTCACCGCGAACTGGCTGATCAGCCAGCGATCGGCGAGCTGGTCGTGCAGCAGGATCGGATCGCCATCGTTGTGCGTCTGGCAATCGCCGCCGAAACCGGCCCAGATCGTATTGACCAGCTTCGGAAAGCCGCCGGCGAGCACCCCGGTCTTGCTGTACACGGCGAAACCGA
>ERZ1292633.4347-Hain-H41-02um-R1-4347-length-13205-cov-7_pt1 | contig 13205 bp, 7 predicted proteins | sample MGYA00564406_ERZ1292633 | MGnify/ENA primary metagenome ERZ1292633 (study PRJEB36523, sample SAMEA6512639) | groundwater metagenome | collected 2019-01-08 | study: AquaDiva: Metagenomics assemblies of 32 groundwater samples
CCCCCCCCCCCCCCCCTATGCCGTTTGGAAGGGACGAACACTATGGCCGCAACAGCGGCAGGCAAATCGAGAAAGACGGGCCCTTTTTCCTTTGTGATTTGAGGTCAGTTTAACCAAATCGATTCGGCTTTCCACAGCAGCGCCGTGTTTCCGTCCATCAACGACGTGGAGCATCAACGAAATCCTTCCAACATCTTGGGGATCTCTCGCGAACCACAATCACTTGGCTTCTTGCAAAAAAGACAAATTCACAACCACTTGCTCATGAGAGGGTTTTTGGTGCGCGAAAAAAAAAGAGGGTCTCTTGTATTCTCTCCAATCCCCCCTCAAATACCACCATGAGCATGCGCGCCATGACGTGGCTGCAGTCGAGCCTTGGCCTGGACATCACCGGCGAGTGGAACAGTATCGTCCATATTTGTGTCGGCGGGATCACGTACTCCTGCCTCCGCAAAACGTTTATGCCGTTTCAGAAGGAAAGTGCTTTCTGTGCAATGATTCTCGGCACCGGCCAGAGTAGCAGCTGGAAATTAGAGGATGGCAGCGCTGTCATCGACCGCGACGGCACGAATTTCCGTCACGTGCTCAATTTCTTACGCCTGTCGAAGCTCTGCTTACCCGACTCCTTCGACGAATGGGACCTGCTCCTCGACGACGCACGTGTTTATCAAATTAAGCCGCTCGAGGATGCCATTCTCGCGCATCCCACATACCGTCGCCGTCAGCTACTGCAAGAGCTACCGAAGACGGTTTATCTGCGGTGGGACGAAGGCTCCGGCACCGTCGTGATGGTACCCGTCATTGCGCCCTTGTTTCAACTCGAAACGGTTGTCATTCCGTCCGCGGCCACCACCGCCGCCGCGGGGGATCCTTCGGCGCACAGCGCAGCGGCGGCAACGGCAGCCCCTGCGACCGCAACCATCGTTCGGTACAACGGCCGCGCGGTGGGCTCCTGCGACGAAATGGTGAACATCCTGCTTAGTTCGCTCGTGATGCGCATTGAGCATTGGCATCGTGAACCGGTCGTCACTCCCGCGCCCGGGGAGAATGCTAAAAGTAGCCGGAAGGTGCACACGGTGTTCCTCTCCCAGGCAGCCACCGCCGGCTGCTCGTGAGAACAACAACCCCTCTTCGCGCGTCTCGACGACGGCGAACAGATTTGAGCGAAGAGAATCCACGTAGCGAATCTCATTTTCCGCTCGGATGATGGGGGGGAACAAAGGATCCACCCGGCAAAGGGGTAACGGGGGTGAGTGACGACTTGGAAAAAGGGAACCCTTGTTCGATGGCTTCGCCCTCACCCCCCGTCACACTAGGATATCTTTAAACGAAACGCGACTTATCCTTTCTTATTTGATCCCAAAGTCTTTGGCAAAGAGACAAACATATCGCAACGCCCTCTGTGTTGCACCGCGAAGCATCCCAGGAGAACCCTCGCAAGCCCTCTTTTTGCCAACGAAAAGCCCTCCGCGGCCACCGATTCGAATGATGATGGATCGACGGCTACTTTTTCCTCCTTTGTCGCCGGTCGAACGAGGCGCCGCACACTGCGGTGCCCTCGTGAATGCGACGTTCCTTGCCGCCGTCGTGTTCTTCGTGGTTCGTCTACTTTAGATCCAAATGATGCAGGCTACTGTAGCAGACAGCCGAACCACCTTGTTCCGCACGCCGGTGACACACACAAACCATGCTTGAAGAAACTCGGTTGTGGGTTTTTTCATTATGCCAGACTGATCCGCGCTGGCTCCTCTCCCTCACACAACTCAGCCACCTCACAGAAACGAATCCGTCGTCTCACGCGTATTTGGGAAAAGAGAATAGATAAATGCAACGCGACGAAGTCGATGTTGTCGTCAATGTCGGTCTTGTGGACTATTTGCGCTTCAAGATGCGGCTCGTCACTGCCAGGCAGCTGTACGTGAAGCATTTCATGCTGCAAAAGCGACGCAAGCTGGCCGGCATGACGAGCACGATGGTCGCCCCGGAGCTCATGTCACCACCCAGCAGCACGGTTGGGCCATCCGCCATCGGGGCTGGTATGCGTGGGGCCGCTGGGGAGGATGCAGACTTCGGCAACGTTAGCGAAATAGCGGTGTCCATCGCACTGGACTCGAACTCATTGTCGTTGAGTAGCAAAAACAAAGTTTTCTGGACGAACATCGCCGCGTTGACGACGGTGTCGGTTCTGATTCTGCTCGCGCTCACGCTCTTACAGCAGGCGTTCACGCTCGATCGCATCACCCAACGCAGTCGCAATCAGGGCACGATTGTCGCGTCGTTCATCGACGGCTTCATGGACGTCGCGGTGGCACAGCGGCAAGCCGACAACGCGGACGCCGCGCTGACGCTCGCGAGCCAACTGCAACACGTCGCGGCGCTACAAATGCTACAGCATGCCGTGGAGGCAGGGCATAGCGTGGACCGAAGTGCGATCATGCTGGAAGCAGTCGCGCGCCGCAGTTTGGACTCGGTCAATCAGTCGATGGTCGGCGTCTTGCACATTCTCGCGTCGCAGCAGGCCACGAAGCTGGCCCTCGCCGCCAACCCGACGGCCTCGCCTGTTACCACTACAGCAGTCGCCCCTGCAGCGGCCCAAGCAGCGGCGTCTGCGTCCTCTTCAGCCTCGCTTCGAGTCACCGACGTCATCGCCGTGATGAGGCGGTACCGAGACTTGATGTCCACAGGGGCCAATGTGAGTACTCGCTTTGTACCGCAGTACGCGGTATTCCGTGTCCTCGGCACGGACCTCCACCTCGTCGAATCCACCATGCAGTTTCAACCCCTCAACTCCTCGCAAGGCACCTCCTCCGTATCGACATCGTCGTTGGTGGGACCCGCAACCATGGGATTCGGACAGTCGGCGTGCGTGGGTCTCGTGGCCGGCTGGGTCTTGGAGCAATCAGCCGATCTCGCGCAAGGGGCTGAAACGGATGCGTCGCGAGCCAGCATCGCCTCACTGCGTGCGATGTCAAGTGCCGCGCTGGCAGCCGACTCGGTGGCGCGCAATCCCCTTTCTCCGCGCCGCTTCGGTGCGCCGTTGAACCGATGGCAGCCGACGCAACAGATTTTGGACGTCGTGCTCGCGTCAAGCGGGCCGCAGATGGCATCTCAACTGCGCGATAGTGTCGTCATCTCGGCGCCCTTCGTGGATCAGGGCGCGCCGCTTGTGGCTCCTCGCAACGAGGGCGATCCGTCGTTCAACGGGAGGTACCGCCGCATCTTGCAAGACGTTAGTTTTGTTGGCGGGGTCGCCGGAAATGACACTTCCGGCGACGTCGTCGACGACGCACAAACGTGGACGCATTTTGCCGCTCGCTCAGGCGGTGGTGCGTCGTACGACACTCTCGAAACATCGTCCAACTATGCCGTCGCCGGTTGGTTCAAGCCCTCCGGCGTTGCCGTGTGCCTCTCGGTGCCCCTGTTGGAGATGGCGGCGTTGGAAGCGGCAGCGCTTGTGGAAACGGCAAATCGATTGAGTGACGCCTCGACTAGCGACGAGCGCCCGTCGAGCCGCCGCACCACGTGGATCGCCCAGGTGAGAGTGCCTCGGTGGGCCGTCCCCCCACCAACGGCAGGAGGCGACTTCGCGACGGTGGCGGTCGATGCTAGCAGGTTAATCGCGGATCGCAATATTAGTGCCGCGCGCTCCACGTCATCATCTTGGAGTCAATGCTTTCGGTTGCTGCACGTTGCCGGCGGCGGGCGTGCTGGCCGATCGGTTCCACCGTCGAGCGACCTCGCGTGGACCACGATGAATCCACTGCCCCAGTGGCTGCGCTGCAACGGCACTTGCGGAGAACGGAGTCGGCTGAGGGCGGCGAGCGGCACGTATATAGGGTGCCCCGTGGGCGAGCTCCTTTTGTCGTCTGATGGCGCGAACCGGCGCACTGTAAACGCCACGAAAGCGACATCCTCTGTTGCAGTCGACGATGAACTGCAGCGATCCTGCGTCAGCGGCAACTTTAGTCTAAATTTGCTCCGGGACGCCGCCCTGCTCGCCGTCGGTCGCCAACGTCCGCCCACGCCACCGAAAGCCACGCGCAATGGGGTCGTGCCAGCCATGCTACAGGCGGATCCGATGGGCACACCAGCAGCGGTGGGCGCGCAATGGATCCCACGCCCTGCCCATCGCTGGCTGCTGTCCAACGCGGGAGGTGCCGCGAAGGCGTTCGCGGCCTGGTGGGGGTCTCCCGCCGTCGTCAACGACTGCGTGGTCGCGTACATCGCCGTGGAGACTCGCAGCGCCTACAGCATCGTAGAAGGCCTGCTCTCGACGACGCAAGAAGCAATCATCGCGGCCAACTCCGCGCTCAAGTTCGCCGCCGTCAGGCGTCAAAACGGCACGAGGAAGGCCGCCACCGACGCCAACGCAAGCGACTGGCTGCGAGAAACAAACAGGGACGCCACGTCCGTGAGTTTGTTGCACCGCCGGTGGTCTCGCAGAAGTGTCAGTGAAGCCGAGCGGGATGCCGAGGACCCCCGGACCGGATACGTCCGCGGACCATGGCAGGCCGCCATCGTCCCTGCGCATTCCCGCTGTCTGACATACTGGGACTCCGCGCCCTCCTTTTGGCAGACCGAAGGGAACGCGACCGCCAGTATCGCGTCTCGGGGGAGGACCTACTTTAATGCGAGGGTATCAGCCGCAGAAGCAGCCGGCTCGCCTGTTGTGATCCTCGGCACTCCGACCATGACGCCTCGAGAAAAAACGTCGTGGCCATCTGCAACGTCCGCCGCTTCGGTCTTCTCCTCCTCCTGTGACGATCCGCCCCAACTTAGCACCACGGCGTTGCCTTTGGCGCCCGCTCGAAACGACTGCGGGGCATCCGACTCCGTGGACGACAGCCTTCCTGCTGATGGGACATCCCGGGGTCAGGACCTCCGCATGACCACGTCCTGCGCGCAGCAGTTCTGTACAAGAGTGGCGGTGAACGGCTTGTCCACGGTTCTCGATCTCAACGCCGACGTCAGCAAAGCGCCCTTTGTTCTTGGCTTTGACGGACGTCTTCAAGTCACGGGCACGGCAACCTTCCGGTACAAGCTGCACTTTAAGTCGTTTGCCGACGGTGCGCTTGTTGCCCTCGTCAGCAGCAGTGACATCGCACCCGAATTCAAGCAGTGGCAAACGCGTCTCGCGCCGCTCGTGAGTGCGCTTGCATTTCCCCCGCCGAATCGACCCTCATCAACCACTGTTGCAGCAGCGCTGCGTCCGTCATCGACATCAACTCTGAACGCCTGGTTGCTCTCGGATGAGTGGCGCGAGTTGAGCTGTCCCGACGCAGCGGGCGACACGGTCACGGGGGGATTGCTGAACCCAGAAGTCGCGCTCCCTGAGTTATCCCTTATCGTGCAATCGCTTCTGACGCACACGTCGGAGCTCATTGGAGCTGAAGCCGATGGGTCCCTGCTGCAGCATGCGGCGCGATCGACGTTGTCTTCGTCGACCCCACAAGCCGCCGACAGCAGTGCGCCCACAGTGCGTTTCGTCACTCGCATGCCATCAGGGGATGGTGCGGCCGTCGCGGCGGACACTGGCAGCCATGTCATGCTCCATACCTTCGACGAACGTCGTCCTTGCGGAGCAGGAGTCACGTGTGTCGTCGAGGCGCCGCCGCAACTGGAGGCCGCATATCCGCGCCTCGATCGGCAACCGGTCGCCTTGCGTGGCCTCCCCGTCCTCTACCGTAGCGACTGCCCCATTTGCGCGCCGTTCAACGACGGTGATCCTGCATTTCTCACGCGCTTCGCGGGTTCGAGAGTCACGGGGAGCGGTCTTGAGCCGACGTCGGAGCTCGCGAAATTTGTGGCGCGCTTTTCCACGGATCGGACGGCGGCTTACTATTTTGACGACGCCGCAGCGGCATCTCGCAGTGGCGGTGCGCCGACCGCCGCGAGCCTCTCGCACGTCACCCAACCTAGCACCTGGGCCGACGACCGATACTTGGGCAGCGTGACGCGCACCTCTACGTTCCACGGCGTCGTGGTCGTCGCAGAAGAGAAGGTCGCCATGCTGCAGCAGCTGTCCCTGCAGCGCATCGTGATCCCGCTGGTCGCGACGATTCCTTTTTTTCTCCTCGCCGTGGTCGTGCTTCGCATCACGGCCGTCCGCATCGCAAGCCAAGCGGACACCGAGTGGCAGGAGCACGTCGCCTTGTCGCAGCGCGAGCGCACCTTCATTGACGCGTTGGTTCAGAGCGCCATGCCTGGGTTCATTAGCGCCAAGTTGGACACCGAGGCGCTCACCGTCGGCGCCACCGCGAGCAACGTCGCGCAGCCCAGTCATCGAGTTTCCCTGGCCGATAGTGTCACGAGCATCGTCGCTGGCGTCTTGGACATTCCGCGATTTGGTGATGCTTCGACACAGTGGACGCCACTGGAGGTGACGCAGTTCGTTGCCTACTATCGGCTGCTCGGCGAGGAGGTCGCTCGGCGCTGCGGCGTGACGGTGCTGCGCTCGTTCGCCGACACGATGATCGTCGTCTCGGGGGCGTCTTCCACCAAGGCGCCTAGCTGCGTCAACGTGGCGTCCTTCTGCTGCATTATCATGCAGCTTGTCGGGCCGCAGTATCAGCACAACCCCCATCTGCTTCCCGAGCTGCGGACGCTGTTTTCCGTTTCTGATAGCAAGGCCGCATCCGGTGGTAGTCTCGCCGGAAGTCGCCGCGACGATAATGGGGCGGGGTCGCCCGCAGGCGGTTTGGATGCTTCCGCCGCGAGCGGAGCTGGAGGAGCCGCTTCTTCTCGTGTGGCGCGAAATCAGGAATCCGAAGAGACGTTAGTGCACCTCGAGCGCAACCTCTGGCGTGGCGCTCGAAACGGCGATGACGATGACGATGACGACGAAGACGACCAACGCCACAACGACTACGACCGCGACGACGCTGGCAGCGCCACGGATGCCGCCTCCGCCATGACGGCGACCATGTCCGACATCAGCAGCACCGTGTCAGGATCGGCGGCAGGGTCGCGCGCATCCGCTCGCCGGACGGAGAATCAGCAAAGCATGCTACTGGCGAAGGCGCCCCCCACGACCCGCGGACGACGCACGTTTCAAGGCCTGGTGCCCAAGGCAGGCATCCACATGGGACCCGGCGTCGTGAGCGCCGTGCAGCTCCCGCGAGGCACGCCGTGGTGGGACGTGTTCTCACCCATCTTCGGATTGGCGTTTCGGCTTCAGGCAACGGCTAAGATCGGCACGATCCATGTGAGCAGTCAGGTGAAGGATGTCATCATGGCCGAGCCGGAATGCCAATTCGCCTTCTCGGAGCCTCAGCGCACCGCTCTGAAGTCGGGCGCGGCCATGACGAGCTATTTGGTGGAAACCAGCTTCGTGCCCATCGCGGAGGACCTCCTTCTCGACTGCTGCATTCAGCACATTTCTCCCGACTACCTGTTTCGAAGCGAAGCTGCCGATCGGGAGGCCAAGCGGCAGCGCCGATCCTCTCGCAGCAACAGTGCGAGCGAACGATCATCACATATGTCCGACTCGTCGCGCTCATCCAACTCGTCGGCGCAGTCCGACAAAAAGATGGAAAAAAGGAGCAGTAGTGGGGCGATTCCATCGCGCGAAAGTTTCCGGGTTAGGCCCCCCAGCTCGGGCCAACTTACCGAGCAGAAGTAGACAGTGTGTTTCATGCGCCCCTCCTTCCTTCCTTCCTCTATTTCAGAGACACACTCGCAGTAGTATTGGGTGCGTCGAAGGGGCTGCTTCCTTCATGGGGCGGGGCAGAGGGATCCTCTCCAGTCTCGCCGATAGGACTATCTGTGTTTTATTTCAAATTCGAATCTGAAGCGAAACTACTTCGCAAAAGGATAGCCTTGTTTGACCGACCGATGTGGATGCGATTCGCCGTTGCACCCGCGCGACTGCGGACCGTGTCCTCGGTAGGCGCCTCCCAAGCTTCAGCGTCGGTGAAGCGCCTGGCAGACGCGCAGAGGCGCGAGGCCGCGCGACGACAAGCTGTCATCGCGCAGCAGCGCATTGCGGAAGCCAATGCTCAACGTCACCGCGATCGTCGCGTGGCGGTGAGTCAGAGTATCCGTCGTTGGGCGCAAGAGGCGGCCGCGCACCGGCGGGTTCGCCGAGCGGTCATATCCTCAGGTCCTCCAGCTCTCCTTTCCTCCCGTAGCGTTGCGCCCCTTACACAATGGCCCCTACCCAGAAGGACATTGGCGGGAGCCCAAGCGAACACCTCACGTAACCACCAGAGACCCTCTGCTGCCACCCGACTCGCGCTTCATCGAGCGACACTTCATCGCGGTGTTGTCGTGCGTGATGGTCGGCGCCTCCACAGTACCACACGCGCAGTCCATTTAGCTCATTTTCGCACACTGTGGGCGACGAGATCCACTCAACGACATCGTATTCGATCGTCCTTGCTCGCCCAACTCAGACGCAGACAGAGCGCCGCCCGCTTCATGCCGCCTAAGAAGCTCGCTGCCTTGCGTCAAACGACTCTGCAGGAGATGAAAAAAACTCCGAGAGCACCGGTCGAAACGGTGGTCATTGATGACGACGACGAGCCACAGGCGAAGAAGCGGAGAACGGATGACGCCCCCTCCGCTGGGACGGCGAAAGCCGCCGCCGCAACAACTCCTTCTGCCAGCAACTCCGTCGCGCCGAAGGCAGCAGCACCGACGGCCCCTTCGGCGGGGACGACGACGTTGAGTGTGTTTCAGCATTTAACGGAGCCGTCGTGGCGAACGGCGTTGGAATCCGTACTGGCATCGGCGACCGCCAAGCGCATTGACTCCTTCTTGGAAACGGAGACGAAGCGTGGTGCGGTGATCTTTCCGCCGCGGCATCTCATCTTCTCTGCGTTCAATTATACGCCCTTGACGTCGCTGCGAGTGGTGTTGATTGGGCAGGATCCATATCACGACGACCGGCAAGCGCATGGACTGTGCTTCTCGGTGCTTCCGGGCATCAAGCCACCGCCGAGTTTGGTGAACATGTACAAGGAGCTAAAGTCGGATGTCCCCGGGTTCGCCGCCCCTGTCCACGGCTTTCTGAAACACTGGGCGGACCAAGGCGTGCTGATGCTCAATGCTACGCTCACGGTCGAAGCGCACAAGGCCAACAGCCACAAGGACAGCGGCTGGCAGCTGTTCACGGACGCCGTCATCGACCACGTCAACAAGCACTGCGACAAGGTGGTGTTTCTCTTGTGGGGTGGCTTCGCGCAGAAAAAGGGCGCCGCCATCGATGCGTCGAAGCACGTTGTGATCGCCTGCGCGCATCCGTCGCCATTGAGCGCGGCCAAGTGGTTCGGATGCAAGACGTTCTCCAAATGCAACGCTCAGTTGACGGCCATGGGGAAGACCCCCGTCGACTGGAAGCTGCCCGCTACCGCAGACGCCCCTCAGTGAGATGGTGACGTCTAAGCGTTTAGGAGAAATTTTGGCGGAGGAAAGACAAAGTGGAATGAAAAATACTGTTCTCATTTCTCGAGCGTTTGTGCTTTGTTCTCAGATGATCACTGCTTGGCGTGATGCGTACGGTCCTATGGAACGGACGTCCCTCACGTCTTCCCGGATGGGGTTGTCGGCGCCAACTTTCACACGTTCGCTAGCTGTTTTTGCCCCCCTTCCTTCGCGCTTCGGTAACATTTCTGTTGACTCGTCAGAAAGACTATGGCCGCCACGACTGCCTACGACGACGGCGACGACCTTGCCTACGACGAGGTGCCCTTGGAGGACGACGACACCGGCGCGCTAGCGGAGACGGACCTCGAAGATCCGCATGCGCTAGACGCCCTAGTCCGTAGCGTCCAGGCCACGTCGGATCGCGACGCGCCTCCCCAAGCACGCGCGGACCTGACGCGCTTGCCGGTCGTCGTCGACGACTTTGTCCGCAACTATCTGGTCAAGCACAACCTCATGCGTACGTTAGAGAGCTTCGAGCTCGAGTGGTATGAAAGATACGGCGCGAATCCGGAAGAGGAGACGCAACTGGTCCCCGACATTTATTTAGAGCACGCGCGTCTCATTGATCAGGTGCAGTTCTTGTCCACAGAACTGACGAAGCACAGGAAGATTTCCGAAAAAGCGACGATGCTGTGGGAGCATGTGAAGAAGGAGCGGGACTTGCATCGCATGAGCCACAACCGGGTGATGCAGGAGAAGAGCAAGATCAGCGCGGATCTGAAGCGCCTGCAGCACCACGCGTTGGAGATTGAGCCCACGGTGACCGAGCTGCGGCTGAAGTACGAGCAGTGTCAGAAGGACAAGATGCTCCGTGGCCTCGAGCGAGACAAGCTGCTCTCCCGGATCGCCACGCTGGAGGAGCACGTGCGTGAGCTGGAGGGCGGGGCCGGTGGTGGTCAAGGGCAAGTCAAAACGTCGTCCAAGACGTCCGTTTCCGCGACGGGTGGCGCGGCCAACAACAGCTCTGCTGCTGCCGTCCCAGCGGTGACGTGGCCGGCCGACCAGCGACCGAATCCGTACGCGCAGCTAGCCCTCAAGGGTCCTACCAACGCCGCCACATGGTCGTGCCGCAACGCGTTCAAGGGTCACACCATGGCAGTGACCGGCTGCGCCATCCATCCAAAAAAGCCGGTCTGCGCCACGTCGAGCGACGACGGCACCTGGCGCCTCGTCGCCCTTCCGCAGGGCGAGCTGATCATGTCCGGCGAGGGCCACACCTCCTGGATCGCGGGCATCGCGATGCATCCCAAAGGGACGATGGCCGCCACGGCGAGCGGCGACAAGACCGTGAAGATTTGGGACTTTGCGTCGAATAGCTGCAAGCACACGCTGAAGTTGCACACGGATGGAGCATGGGCCGTCGATTTCAACGAAACGGGCGAACTGCTAGTGTCGGGCGCGTTAGACCATACGGCGAGAGTCTGGGACGTTGAAACCGGCAAGGGCCGACAGACGTTGCGCGGTCACGTGGACGCGGTGAATAGCGTCGTGTGGCAGCCCTATTCAAATCTGCTTGCGACGGCAAGTGCGGACAAGACCGTGTCGCTTTGGGACGCGCGGGCGAATTACTGCGTGCAGACGTTCTACGGCCACACCAACTCCGTGACCAAGGTGGCCATCCCAGTCAAGGCCGATCAGCTTGCTAGCTGTGACGCGGAGGGCAACGTAATCCTTTGGGACACGCGCACCATCGGCCAGCGGGCAGCCTACGTTTGCGGCCCTCACGCCGCCAACTGCGTCGCCTTTGACAAGAGCGGACAGTTGCTCGCGGTCGGCTCCGACGATGCGCTCATCCGAATCATCAACCTCGCCGACGGCAAGATCGCCATGCTTAAGGGTCACGAGGACGCCGTGCAGTGCGTCGCGTTCGATCCTATGACGAACGGCTTCCTCGTCAGTTCCGGCGCGGATTGCACGGTCAGGTACTGGTCTTGAAAAAACGCCCCAACAAAAAAACACAGTCCCCCGGCCCGCCGAAAAGATGCCTTTCACAGAAAGAATCGCTCTTTTCCGGCAATCCTCATGTTGCTGTTACCATCCTATGTCAATTCACGTCATCGAACTCTCCGATGTGCATGTGTGTGTTGTTCGTCGTTTCCTAGGCAGACTGTTGCTGCACGGCGCGGGTGAACTCAAACAAAAGTCTTCTCGCCGTATCAAGTTCCGGAGGGAGGTCCCCTGACCGCGGCACCGTACGTGTGTACCCACCCACCCTATCCACGACGTAGCCTTCCTTACCCGGTCGCGGGATGAAAACGTGTTGACATGATGTGGGTGGAGTCGCGATCCATGCCGAACAGGGGACACGTCAGGGGTCAGACCTGTTGCTTGTAACACGCAAGAAAACAAAACACCCTAGTAATCCGAAAAATTTTTAGGTGTCGTACAGCCGCAACGAACAAATGTCCGCATCGCTCGTGAAAGTGAACGTTCGCCACGCCCGGACGGGCGGTTTCGTGCCCGAGAAGCGATACGCCTTGGGAACGACCATCAGCGCGATCAAGGCGAATCTAGCAACCCACTTTCCGTGTCCTGCGGACAAGATGCGGTTGTCGCTCGTGGATCTCGACGGCGACATGCTGGACGGCGACATGCAGGACGACAAGCCGCTGGGCTACTACCAGTGTCAAGACGGCTTCACGATTGACGTTGTCGACCTGCAAGAAAGAGCCGCGATCACTGACTTTTCGGACGTTTCGACCGTCGACAAAGTGACTATTTCCGAGGAAACGTACTCCAAGCGAGAGGAAAGCGGTCGCGTCTTTCGCGAAAGGATGGTCGCGGCGCAGCGAGCCCGGATGGCCGCGCAAGGGGTCGAGGTCCCAGTCGAGCTGCATCAGGACAGCTACAAGGCGGCCGCGGAACACATTCAAGTCAATGATCGGTGCAAGGTTAGCCCGGGAGATCGGCTAGGGATCGTGAAGTACGTGGGGCGGATTGCTCCCCTGAAGCCTGGTTTCTGGATTGGCGTGGAATTCGACGAGCCGGTGGGAAAAAATGACGGCACCGCTGGCGGCATTCGCATCTTTCCCTGTCAAGCACTGCACGGAGGCTTTCTCCGCCCTGATCAAGTCGAGGTCGGGGACTTTCCGCCAGAGGAGTTCTAAGGCTACGTACGTAGTTGTAGGACGTGAGGGGGGGTCGTCGTGTCACATCTACATCCTTCCTCGTCCCCCTCGTGGATGTGATGATTTTTGCTTTCGATTTTGCACACACCGTGTTCAGTCCGCCCTCCCGCAACTGCTGCGGGTTGGGGTCAACAAGAAACAGTGCCCCTCCCCACTTCTTTGCGTTTCCCCTCATGAATTGTGGTTTCTCCTGACCAGGGCTCCTGATCATGTTGACTTTGCCGATTTTGTGCGTCAACCCGTGTCACACACACAAAAGCAGTCCTCTGTGGTATGTCAGCCGAACCCGCTGCCCCCGCTGCCGGTGGCGCCGCCTCCGCCGCTCCGCTCGCCAAGCCCACCGTGAAGGTCACCAAGTGGTCCGTCGTCGCGATGTGGAGCTGGGACGTGCAGGTGGAGACCTGCGGTATCTGCCGCAACTCCCTCAACGATTTATGCATCGAGTGCCAAGCCAACCAGACGGCCATCTCCGCGGGCGGCTCGGACGAGTGTCAAGTGGCGTGGGGTCAGTGTAACCACGCGTACCACTTTCACTGCATCTCCCGCTGGCTGAAGACGCGTGCCGTGTGCCCGATGGATGATCGTGAATGGGAGCTGTCGTCCGTGCAGAGCAACCGATAAAAAGGCGTACCTAGGATGACGAACCCCCCC
>ERZ1292633.2977-Hain-H41-02um-R1-2977-length-16866-cov-4_pt1 | contig 13200 bp, 15 predicted proteins | sample MGYA00564406_ERZ1292633 | MGnify/ENA primary metagenome ERZ1292633 (study PRJEB36523, sample SAMEA6512639) | groundwater metagenome | collected 2019-01-08 | study: AquaDiva: Metagenomics assemblies of 32 groundwater samples
CGAGCGAGTCCCCACCGCCGACAAGCGTCTCGGCATCTCATTCGGCAAGCATCTGCGCGAGAGCAATCGTGCCTTGGTCAAACCCTGCTTCATATTCCCCGAGCGGACCGTTCCAGAGCACAAACTTCGCCTTTTCAACAAGCGCGCGAATGTCCGCAAGCGCATCTGTTCCCGCGTCCACTATTTTCTCGTCCTTGCCTACTGCATCCGCGCCTTTCTCAACGCCCCCGGATGCCGTTCGCGCGACAACATCAGACGGCACATGCACTTTAGGACTCTCCAGAATCTCGCGCTTGATGGCGCAGTCGGACACCAGAGAGACGCCCATTTCGTATCCCCGCGCGCGGTAGATGTCGTTTGCGAGCGCTCCGCAGACATACACATTGTCTGCGATATCCAAAAACTTTGTGACGAGCGGGAGTTTGGTCTCAAACTTTGCACCGCCCAAAATGACGAGAGCGGGATGCTCGGGTGAAAACGCCCGTGAAAGATGCTCAACCTCTTCGGCAAAGACAAAACCGGAATAGCTTGGCAGAAGCTGCGGTATGCCGACAATGGAGGCGTGCTTCCGGTGCGAAACCGCAAACGCCTCGTTGACAAAGAGGTCGGCAAGCGAGGCGAGTTTCTTCGCAAATGCTTCGTCGTTTCGCGTCTCTTCGGGAAAACGCCGCAGATTTTCAAGCAGGACAAAAGTTCCCTCTCGCGCCGCATGCATTCTCTCTTGCGCCGCCTCAAGCGTTGACGCAAACTCAATCGGGAAGTTTTCTTTCAGAGAGTTATAGACGGCCTTGAGCGTGGCGCTCGGGTCGCGGCCGATGTGCCCCAAGATAAGCGTTTTTGCCTTCTCTCTACGCAGAAACTCGAGCGTCTTTCTCGCGCGCTCAAGGCGAAAAGTGTCGCGAAGTCCTCCGTTCTCAATAGGCACATCAACATCAAGACGAAGGAGAACGCGCTTGCCGCGTAGAGTGCCGGCGTCTTTGAGTAGAGGAAGATTCATACACAACTTTTAACTCTTGACCTTTGACTGTTAACAGTTAAAAGTCAACGGTCAATGGTTACGCGACTGAGTTCGCGGTTTTGAGCATCTTCCCAAACTCCTCCGCGTCCAAACTCTTATGCCCCGCCAAAAGCCCTCCCACGCCGCCCTCGGAGAGTATCGCGGCGGTGTTTGCTTCTTCCACCGAGCCGCCGTAGAGAATCGCGGGAGCCTGCGCGGTCTCGCTGTCGTAGAGGTCAGAGAGAACTTTTCGTATGAAAATCGCCGTCTCTCGCACGACACGCGGCTCCGCCGCCTCGCGCGCACTCTTCCCGATCGCCCAGAGCGGTTCGTACGCAATCGCCAACTCGCGAAAATCAGGACGCCGGACGCCGGCAAGGGAGTTCTTGAGCTGACTTTTCAATGTCTCAAAATAGCGACCATCCGCGTCGCGCTCGCGCTCCCCGATACAGAGCATCGGGTGCATTCCCTCTTTCAGGACCGCGACTGCTTTTTTCGCGACGACCTCGTCGCTCTCGCCAAGCGCGCGGCGCTCGGAGTGTCCGACAATACAATACGAAACCCCCAAATCAGCTAGTTGTTCTGGGCTGACACTGCCGGTAAAACGGCCGCCGTTTGAGTAAAAAACATCCTGCGCGCCCAAGCGGACGCGAGTCGCGCCGCTATGCGCAAAAACGCCGAGATACGGAAACGGCGGACAGATGACGGTCTCGACATGCTCAAGCTGGCTCCCCGCCCGTTTGGTCTTTGCGAAAAGAACCCGTGCTTCCGCGAGCGTGGGGGGGTTCATCTTCCAGTTCGCGACAATGAGTCTTTTCTTCACGAAGAAAGTATAACAGGAATGTCATTCCTGCGGAAGCAGGAATCCAGAGACTACAATTCGGCGTAGAGGTCTTTCCAGGTCGGATTTTCCTTCTCAATCAACACTAACTTCCATTCTCGTTTCCACGCCTTAAGTTGTTTCTCACGCGTTATTGCTGCCGCGGCATCTTCAGTACATTCATACCAAACCAGCACATGTATGCGATATCTTTTCGTAAACCCTTCAACCGCGCCGGTTTTATGTTCGTATACGCGCTTGGGCAAATTGGATGTTACGCCGATGTATAATGTGCCGTTGCGTTTGCTTGCAAGGATGTAGACGCAATAGTTCATAAGATACTGGATTCCAGCTTTCGCTGGAATGACAGAGAGGAAGTTATTCCACCTCTCTCCACTTATCAAACACATACCCGCCCGTGGGTCCTGCGGTAAAGAGAAGATTCCCCAACCCGCTTTCGTAGAGCACCTCCGCGCTGTTTTTGAGCCGAATCCGGTACGCGCTCACCTCTTTCACCTGTATGCTGTTTTGCAGGAGAATCTCGCCGTGCGGGGCGTAGACGAGCAGAGCGCCGTTCACCGAGTTTTTCACCTCAATGGCCGCCTCACTCTCGCCCTGTTCCGCGCTTTTATTCCGAGAAATAAGCAACACATAGGAACCTGCTGAACCAGACCCTTGAAATACCGCCGAGTTCTCAAGCATTATTTTACTTGACGATGTTTGGTTTATCAGATTATCGGCAATGACGGGGGCGCTTTTGTCTCCCAGAGCGGGGCTTACTTTGACCGTAGCCGTATTCTTGACCAAGACAGTACCCGCCACCCACAAGGCGCCGCCGAGCGTTACCGTAGGACTGCCGCTTATCTCTAAATCGCAATTAATTTTCTTCGGACCGATGACGGCGTCGGCCGTAATTTTATACGGACACGGCGCCGTAATCACCCCGCCCGCCGCCGCCTCTTCCTCCCATCCCGTTATCTTGCTGTCGGAGATCGCAAGCGTGGTCGTCGCTTGAGGAACGCTCCCCGGGTGGAGCACGCCGAGCACCGTAGTATTGGAAATGGTCTGATAGTACGCGTCTTTGTCTATCATGGAATTGCGAATCGCATGTGCGTAGGCGCTGCTCGTGGCGTGCACGCCGTCAATCAACCCCGCGGGGCCTGCGGAGACGACATCGCCTTTTATCAGATTGCTTTCCTCTCCGGTCACGGGTCCGTTTGAGTACACATTACCGACAACCGCGGAATTGTTCTGCAAAATCATGCCCCCTGCCCCGACCGCGACGCCGTAGTTAAACGCAACGCCGGTTCCTTCGGCAAGGCGCGTTTTGCTCTTGCGAGTGAAGCTTTCCCGATTTCCGGCGGCGTTCACCTCTTTGCCGTCAGAGACCGCCGTGGTCGTCGCGCTCGCGCGGAGTCCCTCGCCGTAGACAAGCGTCTCAACGACATCAACGCTCATTCCTTTGATGAGCCGATAGAGAACATCTTGCGAAACGCCATCCGCCGCGTAGAAGCTCTCGGCGCCGCGCGCTACGGCGCGCACGGACTCCGTTTGATTGAGCACCTGCGTTACGACGCCGAGCGCGAGGGTGAGGGAGATGACGAGGAAAAAGATTGCGGCCAGCGTAATCGCCTGCCCGCGATTAGTTGAAAGTCGTAAGTTGAAAGTTGAAAGTTTCATTGTGAAAAATGTTTTCGTTCGGGCCATTCGGATGCTGATTCGGAGCATTGGGGTCGCGTCAATAGGAATCCCGCAGCATCGCCGTCGCATAAAAACGCTCCGAGCGCGCCGTCTGCCCCGCCCCCGCCTGCATTGTAAGCTCAACCTTCACGCCCTTGGAGCGCGCCGTGGTGATTTTGCGAAAGACGAGGTTCGAGACGGAAGTCTTGGCGCTCGTCTGCGCGCCGGTTGCGACGCCGTTTTCCTTCAGCGAAAGTTTCCCGTTGTCGAGATAAAACCGAACGGTGCGGGCCGCCCCTGCGGCATTGGTAGTGACGAGAAAAAGTTCTCCCGGATGAGCGTTGAAAACGCTCTCCGCGTCATTGATGTCGTTCGCGTCCCGAATCTCGCGCGCCATGCGCTCGAGCGCGAAAGCGGCTTCTTGCTCGATATGCAGGGCGGCGCGGAGTACCCCGTAGGAGCGCGTAACCGTAATGAGCGTCTCGGTAACCGCGAGGAGCGAGAACGAAAGAATGGCGATGTAGAAAAGCATTTCCACCAGCGAGAAACCGCTCACGGAACTTTTGACTTTTAACTTTTTACTTTTCACTAAAAGAGGCTTCACAATTCTTTGTTAAAAGTTAATGGTTAACAGTAAAAAGTTCCAACCTTTTTACTCAAAGAGATTGGTGAGATGCGTCGTGAGCGTTTGATTAATGCCCGGAGCCGTCACACGCACCGTGAGCAGTCGCGTGTTAGAATCAACCGCTTTGGCGTCCGGCGAGGTGCTTGCGACAATGTCCTTGTCCGAATGACGGCGATAGACTTCGTCGAGCTGAAAGTCGCGCGTGAAGACGCCGTCGGTCGTTGTCGCGGTGCTCGTCGCAACCCATGTCGCGCCATTCCAGTGAAGGTACTGCCAGGTCCCCGGCGCGAGCGACGAGAGGTTCGCCCACGCTTCGTCGCGTAGAGCCGTTACCGCTTCAACTCCCTCTTGGAGCAGAAACGCGGCCTTGAGTTTGTCGGTATTGGCAAGTCCCGCCTTAAGATAAAACGAGTATGCGCCGGCAAGCGCGGCGAGGGAGAGAAGAATCAGCGCAGTGCCGACGACGACCTCCACGAGCGAAAATCCGCGCACATAACCGTTGACCTTTAACCTTTGACCTTTGACGAAAAGAGAAGGGCGCATGAAGAACTTTTAACAGTTAAAAGTCAACGGTCAGAGGTTAGTTGCTGTAGGCCACTCCTGTCGCCGCAATCGTAATCACTTTCGTGTCGCTTGGGGTGCGCACCGATGCGAGGGTAATGGTGCCGCTCTGCGCCGCGGCGCCAGTGAGCTTCTGAAATACGACCTCCGCGCCGCCGCCCGCAAGTACGATAGAAGCAATCTTCACCGCGTCGTTGAGCGTCTGTGCCTGGTTCCCCGCCGCGCCGGCGCTAAAAGACGCGCCGCGAAAGAGAACCGCTTTTCTCTCCTCAAAGTGCACCCCATAGACTGACGCTTCTTTCGCCGAAAGCGTCTGCGAGCGAGCTCTCGTGAGAAGAGAGAGCACCTTCTCTGTCTCGGCAATAAGCGCTTCCTCCACGTTGAAATTAACGAGCGAAGAGACGCTGAACGCGGCAATGACTGCGACAATCGCAAGGACAATAAGCACTTCGACTATTGTAAAACCTTTTCCCCGATGCGAATCTGACGAATGTAATGCGAATGCCGCGAATAGCACCCCTCCTCTGCCTCCTCTACTCTTAAAAGGAGAGGATGAAGGTGGGGTGATTCGTAGATTCGCATGTTGTTTGTAGATTCGCATCGAGTCTTTCATTTGTAGATTCGGATCGCGCTAGATGCTGTTCATAAGCGAATACATCGGCGTAATCATCGCGACTGCGAAGAAACCGACCGCAACGCCCACCACGACCATGAGCGCCGGCTCGATAATCGTGGAGAGGTCCTTGGTCTTCTGCTCAACTTCCTGCTCAAAGAACGAGCCCGCCTCCCGAAGCACCTTTGAGAGTTGTCCCGTCTCCTCGCCGACCGCAGCCATCTCGGAGAGAAAAGCCGGATAGAGACGCTCGTTGGAGCGAAGCACCGAGGAGAGAGACTCTCCCTTCTGGACCGCGCCGCGCGCTTCAACAAGCACCGCTTTGTAATAGACATTCTGGACGACCTCGGCGGTAATCTCGAGCGCCGAGAGCACCGGCACGCCGGCCGAGAGCAAGAGCGAGAGCGTGTGTCCCACGCGCGCCGCGTTCACCTCACGGAGAAGCGGCGCAATGACCGGCAGACGAAGAAGCGCAAAATCAATGCCGCGCTTCCCGCGCGCGCTTCGCGCGAGGAGAACGAGCGCAAGAAAAAATCCCGCAAGGAGCGCGAGCGCGAGAAGCGCGTGCGCGGAGAAAAAATCGCTCGTGCCAATCACGACCTGCGTGGAGAGAGGAAGCGCAATGCCGAGCTCCTTGAAGGTGGCGGTAAGCTGCGGCACGACATAAATGAAAAGGAGCACGCCAACGATGATGAGCGCGCAAACCACAATCGCCGGATACATGAGCGCGCCGCGCAGTTTCCTCTGTAGAAGATACACGCGGTCCATCTGCTCCGCCGCGCCAAAGAGCGCTCCGGCGAGGTTGCCGCTCTCCTCGCCGGAGCGGGCCATCGCTATCACGAGCGCGGGAAAGACATCGGGAAACTCTGCAAACGCCTGGCTCAAGCTCTCGCCTCTGCCGATGCGAGAGAGAAGAGCCGCCGTGATTGTCTTGAGCCGCCGGTTGCGCGTCTGCCGCTCGAGTACCGAGAGAGCGCGCGAGAGCGCGAGCCCGGCCCCGAGCATCCCGCTTAAACTCCGCGCAAAGACAATCTTGTCGTGGATAGAGACGCGGCTGAAGAAGAGAGGAGCGTGCCGCATGCTCCCGCTCGCGTCTCCGCGCAAGCGCGCCTCATCGGCGCGGATGAGCGTCTCCCCCAGAGCGCGAAGCTCGCGCGCGAGCGCATAGGAATCAGCTGCCTCGCGCTCGGCCTCGTAGAGCTCGCCTGACGCTTTTTGGGCTTTGTACCTTAAATGCATAACGCATCACTGAATAACCGAGAACTGAATAACGAAGGGATCTTGGTTATTCAGTGATTCAGTTATATGTTATCAGTTATTCAGTTAGTAAGGTACCACCCGAACAATGCACTATGCGAGCCGATGTCCACAAGCGTTACCGTCTTCTTGTCTTCGTTGCGCCGGTACATCAAAAGCGTGTCGCCTTTCAGATGAGATTCGCGACAACCAGCATATTCCCCTTCAAGCGAGTGGTCCCGGTAGCTGAATGGGAGAGACATGCCACTACGCAAGCACTGCAAAGCAACGCGCAGACGCTCGCGGTCAAACTGCCCTGAATGCTTGAGCTTCTTGTACGAGCGTTTGAATCCTCGCGAATAGATAATCTCGTACATGTAACTTAATCAGCATCTAGGTCCTTAAGCAGCTCGTCCACATCACGGTATCGCTTCCCGTGCCTTTCCGCCCACGCGATCTCCTTTTCGTAACGCCGCCAGTGCCGGAGGTCTCGCCATTTTCTGGTTGTCGGCGCGAACGGAACTCCAGCTTGGGTAACGACTTGCTCCAAAAACAGATTCACCCCTGATGAGAGATTAAGCCCAACCTTCTCAAGCACTCTGCGCGCTTTCTCCTTTCGCCGTTTTGTGGTGCGAACTTGTAGCGTGGTATCCATAGTAGTGATAGTATACACAATGTCAGTACATTCGGCAACAGAATAACATATAACTGAATCACTGAATAACAAGCAAAAGGCCAGACGGTGTTCTGGTGATTCAGTTATTCAGTTACTCGTTACAGTTAATCAGTTACAGTTACTCGTTAATCAGTTATTCGGAGACCACCCGCAGCACTTCCTCAATCGTGGTAATCCCTTGCGCGCACTTGAAGATTCCGTCTTCAAGCATGGTGAGCATCCCCTCCTTCTTTGCCTGCGCCTCAATGTCGGCGGAAGTGCCGCCGCGTATGATGAGGTCGCGAATCGTCTGCCGCACCATCAGCACCTCGTGGATGCCGATGCGGTTTGAGAATCCGTCCGGACACTCCGCAGAAGGGCGCGGGCGATAGAACCCGATTTTCTCCCAGGTCGCGTCTTTCCCGACGATGTGCTCGTCTTTGAGGGCGCGGAGCACGCGCTCCAAGTTGACGGATTGCGCGAGCGTCGCGATTCCGGCTTTGTTCAGATAGTACTTCTCTTTGCTCTCGCAAAGCCGACGCACGAGCCGCTGGGCGATAATCACATTGACGGTAGAGACCAGAAGGAACGGCTCCACTTTCATGTCAATAAGACGCGGGATGGCGCCGGCCGCGGAGTTGGTATGGAGCGTAGAGAGCACCAAGTGTCCAGTCAGCGCGGCGTTAATCGCGAGCGACGCGGTCTCGTTGTCGCGAACCTCGCCGACCATAATGATGTCGGGGTCTTGGCGCACGAGCGCGCGCAGTCCGTTCGCGAAAGAAAACCCTATCTCGGGCTTGACCTGCGATTGGTTGACGCGCGGAAGCTGGTACTCAATCGGGTCCTCAATGGTTGAGATGTTGACATCGGGGGTATTGAGGAGGTCAAGCATGGTGTAGAGCGTGGTGGTTTTCCCCGAACCCGTGGGACCGGTATTGAGTATCATGCCGGTCGTTAACTTCAGCGCCTCGTGAATGCGCTCCAATCCCTCGCCGTGAAATCCCAGTACCTCAAGCGTAAAGCCCGATGCTCCCTCTCGGAGTAAGCGCATCACCACCTTCTCGCCGAAGTAGGTCGGAAGCACCGAGACGCGCAGAGACACTTTCTGCCCGCTCATCTCTATCTTGAAGCGGCCGTCTTGGGGCAGCCGCTTCTCGTCAAGCTTGAGGCTTGCCAGCACTTTGACGCGCGCCGCAATGCTTTGCGCCACATGCCGAGGGAGGAGCATGGCGTCGTGGAGGATGCCGTCAATCCGGTAGCGCACGACGAGCTCAACCTCCTGCGGCTCAATGTGAATGTCGGACGCGTTTTGCAAAACGGCGTGCTTCAAGAGCGTATCCACGATGCGCACAATGGGCAGGTCCTCGGCTCTCTTTTTGAGGTCAGTCGCCGAGACCGCTTCATCGCTCGCCTCGGGGAGCTGTCGCAGGGCATCGGTCTCTTCCTTAATCAAATCCCCGAACTCGGCCTTGAGCGACTTCTGGTACTGCAGGAGCGCGGACTTAATTGAAGCGGTGTCAGTAAGCCGAGGCAGGATTTTCAGCCGCGTCTTTTTCTTGATAAAGTCAATCGCCGCAAGGTCATCGGTGTCAAGCATGGCCACCTCAAGCGCGCCCCCCTGCGGCGCGCTTGTCTCTAGGCGTCCTCGCTCGGGCAGGTCTCCCGTTCTCTTGAACGCGACGATGTTGTGGTTGCGGGCAATGGGCTCCGGGATAAGCGAGAGCGTCTCAAAATCAATCCGCTGCTGTTTCAAATCCACAAACGGAATCCCCAGAAGGTAGGCCTGCATCTTCCGGAGGTCGTCGTCGCTGATTTTGCCTTTGCGCGCGAGCACGGCTCCGGCACTCTCCTTTTTCTCTTCCGCCTCTTTCACGGCCGCTTCTAAATCAGCGCGGGAGACGAGTCCCGAGTCCGTGATGAAATCGCGCAGTTGTTTCTCCTCTATGTACATGCAATACGAATTACGAATCAATACGAATATACGAAAGGAAAAAAACGGAAAGACGAACGGAGGAAGACTATACTAGGACTTACGCGTTTGGTGTCATTCCAATGAAAATTGGAATCCAGAGTACGGCATCAAGCCCTGGATTCCAGCTTCCGCTGGAATGACAGATTGCACATATAACGAAATTGGGTCAAACGCGTAAGTCCTATATACATTACTCGAGATTAACGACTCTTCTGCACTTAACGCCTTCCGAAGTAAATTGCGCGATAATTCCAAGTTGGAGGTTGTGAGCTTTGAGATACGCGAGCACTTGTTCAATGTTGTGTTTTTTTCCTTGTGTCCGGGACCGAGTCTGTTTTCCACATCAAAAAGAACGCCGACAATCTCAAACGAAAGTTCAGGATGCAGCAGGTCTTGCTTGCGAAGCTCCGGTTTCATTATTCGTATATTCGCACCGATTCGCAATTCGTATTGCTATTGCACCCGAAATCGCCCCAGAAACTCCAGAAATGACTTGAAGCCGCTCGCCAGCAGTGGCTCCCCCAAACGCGCGCTCTTCGCGATAATCTCAACGAAGACAGAGGGAGAATAGAGCTCGCCGATGCGGGCGCGGAAGTGGCGCGCGCCCGTGCCGGCCTGCCAAGAGGCGCTGGCGGAGACGAGCACGCCGGGTGGCACCGAGACCGTGCCGCCGGAGAGCCAGTCGTAGAAGTTCACGCCGTTCTCTGAATACTGAAACTGCACCGCGCCCGTGCCGGTTGTCCCGCCGCTGTTTCCAATGCCAACGCTAATGGTAAGCTCGCCCGTGTAGAGACGGCCGTCGGGGGCGGCTTCGCCGGTTACCGAGGGGGTGCTTAGCACGAAGCTCGCGGGAGACGCGGAAACGGGGGAGGGCGCAACGCCGACATTGCCGCTGCCGACATTACCTACTCCGCTGTCGCCGCCGATAGTGTAGGTCTGCGTAGTTTGCGCGCCGGAGGAACTTGAGGGCTGTGCGGCGGACTGTGTGGTTGGTTGCGAAGCAGTCGGCTCTTGGGTTGGGGACGCGGTTGGAGTAGGAGTTGGTGTTGGTGTTGGTGTTGGTGTTGGTGCGGGAATTGGCACGGGCGTGGGCGTTGAAACCGGCGCCGCTATAACTTCCACGCGCACCGAATCAGACGCAGTCCCCGTGCCGCCGTCTTGCGTGCACGAAACAGTGAAGGTTTTGGTGGCATTCACCACGATGCGGTTTGCGCCCGTTTCATAGCCCGACACATCTCCTTTGCACTCCGCAATCTTGCCCGTTGTGGTGTAGGAGAGCGCAATCGTCGTACCCGCTTTCACGATAATAGGCCCGTCCGAGAACCCCTCGCCTCCGTTTGCTTTGAGGTCAACAGAGATTGCACTCGGCTGCGCGGCGGTTGAGGCGGTGATATGAAACAGAGTACTCGTTCCCATATAGCTCTGCCCGTTGACAGAAATTAAGACCTTGATTTGATATTTCCCTGTTTCGGTTGTTGTCGGTATAGAAACCTGCCGTATTTTATCGTTTCCTCCTCGCCACAGTTCAATATGTTTATCATCAACGCCACCCTTCAGGAGGATTTGCGCGAGTGCTACATCGGTAGCTTTCACATTTTCTGTACTCCATTTCACATTCAGCATTTCCCCCGCAGTAAGTGAAGTCCCAAAAGTTGGCCAAGACACGACAACAGACGGCTGCGCGGCGGGAAGTTGAGTGGGGTCAACAACAAGGAACACACCGCTCTGTCCCACAAAATTTCTTCCATTCATGCTAACCGTCACTACCACTTTGTATCTTCCAGTTGTTTGCCCGGGAGCAAGAATCTGTGGAGGCACCGTCACTTTTTGTGCTCCACTATTGCCTCCGCGCCACACCTCTATGGACTTTCCATCGGCGATGCTCCGCAGAGATATAGACACCGGCAAACTTACATCACCGCCACTTGTTCTCCATAAAACTGAAATCTGGTCACCCGAATACACGGACGCGCCGTCTTCCGGCGAGACCACAACAATATCCAACTGCCAGGAAGTTTCCGGTTGCGGAATGTTCGGCTGCGCGGGCTGGGTGGCGGTTAGGGGCACGCGCGCGGAAACAGGCGGCGCGCTTTGGGGCGCCTCGCCCTCTTCATAGACCGTTACAAAAATCGTATCCCTGTCGCGCTCTCCGCTCTCCGTGTCCTTGCAGAGAACGGTGAAGGAGCGCGAGCGAGAGACGCGGCCAAACTGTCTTCCCGAGAGCGAAAGTGTCCGTCTGGTCCAGTTGCCGCGCGCAAAGTCCGCGCCCCGGCAGGTCCATTCAATCCTGACGCGGCTGCGCCGCTCCAGTGAGAGCGCGCCGTCTTGCCCGTTAATTTTAATCTCCGCGACGACTTCCGGCGTCTCCTGCGCGAGCGCTCCCGGCGCGGGAACAAGCAGCAGGCACGAGACAACGAGGAGCGACAGAGCGAGCGCATTTCTCATGGTAGTGAAATAGTTGCTAATTGATAATGGACTATGGGCATTAGTTATTCAGTTACCTGTTACTTGTTACAGTTATTCAGTTATTCAGTTATTCAGTTATTCAGTTACCTGTTACTTGTTACAGTTATTCAGTTATTCTCATACACCCCCACCCGCACCTCTTTGCGAACAGAACCGCAGGTGACGGAATACTTCGCGTCTTTGAGTATAGGCCCTATAGTAACACCACTCCGCAGAGCGCGCTCGTCCGCGCCGAAACTATTCGAGCATCGCGTCGCGCTCGGCGCAATAAGCTCGGCAAAGACGGATGAACCCGCGGGCACCGCGAGCGCGCCGCTCTTGCCGTCAAGCGTGAAGCGAATCTCGCCGTCTGCGCTTGGGGCTCCCTGATTTCCCGCCGCGCTTGGAGCGCCTTGATTGCCAGAATCTAGTATTGGACTGGTTGGACTGAGGGGACTCGTTGGTTGTTGCGGAGGCGCAGACACAGCCGCGCTCGCGCGCACCACGATAGTCCTATTGAGCGTGTCAACGCCGCCCTTGCCGTCGCTCACGGAAAACGAAGCGCGGTAACTTCCGGTTGCGGCAAAAGCGTGATTCATCTCGGCAGTCGCGCTCTCTCCCTTTGTGTGCGCGCTTATCTCTTCATAGGAGAGCGCCGAGCCGTCGCCCCAGTCAACGCGCACCGAAAGCGCGGTCCCGTCCGGGTCATTGGCGGATACGCTGAAGCGCGTGCCCTCCAAGGCGACCACGCTCGCGGGAACTGCGACCTCCACGACGACCGGCGCCGCGTTCGGGAGGGGCGCGCCAGTGTTTCCAAATGCCCCCTCGTCATCGTTAAATCCGAACTCTTCGTCCCCCTCATCAAACTCCTCATCGCTCTCAAAACCGTCTTCGTCAAGTGTGTCAGCCGCGCCGCCGCGCGGCGCAGTGAAGTACCGAATGGCGCGCTGAATCAGCCCGCCTGCGTGCTCCGCGCGGGCAGGCCCGCCGCGCGAGGCCTCGGTCCCAACATCTCCCGCGCCAATGTTTCCGGTTCCGAGGTTTCCCCCTCTCCCGTCCATAGCTGAAACCGGAAGCGTGCCGCCCGTATTGAACGGCTGGTCAAACGCCGGACGCGGCGCGTATGAACCAAACGGCGGCGTGACAAGTTCCGACTTAAAGAGCGTGTCGCCGTCCGGAGCCACCAGAGAAAACTCAAAGGTACCTTTGCTGTTTCGCTCAAACTCAAATGAGTTTGGAGCCGCTGGACTCGGCGGCGCGGCCCCCCCTTCTTCTTCATCGTTTATTGGAATAATCTCGCCCCACGGATTGTCAGGGTCAAAACTTTCTACAATCAAGTACGAACCGTTAGCCGCAGAGCCGGTATCGCTCGCGCCAATCGCCGCAGCCTGTGGACCATACGCCTCCGGATTAAAATTATCTAGCCACGCAAAGAATGGGTGCGGAACGCTCGCTTGCACGCCGTCTTTAATCACCCCGTCCATCTTCGCACACTCGGGGAAATATGAGTGTGCGTCCCCGCCCTTGGTGGCTGCAATAATCCACCCGCAGGAGACAACATCAAAGCCATTGGTTGGAGGGTTATCCATCATACCC
>ERZ1292633.4350-Hain-H41-02um-R1-4350-length-13198-cov-7_pt1 | contig 13198 bp, 3 predicted proteins | sample MGYA00564406_ERZ1292633 | MGnify/ENA primary metagenome ERZ1292633 (study PRJEB36523, sample SAMEA6512639) | groundwater metagenome | collected 2019-01-08 | study: AquaDiva: Metagenomics assemblies of 32 groundwater samples
GTTTTTTGTTCTTGTTGTTTTTTGTTCTTTTTTTTTGCAAAGTTGATTCATTATCATTTTCACCATCCATTAACCCCCCCCCCCCCCTTCTCCTGAGCGCTATGTGCGACAACGCTCACCTACCCGAATCGGCTCCAAGGACAAAAAAAACCCGCTTTCTCTTGAGATTGCGCGAAATATGTGTGTGGTATGTGGTGTAGCGTCAAAACTCCTTTTCCCTTTGTACGGTGAGGCGCGTACTGCCAAGATCACACACAAAGTCACAAAAATTCAACCAAGAGGCCCGTCGTAGGTTGTTGTTGCCACCGCTTCAGCGAGCGAAGACCCGTCAGTATTCATCAACGAGCCTTAATTAGAGCAAGAGAGAGGGCAGGGGGGGGAAACCAAACCACCAATTCATGCAAATGGACTCGTCCCGCCAGATCGTCTATGGTTCCGTCGTCGTATCGCCCGCGCAACCACCCGCCGGTGGCGGCGCGATCATCAACGGAGGGGGTGCGTCAGACCACGACGCGCTCCTCGGCACTCCTTATCAATACGGGACGGTGGTGGCGACGGCAGTCCCTACGTCGTCGAACACCACCAGCATCACGGCGAATGGAGGCGGCGGCGTGCAACAGCTCCCTCCGCTGCGGGTCCTCACTGAGGGCGACCCAGTGAACATTTCTGTCAAGGTGCATCGATTCCGGCGGCAGCTCCTTTGGGGCAGCTTGTTCGTGCTCGTCGTGGCACTGGCGGCTCTGTTGACCGTCACCGCTCAGTGGCAGCGGTGTTTTAATCGACACAATCAGGATCCGACCAACAACAACAACAACGCGGCCAATTCCACTGGTCAAGCGCCGCAAGGCCCCCCGTCGCGCTCCTCTGGCTGGCAGCCGCCGGGCGATGGCTCCTCGGGAAGTGGCGATGCGTCATCCAGTGATGGCTCGACGACGGGGGCGCCGGACTCTTCTTCATCCTCCGCGCCATCGTCAGACTCGTCACCGCCTCCGATTCACGGCGCGTGCAGCTGGTTTCAAGTGAATTCCACAGGCATGTGGGGCAGTGACTACCGCGCGCGCACCGTCGTGTCCCTGCCCGCCTTCGCGGCGTTGTGGCTCTCGGTCATTGGCATGGCGGCCATCGGCGTCACGGCCGCAATGCTCTCCAAGTGTATTTTGCGGCCGAACGCGACGTCGGCATTAGTGCCAGTGCGACCGAAAAATGTCGGCGCCCTGAAGTGTCTCATTGTTCTACTCGGCTTGGGCTGTGTGATCACCTTCATCGCGGGCGGCGTGGTCGTCTACGCCACGGGATTGATCACCGCCATTTCGTCGTCCGGGCTGTTGCCGCTCTACTACGCCCTCTTCACGGTGTTCATTGGGTGCGCGATGATGGCCCTGACGTTCCTTCCGGGCATGCAGCTATGGCATCAAATGGCGAAGCTGTCGACGCAGGTCATCGCGGTCGGGACGCTTCTGGTGTGAAAAAAAAACTCAAGACACCGAAGGCGAAGGCGGATCATCCTTAGTCCTCGTAGAAAAAAAGGTAGTTCAGTATGGGTGCGATCTAGACCATCGTCACCCCCTTTTGCCGTTCTCTACCAGAAAACGATGGAAAGGCTTTTTGTTGCAGACACACTCTCTTCTCCTCGTCCCTCCATTGTCGGTCGCGCGAACGACAGCGACTCATCTTGTTGATTCATCTTTCTTTTTGCTTTTCATATCAGCAGCTGCGAGTGGCTCTTCCTTCGGACCCCTTCCCCTCTCTCTCCTTCTCATTATTGTGGCGAAAGTGGGGGGCAAATAAAGCGGTCCCGATTCGTCGGAAAAAAAACACGGATTTTCGTATCGACATCATATCGTGGATTATGATGATAGCCAGAGGGAGACTTTGCTTTTTTTTGTCCTCGTGCATCTCAGAAAGGAAAACAAGAAGAGAGACACAAAATGAGCCTGTCGAAAAAGCCGTATCTGCACCCGTCACAGAAGATGACTGGGGGCCAGCTGGGACCTAGCAGTCACAAGAACGAATTTCATGTTGGCGTGCTCCAGGGCAACTGGTACGAAGATCGCCTCGCCTTCGGTCACCACGCGCAGGCACCACCGAAACTGGAGTCGGCGACGGTGACACGCGATAGTTTTCCCGAGCGAACGTTAGATGACTACAAGGCTGCGAAGCCGCCGCCGTCCACGTCACTGGAGGCGCCACGTCATTTGCTCTTTGGCCACGGAGCGCCCAGGAAGATGATGATGACCACCTCGGAGTTGTCCTTTCCAGACGTATCGAAACCCGGCGTCACGCCGCCGAGCGCGGTCGAAATGTTCGTCAAGGAGGGCGTCTCCGATAGGCGCGATTTGCTTAGAAAGAAGCAGGAGGAGTGGGCGTTCGAACAGAAGCGCGAGAGCCGCTACAGCACCACCAAAAACCGCACCTTCGACGCCACGGCGGTTAAAGTTCTCTCCGGCGAAGTGGTTCTTCAGCGCGTGCCTTCCAGTGAGCACGGCATGTTTTTGAAATCTGTGTCGTCCGCGGCGAACACTATTGGGCTTCGCGGCGACGCACCTTTGCCACCTCTGTGAGGGGGTGGAACAGACGTATAGTTCGACCTCTCATCGCTCAGTTGATGTTGGATGGCACGGGGGTTCGTGTCCCTATTTGTATGGCTGCTGGTTTCTTTATGTGTACAATTTTTGGTTCCTCAATGCAATCTCCCCATCAAAAAAATCGGTGAAAAGCAAATTCACTGGTCTTAGTCATTGCGTCGGAAACAATTTTAATGTGGTGGCTTTGTTTTATCCCTCGCTCTTTCAACAGGCACTTCGTTTTTGGTTCGCCATTTGCGAACGTAAAGGCACACCCATAGGAAAAAACGTTTCGTTTCACAACGCGAATCTCCCACAAAACCTTCCGAGAGGTGTGAGTATTTGTAAAACAACATTCTCCCCCCTGCATGCTTGATAAATTCGTCGCGAACATTGTCACGGCTTACCTCGGCAAGTACATCGCCAACTTAGACAAACATCATGTCAAGGTGTCCTTGTGGCACGGCGATGTCACCTTGCACGACCTTGAGTTTCGCAAAGATGCCCTCCGTGAGCTAAAGTTGCCCATTCACGTGAAGCGCGGCACGATCAAGCAACTGAAGGTTGTCATTCCATGGGTGCACATCCGCTCTCAATCGATCCGCGTTGAGATTACCGACATTTGTCTGGAGGCGCAGCCGAAGCGGACAGCGGAATACGATCCCGAGCTGGAGGCGGAAGTGGCGTTTGAAGAGAAAATCGAAGCACTCGAAACTTGGGAAGCGTTGCGCCGCGGTGACGAGGGCGAAGACGAAGACGAAGAGACAGACGAGTCTGCTCCCCATGTCGGGGAAGACGGAGCGCCGACACCGCCAGCCTCCGGCGGTGCGACGTCAATATCGTCTCGAAAAGAATCCGCGAAGACATCGAAAAAGCCAAAGAGCAGCAAAAGCGGCAGTGGTGCGACGGTCAACGGCGGCGGAGACGACGAAGATGCGACCTTTGTCGGGCGGCTAAAATCGACGATCGTCAACAACGTGCAGCTGAGCGTGCAACGTGTGAGCATTTTATACGAGGATGCCGACGCTGGCGGTCCGGCCGCAATGGGCGGACGAAGCGACCATGTTCGGGGAAAATTTGCCTCTCAGAAGGGGGACGAAGACGACGACGACAAAAATGGGGCGGCAAAGAAAAATAACAGGAGGAAGAAGAGCCAAGGCCCGACCGTCGCTGGCGCCGTCGACGAGCGCCATCCTGTGGTCCTCGCTTTCGCCTTCGAAAGCTTCACCGCTCATTCCTGCGACGAGAACTGGCTGCCTCGTTTCTCCTCTTCCATCAACAGCATGCTCTACAAGAGCGCGACCCTCAACGGCGTGACGCTGGCGATCGCGGTCGGTAACGGTGAAGACGACGACGACGATGACGAGAGCCACGGTATCGGCGCCGAGGACGGCAGCGCAGGAGGGGCGGCAGGGGCCGTCGTGGACTCCTCGCACAAAATGGGGAATGGAGCAGTGGAGCGTGGAGAAAGAGAGGAGATGAGGTCCGCCCTCGACGGCGATGACGAGTCCGGTGGGGCAGCCGCCACTGCCGGTGGCGCAGCGTCTCTTGCGACCAGCAGCAGCAGCCCAACGACCGCGGCGCGGACATACAATTACGTGAAGGGCTGGTTATCCTACATCATGCCCTCACGGACGGCGGTGGGCGCAGCGAGCGGTGGGCTGGAACCTGCGGCCACCCCTGCTGCCCACGATAGCGGTGCGATGATGCCTTCTGGCAAAGACGACAGTAGCCTTGAGGGCGACGGCGGTGAGGAGGATTTTCGCACCGCGGAAAGCGGCTCGGAGGGTGGCGATGGCGCCCAAGGGCAGCGACATACGACGGCACGCGACGCCGGTGAGGGAGGCGAAGAAGGGGAGAAGGGTCACCAGGGAGGTAACGACGGTGACGGCGAAATGGTGTCGAGAAACAACCACAATAATTTGGACGCCGCCGCCGGTGTACCTCAGAAAGCCGACAACCACCGCCCGCCGATGGCGCCCACGAAGAAGGCGGCCGTCCCGCTCGCGGAGTCGCTCCTCGCAAAGAACCTCCCAACCGTCCTCGCACCCATCACCATTCGCGTGTGTGCCACGCACGCGCCTCCTGCGTATCACGCATCCTTCCCGCACCTTCCCAAGTGGTCTGTCTTCGCCGATCTCGACCCCATTCGTGCGCGGCTCAGCCGTCGCCAAATGGACGCCCTTTGGGCCGCCCTCCACTATATTCGACACGCGGACGAAATCGAAGCGGTGCGGCGGTTCCGGCCGAAAATCATCACCGCCACCGACCCGGCAGCTGCCGTTGGCACCGCTGGGACCGCCTTGTCGCCCATCATGGTCAATCCACGCCGGTGGTGGAAGTACGCGATCGACGCCGTGCGCTATCTTGTCCGTGAAAAATTGAAGTCAAAGAGGTTCGACTGGGACACCTTTCAACGCAACCGGGCAATGGAGAAGGAGTACATGGAGCTGCACAAGCGTCGCCAAAACGTCCCGTGGCTGATGATGCCCACGCCGGAGGAGGCGAGGCGCATCACGGTGATTGAGCGCGCACTACCCATCGAATCGCTCATGAAAGCGCGATTGCTTGCATATCGAAGATTGGCCCTTGAAAGGAAGCGCTACGTGGCGCAGCAGGAGTTTTTGGAGCGACAAGCGTGGCGGCGTCAGCAACGTCAGACGGTTGCCGGGGCTGGCAGTATCGGGCTTCCCAACTCCGCGACGACGACGACGCCGAAAGTACCGAATGGCGGCGTCGGACTTGGCTCCCCACCAGCTGTGGAAACGGACTACGCCTCCGCGACGACGACCGGTCAGCGTTCGGAGCCACATCAACTTTCGCCCTCGCCGAGGGCCGGGCGGCGGGCGACCGGCTGGTGGGGCACGGTCGTCAACATGGTCGGCGTGCGCAACATCATGGGGGGCTGGTCGGGTGCGACCGCCGAAGCATCGCGGCAGCACAGTTCGGCATTGGTCGGCAGCGGCGGCGGCGGCGGCGGGGGGGACATGTCTCGCAGTCCCTCCGTCACCTCTGACGATGTTGGCGACGACGCGATGGCATTGGATCCTCCGCCGCCGCAGCGCTCGGCGGATGAAACGCTGACCGAGCACCGTGAAGCAGCAGGGGCCGCCGCCAAGAGACCTGCCTTGGTTCAAGAAGGGGGGGGGCATGCCGATGATGCCGCCGCAGCCGTCCGTGGCGCCAAAACCGATCTGTACGCGGCGGCGATGGCCGAGGACGACCGGGAGGAGGAAGCGGAAATGGAACGACTTTGGGGGCTCATCGACGCGGACAAGTGGACCGACGAGCAGCGACGTGTTTTGGACAAACTGTTTCAGGACACCGCCGTGGCGTCGCCGTTACAGACCAACGCAACAGCCGGCGGCGGCGGGAGCGGTCCCTCCGCCGCTCCCTCTGCCGTCCCACCGGCGGCGGCGTCGTCGTCCCCACCGTCGCATGGTAACAGTGCGTCGTGGAGTCGATTGCAACTGACGGCGGATGCGTCGCTGCCGTACATTCAAGTGTCCTTAGTCGGGAATGACGGCCTAGCGTTCACAAAGTTGGAGCTCGCCCTTTGTTCTGCGACCCTCACGGTTCACGAGGGAACGGGTGCCCCGTGGTCGTGCCAGGCGTCCGTCTCGCAGTTCGCCGTCGTCGGGGCCTTTAGGGTCAGTGAGCGGCACCTTCGAGCCGCCGCCGGCGCAATGAGGGGCCGTGGATCCTCAGCGCCCGCGGAGGGCACCGCCGACACATCCCTCCTCCTGCTCCCCCCGAGCGACGGCTTTGGTGGGTACGTCGTGCAGGAGCGGTGGCTAATCCGCAGCTGTGAAGCTACGGACAACACTAGTAACGGCGGCGGTGACGGCAGTGGGACCGCAGGAACGCAGCCGCGGCAAGCGAGAACCAGCGCGGCGCGGGAGGGATGCAGTGACGACGATGAAGCTGCGGCCACTTCGTTCGTTGACAATGAGTCGATCACAACGTGGGTCGCAGCCGACGGCACGAATCGACAAACGCAGCCTTCCGCCGTGAGGCCACCAGCAGCACATGCTCCCCGCGATGAGGTGGGCTTGACGATCATCGATCCCGCTACCATGTGGCGAAATCGGAAGACTGACAGCAATAGTGGTGGTGGAGTCGCCGCCTGGTCTCCGCACGTCAAGCACGAAATCAACGGCGATCACGATGACAGGGTCGTCATGTCAGAAAGGGGTGACGGCAACGACGGCGATGCCTTCTCGTCGCTTTCCACCCCACACCTCGCCGTCAGGTACAGCCGGAAGGACCCGCACAAATTCACCGACGTGGTGTACTCTCTGTTGGCGGAAGTGCAGCCCTTCTCGTTAGAGCTCAACGTGGAATGGCTCACACAGCTGACGCAGTTTTGGGGTTTCAACTCCGAGCTTCGCGTGGATGTTAACAGCGCCAAACGCGATACGACCACGTCCACAGTGAACAGCCCGACGACGACGACGACGTTGTCGCAGCAAGCGACCACGACGTCATTCAACTCAGCGGCGGCGGCCACAGTTACGCCCGAACTCATCGCGGCGTGCATCATGCATCACGAACGAAACCTCATCACGGAGGTGAGCGTGACGGTGCTCGGCCTCACGGTATCGATCCCGGACGTCGACAGCTCCGCAACGCATCTAAAGTTCCCATTCATCAGCGTATGCAATGACGTCGAGGCGGAGGTGTCCGCCGCGAAGCGCCTTCGAGGGACGCAAGCCTCCGCCGTCACCTCAAATTTGGATCTTGGCGACTGGTATAAAACATTCGCGGTGTCGTTATCAGCTTTCTCTGCCTGCGCGTCGTGGGTGCCCATTGTCGATCTGCGGCCGACTCTGCCGGGGGCAGCGTCTCTTCGCAGGGGGGCCGTCAGAGCCAGGAGGGGTGACGTTCCCCGCAGTGGCGGCGACGAAGGGGCCCCGCTCAGCCACCCGACGCGGCAACGACGCGTCACGCGGAGCCTTATCTTACCCTTCGATGCTGTCATCGATGCTAGCAGCATTGTCGTTCCAAAACGAACGGACATTCCTGCGCTGCGAATCCGCGCGCAAGCGGCTCAATCGGTCAACATTGAGTTCGACCTTCGCGCCTTCTCCGTCCTCTTCGCGTCCATCTCTCGCGTGGCCGACTTTGCCAACGCCATCACGGGACGAGATCAAGCGCGGGCGACGGCGGGAAACGCGGTGCACGTGGTCGCCAACTCTCCCGAGGTCGATGAATGGGAAGTCAGCGACGTGTTTGACTCCTATCACGACGCCAAAGGTCACTCCGCCTCCGGCCCGTGGGAGTCGCTACGACGAGCGAGCACCATTCCTGGGAGCGTCGGAGGGCCCGCGACGACAACGATCACAAACACTGCGGTGAACGACAGCCAACCGTCGTCAATGAGAACGAAGGCACCCACGAAGACAGCCCATCCGCTCACGGCCGTCCCGTTCACGAAAAAATACGTGCAGTTTCGGTACGGATCGCTGGTCGTGTTCCACCCTTCTCGCCCGACCACACCGCAGACCGCGTTCAAGTTGGTTCCGAGAGAGTATTTCGTCGTGTGCGAAGCCGTCCGGACGAGAAAGTCGGCGTCGAATGGTTGCTGTTACGTGGCCGTGCTGCTGCCGCAAGGAGGGACGGACCATGAGCCCAGGTTCCGTGACCTCGCCTCGAGTGTTTCCCTTTTGCGCGCCACCGCTGGTATTGACCCCTTGAGCACCCCTTCGTCCGTACAACTTGGAAGGGCCGTCGCAGCGGCGTGCACCGAGCTGCGCACACAATTTAACGCGATACTCGTTCAGCAGCAGCACAACGACACAGCCGCTGCTTCACGACCCCATCGCAGCGCGAGTGCCAATAGTAATCGCAGTGAAGACAGACTTTCGGATCGGAGCAGCAACGCTTCGGTGTCAACCGCCGCCGCGGCGGTAGCGGCCCCGAGGAACCCCACGGTGCAGGCCGCTCTTGAGGTCGATGCGATGGCGCGGGTGATCGAGAGAAGCGAGAGGGGCGGAGGTGGAGATGGGATCTCCTCGGGATGGGGTGGGCCCACCATTGGCATCTACATCGACGACGACGATGACGATGGCCACGAATCCGACCACCGCGGTGAGAACGAAAACGCAATCGTCGCGTCACCACTCCTCGCGACTGAATCGGCTGGTGGTCCACGAGAGCGCGGACGGGAACGGCGGGGGCGCTCCTCTCACCATCCATCTGCTGAACGTCAAGGCTCTGACTTCTTGCGGAGCGACGCCAAAAAGGCCGTCGGCAATCCACCTCCCTCACTACTCCCCTCCTCGATCGGCGCCACCGTCACCCTCAATGGTCAGCCCGCTCGCTATGTCGACGATCTGTGCAGCAAACTATGGGATGCTTTCCGCGTGGTCGAGGCATGCCTTCTCAACTGTCCGTGCCGCTGCATCTGTTTCCGAGTGCCCAACGAGGCCGCGGTGCATCGGCTCTGTTCGTTGATGGATCGTGCCTCGCACGAGCCGCCCCCGCCGTCACTCCCCTTGCCACAAGAGGCGAGTGCGGCGGCGGAGGCGACCACGGACAAGGAAAAGCAGCCGCTTTCAAGTTTCGACTCGTCAAAGGTGACGGTGGGTAGTACGTCGAAGACCGATCTGTCCGCCGTGGTGGCAGGATCGTCGTCCACCTCTTGGTTAGACCGGCGCCTCTTTGAACTTGAAGTGGCGGCGCAATCGATCGAGATTCGCATCCTCGAGGATGAGGACGAAACGGTTTTCCAAGAACTACTGCGGCAAGATGCGGAGGAGGAAGAGGAAGCGAACGCGGCTGACGTCGCGGTTTTGGAACCCTCTGGTGGAAGGGGAAACAACGCCAAACGCGCCGCTCTCAGTCTCTTTCCATCTTCCTCTTCCGCCGCGGAATGGGGGGATCCGTCAAGCCGCCGCCGCCACTTAGGGCATCAGGATGACGACCGGGGGGTCTTCACGTCCTCCTCTGCGGGAAGGGCGGGAGGTCTTTTCGGGCGCGGGGGTCGTCAGCGAGGAGGCGCGAACAACAGGGATGGCAGTGCTTCATCCGCCACGACTCTTCCGGAGCTGAAGTACGTCGTGCACTTAGCTCTCGCCGGCGCCGCAAGCGTCAACTACTACGTTACTCCGCTCGGATTGGGCCTCGTCGTGAGCGCGAAGGAAATGCTCCTGCGGCACGGGCCGAAGAACGAACTCATCGTCCCTCAGGCATCGTCGGCTAGCAGTATGATGATGTCTCCGCTGCTCCACATCGGTCCCCCGGCAGCGACGTCGCACGGCAACCGTCCGTTGAGTACCCCCACCGACACTGGCGGCGGTGGCGCAAGGATTCGATATGTGATGCGCGCCGCGACCGATACCCCAACGCTCGTGATTGAAGCGCAGGACGCGCCGCTGCAGGCGACGCTCAACTCCGCATTGGCCTCCGCGGTCGACGCCATTTGGGACGTCATCAACGTTGCCTCGATGAAGCGCTTCGCGTGCGAAGTGGTGTCCTGTCAAAAGTGGCGACCCATCCAGCAGCTTTCCGAAGTGCCCCGATTGTTCGACGATGTTGGAATTAACGGCGCCGGGGAGGGTCCTCAGAAAGGACACTCCTCCTCCACGTCAGCGACGGAGGCAGCACCTCGCTCCTCCGCGCCAGCGACGTCGTTAGGTCCGTTTACCGACGCCTCCAAAGCGCTCGCCGCGATTTTCGACGATTGTAAAGAGTTCTTCGCCGTCGACGTGGTGGCCTCGTCTACCGTCCACATCGCGGCGTTGTACGAGGAGCAGGAACGATATGACCGAGTGGACGCCTTCGTGAGCAGCGCTACCAGCGCGTTGCGACGTCGCCTCTTCCAACCTGTCCCGTCTTCGAACGTGGACAGCGTTGGCGACGTGGGTGCTGGTCCAGCCACAGCCGAGGGTGACGACCCCGACGAGGAGGTGGTGGCCCGCCGCGTCCGTCAAGGAGGAGGAGATGAGAGCGCCACGCTGCCGCAGTCGATGATGGGTGCCGATGCCGATGATGCTGTGGTGGGCAACCACCGCCGCGGCGCGATGGAGTCGGAGTCCGCCGTGTCCTACTCATCCTCCCACTCGGCAGACAGCGATGCAGAGGAGGACCCAGACTGTGATGACGAGCAGCCGCTGCGAAGAGGAGTAGGGCAAGGCAAACCGAACGCCGCCCCGCTGAAGGCGGCATCCTCCCTGTTCTCAACATCGACTAGCCACCAACCGCCGCCTCGGCAGCAGCGTGGCTTCCTCGACCTCGACGTGCCCGTGCAGTTCCCCGTGATGCGCATCTCAGGCAGATGTCTCAAACTGCACTATGGGACGACGATCAAAGGCAACTCGACGGCACTCGACTTGCTCGAGCCCCAACTGTCGCTCGCGGAGGCGCTCGTCGACGGAGCGCTGCAAGCTGCCGTGGAGACGACGACGAAGCCGCCGCCAACCAGCGTGACCCCAACGTCGGCCACGCCGATGAGCGCCTCGGGGGCGACGGTTGCGCCAACGTGGGCCAATGTGGAGGCGCGACGGCGACTCATTTCCGACTTGGCGAATCACCACGTTCACGACGTCCCCATCCTGCAACCGCTGCTGGATGCGCCATCTTTTCAGCCTGGGCGCCCAGCGTCGCGGCCACCGACGACGAGCGGAAATTGGCGGAAGGGCACAACCGCCGGCGACGATCACAACACGAACCACGACGGTGGGGATGGCGATGACGACGGCGACGACGATTCGGCCGCGCTTCCGAAACTGCACTTTCGGTACACGGTTCACTATCCCCGCAAGACCACCCCGATCGAAGTGTGGATGCGGGAGCAGAATGAGACAGACTTCCGTTTTGTCCATTTCATCGAGCTCAGCGGCGCCTCCTTGTCTTGCCTGTACCGCCAGACGTACATCAACGCCATTATAGAGCAGTTTTCAGCAGGGACGATGAGGCGATTTGGGCTGCTCGTGAGCCGACCGATCGTGACGGTCGATCAAGGGCCAGCCCGGTGGCCCCCAATACCCGCTATCATCTACGCGGCCGCCTCAGCGCCGACAACGACGAAGACGAACAACCCCGCGGCCACGTCGTCGTCGTCCAATGGTGGTGTGTTGCCGACGACTGACCCCGTCGCGACGCCGGAACCCGAGTCCCCACGAGATGGATCCACCGTGCCGTCACCGCAGCAGCTGCTCGCAGCCGCGGGTCCTAACGGCAAACGTTGGGCCACGTCGATGAGCCCTCCGATGATTCCGCCGGCGTACCAACATGGCCTCGTCAATACGAACATCGTGCTCCGGAACGTGCTTGCGAACCTGGCAATCAAGCATCACGAAAGGCCAGTGCTGCTCGCGAAGATCCCGTTGCTTAAAATTCGAACACAATTGTCGTTGCGCGCGAACAGCCAGTCAGCCTCGGGTACCGCAGTCGTGATCAGACAAAGTGGCAACGCAGCCGCGCCTCCTTTGCAGCGAAAACAAAGCTTCACCAACGTCAAGGAGCAAATGCTCATTGGGTGTGATCCCTGTGTCAACTTGATCATCTCGCTGCCGGATGGTCTTCTTTATGCGCTTCAAGACGAGCAAGCCAGGCAGCAGCAAGAAAGGCGTCAGACGACCGTCGCCGCAGAAGAAGAAGAAGGGACCAGTGAAAACAGATGGAAGGGAGAAAGAGCGGGGGACCCGGCAGCACACAGGAGTGGCTATCCGCATCGCCGAGGACGCCACGACTCCGATTGACCGTCGAGCCCGTCGTCTATGTCGGCGTCGGCGATGCTCTTCGGGAGCAACGGACCGACATCGGCAACCGCAGACCCGAACGGCGACACTTCTGCCGAGGTTCGAGCAACGAGCCGAACCAATCCAGGTCTCTCATGGGCCAAACACGTCACGAGCACCAACGGCTTCGACTGCTTGCTCGTCGGCGACATGGGCCTCGACGTCGGAAGCGGCTATCTCGCGGCGCCGTTTCGGAGCGCCCTCGCGAAGCAGTTGCTCGACATCAAGATCCATCGGCTCAAGTTTGACATGGCGACCGGACATTTCGCGAGCGTGCTGGCGTGGGTGTGCGGCTGCTTCATGGAACCGTGGACCCCTGGTTACGGCGTGCGGCCCGCCTTGACCAACCCGTACGCCAATCTCTATGACCAAGTGATCAGGTGCACGGCGAGCGTGGCATCGCGATACGCCGCGTTGGTCAACGGGTTGCCGAGGGCGGCTTGGAAGCGTGCGGCGATGCTATGCGAGGTACCGCGATCGGCCCCCGACGCGCTCTTTTGCGCCCTGGACGCCAGCGTGCTTGAGCGACTCGCCATGTCCCCCGTACCGTTATGGCCCTCGAGCCGACGTGACGACGGCGGCGTTGACCACGGCGAGGGTGGCCCCCAGCAGCATACGGAGCGAGTGCCGTCCTGGTGTTATCGGGTCGCCGCTGCAAAGGGGAAGGACGATCGACCCCCTTCCTTCGCAGATAGTGGTTCACGTCACCTCGAAAAGCCAGGTGACCTGCCGGGCACATTCTGGACGACCACATCTGCGGTTCGTCCGTTGTTGTCTGTGTCGTTCGCGGAGCACGTGCGCGTGGCGCTTGGTAACGAGCACATCGCGTCCTTGCAGCAAGTGGTTCCCGTCGCAGAGCGAAGGTTCTTCCGGCAGCCACCACCGGCCCCC
>ERZ1292633.4351-Hain-H41-02um-R1-4351-length-13193-cov-4_pt1 | contig 13193 bp, 10 predicted proteins | sample MGYA00564406_ERZ1292633 | MGnify/ENA primary metagenome ERZ1292633 (study PRJEB36523, sample SAMEA6512639) | groundwater metagenome | collected 2019-01-08 | study: AquaDiva: Metagenomics assemblies of 32 groundwater samples
CGGCGCGTATTCACTCGCGAACTTGAAAGAAAGTTTTACCAACTCGTCGCCATCACCGATGGCCTTCACCCACGTCGTGGGCCGATACGAACCATCGTTATCAATCACCTCGTTGACGACGTCCCACGCGTGAACCCGCCCCGCGTATCTTCCAGCGACGGTTTCGATATGCTTGCGCAACCGTTCCTTTTGCGCTTCACGGGTGTTCGGCTCGCCCTTCTCATCCTGAAAAAACCACGCCGGGGTTTGGTTATGCCAGACCAACGTGTGACCCACGATGAACATGCCGTTCGATTCTCCGAACGCGACAAACGCATCCGCCGGTCCGAAATTGAACACGCCCGGCCGCGGATTGATCGGTTCGGCCTTCATCACGTTCTCGACCGTGATGCTGTTGAATTGTTGCCGCACGATGGCTTGTGCGGCCTTGTCCGCACCCGACACGATGCGTTCGTTGACCGCCGTTCCGATCAGGAAATCATCCTTGTAAGCCTCGCGCAGAGAACCTGCGGTCGTTGCGCGTTTAGGATGAACACAACCGCCGAGGAACAACAGCGCCATGATGCCGCCTGTGACCGGAAGAATTTTTCTCAGATAAGTCATGCGTTGAACCGGGTTTTTCTGTCGTGTTTGTATGTGAGCGTGGCTTCACCCGCATCCTATGAACCGCACCGTCGAATCACAACGTGATAAACATGCACATTGCTCCGACTCAGCGTGAATAAACCCGTCACTCGCACCGCATGAGGAATTAGCGAAGGCTGGAATCCCGTGCTGGAATCGCACCAGCCTCTGCGGTTCTGCAAACCGCCGCCTGCACTGCTCGGCCAACGGGATGATCTAACTTGGGAGAGACATCAAACCCTTCGTAGCCTTCTGCTTTACGATTTCAATTTCGGCACTCGCGCTGCCTCCTTCAAAGCTCAAGGGAGAGTCACAACTGATTTCAAGTATTTGAGCAACCATTTCTGGATAATTGGAATGAACGATTGGCCCAGTTCCCCACTGAGGATATCGAGCATCAATTATTATCGACTTGAACCACTCGTCGTTATTTAGCCTCTGTTTTATTTCATCAGGAATCTTCAATCCATGATTTTCAATCAGACCAATCATTTTCGAAATCTTATGGTTTGCTGTTCTGCATTCATCCGGCGTTGCCCCGACCCGTAAGGCGAGCGACTTGAAAGCTAACTCGATGGCTAATGCAAACAAATGATACCTTGTGTCCAATCCAAGCTGTCCTAAAGCTGCAAACTCAATCGCTGCATTTGCGTAGAGCATGCCTTGCGAACCGTGCTCTGCAAAATTTGCAGCGAACAATATTTTGCTGGCTGTTGTTTTTGCCAAGATTAGTGAGGCCATAGTCTGGAACTGCTAACGCAGATTAAATTGTTTACTTGGATAGTATAGAAAAGCCATCCAGAGGCGAGTCGTGTTCCGTCCAGTGTTAGCGCAGGCGGAAGCTCTCGCCTCCGCCCGCGATTGGTATCACTTTCTGACCTGTCGTTTCTGAGAAACTTCAGCTTCTTGGCGAACTCGCTTTTGTTCCGGGCGGTTTGGCGGCTCATCCGCAGCCTCGCGTTTCTTGCCGAGGGCGGTAGCCAAGAAATGATCCACCTTCTCGTTGTCCACCAGCCCGAATTGCCGCAACACCGGCCCGCCAACGATCCGCCCCGCCAGTTCATTCACCGGCAGGAACTCGTTGATGAGTTGCAGCACGCGGGCGTAGTCGCCTTCCTCCGGGTCAACGTCGGAAGCTGAATCGCAATAGTCCGGCTGTTCGCTTTTCCAAGCCTCATCCGGCTCGGCGACTTTGATCTCGGACTGATTCGCGCGCCGGAAATAAAGCGTCGCATCGTCGCGGATCAACCGCTGGTCGCCCAACAACCAGACCAGCACCGAACCATTTTGCAGGCTCGAACGGGCGTTGGTGATGATCTGAGTTTTGGGCGAGCGCGCCAGCAACGCCGCGCGGATTCGTAACGCCGCATCGGCAGAGATTTCGCCCACGCCCATCATGTCGAGTTGCAGCACTCGCGGCTTCCGTGCGAGCACCGTTTCCAACTCGGTCACGCGGTCAATGTAGTACGAGTTGCCGTAGGAGAAGATCTCCAGCTTGAACCGGCGGTGGCCTTGCTTGGGTTTTGTTTTCATAAAAGTTTTCTTCGCTTGGTTTCATGTTAATTGGTCAGGAAGCCGGGATTTGCACCCGGACTGTCACGTTCACAACGCGAAGTGCTGCTGTTACACCACGATCCTGAGGAAATGCAGAAGGCAGAATGATGAATGAAGAATTGACCGAACCATATGGCCTTACTTCTTCATTCATCATTTTGCCTTCATCATTCACAACTTGGTGTCCACGGCAGGACTTGCACCTGCGACCTCCACCTTCGCATGGTGGCGCTCTGAATCTAACTGAGCTACGCGGACAAAATGGCATCCGTGATCGGACTTGCACCGATTAGGCCTGGATTGAAAATCCGGCTGCGCGGGCTGCTTTGCATTCACGGACTTGGAAAGGTGACGAGTGACAAGTGGCGTGTGACGGGACGAGGACTATCACGTCACTCGCCACCCGCCACCCGTTACCGTCTTTGTTTGCGCGTCTTGTAGGTGAGGATCGGTCGCAACGTCGCGATGACGGACACGAGTCCGGCAGCAACGAGGTCGGCGATCACGGCCTCAATGTTTTTGTAAGCGGCAGGCGCTTCCTCGTAGAGCAGATCGCGCGCTTCGCAAACAATGCGACCGCCGAGCGACGTTTGCGCGAGTTCGGCTGCACTGAAACGTTCGCGCATCCGCTGCCGAGCATCGCTTCGAGACCACTTGCGACCTGCCCCGTGCGCGAGCGACCAAGCGTGACTTTCGCCATCACCCGTTGGCTTCACGAGGTAGCTCAATGAGCCACGTGATCCGGGGATAACGACGAAGTTACTCTCAGCCGCAACTGCGCCTTTGCGGTGAAGCCAAACGGCTTCACTGGTAGGGACGTCGCGCTGCGACGTCCGGTCAGCGCAGCGCGCTGACCCTACCTCGACTGGCGTGATGCTGTTGTGGCAACCGTCCCAGACGCACTCGGCTGCTGCGCCGAGCGCGGTGGCGAAACGGCAGGCGATGAGTTCGCGATTCGCCTTGGCCCAACGCACGGCGAAGTCGTGGCCGCGCAGGTATTCCTCCGCTGCCGACGAATCCGCCATTACGCCGCTGGCGCAGTGTTCATCCACGTAAGCGCGCAGGATGGTTTCACCCAAACCCCGCGAGCCGCTGTGGACGAGCACGACAAGTTGCTGTTTGCCGAGGCCGAGCTTCTTGAACTCGCCCGTATCGAGAACTTTCTCGACAGTCTGCAACTCGGCGAAGTGATTGCCGCCGCCGATCGTGCCGAGCGCCGCATCGAACTCCGTGGATTCAAGATCGCGGGCAGCAAGGAAGTCGCCGACGGATTCGTCCCACGGATGTTCGAGGTTGAACTCCAGCTTGGCCCATCCGTCTACGCGCGCTGCGCTTCGACGCGACAAGTCTGTTTTGAACAACGCCATGCCGCAGCCGATGTCGCCGCCGATGAGGTGTGGATAGATCACGCCCTCGGTCACAAATGCCGCACCGACAGGCGAGCCTTTGCCCGGGTGCAAATCCGGGAAGCCCACCGCCTGGCGCACGCCGTCGAGCTTTGCGGTGGCGTAGAGTTGGCGCACCGCTTCGCCTTCAATCCAGCTTTTGGCCGAGGCGAACAGGCGCACCGGTGTTTCGGTTAATGTGTTCATGGTGAATGGATAGTTGATGGTGGAGGGCTGATAGCGGAGTGGGTCGCAGGCTTTCGGCCTATCAACCATCAACTCTCCACTATCAACTGAATTGGTCCCCGAAGTTGGTATCGCGCCAACGTCTCCTCGGCTTCAGCGAGGCGCTAATCTGTCTCAGCTATTCAGGGATAGGAGCGCGAAGCATTGCTTCGCCAGTTCCTCACGCGCATCAAGCGGAGCAATGCTCCGCGCTCCAGAAATTGGTTGTCCGGCGCGGTAACGCTCCGCGGTCTCTCGCTTATCAGGCGAGCGCTCTGCTTTTGAGCTACAGGACAGTCCTGGCAGACGGCGATGGCGCGTCAGGAACGCGCGATGACCCAGTAATAGATGGTTGTGAGCAACGTCTTCAAATGCTTGGCAACGGATCGCGCTTGGGGGCGATGTGGCGGAATCTCTGTGTAAGCGAGCCGTTCGTGTTGATAAACATCCAACCGGGATGCGGCGTGGTTGAGAGCAACGGGATCATACGAATCCTCTGGCCGATCAGGTCGGGCCGGGTTCATGGGGAATCCTTTCGAGATGGAGCGCAGCGGAATTGCTTCAAGCAACTCCGCCACGCGATAGTGGTTCAGATCGTCAGACTGCGAGTACTCAACTCGGCGGCGCGACGTTCACAATCTTGGGTTTCACTCCGAAGCGCACCGGGCGAAAGCTGAAGCGCAGCTTCGTCGCCGGTTTGATGCGGAGGATGCGATTTGGTTTATAGCTCCGGCGATAGAGCAACTGGCTTTGATAGCGGAGGACAGGTTTCATAGTTAGTGCCTGGTTGAGAGTTGAGGGTTGAGAGTGAAATGAGTTGGCGGAAGGCGTCGGTAATGCTCCGACCTCGGCGTTGTGCCGATCTTGTTTTCGAGACAAGTGCAGCCAGCTTGTATCTGCCTGCCTTCCAGAAAATGGTCAGGGTGGAGAGAATTGCACTCCCGTCCTCCTCGTTCCAAGCGAGGCCGTCTACTGCTGACATTACACCCTGATGCGGAGCGCGGTTCTGTGAACCGCAGCACTGACAAACTTAAAATTCACTTTCATTCGGAGTCGCCGCCATAGCCGAGCTTCTGTGGGTCGCAGACCCGCGCTCCGTTAAATTGGTGCTCGCGGAAGGATTCCCACCTTCCTCTCCGATGTTAGAAGCATCGCGCTCTGATGATTGAGCTACGCGAGCGAAATAAAATTGGCTGCTCAGGCTGGAATCGCACCAGCACGCTCCGGGTAACAACCGGACGGACTACTCTTATCCGACTGAGCAATACGGATGGTTGAAAGTTGCGGGTTGAAGGTTGCAAGTTTTGCAGCGCGGAAGATGTCCGCATATAGAACCTACAACTTGCAACCACGCAACGCGCAACCTGAAAAGTGACTCCAAGCGATTAATCGAAACGCTGGAGCGGAGAAACGCACCGCCAAAAACCCTGGCCATCGGCAGCGCGGTAAGATTTGAAATTGGCGGACTCGAAGGGCGTGGGCTTCCCAAGCCTTACAAGATGGATGCCCCAAGTGTTGCCGTTCGCATTTCGCGAACTGTAATGCACCCTCAACCCTCCCGCAGACAACGGGGCGTTCTGCTGATTGAACTACGAGTCCGAAAGCGAAAAAGTTTTGTCTGCGCCAAGCTTTACATCGGCGGCGGCATTGCTCTAAATGACCGCATGAGTTTGGGAGAACTGGTGGTCATCACGCTTGGCAGTCTCTTGCTCGTTTTTGCGGGCATCCGACTCGCGCGCAATTTCTTCTCCGAGGAAGCCAAACGCGAGCGGCGTCGCCGCCGCAGCAACGCGCCGATCTCCACGAAGTCCGGTCGCCCGATGGTCAAGTTCAGCGTCAAGACGAAGAAAGACCGGCGGAAATAGAACTTGGTTGGCTTGCCGCATTGCCTGCCCGTCTTCACTTCGTTACGGCGCGCAACCCCGAAAACTTTCGGGGTTGGTGGGAAATGCTGGTAACGCTCCAGTTGTCTCTTCCAACAAAGTTTTATGACGGCGGTTTTACAGACCGCTAGTTGGATCACTTCCCTGAAATTGGCTTGCCGAGCCGTAGCTCGAAGCGCAGCGCAGAGCGAAGGCTGGTTGCGGGGGTGGGAGTTGCGCCCACGGAGGTCGAGCTTATGAGGCTCGCCTGAATCTCATTCGCCCCGCAGTTCTGAAAACACGAAGATGGAAAATGGAGGATGGAAGATAGCGACTGCAAAATTTGCCGTCCTCAATCTTCGATCTTCCATCCTCGCCGTGAAAGTGTGGAGTCGGTGGGTAATGCTCCCACATCAACTTGCTTGCAAGGCAAGTGCATTGCTTGTCTGCCACGACCCCGAAATGGAATTCAGAATGATGAAGTATGAATGAAGAAGTGGCGCGTCGCCTTGGTGCTGCCCCAAGCCCGCTGGGCTTTGGAGGCCCGGCTGCGCTGGCTGGCGCTCGACGCAATCATTTCTTCATTCTTCATTTGAGAATTGGTGCGGTTGCCGGGAATCGCACCCGGACCTGCTCCTTGGCAAAGAGCCATTCTACTGTTGAATCACAACCGCGATTGGTTCGTAGCAGCCGACGTAAGGAGGCTCATTTCAGACTTGGACGGAACACAAAGTCAGAGCCTCGTCACCTCGGCTGCTACGAGGAAAGTAAAGGGCCGGGAACATTCGCGTTCCCGGCCCGTGCCATTTCAATAAAGAACAAACACCTCTTGCTATCGCCTTTCGGCAATACCAACCCGCGGTTTCACGGCGGCTGTTTCGGTGTTTAGGGGCACACCTCCTCCGAAGCCCTTAAAATGTAAAAGCGTTTCAAACCATCTCGGCGCGCGTCTTCGCTCGCGATGGGCAGACCCCACCGGTTGAGAACCTCGGTTCTCTTGCGCCATTTTTAGTTTTGCTACGACTGACATCATCGAGACGTCATATTGTTAATACTCACAGACTGTTCACCTTTTCGTTGCCGCCATTTCACCATCAGCCCCGAAAACATCTCGGGATAAATTCCAGGGAAACAAAAAACCCTGCTTCCAGTCGGGAAGCAGGGTTGGGGAGAAAACTTCTTCTCGTTACGACTTTACCTGCTTGCCCGGGTTACGATTGGGGATCAGCCCATAACGGGACTGACTGACCAATTGTCCTTGGCCGAATTCACAGCCGAGGGTGGCGCGATCATGACGGGTCGCGCTTAGCGCGATCCGTTTCATCGTCCAGCTCGTGGCTGATATGTTTCTGCAAGTTTTCATCGAACGTGCGTAGGTTGTAACACTGAAGCACAAAAGTGCCTACTTATACTTTGTGGGGTGCGTGTATTTTGAATCCGAATATCACGATGAATAGATGAATGATGGTCTGAGCCGCACCGCAGAATCATCGCATCGAGACCAAGAGGATTGTGTGGCGGACAAATTACTGGCACTGTCGCCGGGCGATTGGAAATAGCGCATGGCTCATCAACTCAACAACCGCTTCGCTGAAACGCCGTGAACTTGCCCGAAGAACTAAAGCGTTTATTGCGCGAAGTGCCAGCTTTGTCTCGGGTTTATCTCGTGGGCGGTTGCGTGCGCGATGCATTGCTCGGAATTCCGCAAAAGGATTTTGATCTGGAAGTTTATGGCGAGGATTACGAGACGCTGGCGCAGCAGTTGAGTGCGCACGGGCGGGTGGATCTGGTCGGGAAATCGTTTGGCGTAATCAAATTTTCCAGCGCGAGCGGCGGGCAATGGGACTTCAGTTTGCCGCGTCGCGACTCGAAGATGTCTGCCGGGCACAAAGGCTTTGCAGTGGCGTTTGATCCAGACATTTCCCCGCGGGAGGCGGCGAGTCGTCGGGACTTCACGATCAATGCGCTGATGTTCGATCCGCGCACGGGCGAGTATCTGGATTTTTTTGGCGGGCGGGAGGATTTAGAGAAGCGCGTGCTGCGTCACACGAGTGCTGCATTCGTGGAAGATCCGTTGCGCGTGTTGCGGGGCATGCAATTCGCCGCGCGGTTTGATCTGACTCCGGCGCCTGAGACGGTGGAGTTGTGTCGCTCCATCGTGCATACGTTTCCCGAGTTGGCAGTTGAACGTGTCGGAATGGAATGGTTCAAGTGGGCCATGATGAGTCAGCGACCGTCTGCGGGGCTGCGATTTTTGCAGGACACGGGGTGGTTGCAACACTTCCCAGAAATCGCGGCGCTAGCGGGAACGCCCCAAGACCCGGATTGGCATCCCGAGGGCGATGTGTTCACGCACACCTGTCACTGCTGCGACGCGTTGACGGAATTGCCCGAGTGGCGTGAGGCGGATGAAACCACGCGCCGCGTACTCATGTTCGCCGTGCTGGCACATGACTTCGCCAAACCGCAGACCACGCACGAAGCCGAGCGCGAGGGGCGGATGCGGATTGTCTCACCGGGTCACGAAGAACAAGGTGGTCCATTGGCGGAAACTTTTTTGACGCGGATTGATGCCCCCAACGAAATCAAGGAGCGCGTCGTGCCTTTGGTGAAGCATCATCTCGCACATCTGCAGACACTGAGTGATCGCGCGGTGCGGCGGTTGGCAAATTTTTTGAAGCCCGCGACGATCGCAGAACTTTGCGTGGTGATGACGGCGGATCATTTTGGCCGTCCGCCCAAGCCCAAGATCATTCACGAGGGCGTGCCGGCGCTCCGGGCGAAAGCGGTGGAGTTGCATCTGCGCGACGACGCGCCGAAACCAATATTGCAAGGACGCCACTTGATCGAGCGGGGTCTGAAACCGGGCAAACAATTCGGCGCGGTGTTGGATGCCGCGTTTGAAGCGCAACTGGAAGGGCAGTTCACCGAACTTGAGGGTGCCTTGCAGTGGTTGGATGAACAACTCCGGCTCGCCTCAGAAAGTCCCCCACCGTCAGGTTGAAGTGTCGGTTTCGGCGTAGCTTGCGCCACCAACCACGAGCCAGTTGATGGCGCGATGGCGTTCGTTGGCGGTGCTCAGGGCTTTCTGAAATTCCTCTGCTGATGCTTTGCTGATGGGCCGGTCGCCCAGCGCGAGATCATTTTCGCAGAAGCGGACACTGGAAACATTCAGCGGTCCAAACCACGACTCGCGGGCGAACGCGCGAAAATCCATGGCCTGTGGCTTCAACTGAAAATCGCGCAACCGCCAGTGCAGCGCGAAGCATTGATTCTTCAGTTTCCGTAATTCTTCTGCTGAGCGCAGCGCGGGAGAAGCCAGCAGCGCGGGAGCGTGATTCGGATCCAGAAAACCGACGGCGGGGAGCAACGTGCCTGCATCCACGAGCTGATCGTAGGCCGGCACTTCAAATTTTCCCAAGGCCCACGCGAGAACCCCCAATCCTTCAAGTCGCCAACTGGCGTCCACCGCAGCTTGTTGAGAGAACGAGCCGATGGGTTGCTGGAGGCATTGGAGTTCCTGCGCCTCCAACTCGTCTTCCAACGCGAGTTCCCCGACCCAAGTTAGCAGACGTTTTCGGTTTGATTCCGCCTGCTCGGGCGGCATCTCCTCCACTTCCAGCAATCCCCGACCGGCGATGGCGGCGAGACAAAGCGTTCGGCGGGCGACGCGTTGCGCATCGGGTGGAGCATGTTCGACTTCGTCCCCGGCGTTGCTTTCCAAAGGCGGCATAACAATCGTCAGTGGCTTTTGTGTTGTGACCGGCATCACGGCATTCGCATCCGATCTTCCCTCCGCGTTCAACAAAGTCCGGCCGGACGCATCCCACAAACCCGACGGAGTGAAGATCACGCCGTCGAGCTGTCGCGTGACGGCGAACAAGAACTGCAAGCGCGGATCGTTGGACTCGAGATGCAAGTCCGGTTCAAATTCCGTGGCGAGCGCAAACCGGAAACTTTGGATCAATTGCAAGACGTCCGGTTTGCGCGGCCCATCGGGAAACCGGCTGAAGTAACCCTGCATGCCGGCGACTTGCTGCGGCCAATCCGCGCCACCGTAGTAATCAGGGTCGTGTTTGAAGATCAGCGTCGGGGTTTTGCGGAACCAACTCTTTTGCCCCGTGATCGTGATCCGTTCCCACGCCTCATCAGGCCCGTGAATCTGAACCGTGGGCAACTGCTGCCGCAGCAACGCCGCGATTCCGGCAAGGTCCTGGTTGTGCGAGAAGACGTTGATGGGTTCAGCGGCCACGCGGGGAAGTTTGCTGATTTGTTTCGGGAGAGGCAACTCTCCGTCTGGAGATTGGGTGTGACTGGAACTGCCGCGATACTTTCGTCCGCGTCGTCGTTCTCGTCCTCGTCCTCGGCGGGTTGGGTGGGAATTCGAGGACAACGACGAGGACGAGAACGAGGAGGATTCTCCATGGCGCGCGGCACTATGTTAGTTATACCCTGAGATTATATCTTGATACTTCGGGCAAATGCGGCAGAAAAGCTGCCGACTCGCAGCGGCTGGATTGACCAACGCTGGCCACTGGTTTTGAGAGTGCCCTAAACCACCGCGCAACATCGGGGCGGCAGGACGCAGCAACAGACGACTATGAAATTATCGAGACGCGAATTTGTGGCAACCGGCCTGGCGGGCGTTGCCGGACTTTGTGTGGGCGGCGGTCCGACATCCGTTGGCGCAGCAGAAAAACCAACTCCGCTGCCGGATGAGGATGGCTCTAAACTCTGGCTGCGCTATGCAGTGCCGGGCGATACGGGGCGCTATCGCAACATTGTCCAACGCCTTCACGTAACGGGCACGTCCGCCACGGCGGGAGTCATCCGTGATGAATTGCGTCGGGCCACCACCGCCCTGTTCGGAAGCGCGGTTTCGCTGGCTGAAAATAGCCTGGCCGAAGGAACAGTCCTCGTCGGCACTCCGGCAAATTCAGCGGTGGTGCGCGAGCTGAACTGGGCGGCCGAACTGCGTACGGTGGGTGACGAAGGGTTCGTCATTCGCTCGGTGCGCGTTGCGGACAAGCCCGTGACCGTCATCGCTGCCAACTCTGACATCGGCACACTGTATGGCGTTTTTCATTTCCTCCGGCTGCTGCAAACGGGACAGCCGATTGCCAAGCTCGACATCGCGGAGCGGCCGTTGCTCCAACTTCGGTTGCTGAATCATTGGGACAATCCCAACGGCTCGATTGAGCGTGGCTATGCGGGTCGCTCGCTGTGGCAATGGAACGAACTGCCGGACAAACTTAGTCCGCGTTACGCCGATTATGCCCGCGCCTGCGCCTCCATCGGCATCAATGGCGCGGTCATCAACAATGTGAACGCCAGTGCGCAGATTCTCGCGCCCGAGAATCTCCGCAAAGTGGCCGCGCTCGCGGACGTCTGGCGACCTTACGGCGTGCGGATGTATGTGAGCGCGAATTTCGCCGCGCCCCAACGCTTGGGCGGCTTGCCCACCGCTGATCCGCTCGACGCGAAGGTGATCGAATGGTGGAAGGCCAAGGCCAACGAAATCTACAAACTCATTCCAGACTTCGGCGGCTTTCTCGTGAAAGCCAACTCCGAAGGACAGCCCGGGCCAAAGACCTACGGTCGCACGCATGCCGAAGGCGCGAACCTGTTGGCTGATGCGTTGTCGCCGCACAAAGGCAACGTGATTTGGCGCGCGTTTGTTTATGACGAAGAGGTTGACCCCGACCGGCTCAAACGCGCCTATCTTGAATTCACACGGCTGGATGGCCAGTTCCGCCCGAACGTCGCCGTGCAGGTGAAGAATGGCGCGTTGGATTTCCAGCCGCGCGAACCGTTTCATCCGCTGTTCGGGACGTTAAAGGAAACCCCGATCATCGCGGAAATCCAACCCAGTCAGGAATATCTCGGCCACGCGAAACATCTCGTTTACCTCGGGACGCAGTGGGAGGAGTTCCTGAAGTCGGACACTCACGCCAAGGGCAAGGGATCAACCGTCGCCAAAGTGCTCGCCGGACAGGTGCAGCCGAGTCGCCTCACCGGCATGGCTTCGGTGGTGAATCCCGGCCTGGACCCCAACTGGTGCGGCCATCATTTCTCGCAGGCCAACTGGTATGCGTGCGGCCGGCTCTCGTGGAATCCAGAATTATCCGCCGCGCAGATCGCCGATGAATGGACGCGCATGACATTCTCCAACGATGACCAGATCGTGGCCGTCATCCGCGACATGATGCTGTCGTCGCACGAAACCTTCGTGAACTACACGATGCCGCTCGGCCTGCATCATTTGATCGGCGGCGATCATTACGCGCCGCGGCCGTGGAATGACCGCGCCCCGCGGGCGGATTGGACGGCGACGTATTATCATCAGGCTTCCCCCGAAGGAATTGGTTTTGATCGCACCAAGCGTGGCAATCGCGCGGTGGAACAATACTTCCCGCCGGTGTGCGACGAGTTTGATGACATCGCACGCTGCCCGGAAAAGTATCTCCTCTGGTTTCATCGCTGCGCGTGGGATCGCCGGCTGAAATCGGGGAAGACCCTTTGGGACGAACTGTGTGGCAAATACCAAACCGGCGCCGCGCAGGCCGTGGCGTTGCAGAGCGCCTGGCGTTCGCTCGCTGGTAAAGTGGATGCGCGCCGACACCAGGAGGTCGCAGAGCGCCTCGCGATTCAGGTCGCCGATTCAGCCAAGTGGCGGGATCAAATTCTGGAGTATTTCGGACGCTTCAGCCAAAAACCCGTTCCCCCGATGAAATGACGGGGCCAATTCGAGTGAAAAGTCCTGAGACTCGCTACTAGCATGCTTCAATTCATGAACCGATCCCTTTCCCTTCTCGCTGGAGTCGCGCTGGGCGCGGCGACACTTCTCCCCGCGCCCGTCCGCGCGCAGGACACGAATCGCTTCGTGTTCCTGTGCTTCGGACAATCCAACATGGAGGGGTTTCCGGGCCTCGAGGAGCAGGACCAAGGACCAGTGGACGAACGCTTTCAAATGTTCGCTGCGGTGGATTTTCCGAAACAGGGTCGGATCAAAGGGAACTGGTATCCGGCCGTGCCGCCATTGAGCCGTCCTTCGGCGGGCCTTGGGCCGGCGGATTATTTTGGGCGGACGCTGGTCTCCAATCTCCCGCCACACCTCAAGGTCGGCATCGTAAATGTTTCCATCGGTGGCTGCAAAATTGAACTGTTCGAGAAGGACACGTTTCAATCCTATGCCACCAATGCGCCGCAGTGGATGACCAACACCATCGCCACTTACAGCGGCAATCCCTACCAGCATCTGGTGGAAATGGCGAAGCTGGCGCAAAAAGATGGCGTCATCAAAGGCATCCTGTTGCATCAGGGCGAATCGAACACGAACGACAAGCAATGGCCGCGCAAGGTCAAAGGCGTTTACGAGAATCTGCTCAAGGACCTGGACTTGAAAGCGGCGGACGTGCCGTTGCTGGCGGGAGAACTGGTGAGCGCCGGACAGCAAGGCGCGTGCGCCAGCATGAACCGCATCATCCGCGAGTTGCCGCAGACCATTCCCACGGCGCACGTGGTTTCCTCGGAAGGCTGCGTT
>ERZ1292633.4352-Hain-H41-02um-R1-4352-length-13189-cov-5_pt1 | contig 13189 bp, 12 predicted proteins | sample MGYA00564406_ERZ1292633 | MGnify/ENA primary metagenome ERZ1292633 (study PRJEB36523, sample SAMEA6512639) | groundwater metagenome | collected 2019-01-08 | study: AquaDiva: Metagenomics assemblies of 32 groundwater samples
CACGCTGCCGCTCTACTACAACCTCGCGCCGAATGAGATGCTGGTCCCGCACGAGATCATGGAAAAGGAGTTCCTCGCTCTGGCGGAGACGGAAGGGATTGCGGACATCGAGGAGCTGAACAAGATTCTCGAACGGGCGGTGAACCTGAAGAACTTCCTCAAGGGCAAGGACCGCGTGCCGCAGGTGGCACAGTTCGTGACCGATCATTTCCGCCAGAACGTGGAACCGCTGGGTTACAAGGCGTTCCTCGTGGCCGTGGACCGTGAGGCCTGCGTCTTCTACAAGGAGGCGCTCGATAAGATTCTGCCGCCCGAGTATTCCGAGATCGTTTTCACTGGCAACAACAACGACCCGGCGCACCTGAAGAAGTGGCACCTCGACCCGAAGCGCGAGAAGCAGATCCGCAAGAACTTTACCAAGGTCGGCGAGTGGCCGAAGATTCTGATCGTGACCGAAAAGCTGCTCACCGGCTTTGACGCGCCGATCCTCTACGCCATGTATCTGGACAAGCCGATGCGCGACCACACGCTGCTTCAGGCCATCGCGCGGGTGAACCGGCCCTACGAGAACGAGGCCGCCGAGATGGTGAAGCCGCACGGTTTCGTGCTCGATTTTGTGGGTATTTTCGACAAGCTGGAGAAGGCGCTGGCCTTCGATAGCGACGAGATCAACGCCATCGTCAAAGACCTCGGCCTGCTCAAGCAGTTGTTCAAAGCGAAGATGGAAACGAAGGCCCCGGCGTATCTGGCGCTGGTCACCCGCAAGTTCAATGACAAGGACGTGGATAACCTGATCGAGCACTTCCGCGATAAGGAGCGGCGCAAGGAGTTCTTCAAAGAGTACAAGGAAATCGAGATGCTCTACGAGATTATCTCACCGGATGCATTCCTGCGACCGTTCATCGATGACTACACGACGCTTTCCGCCATTTACGCCGTGGTGAGGAACGCCTACGCCAAGAAGATTTATGTAGACCGGGCCTTCCAGAAGAAAACCAACGAGCTGGTGCAGTCGATGATCGGCGTGAAATATATCGAGCCGGTTTTCCAATACATCGAGGTGAACGAGGAAACCATAGAGCAGATAAAGTGCAAGCACGAAAACGACAACACGAAGGTCATCAATCTCGTCAAATCCATCGAGAAGAATGCGGAAGAGAACAGTGATGACCCTTTCCTTGTCGCTCTGGCGGAGCGGGCCAAGGCGGTGCAGGAGAGCTTCGAGGACCGGCAAACGACCACCGCCGAGGCGCTGGCCGAACTGCTCAAGCAACTCGAGAAGAACGAACTACGCAAGAAGGAACAGGCCGCGAAGGGTCTAGACGGTCTAACCTACTTCGTGCTTTGCAAGCTGACGGACGACGGCATTCCAAACCCGGATGTCGCCAGCCGCAAGGTGGCTGCGGCATTTGCAAAGTATCCGAACTGGCAGCGCAGCGAGGCCGAACTGCGCGAGGTACGTAATCAGGTCACCTTCGCGGTATTATCCGAGGAAGATGATATCAACAAGGTCACCGCTACCGTAGAAGCGCTCTTTAATCTGCTGCACATGAGCTTCCGTCCGTGAGAACCTGGCGCGACAAGCAAGAGTTCAAGACCCGCGTTTTCGAGTGGGCCGACAAGTTGGACGTCAAGGTCCGCTCGCTGGCCATCCGCCCGATGCGCAACAAGTGGGCCTCGTGTTCGACCAATGGTAATCTCAATTTCAACGCTGAATTGCTGGGGATGCACAAGAAGATAGGCGATTACGTGATTGTCCACGAGCTGCTGCACTTCAGCGTGCCGAATCACGGCAAGCTTTGGAAGAGCCTCATGACGGCTCATCTCGGTGATTACAGCAAGCTTGATCACAAGCTAAAGAGGACGCTGGCAAAGAGCAATCAGTCAGTGAGATAAGGAAGTCACATATAGCAGTGGTAACACTATTGAGAATGAAAAGTAAGACAACATGTGTTTACTAAATAACTGGGAGCACCGTCATCGTGGCGGAGCGCGGCGTATCGTCGTGCACCTCGGCGCGTGAGCGCCACGCCGAAAATTGCGCCGTACGGTTCCTGGTCCTCGCCGATCACCGCGGAACAGATTGCCTCGGGCTCGATCGGCCTCGGCCAGATCGCGCTCGATGTGCGGGATATTTACTGGAGCGAGATGCGCCCGACGGAGGCCGGGCGCCATGCCATCGTGCGGCTCCGCGACGGCGTGATGGAAAATATTCTGCCCGCGCCGTTCAGCGCCCGGTCCCGGGCGCATGAATACGGCGGCGGCGCGTTTAGCGTCGATAACGGTGTGATTTATTTCTGTAACGACAGCGATCAGCGTCTGTACCGTCTTGGACCGGAAGGCGCGCCGCGTCCGATCACGCCGGAATCCAATCGGCGTTATGCCGACGCGGCAATCGATTTACGGCGTCAGCGCATCGTTTGCGTGTGCGAAGATCACCGCGCCGGCGGCGAGCCGGTCAATACGATCGTGGCGGTTAATCTCGATGGCCACGGCGAGCCCGTCAGCCTGGTTTCGGGGCATGACTTCTACGCTTCCCCGCGCCTGAGTCCGGATGGTAAGCATCTGGCATGGCTGGCATGGAACCATCCGGACATGCCGTGGGACGGCACCGAATTGTGGCTGGCGGATATCGCGTCGAATGGGTTACTCAGTAACCAACGTCGTGCAGCCGGGAGCCGGGACGAATCGGTTTTTCAGCCGGCCTTCGCGCCCGACGGCGCGCTTTATTTTGTTTCCGACCGCAGCCATTGGTGGAATCTGTACCAATTCCGATCCGGACAGATACAGGCGCTGGCGCCGATGGAAGCGGAATTCGGCCAGCCACAATGGATATTCGGCATGTCCACCTATGCCTTGGCTTCGGCGCGGCGCATCGTGTGCGCGTTCAACCGCGAGGCAACATGGCATCTGGCGCTGTTCGATACCGGGACGCGCCGGATGGAGATCGTCGAAACGCCGTTCAGCGACATCGGCGGTGTCGCGGCGGATCACGGCAAGGCCATTTTTGTCGCGGCGTCGCCCACGATGCCGCCCGCCGTGGTGCGCTTCGATCTTACGACCCGCCGGCATGAAATCCTGCGTTCATCGAGCACTGCGGCGCCCGATGCGGGCTATCTCGCGGCACCCCAGGCGCTGACTTATCCGAGCTCTCGCGGAGAGCACGCGCATGCGTTTTATTATCCGCCCGCGAACCGTGATTTCCGCGCGCCGGCCGGCGCGAAGCCGCCGCTGCTGGTGCTGAGCCACGGCGGGCCGACGTCGGCCACGTCGCGCGCGCTCAATCTCAAGCTTCAGTACTGGACCAGCCGCGGGTTTGCCGTGCTCGACGTGAACTACCGCGGGTCCACGGGCTACGGCCGCGATTATCGTCTCAAGCTGGAGGGACAGTGGGGCGTCGCCGACGTGGAGGATTGCCTGGCGGGTGCGCGCTATCTCGTGGAACACGGTTGGGCGGATGCAGCGCGTCTCGCGATTCGCGGCGGCAGCGCCGGCGGTTATACGACGCTGTGCGCGCTGACCTTCCACGATCTTTTTCACGCCGGTGCCAGCTATTACGGCGTGAGCGATCTCGAGTCGCTCGCCCGGGACACGCACAAGTTCGAGGCGCGCTATCTCGACCGGCTGATCGGGTTACACGCGACGCATCGCGATGTCTATCGCGACCGTTCCCCGATACATCACACCGACCGGCTGTCGTGCCCGGTGATTTTCTTTCAGGGCCTGGATGACAAGGTCGTGCCGCCGGATCAGACCGAAAAAATGGTGAACGCCCTGCGCACGAAAGGCATCCCGGTGGCGTACGTGCCATTGGCGGGCGAGTCGCATGGTTTTCGCCGCGCGGGAAATATCCGGCGCGCGATCGAAGCCGAGTTCTATTTTTATTCGCGTATTTTCGGTTTTACGCCCGCCGATGCCATCGCACCGGTGATGATCGAAAATCTCTGACGGTTATCTGTCGACACGGCTGGTGAAGAGCTGGTTTTCGGGGAACTGGCTGTCACGCAGGAATTGTTTCACCGCCGCCAAAAAAGTCGCGGGCCCGGCGGCATAGACGTCAAAGCCGGGGAGGTCGGGATGCTCCTTGCCGACTTGATTGAGTGCCGCGCCGGATTTTCCCGGTTCGGCCTCCAGCGGCGTGTACCGGAAATTGTCCAGCGCATCGGTCCACGCACGGCAATGGTTGTTGAGGTAATGACCGTCTTTCCCGGCCAGCCAGTACAGATGCATGGACTCAGCCACGTCCCGCGCCATGGCGTGCTCGATGATGCTCTTGATCGGCGCAAATCCGGTGCCATAGGCGAGAAAAATCAGCGAATGCGGCGAATCTTCGCGCAGCGTGAAGTCGCCCTGGGGTCCCGTGAGGCTGACGATATCCGCGTTCTTGAGCTTGCGGAACACGTATTCAGAGAGACGGTCGCCCGGGATGCGACAAATGTGAAACTGCAGGTTGCGGTCATCGCACGGGCAGCTGGCCACCGGATATTCCGCCTCGGCGCCGTTGCCGGTCTCGAGCGTTGCCGACTGGCCGGCGAGGAATTGCAGCCGCTTGGTGCGCGGCGTTTGCAGGTGCAGCAACGCCATGTCATCGCCGAGCCGCTCGATTTTTTTCACGCGCGCGGCGATTTCCTGCGCGGGAATGTCCTGGGCACCGGCGATTTCGTTTGATTCGATTTCCAGATCGGATACCGCCGTATGCGAACAGAGCAGCACATAGCCCTGGTTCTTTTCGACCTCGCTCAAGAGGTAGTCGTAATGGCGCACCGGCAGCGTCTTGCCGGATACCACTTTTGCCTTGCACAGGCCGCAATTCCCGTTGCTGCATCCGTAACGCAACGAAATGCCCGCGCGCAGCGCGGCATCGAGAATGGTATCGGATCCCTCCACGAAGAATTCGTGGTGGCTTGGAAGCAGGCGGACAGTGGCGGTCATCAGCCTTAGAAAGCTCTCCTTGACGACAAGCGATTGGAGCTGATCGCTGCGCGACTCTTTTTCCAGTTCATGCCGCAGCCACAGCTTGAGCGGACCCATGATACCTTTGATTTCCTGCCCGCCGGATTTTTCATGCTCGCTGAACTTGTCGTACAGCCAGTTGGTAACGGTCTTGTAGTGCTCCACCAGTGCCTTGGCTCGCGCCAGTTCGTGTCCCAGGCCAGCGAGGCGTTCGGCCAGTACTTCGGGTTCCGGCAGCAGTCGTTCGCGGACCCGGTGTGCAAAGGCTTCATCCTTGATGTGAGTAAAGCGCTCGAGAACAGCAGCGTCTTCCAGCTGTGTGTCCGGGTAGGCACGCAACAGATCCTCGGGCTTGACCATGCCCTCGAAGGTCGGCAGTTCGCCGTCTTTGATTCTTTTCTGGAGCGCCCCGCGCGAGACGCCGACCAGGCGCGCGGCACGGTTCAGGGTCAGTAACGGCGTGCCATCATTTTCCTGATCTGACATGGCTCGACTCCACTAACATCGTCTGATCCGTGTCGGCTGAAAGAAAATACCCGTCGATTTTCCGCGTGGTAACTTCTTTTGGATAATGAGTCAGTCGTGGGATGCCGCGGGGATTATTGGGATCATGAAATAAAATTCATGGCACATGCCGCTGGTCTGGCCCGGAGAAATTGAAATACTGACTAGCGGGAGCAAGCCATCGTCTGGCATTGTCCCGCTATGATGTCGGTTGAATGAAACGCTGAAAACTGCCCGGTCAGGCAGGCAGATCACAGGGCCTAGTAACTGCGCCGTCCGCAGCCACCACCGCCGCCACCACCGCCGCCGCGGTTGCCCCAGCCACCGCCGCCGCCACCGCCACGATTTCCGAATCCGCCGCGACCGCCACCACCGCCGCCACCACCACCGCCCGGACGTTCGGTCTTGGGACGGGCTTCATTCACGTTCAACGCGCGCCCTTTCAGGTCCTTCTGGTTCATGCCGTTGATCGCCGCCTGGGCTTCCGCCTTGGCCGGCATCTCGACGAACCCGAAGCCACGCGGCTCGCCACTGAACTTGTCTTTAAGAATGGTGGCCTTGCTGACTTGTCCGAAGGCACTGAAGGCCGTCCGCAAATCCTCTTCAGTGACATCGCGTGACAGATTTCCTACAAAGATATTCATATCTGACTCCTGGGTTGAAAGGGTAATGCATCAAGGACCGCGCCATATTTTCCAAACAATCCCTGAAAACGTGCGGCCGGATAGGCGGATGATCGGGCGTGAACCAGACTCCTTGGTCTCGACATGAGGAAAGGTGGGCTTCATTATCCCAGCATCGGCATCCGTCGCAGATAATACGCCTGTGTTTCGCCGCCGTCCAAGCGCCCGAAGAATGTTATCCGGTCTGTAGCCCACCCAGGGGCGCCGGTACGGCGGCTAACCGTAGGCCTTGGCACCGCGGCCGGTGCCACCCGAACCATGACGCGGCCCCTGGCCGTGCCGGGGACGGTTCTCGCCGTTTTTCCCGTTGAAATGACGCGGCGCACCGTCCTGACGACGCGGTGGGTGGCCGGACGGGCCGCCGCGACGGTGACCCGAGGGGGCCTGTTGCCGCGGACGGATGGTCGGCTCGAGCCCGGGGATGACATGGGCCGGGATGGTCTGGCGGGTGTAACGCTCGATATCGCGCAATTGCTGGAAATTGTCCGGCGCGGCGAACGAGATGGCGATGCCTTTGGCGCCGGCGCGGCCGGTGCGGCCGATACGATGCACATAATCTTCGGCGCTTTTCGGGAGATCGAAGTTGATGACATGCGTAATGCCGGAGACGTCGATACCACGTGCGGCCACGTCGGTCGCCACCAGCAAGCGCACCGTGCCTGAACGCAAATTGGTGATCGCGCGGTTGCGCTGGTTCTGATTCATGTCACCGTGCAGCGCCGCCGCCGGATGTCCCTTGGCATGCAGGGTTTTGGCCAGGCGGTCCGCGCCGCGCTTGGTGGCGGTGAACACGATGGCCTTGTCCATGTTGACATCGTCCAGCAGGTGCGTCAGCAGACGGTGCTTGTGCGCGCCGTCGTCGACGTGATGCAGCCTTTGCTCGATATTCTCATGTCGTTCCTGCTGCGTCGCGATCTGGATGCGCCTGGGATTCTTAAGCAGGCGGCCGGCGAGCTTGGCAATGTTGCCTTCGAGCGTAGCGGAAAATAGCAGTGTCTGGCGGGTGGCCGGTGTGGCCGCCGCGATTTCTTCCACCGCGTGAATGAAACCCATGTCGAGCATGCGGTCGGCTTCATCCAGCACTAGCACTTCGAGGCGCGAGTAGTCGATGCGTCCGCGTTCCATGTGGTCAAGCAGGCGTCCGGGTGTCGCCACCAGGATATCGAGCGGCTGGGACAGCAGCCGCATCTGCGGCGGGTAGGGCATGCCGCCGACGACGCTGCCGATGCGAAAGCGCATGTGCTTGCCGTATTTGATGGCCGCCGCCGTCACCTGATTCGCGAGTTCGCGCGTCGGTGTCAGCACCAGCACGCGCGGGCCGCGGGAATTCTTGGTCGACGGCGTGCTCAGCCGATGCAGCGAGGGCAGCACGAAAGCCGCGGTCTTGCCGGTGCCGGTCTGGGCCGAGGCCATGAGGTCATGGCCCTCGAGCGCTTGCGGTATCGCCTGCATCTGGACCGGTGTCGGGGTGGTGTAGCCGCTCTCGGTGATTGCCTTGAGGATGGACGGGTGTAAAGCCAGTTTTTCAAAAGTCACGGTGTTTCCTTATATCGAGATAAATGGCGCATACAGCACAACGCAGCCGTTTACCCGATTAAGGCAACGGCGGCAGCAAAACTGTTGGCGCGAACACATCGTCGCCAACCGGAATGCTGAAATCTCAGGGAAACTGAAACCAGGAAGGTGGGTCAGAGAGCGATGAACTTATGGCTGGATCGGGCGCTACATCAGCCTGGACCATTCAGCCGGCGCGGACAATACAGGAATACCCGATGAAATGCCAGTGTTATTCCGCGGGCCGAGTCGCCGCGCTTATTCCTCTTTGACCAGCGGTACCCACAGCAGATGAAGCGCGATCATCAGCGCCAGACCGGCCGTGCTCAGCCCGTAAACGAGCAGGTTGGAGTCGAAAAACAACGCGACGACCATGACCGCCACACCCGGCATGGCGGCTTTCAGCCAGGACGGATAGGTGATTTTAATCGACTTTCCGCAGGCCTGGCAGGCGACCGGGACGCCCGGACCTAATATTATTTTTCTAGGCGCGGAGATCGCCGGTTTACCGCAATACGGACACTGGTACATTTTCCACCCATGATTCGATCGTTGAAAAAAATCATCAGCACTGGTGACTGGCGAGAGCATGGCGTCCGGCACCACATCAACCGTGTACTCCCTGCCATCGTGACGTGCCGCTACGATATCCAGCCTTTTGTAAAAAGGCAAACCTGGAAAATCTCTGCCCTATTGAATTCGATGACGGTATAAGAAATCCGCGAGTCGCGAGCACCGCCTGGTTTCACATAAAATAGCCCTCTGGATTATCTTGATTTCAATCAATGATTGACCGTGAGATTTTTGTATAGTCTGTATATCGAGTAATAACCTGATACATAGAAGGTGCGGCGGAATGCCGCCGGAGGTTGATCTAATGATTGTGAATAAATATCTCATGCCGGTTGTTTCCATGTTGTGCGCGATGCTATTGCCTGTTCCGCACCAGGCAAGCGCGGCGACAGACGGTGAAACCAGCGTCATCCTGGGCGCGGAATACAGCTCCGGGGACTACGGAACTTCCTCCAAGACGAAAATATGGTATTTCCCCGTGACGCTGCGGTATGAAACCGATGCCAACGCGGCTTCCGTCACCGTTTCCTATCTCAGCGTCGAGGGCAGAGGAGATGTTGTTGTCACGGGTGGGGGCATGGGAATGGGTTCACAGACCGTAAAACGGACCTCGACGGTGAACGGTACGCGCACGGATTCCGGGTTCGGCGACGTCATTCTGACGGGATCGCACAAGCTCTCCGGTACGGCTGCTTCGCGGATTGACCTCACGGGCAAGATCAAGTTAGGCACGGCGGATGAAACGGATAATCTTGGAACGGGCGAGAACGACTACGCCGTGCAACTCGACTTCGAGAAGGGCCACAATAGCAACAGTATGTTCGGCACCGCAGGATATAAAATTTTCGGCGATCCGCCCGGCACCGATTACAAAAATGTCTTATACGGCTCCATCGGTTTCTCGCATAAACTGGACGCCGCGCGCGCGGCAGGTCTTGCATTCGATGCACAGCAGGCGGCGCTGTCCGGCGGTTCGGGGCAGTCCGAGATCACCCTGTTCCTGAACAACAAGCTCGACAAGAAAACCAGGCTGACGGGATATGTTGTGAAAGGTCTCGCCAACGGCAGCCCCGACTGGGGACTTGGGGTTACCCTCAAGCTGACTCAGTAAGACCGGCGGCGAACGGTTTACTTCCTTCCTGTTTTTTCCCGGTCCTGCTCACGCGCGATCAGCCGGGCGAGATCGACGATCTGCTCCGATAACAGGTTGATAAGATCATCCACCGACAGGATTCCCACCAGTTCATTGTCGTCATTGACCACGGGCAGACGCCGAATGCCCTTGGCGCGCATGACCTTGATGGTCTCGAGGAGACCGTCGCCTTCTCGCGCCGTGACAAGCTTGTCACTCATGATGTCGCCCACGCTGACGTCGTCCATGCTCACGCCTTCGGCGATGACCTCGAGGACAATGTCGCGATCGGTGACGATGCCGACAGGAACGCGTTTACCGGTTTTTTCCTTTATGACCACCAGATCGCCGACGTGGTACTCACGCATCAGGCGCGCCGCTTCCGGAACAGATGCTTGTGCGTGGATGAAGACAACTTCGCGGTTGCAGACTTTTCCTATGGTCATGGCACTCTCCTTATTTAGATTTATTCTATCGCTGCCAATCGCACATTTCTTGATCTAGATCATTGAACCAGCCAGGCATGTTTGCGAACTTACGCGTGTTTAAGCCTCAGTAGGGCAAACCGCCGTCCGGTGTCTCCGCACGGCCACCACTTCTCCCTGGTGGTCTGGTATTGGACGGCGGTTTTTTTTGCCTGTTTTCCCCGATTCCCGCTTATTGCCGCTTGCTTTCGCGTCGTTTTGAAGATGCCTCCGCAGGAGGTAAAGTTAGACTTATTCTTGACGTGAGACGCCGCCATGCCCGAACTGTTTGTGGATTCACTGATCATCCTGCTGGTGGTCGTCGACCCCGTGGGCATTGCGCCGATATTTGCGGCACTCACGCATGGAGAGTCGCCGGATGTCAGGCGCCGTACCGCTATCCGCGGCACCCTCATCGCGGGAGCGATACTCGTGGTTTTCGTGCTCGCCGGCGATACCCTGCTCAATGCGCTGGGTATCGGCATGCCGGCGTTTCAGATCGCGGGTGGTCTGCTGTTATTCCTGCTGGCGGTGGACATGGTTTTCGCCCGCCCTTCGGGGGTGCGTTCCCCGACGGCGCGGGAACAGAAAGAGGCGGAAGCAAAAAAGGACATCTCGGTATTTCCGCTGGCAATCCCCCTGATCGCCGGCCCGGGCGCGCTGACTTCGGTGCTGCTCATGGTGGGCGAGCAGGGCGCCGACCCGATGGTCATCGGTACCGTGCTGGCCGTGATTTTGGTGGTTTTGGCGCTGACGCTCTTGTCGCTGCTGTTTTCCATCCGCATCATGGCGTTCATGGGCGAGACCGGCGCCAATGTCGTCAGCCGGGTGTTGGGCGTGATTCTCGCGGCGCTGGCGATTCAGTTCGTGCTGAACGGCTGGCAGGAGGGATTCATGTTTATCGAGGAAACCGCGCCACGGATGCTGACGGTGTGAGCGCGGCGAAATTCAGATTGCCGCGGTAACCGGGAGATACTGAACCGGATTGATGCCGTAAGCGCCGGATTCCAGCACGCGTTCGATTTCGCACGGACGCCCGTCGCCCGTGTTGTAATTCATCAGATCCACGGTCGTGGCTCCCGGAACCGGGAAGTAGTCGGCTTGCAGAACGAGCGCCACGCGGGGTTTCAGGCGACGCAGGCGATTCATGGTGACGACCACGCCGACCTCACCCGTGTTGAGTTCCACCACGCTTCCGATCGGATAGATTCCCATGCACTGGATGAACTGTTCCACGAGACCGGGGTGGAAATCGCGGTTGCGCCATTCGTACATCTTTTTCAGGGCCGCATGCGCCGACATGCCGGTATGATAGGCGCGGTCGCTGGAAATAGCGTCGTAGCAATCCACGATGCCGCCGATCATGCCGAACAGGCCGATCTGATCTCCCTTCAGTCCGTGAATGTAGCCGCTGCCGCTGTAGCGTTCATGATGGCAGCGCGCCACCTCGATCGCCGCGCGCGGGATGCCCGAGGTGCTGTCAAGTATCTCCACCCCGCGCGGCACGTGGCTTTTCATCAGGGCGTATTCGTAGTCGTTGAGCGGGCCGGGCTTGTTGAGTATCTCATTCGGCACTTTCATCTTGCCGAGGTCGTGCAGCAGTGCGCCGAGGCCGAGCGTATTCAGTTCCTGTTTCTCCAGTCCCAGGTGCCGTCCCAGGGACAGCGCCAGGATGCAGACACGCATGCTGTGCTGCGCGGTATATTCGTCTTTCTTTTTCAGTTGCACGAAGCAGGCCAATGCATCCGGGTTGCGAATGATGCTTTCCACTATTTCGCCGATGATCTTTTTGGCGCCGACGCTGTTGATATTTTTCCCCAGGCGCACGTCCTCCAGAATGGAGTACACGAGATTCTTTGCTTCGCGGTGAATTTCGCTGACGACTTCGATTTCTTCCTCGAGGCCTGTTTGGTCGTGATAGACGGGCTTGAGCAGCGGATGGCTTTCAATCTTGATGAGCAGATCGCGCTCGACTTTCTTGTGATTCAGCGCTTCTTCGGCGACGGCCTTTTCCGCCGGTTTCCGCGGCGGCGGAATCTGATAGGTCTCGAGGGTATCGATGTAGACGTGCTGGCAGTAGCGTTGCAGTTCGAGGATCTCGTCCTCGCCGCGGATTTCGAAACCCTGGAACAGAAAAGGCGTTTCGCGCCACGGACGATCCAGCTCGCAGACGAACATCCCCACCTTGAGCTGCTGAACGTCGAGTTTTCTTTTCATATTTTTTTAACCCGCCGGCTTCCCGCCATTTTGCTGTTCTGCGAAATATCGGCATAACAGCTTATATGACGTTATTGTAGGACAGAATAATCCCACCCCCAAGGAAATGACAATATCCGGGTGACCATTTATTCACTGGCGACGGACATGACGGGGAGAAGCTGTCACAATGAATGGCCCGTATACCAAACTGGAGGAAATCAGGAATGAGCGGATATACCTATAAAGTCGTGGAGCTGGTGGGTTCGTCCACCCAGGGTTCGGATGAGGCCATCCAGAGTGCCATCGCCCGCGCCGCCAAGACCCTGCGGAATTTAGACTGGTTCGAGGTGGCCGAGACCCGCGGCCACCTCGTGAACGGCAAAATCGCGCACTGGCAGGTCAAGATCAAGGTCGGCTTCCGCATGGAGGATTAGTGAGGTGGCGTGAACCCTCCGGCAAGGAGGAATGCATGGCGGGGATATGTCGGTTCCTCCGTGGCCGCGTCAACCTGCCGGCTCGATAACCCGCCATGTTCCGGTTGTGCACCGCCGCGAACCTGCCCGAGGCGTATCTGCTCCTGCATCGGCTGGCGCAGGCCGGCATCGAAGCACGCGTGCTTAACGAGCATGCGCAGGGCGGACTGGGCGAGATCCCGTTCACCCATGCCTATCCCGAGATCTGGATCATGGACGCGGCGGACGAGGAGCGGGCGCGACGGGTCGTGGTTGAATTCGAGCAGACCCCTGCTTCGCCGGACACGGCACGATGCGCCGCCTGCGGCGAGATGAATCCGCAGGCGTTTGAAATCTGTTGGCGCTGCGGAAACATTCTTCGTTGAGCGCCCTGCGGCGGCCTTTGGCCATCCAATAGGTGTCCTCAGTTTCGCGGACGGCACATCCCTGTACCGCTCCTTGTTCCCCGGCTGAATTGTCAGGATTAAAGATACAGGGGAGAATCCCGTGAATCCTGTCTTCTGATGCTGTTTTTGAATAATTACAGCCGGGTACTGAGTTCGGCTTCGGCTTGTACCTTGGCACGCAGCAGATGTTCGGAGACGTGCGCCCACACCGCCTTCTTTTCCGAGATCATGTCCGAAAGCCGGCGCGAGAACCTGCCGTAATATTCCG
>ERZ1292633.877-Hain-H41-02um-R1-877-length-33571-cov-42_pt1 | contig 13188 bp, 10 predicted proteins | sample MGYA00564406_ERZ1292633 | MGnify/ENA primary metagenome ERZ1292633 (study PRJEB36523, sample SAMEA6512639) | groundwater metagenome | collected 2019-01-08 | study: AquaDiva: Metagenomics assemblies of 32 groundwater samples
ATCTTCATTAAATTAGCTTATCATTTAAGCTAATCTACTACAGCCCCTTAATTTTTATTCAGCAAAGGCATTCTTAGTCCCCCCGGTAGATAGTTATGTCACCAGTTTCACCTGGTTTCAAAATATCCCATACTTTCTGATACTAGCTTTCATTACCGTACTTTTTTAAGAGAAGATCCATCAATAAAAACCCGAAATAAGTATTTATTAGTTCTAAAAATATTAAAATCAGTTTTATCAACATCTGTTGCATGATAGTAATAGATGGTATGACTTTCAATGCCTTTTAGTTCAAAAAAATCAGCTCCTTGAGGGTAGGCTTTATTTAGTCTTTGAGGTGCAACAATTCTTTTAATATTTTTTAGTAAACAGTCATAAACGAATATCCCTGGAATTCCATAAAGTGAACTAGTAGAGAAGACAAGTAATTCATCTGAGAAATATGCAGCACTCGTAACATCATTAACTATCTCATTTTTGGATGAATCTGATTCTAAAAGAAGTTGCATGAATCCTCCTTCAGCGTTAACCACAATAGTAATTGGACATTTATCTTTTTTCGAATGGTAGCTTCCAGGTAAATCGATCTTTCCGGATTGATGTTTCTCCGGCAGATCAGTAACAGCAAAAGCCCATGATGTGTAATGCATCAATAGAAGAATGCACAATATCAAAGTTGAATAATAATTTGTCTTTATCACTGAATAGTAATCTGAGTTATTGGGTCATTTTTATTTATACGGAGCAGGTCTTGGATAGTGCTCTCATCAACACGTATGCAACCTTGAGTTTTTGATTGGTAGCCCCTGCGACCTGAATGAACTCCAATTCCTCTTTGGCGAGCGATATCCAGGCGCTCACCATTTGGACCTACAGCGCCAACTGGAAAGAAAGCAGATCCGTATTCAGGGCGACCGGCAGTGTTGATTGGTGGTTGTACAGGAAATGTTCCTTTTGGTGCGGGCCCGTTGCTGCCGACTTTATATGGGTCTCCTTTAGGATTAGTAGTGCTATTACCTGATGGATATGTTGCAATAATATTTCCATTACTTCCAATCACAATTAAAGTTCCATCTTGATTTATTAAACTTGCTAAACCCAACGGATCAACAAAGCTAACCGGATTCCCATTAACATACCCATAGGTATTAATCCCCCCCGCCAATCCAATGGGATCAGGTGAAATATACCGCCCAGTTTCGGGTTCATAGTAGCGGAAATAGTTGTAGTGCAGGTTGGTTTCTTTATCGAAATATTGACCTGGGAAGCGTGGGTTGTATTCGAATGTTTGACCGTTGTTGTCTGGGTCTTCAAACGGTAAGTTAGCGCCGAAGGCATGCACATTGTCCCAACGCCAAATGGTGGTGTTTCTTGAATTGACAATGACTCTTGGGGTATTGAGATGATCGGCGTGGACGTAGTAGATTTGGATTGCACTGGTTGCAGTGGGTTTTTTGATCACAGCGACCGGAATATCACTCAGCCACACGGTTTCTTGCCGCACCAGCCAGTCATTGGTTGGTGTGGTGGTTCTGGAGTTATCTCGATATTCTCCAATCAACTGCCCAGCAGAATCATAGAAGAAGAAAAAATGTTGGCTGAGCGGGCCATGTTTGCTGATACGCTGATCGAATGCGTTGGTTTTGTAAGTGTGGGTTTTGCCGTCCCTCAATGTGTTGGCGAGTTTTCCACCCGCATTCCAGGTAAAGGTTGTTTGCCCATCGCTTTTGGGATTACCCGCTGCGTCATAGGTGTAGGTTTTGGCGATTGGCCCTGATACCGTTTGCAGACGGTTGCTGTTATCCGCTATCGTATACGCATAGGTGGCGCTACCGGCTTCATATTGCGTGCGGTTACTATTAGCATCATAGCTCCAGATTTTGAAGCTGGTGTTGTCTGATTGGTTTGTCAGCCGGTTATTGACGTCATAGTCAAAGCTGCGGTTATAAATCGGATTGGTGTCAACAGTTTGCGTGATACGGCTGGCGGCATCAAAAGTGAGCGTACGCGTGTCGCTGCCGATGCGATGGGTTTTGAGCCTTCCATCCAGATCAAAACTGCGTGTGTACGTTTGGCCGTTACCCCAGGTCCAGCTTTTCGGTTCGCCAAACGGTTGATACGTAATGTTGCCTATGAGTAAATTACCGTTTACCCGTAGTTCGCTTGGCCGACCGTCGGCACCATAGGTGGTGGTGATTTGCGCACCCGATGGATAGGTGACTTGTTGCAGTCTACCCGTAGCATCGTACTGATAGCTCAAGCTTTGGGTAAAACTGAGGGTGCTGAATTTGGCAATCTGGGTTTTAGTGAGTAAGCGTCCGTGTGCATCATAACTATAAGTAGTCGTACCTGATTGGTCGGTTATGCCGGTCAATCGACCAATACCATTAGCACCAGAATCATAGCTCCATGTCAGTGCAGCAATATTCGGTACGCCAATAACGGTAGTATGCGTGCGTTTGGTCGGACGGTTCAAGGCATCCCAGGTATAGGTGTGTTTGACCCCGCGGGCATCGGTGATGGTTTTGATATTGCCAGCACTGTCATAGGTGTAAATCGTGGTGCCTCGGTCTTGCGATACTTCCTGGGTAACATCGCCAAAGCCGTTGGTGTTGTAGGTGGTAGTCACATTTCTGGGATCGCTCACTTGAGTGATCTGATCCAGGCTATTGTGCTGCTGCTGTGTCGTGTGATTCGTTGCGTCGATGGTTTGCGTTAAACGATTTAAGGCATCAAATTGATAGTTGACTGCCTGTTGCAAGGGATCGCTGATTTGTTTCAGGTTGCCTTGTGCGTCATACTGGTACTGGGTCGTTTGGTTTTGTGCACCAATATCTTTCCAAAGACGATTGAGTGCATCGAATTCCCGTGTTTTGCGTTGTGCGAGATTATTGGTCGGATCAAAGCTCTCTTCTTGGGTTCGGTTACCCATGTTATCCAGTGTATATTGGATACGATTACCAAGATTGTCTGTGATAGCCGTTAATCGATGGGCAGCATCATAAGTGAAGCTTAAATAACTGGTATCGGGCGATGTAATACGTTTGACTTGGCCGGCATGGTCGTATTGGTAGCTCGTGATTTCGCTACCCACGGTTTTGGTGATTAACCGTTGACGGTTATCATAAACCAGTGTTGTAACCAAATCATTGGCGTCATAAATTTCTTCGGGCTGCCCATGTGCGCTATAACGGGTGATTTCCGTGACATGCCCCAATGCATTGGTAATGGATGCAATCTGTCCGCGGCAACCCAAGTGTCCACCGACGCAACTGGCATCGGGCGCATAGTAGTGATAAGTCGTGAGATCGGAAACATCGGTGCGCGGTCCGTCTTCGATGCGTTGAGTCATGACACCCGGCACCGAAGCATGATAGGTGTAGCTGGTATTCCAGGTACGTGTGGTATTGGTGGCAGTATCCTTGATTTGATGCTGCGTGACATTGCCGTAGGTGTCATAAACATACTTGGTTTCACGTTTGGATTCCGCAATGAGTGTCGGTAATCGAAAACTCGCATGCCAGGTGGTGAGAATTTTGCGCTCGCTGTTGTTGGCAGCAGGTGTGTAGCCCATCAGATCCGCGGGGCAATTGGCTCCGCTACTCAAACCTTCAACGCGGGCAGTTTCGAGGTTACGGTTTAGATCATACGCATAGCAGGTTTTGTGATTATTGAAATCGGCCCGGCTGGCTACATTGCCGTTGACGTCATAAGTCATTGCGCTTGAAGCAGCGCTGCATCCCGACCCTGCCGGTTGTGATTGGCCGGTGCTTTTGGCTACACCGAGAATAGTTTGAAAGTGATGCGTGTATTGACTGCCCAGTGGGTCAGTCACCATCGTGTTGCTGCCATCGGTACTATAACCCAATACGTAACGCTCAACCCCACCGGCGTGTTCCGTTACCACCGCCCGGCCTTGTGCATCGTAAGTATAGGTAGCAAAGCGACCCCCGTTTTCATCCGTGATGCCGGTTAATGCATGCGGTAGATTGGTATTGCTGGTATAGGCTTGCTCGTTGTAATGGTAGGTACGGACTTTACCGTCGGGATAAGTGACGCTGGCTAGGTTGCTAGTAGCATCATAAGCATATTGAGTCACCCCGCCCGCAGGATCGGTTAGGGTTTTGATGCGACTGGAACCATCGTAGGTAAAACTCAATGCGCGGCCAACATCGTCAGTGACCGTACTCAAATGCCCATTGCTATCGTAAGCTAAATTCTGGGCTCGGCCTTCGCGACTGGTGATGGATAGTAGCTTGCCGGAGGTATTGTAAGTTTCAATGGTGTCTGCAGTGATGAATTGCCAGCCGCTTCCACCTGATATCTGAGTTAGTATGTCGCCACCGGCTTGTTGATTGACCCAAACCGAATTGACTAACCTGAAATAGGACGTATTCCCATCGGAACGGGTGGCTGTTATTGTTTGGGGATTTACAGTTAAACTACGCTGAAAAGAGTGGTTCCAGGAAGTCCCCATCTGGAATCCACCCGATAAGCTCGTGGCATTGTAGTATCGAGAAAAACTCAAACTACCGGAAGATGCAATATCGATTTCTTCAGCATATTTATTGCCGGTAGCAGTATTAACGGGATTGCCAATGCATGATCCTAACTGGGGTTGGCCTGCATTAGCTCCTTTGTCTGGGATGGTGTTGGAGATATTGCAGATGGTTTCGTTAGATACACCACCAACAGAATCACCTATATTGCATATGTGATTAGCTCCACTCGCATTCATGATGTCCAAAATCGTATTGAAAGGAGCAAATCGATATATTTTTGCATGGCAAAAATAGCTATTTACCGGACCAGAAGTTGGCCAGTTTGTTATCCATACACTCAGAAGATCGGCATCACTCGGTCCTGGTACCGGAGAGGGTGGTATGCCACGATATCTTTTAATTACATATTCACAAGCAGATTGAGGGTTTGCCATGTAGATATTTCCATCGATACTACCAGTTACTACAATCGGCCCACGCTCAAACCCATAGACACTCGTATTACCAATAGAAAGCAGAAAAAGAAGGCCAATCAAAAGCTGCCTCTCGATTGATCGAAAATGAAATTTCCTGTCATATCTACTCCCTTAAATCGGATGATTGATGTGACTTTGATTAACCAATAGATTCCGTACAGCATTCACAAAAACTGGTTAAAGCTTAGGGCTTTGTTGGAATATTTTGGATATCTGTGAATGGCGTAAAACTCAAGAAGGAAATTATTTTAGGGTTATTTTTTCAAATTAAATTGGTAAGCAAAGGCCGCTTTACCCTTTACTTCTTAATTGGGTATCCAGAGAGTTTTTAACAGTAATCAATTCTGCTTATCATTTTGAAGACCCCTGCATAACTATGTTTTTGAGCTTTTCTGTTCATTGCTAGTATATGTAGATCAAATACTTGCGATTTCTTTGTAGTCGAGAAAACCAGTTATGCAGGGATCTTTTTTGTTTGCTGTACGATCTTTGTTAGTAGCTCACTCGGTATAAGATTAATGAATAATTTCCCCAGTTTGATGTAAATTTGTGACACCTAGAATGCTGGGTAATATTAAAATAGGTGGTACTAATTTTTAGAATGAGGCTTATAAATGGAAGATGCAGAAATTGCTTTAATGTTTTCCCTATTAGTGATACCCGTTGCGATCTGGTTGCAGTTATGGGTAAAAGAACGTAGGGAAAAAAGAAAGAATACGGTTGGTGAAGAAGAGTTTCCGAGTACTGGAACGGCGCTTTTTTCTATTCTATTGGAGGGGACCGCGATTGTAGGGGGACTTATTATGATTATTATGGGACTAAGCGGTGTGGTTAAGTACGTAATCAAATTCTACGTTTAACGATAGGTAGCTTCCCGTTTCTATCATTCCAAGATGTACGTAGTGCATACAAAAATTGGATTTTTTGGAAGATAGAAACGGATTGATGAGGAGGTCAATCGAGTTTTACTTAAGATGTTGCTTTTGTTTTGGTTGTTGAACTGCGTTTAGTGGGTGTGGTGGCAACCGGTTTTTTTTCGGTAGTTTTTTTAGCAATTTTTTGTTCAAATTCAAAGGTAATCTTTCCATCAGAGTTTGCAACTAAGTAAGCCGAAAATGGGCGTCCTTTTTTAGAGATGAATTTAGGTAGTAAATCGGTTTTGCCTTTTTCTAATAGCTTGACGATTTGTTCGCGTTCGATCGGGCGTTCAAGAATAATTTTGGCTACTTTGAAACTGCAAGTGCGCGCAGCACCGAGCGACTTCTCGCACACATAATGAAGGCTATGCTCATAAACGGAGCAATTGCATTTAGGGCATTTTCCAAGCGATTCTTGTCCACTGAAATCAACAGGTTCGACATCGGCGTCATTATTACCAAAATCGAATTTCATTTCAAAAGTATCCGTGAGTTGGATGATGGCATTAAACGATTGCCCCATTTTGCTACGAAAACCTTGTAGAGGGCCTATCTGGCGCTGAGTAATCAGCGTTTCCATTTCGCCAACTTCGAATTGACGTCCTGCAAGGATTTTCCACAGTGCAAAATCACATTTCTGGCACTGGAATTTTTTGTAAGTTTCATGAACAATACCACCACATTTAGGGCAAGGCGATTGCAGAATGGAAAAATCCCCCTCAATCGTTTCACCACGTTGAGTTTTTGCCTGTTCTACGATGCGCCTGGTCATATCGGCAATTTTATCCATGAAGGACGAACGTTTTAATTGTCCTTGTTCAATTTGACGCAATTGATATTCCCAATTTCCGGTGAGCTCTGGTGAAATGAGCTCAGGAATTTTTAGGCCACGTAATAAGGTGATTAACGAAGTTGCTTTAGCTGTTGGGTGAAGTTCTCGTCCAACACGCTGAAGGTAATTTTCCAACACCAATCCTTCGATGATCGCTGCACGAGTTGCTGGAGTGCCTAAACCTTTTGCGTTCATAGCAGCACGTAATTCTTCATCCTCCACAAGCTTTCCGGCACCTTCCATTGCGGATAGGAGTGTCGCTTCATTAAAGCGTGTGGGTGGGCGTGTTTGATTTGCGATAATTTCGACTGTTTCGGTGGACACAGGTTTTCCTGGCGTGATTGCAACCAACGAGGCGTCGTCATGGCTATCATCAGTTGGGGCTGATTTGCCATATACTGCGCGCCAACCGGCCTTTACCATTACTTTGCCCTCTGTTTTAAAAGGCTCATCCGCAACCCGTGTGATGCGTGTGGTCAGTAAAAACTCTGCGGCGGGAAAGAAAATGGCCAAAAAACGCTTGGTAACCAGATCATACAGTTTCGTTTCAGCTTCATTGAGCTTTGCCGAGCTTAACGGGGTTGGAATAATAGCAAAGTGATCAGAAATTTTGGCATTATTGAAAATTCGTTTGTTGGGCGTCACCCAGTTGGCAGCTAAAATCTGTTGCGAAAATTTTCCGTATTCCGTGTTTGCAAGATTTTGCAAGGTATCTTTAACGGTAGCGAGATAGTCTTCCGGTAAAGCGCGTGAATCTGTTCTTGGGTAGGTGAGTACCTTGTGTTTTTCATATAACGCTTGCGCCAAACCCAGTGTCGTTTTGGCAGAAAAACCAAAACGACTATTTGCGTCACGTTGCAAACTGGTCAGATCGTAAAGTAATGGGCAAATTTCTTTACTGGGCTTGCTTTCTTCGTTCACAATGCCTGGTTGTCCTTGGCACTTGTCACGGATAATTTCTGCTTGCCTGAGTTCCCATAAACGTTCTGGCCTTAATTCCTGATTGTTTTTACCTTTGCTGAATTTTTCATCAAACCACTTGCCAAGATATTCGCCACTCTCGGTCGCAAAGGTGGCGTGAACTTCCCAGTAATCTTGTGAGCGAAATTTTTTAATTTTTTCTTCGCGTTCGACCAGAATCGCCAATGTGGGAGTTTGTACGCGTCCTACAGTGGTTTTATGAAAGCCACCTTCCTGGGAATTAAAGGCTGTCATGGCACGGGTGCCGTTAATACCCACCAACCAGTCCGATTCAGAGCGGCTGACTGCGGCTTCTGCTAAAGACTGTACTGCAGAATTGTCGAGCAGGCTGGTGAAGCCGGTTCGAATTGCTTGTGGTGTCATGGATTGCAACCATAAGCGTTTGACCGGTTTATTCACGCTAGTATGGCGCAAAATATAATGAAATATTAATTCACCTTCACGTCCTGCATCACAAGCATTAATTAGCGTATCAATATCTTTTCGCTTGATCAGCTTGGTGAGCAGTTTGAGCCGCGCAGAAGTTTTCTCGATTGGTGCTAAGTCAAAATGCGGTGGAATAACCGGTAAATTAGCAAAACTCCACTTACCCCGTTTTACTTCATATTCTTCAGGCACAACCAATTCGAGCAAATGCCCTACTGCGGAAGATAGGACGTACTCATCGCTTTCATAATAATCAGTATGCTTGGTAAAATTACCTAAGGCTTTTGCAATATCTGCTGCGACGGAAGGTTTTTCAGCGATGATTAAAAACTTACTCATGGTTTTCTTTTGGGGGTGGCATCTTATCGTTATTACATACTATGGTATCAGTTCGTAATAAGCGAATAAGAACAGAAATAAAAAAGTAACAGATTTCAGTGAATCGCAAGCAGAAAGCTATGAGATCACGATTCGACGTCATTCTGATGAACTAAGCACATTATTTAATGACGATATTGAGAGTCACTGACAACTAATAATTTTTCCAGTACGGCATGATCAGTAAATTGATTCTGAATCCATAATTCAGTCAAAACGATCAGTTTAATTTTTTCTACAGTGTGTGAATTGTCATCCATGATCAGCAATCGATCGATGAGTAATTCACGCTGTAAAGGATTAATGATGGCATTCTGTTCTAGGAAGCATATAAATCCGCGACCTTCGGTATCGATTTTTTCCATTTCTTCATCGCTATAGCAACGAAAAGAGGCGCTTTCCGCTAAATCAGCTGGATAATGATCGGTGGTTTGTTTGGTAAGCTCCGAGAGCCAGTTTAAGGTTTCAGTGATGTCTTCATTGGGAAACCCAGCCATCGTAAGTTTATGGGTTAATGTTGCAGAATCTGGATAGCTTCCAGAATCAAAATAGTTTTCAAACAAATAAACAAGAATATCGAACATGGCTATATTGAATAAGTTACAAATATAACGAACAAGTGAATGATTAAATTTTCCAGGAAGAACGCCTAATTAATTAGTATTCTTTGATAGCACCCTCCAGGTAAACTGCTGACTTGACCCTCAAGTTCAAGTGTCAATAGCATGGCTGATACAACTTCTGCCGTCAAGCCACTACGTGAACAGAGTGTGTCAATATTGACGATATCGTAGCCCAGATGGGTGAGTAGTAAGCTATTCTGAGGAGAATCTATGGGGGTTGGTTGTTTTTTTAAAGAATCGTTATGGTCTTTTTGCGATGGAGCATAATCTAATTCATCTAAAATATCTTGTGTATTTTCGACTAACTTTGCGCCTTGTTTAATCAAGGCATGGCAGCCTTTGGATAGTGGCGAGTGGATCGATCCTGGAACGGCCATCACTTCACGCCCTTGCTCCAAGGCTTGACGCGCCGTGATCAATGAACCGCTTTGCAGCGCGGCTTCAACGACTAGACAGCCCTGACTGATGCCGCTGATGATTCTGTTGCGGCGCGGAAAATTTCTACCGATTGCCGGCGTACTCAACGGGAATTCGGAGATAAGCGCGCCTTCTTTTGCGAGTTGGTGCGCGAGGGTATGATTTTTTGCTGGATAAACAATGTCAAGACCCGTGCCAACCACTGCAATGCTGCTGGCAGTGCCGCGTAATCCGCCCTGATGTGCGGCAGTATCGATTCCCAATGCCAAGCCGCTGACAATACAAAGGCCGGCGTCACTGGCGGCTTGTGAAAAATTTTCGGCGTTTAATAAACCTTGCGGAGTAGCATTGCGGCTACCCACTACAGCCAAAGCCGGATGCCGCAGAAGTTCCCGGCGCCCTTTCAAATACAATAGTGGCGGTGGATCGGAAATATTTAATAGAGATGCGGGGTAATCCGCATCTGCTAAGGTGATAATGGTGTTGTTAGGATCCTTCAACCACTTAAGCGCGCTAGTGACTTTGCTACGATCCGGGCCTTGTTGGATAAGCTTGGCGATGGAGGGTTTTACGATGCTTTGGAGTATGCTCTGTGATGCAGAAAATATCGCTTCAGGGCTGCTTAAGGCGACCAGTAATCGACGAATCGATTCATCACCCAGGCCATCAATTAGATTGAGGTTTAACCATAATTCTATCTCGGATGCAGATGTCATGTCGTCGCATCATGATGCTAGGGTGTTTTAACCGCATCTAATACCTTAATCGAAAGAGCGCTTTGTACTACCAAAGCATAAGAGATTTTTTCAAAGACACGAAAAACGAACACCAATCCGGTTCTTTCATCCGGTAACTGTACCATGTCGCCTTTAAGGGATCTGGCTTGGCTTCTACGATAGACGGCCAGTACATGTCCCATTTCTAAACCATCCTCTGCGCCCCTATTGAGGGTAACAATGGCATCTTTTCCGATCTCAGTGACGCCACCATAAACTGAAATGATTCGCCCATTCACCGAGAAATTAGGTGCATGCGGCATATAGTTATCGAAAATGATATCTGGGGCAGCGACCAATCGATCGCCTCTGAGGATTTCTTCTTTGGCGCGGGTAATTGTGACGGTACTGGTTTCTGCAAAAGTTTCCGTAGTGACATTGCCTAGATAAACCGCTTCATAACCGAGAATCAGATTCGTTTTGTCAGGATCCAGTAAAGGTTTGCCAGGGCGGAATATCTGCCAGGCGCGTCCTTGATTTGGAGGTAAACCAGCAACATACGTTGTATTGCCAGTACTTAAAATAACGCGTCCGTCACTAGAACCCAAGATATACGGCGCATTGGCTAAGCCATCTTTTTCGATGATTAAGGGCTGACTCAAGAAAGGCTCAATAACCGTGCGTGAAATGCCAGGAATGGGCAGGTTGTTGTCATTTTCTACGCGAATACGTGGGGATAGCTTAACGGTTCGCAAGTCTCCTTCGGAGTGTGAGAGTCTAAGCCTTGGCCCATCTGGTAATCTTTCCAGTACAATCGTTTCGCCAGGATAAATTTTATGGGGATTTTTTACCTGGTCGCGATTGATGTTCCAAACTTCAGGCCAGCGCCAAGGATCTTTGAGGAAGCGTGCCGCAATGCCCCATAATGTATCGCCTGGAACAACGGTATGATGCTCCGGTGCATCGCTTCGCAGTATAATGTTCTCGGCTTTAATCGGTGAGGCAAAAATAAAATTCATACCGATGAACGCAGTTATAATAAGCTTTTGCATGGACGTTTTCCCTGCAGTGAGTTTATATAAAAATAATGTACATAATGATACTTTAATAATTAGATACTTGGATATTTGTTTTAAGAAGAATTGTTATTTTCATGCCTATTTTAAGAATATTACAGTACCCGGATGATCGACTACATACCGTTGCAGCGCCTGTGCTGCAAATAAACAACAACACACGAACACTTATCAAAGACATGGCAGAAACAATGTATGCTGCACCGGGGATAGGATTGGCAGCAACACAGGTGGATGTGCATCAAAGGATTATTGTGATTGATATTTCCGAAACGCATGATCAATTGCTGGTTTTTATTAACCCTGAAATTACTGCTAGTAGCGGTTTATCGGATTATGAGGAAGGCTGTTTATCGGTGCCTGATGTCTATGGAAAGGTATCACGTGCTGAATCAATAACTGTCAAAGCGCTCGGTGCCGATGGAAAAATTTTCACTATGGATGCCAGCGGATTGCTGGCGGTGTGTATCCAACACGAAATGGATCATTTGCAGGGGAAGGTATTCGTTGAGTATTGGTCGCGACTTAAACAAGCGCGCGTAATGGCGAAATTAAAAAAAAGACATCGGCATACCATGTAATTCCGTGATTGTTTATGGAATGACAAAAAATAGCGCGCTTTACTTTGTCACAATGATTCGTTGAAGCGCTTTGCTTCTTACGCTATGAGTTTTTTCATTTTGGGCTATTCTTCTGTAAAGATTTACTGATACTTGACTCATTTGAGATGAAAATCATTTTTGCGGGAACCCCTATTTTTGCGGCCATTGCGTTAGATATGTTTCTGCAACAAAATCACCAAATTATCATGGTGCTGACGCAACCGGATCGGCCCGCAGGTAGGGGCATGAAGCTGACCGTAAGCCCGGTCAAACAACTTGCGCAACAGCATGGCCTTCCCTTGCTACAGCCGGAATCACTAAAGACGTCGGAGATTCAGTCTCAACTACAGGCATTGAATGCGGATATGATGGTAGTGGCAGCGTACGGTTTAATTTTGCCGCAAGCTGTTTTGACTGCCCCACGGTTTGGTTGCTTGAATATCCATGCTTCGCTGTTGCCCCGTTGGCGTGGTGCCGCTCCGATTCAACGTGCAATTCTGGCAGGCGATGTAGAAACAGGAATTACCATTATGCAAATGGATGCGGGGCTTGATACGGGTGATATTTTATTGCAACGCAGTTTGTCTATTGCCATGAGTGACACTGCGCAAACACTGCACGACAAGTTAGCTCAGCTCGGAGCGCAATGTATTGTTGAAACAATCATGTTGTTGCAACAAAAAGAGTTATGCTCAACCGAACAAGATGGGGCATTGGCCAGTTATGCTACGAAAATTGTTAAAGCCGACGCAGCAATTAATTGGCAACAATCGGCAAGGCATATTGATCGGATCGTGCGTGCTTTCAATCCGGTGCCAGGAGCTTATACTTCGTTGCGTGGGGATATTTTAAAAATCTGGCAAGCTAAGATTGCTTCTGAGGATAAAGGAAAGCCGGGGGAAGTTATTGCAATCAATCCTGAAGGTTTTATAGTGGCTTGTGGTAAAGGAAGCTTGCAAATTGTTAGAGTACAAAAACCGGGGGGTACAAAATTGAATGCGACAGATTATTTGTCCGGTAATCCGTTGCGGTTGGGAGATGTTTTTGCTTGACTGTAAGGTAGCTGTGCAAGATGTTTAAAACGCAGCTTGCGGCTGCAGCAGTAGTAGCGCGAGTACTCTCCGGTAGTAGCTTGACGGTGGTGTTGCAAGAGACTTGGCGTGCTTATCCCGCATTATCAAAACAACAGAAAGGCGCTATTCAAGATATCAGCTATGGCGTATTACGCTTTTACGGTCAGTT
>ERZ1292633.4353-Hain-H41-02um-R1-4353-length-13186-cov-4_pt1 | contig 13186 bp, 16 predicted proteins | sample MGYA00564406_ERZ1292633 | MGnify/ENA primary metagenome ERZ1292633 (study PRJEB36523, sample SAMEA6512639) | groundwater metagenome | collected 2019-01-08 | study: AquaDiva: Metagenomics assemblies of 32 groundwater samples
TGGGCCGATCATCTTTCGGCCATGATTTAATATCAGACATATATTTTATCCCTCCTACCATAATAGACGTAACGGGAAGCAAAATCTAACGAAGATTTTTGTGAAATTTTAACGGATGGGAGGTTTATGCTTATTATTAAACGTTGCCCCCGAAATTAGGGGTTGCGGGCGAGAGAAAGCATCCTATAAACATTGGCTTTACGATCGGAGAAGTCAGACGGAGTTAGTTTATCTCTGGTTATCTCAATTATTCCCTTTTTCTCTAATTCTAGTAACCCCAATGAAATGGTAGTATCACTTATACCATAAAGTTTTGACATAACCTTTACCATTACACCAGGGTTTGGCGGTAAGATTTACTGAAGAGTAAACCGGCGGAGGTGGTTACCGGAAAAAACAAGATTGTGGAGCAGACAATAAACAACTCCCTGTGTGTTCGGGATTTTTTTACTCCCGTACATTACCCAAAGAACTTATCGCCTTTGGCCCAGTTCTCTCCACTGACTTCATCAATAACCAGATAAAGGCTATCTTTAGGCTTCCCAGCGACTTTTAGCAAGGTATCAGAAAATTCTTTGGCAATCTTTTCTTTCTGATCTTTACTAAGTTTCCCCACTAACTTTAAATTTATATAAGGCATTTTCTCTCCTCATTTTTCCCCACCTCTGGTGCTTGGGGAAAAATGACCCCGAGCCCTGTCGAGGGGCTGACCCTACTTAGATATTAGAAATATTCCGGTTTGCGCGAATAAATTGGGTAAAATCGGCAACCTTCTTCTCTCTCCGATACAAACGCTACCCTCAATATTAATCTTTTTTGCGCGGCAATAGTCTTTAAAATCAGAAATACTAAAGAAATGCAAGTTCGGAGTTTCATACCACTGATAAGGAAGCGCTTCGGTTACCGGGGATTTTCCCTGAAAAAACATCTGCAACCTTGATTTGTAATGCGCGAAGTTGGGGAATCCTACGACTACCTTTTTGCCAACGCGTAAAGCATCGTCAAGCACTTTATCGACATGGATAATCTGCTGCATACTCTGATTTAAGACCACATAATCAAAATACTTATCACTGAACTCTGCTAAACCAGTGTCGATATCACCGTGAAAAACATTTAGCCCCTTGGCTACACATTTATAAATAGCCTGATCATCAATTTCGATCCCCTGTCCGTGGATACCCTTCTCCTTAATTAAAAGATAGAGTAGATCACCTGTTCCACACCCTAAATCCAATACGGAAGATTGCGGTTTTATTAAATCTAAAATCACTTCGTGATCCAATTGAATCTCTTTCTTCCTATTCTCCATAATTACCGGTCACCTCATAAGCATAAAATACTTTTTTAAGAAAATGTTTGATTAGATGTGACTCCTCTTCAACCTCTAGAAGGAATGCATCATGTCCATAGGTTGAATCGATCTCGCAATAAGTTGTCTCTACACCGGCAAGCTTGCAGGCTTTCACTATCTCTTTTGATTGATACGCAGGATAGAGCCAATCAGATTTAAAAGAGATAACCAAAACCTTTACTTTTGTATTCCGCAAAATTTCCTGAAACGGCTTACCTTTTGAAGCATCAAAATTATCCATTGCCTTGGTAATATAAAGATACGAATTCGCGTCAAACCGCTTAACAAAATTATCCCCGCGATAACGCAAATATCCTTCTACCTCAAAATCAGCGGTAAATTTAAAAGGCTCTCCCGCTTCCTTTTTAGCCCGGCCAAACTTCTCTGCCATAGACTTATCACTCATATAGGTAATATGCCCGACCATCCTGGCTACTGCTAAGCCTTTAGAAGGAGCTAATCCATCATAGTAATTACCGGACTTCCAATGCGCATCAGCCATAATCGACTGCCTGCCTACCTCATTAAATGCTATTTGCTGCGGTGAATGTTTAATGGTTGTGGCAATCGGTACAGCGCTGCAAATATTCTTGGGATAATTAACCAACCATGCTAGAGCCTGATGCCCTCCCATTGAACCGCCAACTACAGAAAGTAGTTTTTCTATTCCCAAGTGATCAATCAGGCATTTTTGGGCATTAACAATATCATTAATACTAATTAGCGGGAAATCTAAAGCATAAGGCTTGCCTGTTTTTGGATTTAAACTTGCCGGGCCAGTCGAACCTTTGCATCCGCCGAATATATTTGAAGAGATAACAAAATATTTATCCGTATCAAATGCCTTACCCGGGCCAATAAAATTATCCCACCAACCAAAAACATTTTCATTCTTATGTATTCCGGCAGCATGCGCATCTCCTGAAAGAGCATGTTCAATAAGAATAGCGTTAGACTTTTCTTTGTTTAAAGCGCCATATGTTTCAAAAGCCAGGGTAATCGGGCCAAAGGCCTCCCCACTTTCAAGCTTAAGCGACTCAAAGGTAAATTCTTGGGTTTCTACCAAGCCTACACCATTATCTTGTACTATTTTCTTTTCTTTGGTCATGCCTTTACCCCCGTTAAAAATTCCCCGTATTTCATAATTTTTTAACGGGGCCGGCTTCTTGAAAAAGCCAAGTAGTCAGATACCGCTCGCCGGTATCAGGAAGAATAACTACGATAACCTTTCCCTTATTCTCTTTACGTTTTGCCACTTCCAATGCCGCCCATAAAGCTGCTCCGCTTGAAATTCCCGCCAATATTCCTTCGAGTTTTGCCAGGCGCCGCGCTACTTCTCCGGAATTATCGTTAGTAACCCGGATGACTTCATCAATTATCTCTTTGTTGAGAACTTGCGGGACGAATCCTGCACCAATCCCCTGTATTTTATGAGGACCTGGAGCCCCTCCGGATAAAACCGGTGAGGCATCGGGTTCAACTGCTATCGCCTTAAAACTAGGCTTCTTTTTTTTAATTACTTCAGCAACACCGGTAATTGTCCCGCCCGTGCCAACTCCTGCTACCAGAATATCAACCTTCCCATCTGTATCGTTCCAAATCTCCTCGGCTGTAGTCTTACGGTGGATTTCAGGATTAGCCGGATTATTAAACTGCTGGAGTATAATTGCATTAGGAGTTTCGCGAACAAGATCTTCGGCTTTTTTTACCGCACCCTTCATTCCTTCCGCTCCGGGAGTTAAAACTAACTCTGCCCCAAAAATTGCCAATAACTGCCTTCTCTCCATACTCATCGTATCAGGCATAGTCAGGATTAATTTGTAGCCTTTGGCCGCGGCCACAAACGCCAGAGAAACACCGGTATTTCCACTGGTAGGCTCAATTATCGTAGTCCCTTTATTAAGCACTCCCATTTTTTCTGCGTCCTCAATCATTGCAACTCCTATGCGGTCTTTGACGCTTGAGAGTGGATTAAATGATTCGATTTTTGCCAATATTGTTGCGCCTAATCCTTCAGCAATATGATTAAGCTTTACTAAAGGTGTATTTCCAATAGTCTTGGTAATATCGGAATATATTTTTCCCATAGATTTCCTCCCGATTCTCAACGTAGCGGAGGTTTAAACCTCCGCTACTACAATAGATTTAAACCTGCTCTACGGCTAACATCAGGTTTTACTCAAGGCCTGCTCAATATCCGCCATAATATCATCAATATGCTCAATGCCGATTGATAACCTGATAAAATCAGGAGTAACCCCGGTTGCCAATTGTTCTTGGCTAGATAACTGTTGGTGCGTAGTGGTTGCCGGATGAATAGCCAAACTCTTAGCATCTCCAACATTGGCAAGATGCGATATCAATTCCAGCGAATTGATAAACTTTTTGCCTGCTTCAAGGCCTCCTTTAATTCCAAAGCCTAAAATAGCGCCTGCGCCCTTAGCGAGGTATTTCTTTACTCTCGCCTTTTCAGGACTATTATCCAAACCCGGATAATTTACCCAGCTTACTTTAGAATGCTTCTCTAAAAATTTAGCTACAGCCAAAGCATTTTCAGAATGCCTAGGCATCCTTAGAGCCAGTGTCTCAAGCCCCTGTAGAAACAAAAAGGAATTAAAGGGAGATACTGCCGGACCTAAATCACGCAACAAACAAACACGCGCCTTAATTATATAGGCAATATTACCCATTGATTTAAGCGCCTCAACAAAATTGATTCCATGATAACTTGGCTCTGGCTCGGCGATTAATGGAAATTTACCATTAGTCCAATCAAATTTGCCTGAATCCACAATAATGCCCCCTAGACTTGTCCCATGGCCACCAATAAACTTGGTTGCTGAATAAACCACAATATCTACGCCGTGATCAATCGGACGCAGTAAATACGGTGATACTGTGTTATCCAATATAAAAGGTATGCCGTTCTTATGGCATAGTTTTGATATACCTTCCAAATCCGCAACATCTAATTTAGGGTTACCTATGGATTCGGCGTATACCGCCTTAGTTTTAGAAGTAATAGCTTTTTGCAAAGCGCCCAGATCATTTGACGGTATAAAATTAACTTTTACCCCCAATCGAGGGAAAGTATAATGAAAAAGGTTATAGGTTCCTCCGTATAGATTATCAGCGGATACAATTTCATCACCTGCTTGAGCGATATTAAGCAAAGCAAGAGTAATTGCTGATTGACCGCTGGCAACCGCTAAAGCCCCCACTCCCCCATCCAATAAGGCCACTCTTTTTTCGAAGACATCAGTAGTTGGATTCATCAAGCGGGTATAGATATTACCGAACTCCTTTAAACCAAAAAGATTGGCGGCATGTTCGGTATTCTTGAACTGGTACGAAGTGGTCTGATAAATAGGAACCGCTCTTGAGCCTGTAGTCGGATCTGCTTCCTGTCCACCATGTAAAGCCAAGCTTTCAACTTTTAGTCTTGAATCAATTTTACTCATCTTATCCCTCCTAGCGCAGCAGCGCACACCCGCGCAATTCCTTATAAGCGCGGGGTGCAAAATTTTCTACTGCTATGGTTAATATTATACCCCAAAAATAAAATATGTCACTAGGCAATGCCGCTTAAACCACCTCCTTTAAAAATTTTTCTTTACCTATCTCTTCGATAAGCAAGGCTAGCCTTTGTTTCGGTTTAGCATTAGCTTTAAAGAAATTAACCACCTTCTCAATTATTGAGAGTGTCTCATCTTCGTTGAATATTTTATTTAATTTAAAAGCGGGCCGCGGAGTTTTCCCTCCACAGCCTCCCAAATAAATAGCATAACCAATACGCCTATCGCTTGATGATAAATCAACTACGCCATGCACCCCTATCTCTGACTGTTGGGCCCGAGTACAAGTATTAGGACAGCCGGAAATATTAATCTTAAATTTATGCGGTAAATCTAAACCACATTTTAAACCGAGCTCATTCTCAATCCTATCGGAAAATGCAAAGGTGTTAATTAAACCCTGCTTACACCAGTTATTTCCGGGGCAAACAGTAGTCGCCCTAAGCCGCGCTCCGGATGTACCATTATCTACACCTGCACTTTTAAGTAACGCTTCGACTTCAGAGATATCCTCGAATTTAATAAATGGTATCTCTATACCCTGGCGAACGGTCATATGCACAAAACCACGGCCAAACTTTTGAGCTATCTGGCTTACCTTATCCAACTCTTCTTTCTTATATATTCCCGAAGACATCCGTGTCCTGAACAAGAAAAAGCCTTCTTGTTTCTGGCGTAGAAACCCGCGTTTTTTTAAGTTATCATAATCGATATTTTCAGCTGTCATCTTATCTCCATTTTTTTAAAAGCTTTTCTAGCCGCCCTCAAAGTATTATCAATATCACTTTTTTTATGGGCAAATGACAAAAAATTCGCTTCAAACTCTGAAGGAGCGAAAAATATACCACCACTAAGCATTAACCGGTAAAATTGGGCAAATTGATCTTTAGTCTGAAACTTAAAGCTAAACATACTTCCATAATAACTTAATTCCAAAGATACCCCGGATATTTGCGCTATTTTTTTTAAATTAACGCATAAATAATCGTTTAGCTCTTTAACCCTTTGATAATTATTTTTTTGTTGCTTAAGAATTTTAAGTGTGCTCAAACCTGCTTGCATAACAATGGGATTACCGGAAAAAGTAGATGCCTGGTATACTTCACCTAAAGGCGCTAAGTTATCCATAATCTTTGCGCTGCCCCCATATGCGCCAATAGGCAGGCCGCCTCCGATAATTTTCCCCAAACAGGTTAAATCCGGAATGATCCCAAAATCCTCTGTAGCTGCCCCGAATCGAAAACGAAATCCTGTAATTATTTCATCGCAGATCAGTAAAGATTTATATTTTTTAGTTAGCCTTCTTACTGCTTTCAGGAAACCAATATTTGGCGGCAAAACACCGTAATTTCCCCCTACCGGCTCAATTAAAACAGCGGCGATTTCCTTACTATATTTCTTAAATACATTTTCCAACGCTTCCGTATCGCCAAAAGGAATCACCAATGTATGTTTAATGAAATCTTGCGGAATGCCTTTACTCTGGGCTATTCCGAAGGTAGCTAATCCTGAACCTGCTTTTACCAGAAGATAATCAGCATGGCCATGATAAGAATGCGAAAACTTTACAATCTTATCCCTTTTGGTATAAGCACGTGCCAATCTTACTGCTCCCATAACTGCTTCAGTACCAGAACTAACAAACCTTATTTTTTCTATAACTGGAACTGCCTTGATAATTTCTCCGGCCAATTCTACTTCGGCTTTATTAGTAGTACCAAAACTTAAACCTGAATCTAGATTATGCTTAATATTTTTAATTACTTGAGGATGGGCATGGCCTAAAATTACTGATCCCCAAGAAAGCACATAGTCAGTATATTTACGGTTATTATAACTATAAACACTCGAACCTTTGCCGGACTTAATCAATAGCGGTTCTATCCCGACATAATTAAAACTACGCACCGGGCTATCTACCCCGCCGACCAAATAACGCTTAGCTAGATTAAATAATTTTCTTTCTTTGTCCATTTGGCTATATCCTTAGCATGATAAGTAATAATGTAATCTGCACCGGCACGAGAAATAGAATTAATAATCTCTTTAACGACTTTTTTCTCTTCCCAAAGTTTTTGCTTTGCGCCATATTTTACTAAAGCATATTCTCCACTCACATTATAAGCGGCTAAAGGAAATTTAAATTTTTGCCTTGTCTCTCTAATGATATCCAGATAACTTAATGCCGGCTTTACCATAACCATATCCGCGCCGGAATCAATGTCCTCTTTAATCTTCTTAAGCGCCTTTTGAGTATCTCTGCAATCTAACTGATAAGCGCTCCTATCTCCGAATTTCGGAGCCGAGCTGGCAGCATTACGAAAAGGACCATAGAAATTAGAGTTAAATTTTGCAGAATAACCCAAAATTTTAGTTTTGCTATATCCACACTTATCTAAATTCTTTCTTATTGCCTTAACTTGCCCCTTAGCCATTGCCGAAGGAGCTACCCAATCAGCCCCGGCTTCAGCGTGACTTAATGCAATTTTCGCCAAAGCCTGTAACGTCTTTTTTGCGTCAATCTCAACTTTTGCCCTTTGCCCTTTGCCCTTTGCTTAATTATGCCACAATGTCCATGCTTGGTATAAGCACATAAACAAACATCTGTAAAAACCACTAAATTTGGAAACGCTGCTTTTATCTTTTTTGTAGCCAAGGCTACGATATTATCTTTTTGATAAGCAGTAACTCCCGAATCATCCTTCTGATTAGGTACACCAAATAACAAAATCTTATTTAATCCTAATTCTTGTGTTTCTTTCAGATCCTTTATCAAAGAATCAATTGAAAAACGATTTATCCCAGGAAAAGATTCAACCCCTTTCTTTTTAATTCTGGAATCAGATACAAAATACGGATAAATAAGGTTATTTATACTTATGGCCATATTCACAGTTATCCACAGCGTAGCTGACGTTTAAACGTCAGCTACGCTGTGCATATTTAACAACCTCTCCCACAATAAAAACTGCAGGGGGCCTGACTTGGTACTTTTGCGCCTTGCTGACAATGTTTTCGATTGTTCCAGTGATAATTCTTTCATCTTTAGTCGTACCCCGCTCTATAAACGCGCAAGGAGTATTTTTACCCCTGCCAGAACCTAAAAGAGTTTTAATCACATTATTTATATTAGCAACTGCCATCAGGTAAATTAGCGTATCGCAATCAGGAGCATCAAGTTGATCTTTATTGCTTTTACGCCCGGTAAGTACGGCAATCGATGAATACCTGCCTTTACGAGTCAAAGGAATGCCAAAACTTTCCGGCGCAGAGAACGCAGAGGTAACCCCCTGGACAATCTCAAAATCAATTCCTTTGTTTTTTAAATATACTGCCTCTTCGATCCCTCGGCTAAATACCAACGGATCTCCACCTTTAAGCCGGGCAACAATATTACCTCGCTTAGCAAACCTGAAAAGCAATCTGTTGATCTCTGACTGTTCAAGAATGTGCAAACCATCAGCCTTACCGCAGCAGATAACCTTGGCTTTTTCCTTAGCAAATTGCAGTAAATCCTTGGAAGCTAAAAAATCATAAATAATCACATCAGCTTCTTTAATTCTATTTAAGCCCTTAACAGTAATTAACTCCCAATCACCGGGGCCTGCGCCGATAATATAGACCTTACCTCTTGCCACCTATCCTCCTTAACTACCAAAGCTAATTTTCCCTGTTTTGGATGAACCGGTAAATTATCCGCACTAAATATCTCTGAAATCCTGCTCTCCAATCCAAGCCTGATTAAAGCTGCGTGAGCAACAACCAAGGCATCAATCTTACCCGCAGCTATTAAATCCAATCTTTCTCCGATATTGCCTCGCAGATCAACTAAAACTAAATCCTGCCTTAATGCATAAATCTGGTCTTTTCTACGCTGGCTACTTGTTCCCACCCTGCTAGCATAAGGCAAATCCCTTAACTTAAGCCCTCCCTTGGATACTAAAACATCAAAGGGACTGATAGACTTTGTCTCTAAAACAATTCTTAAGCCTTCATTCAATTTATCAGGTAAATCTTTACTGCTATGTAAAGCCAGATCAATCTCTCCTCTTAAGAGCGCTAGATCGATCTCTCTGGTAAAAAAATCACTTCCTTCAGCTTTACCAAGAGAGGTAATCTTATCTTTATCTCCCTTAGTAGGAATAATCACAACTTCAAAGTTAATCCTAGGGAATAATCTCTTTAACTCATCAACCTGCTTAATGGCCAACGGGCTGGGCCGCGTGCCAACTCTCAACGTATTCATTCGTGAAATTTATCTATTTCCTCATCGCCGTCATTCTGAGGAGCCCCGCCTATTGCGGGGCGACGAAGAATCTCTCTTTAGAATAGATTCTTCGGTCGCCCCTAAAAGGGCTCCCTCAGAATGACAATTTATCATTTCCTCTATTAAATATTCTGCCAAATTAAAATTAACCTGAAGATAATTATTGGTATTTTCCGCTGGCAACACCAAATCATCAAGATTTTTCAAAATTATATTCTTTCTATACCCCAGATCTTTCGCAACATTCATCGGGAAACCTAGGTCATATATATACAATGGTTTATCCCTTCGTGAAACTGAATCTGGGATATCCTCCGATCTCAAGATAATATGCGGACTAGAAGCAGCGCTCACTAAAACATGCATCTTGGGAAGCACCTCTTTGAATTGATCAAATGACAAAACCTGTGCACCCACCTGGCTGGCCAAAAATTCTGCCTTAAGCCGATTCTTATGCGCGACGAATAAAAACTGCACATTATCAGGTTTACATTCTAAAAGAAGCCCAGCCACCTTACCTGTTCCCACTACCGCAATCTTTAATTTACCGTTATCTGTCTCTATATCTTTTAAATCTTCGAATAATAGCCTGGCAATATTAATCTCATTAGAATTAAGGCCGGATTTAACCCGAATTTCAGAAGCCAATTTAGTTATCTCACTCCAAAATTCAAATAAACTTTCGGGAAACTTATCCTGCTTTAACCAAAGTTGAAGCTGCTCCAGAATCTGAAATTCCCCTTTTAGTTGAGATTCAAACCCACAAGCCAGGCGTAAGCCATAGCGCAAAACCTCATATGTAGTTTGCTTAATATAGCTATGCGCATAAAATTCAGGAAATTCTTTTTTAAACAACCCTAAATTGGCAATAATTTCTTTCTCCGTCCGTGCAGAAATACTAACATCAAAACGGTTACAAGTAACCAGTATTGCTGTATCTAACGCAACAATACTATTCCAAAAATGTTCTATCTGCCTGCGCCGGAGGTACAGTTTTTGTCGTATTTCAGGAGGCGCGCTTTTGTAATCTACGCCGATAAGATAAAAATTCATTCCAATGTCCTTTTAGAAAATTCTTCAGGTCCCGAGATAACACGGGATCACGTCCATCCGTATAAACAGCAACAATAACCATAGCTTTCCGAAATACAGCCGGAGAGATAAAATTACTAAGAGCAGAATTATCAACAACGTTTACCAATCTGGACTCTCTCTTCGCCCACAGACTTACTTTATTATTTATCCCACCCTGATCTGTAGCAGCAATTATAATCCCTGCCCCTGCTAAATCTTCCCTACGTACCGGCCGGCTTACCCATTTTATTCTCCCTGTTTTCGCTAAACGCTTCAGATGAATAGTTAAAGTAGGAGAAATAATTTTAACTTTTACCCCTGCCCGGAGTAAATCTAAGGCCTTACGCTGAGCAACTCGGCCGCCACCAACAACAATACCTAAACATTTCTTAATACCTAAAGCAACCGGATAGTATTTAGTATTCATTAAGCTTCGAAATATTGCTGTGTTGAAAAATATCTTTCACCTGTATCAGGCAATATCGTAACTACTGTTTTTCCTTTTCCCAATTCTTCGGCAACTTTTAAAGCTGCCCAAACAGCTGCACCGGCAGAAGGCCCCACGAAAAGCCCCTCTTCTTTAGCCAAAAGCTTGGATGTCCTAAAAGCATCTTCATCACTGACTAGTATAATAGAATCAATAATACCGCGATTTAATATTTCCGGAATAAAACCCGCGCCGATACCCTGAATTTTATGCGCCCCTGCTTTTCCTCCTGATAAAACCGGGCTCTTCTTTGGTTCAACCGCGATTATTTTTACGTTCGGGTTATGTTTTTTTAAAATTTCTCCCACTCCGGTTATCGTACCGCCTGTGCCAACACCGGCAACAAAAACATCTAGATCCCCTTTGGTAGCTTCCAATATTTCAATCGCCGTAGTCTTACGATGAGCTTCAGGATTAGCTAAATTCCCAAACTGATGCGGCATAAAAGCATTATGATTCTTTTTGAGAATCTCCTGCGCCTTTTTTATCGCGCCATTCATACCCTCTGAAGCAGGAGTCAACACAACCTGCGCGCCATAGGACTTAAGTATATATATCCTTTCCAAGCTCATTGCTTCAGACATGGTCAGAATACATTTATAGCCCTTAACCGCGGAGATCATTGCTAAACCGATTCCTGTATTACCCGAGGTTGGCTCAATAATTGTCGAGCCTTTTTTAAGCAGGCCTTTTCTTTCAGCGTCCTCGATCATCGAAAGACAAATTCTGTCCTTAACGCTTCCCCCGGGATTAAAGTATTCTAATTTTGCCAAAACTTGAGCTACTTCAGGCTTAACTAACCGGTTCAACCTGACCAATGGCGTGTTGCCAATTAACTCGGCAACGCTACTGGCGATCTTATTCGAAAAAGGCATTTTTCCTCCGATAATTTATAAATTGCTGAATCTATTTATAATAGCTAAAAACAAATAGGATGTCACCATTGAAAACACGGGAGTAATCGCCCAAACAATAAATGTCTTTTGGGTTATATGTAAATCCAGTGTAGATTTATGCCCGTTTTTTAAGGAACTGACGGCAAAAATAGAGCACATATTTAGCTGAACCAGTGATTGTGGTATTCCTAATAAAGACGCGAAAATTAAAAGTGTCGCGGTTACAAAAGATACAATCGTACTTGAAAATACACCTAAAGGAACTATCTCTTTCCCTGCCGTATCCAACGGGCCTTTTCCCATTAATCCCGCGCCTAGCCCAAAAATCGGAGAAATCATAATTAGTCCGGGAATTATACCGATGATCCCCGCACCAGATAAAGGGCCTACTGCATTGGCTACGTTATTCGAACCTATTGCAAAAGCAACATAGCAGCTGACTAAAATTGCGGTAATCTTTAATTTCTTTTCATGAGCAAATAATTTCTCATAAATATACAAATTAGCATGCCTAGGCGGATAAATAATTCTATATAACAAAAAAGTAAGAATATAAGCTAAAATCGGAAGAATTATCCACATCGGAATAATCTTAAAAAACAAGGTTTTGAAATAAAAATGCCTGAAATACAGTCCTGCTCCGGTAATCGCTCCTACCGTTACCTGGCTAGTAGACTGGGGAATTCTTAAAATATTGGCCAGGAATAAACTCAGAGTAGCGGAAAAAACGATTACCAGAACGGTATTAAGATTTAAGAATTCCTTGGGTAATAAATTCTTTCCTAAGGTAAGGCTAACATTACGGCCCAAAATAATTGCCCCTAAAACAACAAAGATGCTAAAGAGGATTATTATCTTCTTTTTCTTTATCAACTTTCCACCATAGAGAGCGGCAAAGGAAGGAGCAACACCACTGGCCCCCATATTCATGGCAAAAAATACTACCAAACCTGTTAAAATAAACAACTTAATCAATATTATATCCCCTCTCCGCTAGTATTAGTCTTTAAGGGCCGCGTATGTATCCCGCACTCGCCTCCGCATTTACTGGTTCCAATCCAGCGCCCTGCACGTTCATTATCATCATTAGTAATATGCGTACATGGGGCACATCCTAGAGAACGGTATCCTTGCCCATAAAGCTGGTTTACCGAAACCTGATAAAGCGCTAGATATTGCCAGACTTCGCGTTCCTTCCAGATCAAGATTGGATTAAGTTTAATTAAGCCTTTGTCTCTTTCTTCCACTTCTTTAAAATCAGTGCGCGTCCGGCCCTCTGTGCAACGCAACCCGGTAACCCAACATTTAACTTGCATCTCTTCTATCGCTCGCTTTACCGGCTCAACTTTCAAAATATCGCAGCATTTATCAGGTTCAGTTTCATAAAGCTTCTCCGAAATTACTGAATCATTTTTATAGACTTTTAATTCGGGATACCGTGCCACCTCTTCATTCATAAATTTAACCGTTTCTGCCGGCTTAAATCTGGTAGTAACAATAAAACCACGAATCTTGGGATTGACCTTTTTCGCT
>ERZ1292633.1295-Hain-H41-02um-R1-1295-length-27289-cov-7_pt1 | contig 13180 bp, 7 predicted proteins | sample MGYA00564406_ERZ1292633 | MGnify/ENA primary metagenome ERZ1292633 (study PRJEB36523, sample SAMEA6512639) | groundwater metagenome | collected 2019-01-08 | study: AquaDiva: Metagenomics assemblies of 32 groundwater samples
CACTCGACGCTACGCGACGGGCGTTGCTTCGAGTGTATCCGAAGGGAACGCGCATTGACAGCAGCAACTTCCATCCGCAGGCCTCATGGAACTGTGGCGCGCAGATGGTGGCGTTGAATTTTCAGACACCCGACGAAGGCATGCGACTGAACCGCACGAGATTCCGCATGAATCGCTGCAGCGGATACTTGTTGAAACCGGCGGACATGCGCAGCGGTGCGTCTCCTGCCGAGGTGGCGAGTCTACAGCGCATCGGCGTGACGGTGACTGTGACGGTACTTTGCGGAATCCAGTTGCCAAAGCCGCAAAACAGCAAGTCCGGGGAGGTGATCGACCCGTACGTCGAGGTTTTTGTGACGGGCTTGCCGTGCGACGATACGCGCTCGGCACCGAAAGCAACAAAGGTGATCGACGACAACGGGTTCAATCCATGCTTCAACGAGACGTTCCGGCTGTCGGTCATGCGCCCCGACATGGCATGCCTTGTCATCCGCGTGATGGAAAAAGACCCTGTTTCGAGCGAGTTCATTGGCGATTGCCACATTCCGCTCCTGAGTTTGCGCCGCGGGCTACGGCTGGTACCTTTGTATCTCAGCGAGCGGACCACGGCGTTGCCTAGTCCAACCGGGGTGTTGTGCCGTTTTGATGTCACTGAGATGTCCGGCTCTGCACCTGCGGCAGCCGCGTCCAGTGGTGCAATCCCGCCTCCACCCACATCAACCGCAAGCAACCTCGTTATTTCAGCCGAAGTGCGATCGGGTGATGCTGAAAAGTTCGATGCGGTCAAATTTCCGGTTCGCCGCATGGACGAGTTCGATGACCTGTAACAGTGACATGCGTTCACGCTTGTACGTCGTTCCCACTGCAACGGTGTACCTTTGCATTGTGGTGCACGTATGGCACCAACTCGCTTCAGCCAACTCCGGGCCACCGGAACGGAGGAAGGCCACATTGTTGACTAGCCCCCAAGTTTGTTATGATCTTGTGCACCTTGTGGGTACGGTGCGGTTTCCCTTTCAGTCGTGTCGGATCCTCACTTTTGCATTGTTTCGTGGCAGTCGTGCACAGCGTTTAGGAAATATGGGAGCGTCTTGGACGAAGTGTTGCGACGACTATGACGATTTCATGCAACCAATGGAGCAGCCGTTGATTGGGCACGACGGCAAGGAAGTCGCCTTGTCCTTGCAACTCACCCCGCAGGTGAAAATGGTCATCCGCAGTCTTCAACGCATTCTCGTCCCGTTGATTCGCGAAACACCTCGGTTGTTCCCCGCTCCACCAGATTTGTTGGCAGAGCAAATGATCGGAGCCTTGTGTGACTACATCGAATCACGAGACGCCGTTATGTCTCGCATTCATCGCTTAGAACTGTGCTTCTTGAGCATCCCGGTCTCAACTTCGAGCGTTCAACATGAAGCCCTTTGCAAAGCTCTTCAAAACTACGTTGCAAACCAGTTGAACCAACGACAACGAAGCTTGTCTAAGGGGCCGTCCGCCTTTGACGCGGCAACAGGACCTTGTCGCGAGGCGAGACGGATTTTATCTCTGTGGCTCGCAGCTGATGTCGATTGCAGCGGTTCGTTGACTGCAGCGGAAGTGGGCAACTTACTTCACCAAATGAATTTATTGATTTCGAGCAACGGCCTACAACGGCTCATAGCGGTCGTTGATTCGTCAAAAAACTCCGAGCTAGAATTCAACGAATTTGTCGTGCTGTACGAACGGCTGACAACGTTCCCACAGGTGATGAAAATTTTTGAGCAAATGGTTCTTCACGAACGCACCACAACGCTTCTTGACAGCACCAAAAACGATTTTGGTGACATGTCCAGTATGCTTTCTGCAGGTTCGAGTGTGCCCATCGACGCCATCGTGACGCCAGATGTACTGCAAGACTTTTTTGTTAACCATCAACACGAGGTTGTGCAAGACGTCGCGTCGCTCATACAGCTCATGGGACAGCCAACGAACCCCGAACAACCGCGGTTGCGAACACCCGGTTCACACGCACGGCAGGCTTCGGGCTATACATTTCGACAATTTCAGTCGATTATTTGCAATCACGAAATCAACGGCCCCATCAACTGGTCGACCGCGACTGATCTGCAAGACATGTCTCGCCCGTTGACACACTACTTTGTCAATTCCAGCCACAATACCTACCTTACGGGGCATCAGCTGAAAGGGGAATCCTCCGCCAATACGTATCGCACGGCGTTGAAGGAAGGATGTCGTTGCATCGAAATCGACTGCTGGGATGGGGAAGACGGTCGTCCGGTCGTAACTCACGGGCACACGCTAACCACACGCATCAAATTTCAAGAAGTGATCGACACCATTCAAGCGACAGCTTTTGAAAAGTCGCCGTATCCCGTGATATTGTCGTTGGAGGTGCATTGCACACCTCAACAACAGAACGTGATGGCAGACATCATGAAGCACGCATTTGGGTCACAACTGGCGACAGCTGCCATGGCAGAGTCCAGCCGTCCCGACGGAACCGGTTTCAGTCCCATCGCACTGAAGGGATTCTTCTTAGTCAAAGCCAAACGAGTGCATTTTCGAGAGGATGACACGGATTCTTCGGCAGCTGCTGCTCACCATGGTATATCAAAGGCGCTGTCGGACATTACTTTCATCGAAGCTGTGAAATTTTCAAGTCTTGAAGGACTGTCGAAACTCAAGCACTTTTGCGTGTGTTCTGTTGACGAAGGCAAAACTGACCGTTGGGACTGTGACTCGGCAGTAAGATCTCAGGCCACAACCGCGACGCAAGACGTTCTTTTGCGCGTGTACCCAAAGGGAACCAGGTTTGACAGCAGCAACTACCATCCGCAGGCCTCATGGAACTGTGGCGCGCAGATGGTGGCGTTGAATTTTCAGACACCCGACGAAGGCATGCGACTGAACCGCACGAGATTCCGCATGAATCGCTGCAGCGGATACTTGTTGAAACCGGCGGACATGCGCAGCGGTGCGTCTCCTGCCGAGGTGGCGAGTCTACAGCGCATCGGCGTGACGGTGACTGTGACGGTACTTTGCGGAATCCAGTTGCCAAAGCCGCAAAACAGCAAGTCCGGGGAGGTGATCGACCCGTACGTCGAGGTTTTTGTGACGGGCTTGCCGTGCGACGATACGCGCTCGGCACCGAAAGCAACAAAGGTGATCGACGACAACGGGTTCAATCCATGCTTCAACGAGACGTTCCGGCTGTCGGTCATGCGCCCCGACATGGCATGCCTTGTCATCCGCGTGATGGAAAAAGACCCTGTTTCGAGCGAGTTCATTGGCGATTGCCACATTCCGCTCCTGAGTTTGCGCCGCGGGCTACGGCTGGTACCTTTGTATCTCAGCGAGCGGACCACGGCGTTGCCTAGCCCGACCGGCATTCTTTGCAATTTTGACGTTGCGAGCGTCAACGAATTTGTCGACATCGATCTTCACGGCCTTGACCGCACGATGACGGCGTCACAATTCGAGGATCACAGGAGCAGAACCGGTAGCAAAATGCTCTAGGTTAGTTTCCCCACCCGCCTTGCCCCCATTTTCGGTCACTCACGGCGAAACATAATATCACCAAAGAATCCACCGTTTGCACTTGGTAACAACGACACTGGTGTAGAAGAAATATTTTCGAGACACCCTCACCGATGTCCCTGCGGGTGGCCGAGATTGACAATGCAGAGCAAGCGACGACGTCCGCAAAGCCAACATCTATCGTTTTTGCCACACTGAAGGATGCGGTGGGTCAGCGTGTGAGCATCGAAACGGCCGACTGTTCTACTTACACCGGCGTGCTCGCCGATGTCGACGCTCGGTACATGAACGCAAGGTTCGCAGGAAAGGTTCTCATTAAGAGGAAGGACGGCTTTGTCGAGGTTTCGCGCGACGTGCTCTTACCGGGTCGGGGCATCAAATTGTTCGTCTTGCCGAAAGAAATGCGACAAGCTGCTTTTTTTCAGGCGATCGCGTCCGGCGAATGGAAGCTGTCGAAGACTGCGCAGAAAAAGCGCAACCCAAAAGCGGCAGCCAAGGCCGCTGGGGGACCGTCCCTGGCTTTGAAAAAAAAGTAATCGCAGTTACGTTCGCGACTCGTTCTTCGACGGCGCTCTTTTGATACTGCAGCTGCAATTTGAAAACTCGGAAGCCTGAAACAGTTCACGCAGAAAGTTTGTCCCCCTTGTTTCCATTGCATGCTGCGATTCACATGCTGAATCGCTACTGTTCCCGACGAAACACTTCGCAACGCTTTTTGCTGGCGCTGGCAAGGCGGCACTCCAGCGACGCGATGGGTGGTTCTATTTCTGAGCGATTGACTTCGATTGAGTCGAAGATTCAACATGAAAAGCGGGCATTCATCGCGCTCGCGAAGAAGGTGGCTACACTCAGCGCCGATCCCTCCTCCGGAGTACCCATCTTGGCATCGACACCGACGAAACCTGCGATTCCAGTGGTCAACAGAGTTGACCGCCTGGAGGCCTTGGTCGCCGAAATGGCAAAGACGCTGGTGCTGTTGCAACAGCAGACCCAGTTGACTCCCGCGAACATCGAGCGCGAGGCAGCACCCGGCACAGATGCCGCAGAAAGGTTGCGTACCCTCGAATCCGCAACTCAAGCCTTGCAACAACAGTACGCCGCGCTGCACGAGCGAACATTGACGCTCGAAGCCAGATTCTGTGCCCTAAAAGTGTTGACGAAAGAAGGACTCACTTTATCCGCTGAGGCCGCCGCGACATCGTCCAGAATGACCCGCATCGATGTTGACGGCGTCGAACGCCTCGTGTCATCACAAGTACGAGTCAACAACATTGCTGTCGGCACACCTCTCGGCACGTTGAAGGCCCACATGAGCCAAGCGGGTGTTGTCGACAGTTGCTTGATCACTTCCCCGCCTTCGCCACATCAACAACACACCAAGTCTGCGATCCTGACGTATCGTCACGCCTGCGACGCTCTCAGGGCGATCGAAACACTCAACGATACTATCGTTGACAGCGCTGGTGCGGTTAAACGGTCCAAACTTCACGTAGAGCCTTACTTGCCACCCGATGTTGCTGCCGTGGCGGGTCTTGTCAACACGGATGAGGACTGACCGGGCAGTTTGTTTTGTAGATTGGTAGCGTGTGGCGACCTGACGCAGGAAGATGGAATGAATAACTTGACCACACCACTGTTGACAGAACACCTCCCTCAAATTGATTGAATGTCTTCGTTCGGGAAACGTCAGCTTGAAAAGTATGGTTGGACCGACGGGAAAGGAATTGGAAAAGACAGCCAAGGCGTCAAGACATTCATCGCTGTTCAGCGAAGGCCAATCGCTGCCGAATTTGCCGGCATTGGCCACAGTTCGAACCAAACAGGAAGTGCGACGAGCACCGAGCTAACGGTTGCGTACGATGCGGCTCTTCATGACTTGCGCGGCCATGCCGATCGGAAGCGCACTCGCGGCGACGCGACCCCTAACTGTGACGCACGTCAGGACGACGAAGACGACGACGCGGTTGTGGTTGAGACGTACAGTGCGACGACGTCCAGCGACGACGATGAGGAACACGCCAATGCGGCGAGCCCGACGGTGCCCAACGTCGCTGATGTGGTTGCTCGCGACAAGGCTCTCTTTGAGCGCTGTGGACAAGTGCGACTTGGGCGTTGCGGACGCCACCGATTCTTCGATGGAAAGTTGTCGCGCATCTCCAACGCATCAAAGGATGACGCATCGAATGAAGCTTCCGGAGATGGTTATCTTCGCCGAGCAAAGGAGGTGGCGCAACTGAAGTCGACGGCGCCCAAGAGCTGATAGTTTTTTTTCTCCCTTCTCAGTAAACATGGCGGCGGTTAATGCCAAAGCGAACTCGCGCCGCGTTCAGAGGGGTTCGTAGGGATGTTTTCCGGACGCGAGAATGTTTGAACGCGTGTTTTCCGAACTAAAATTAGCCAAATGTCGCTGAGATCGGCCTTTAGTGGCATTTTCCCATTGGTGTCCTTCCTCCACGTGCCGCGGCAAATGCCACAGCCGAAGTGGCTTGCCCTCGGCACTGCGTTTTGCGTCCATCCTAGTGTCCTCACCGAGTCGTTACGGAGTCGCTACCCCGTGATACTACTCACCGCTGCGCATACGTTTGTGCCTTGGAACTTTTTGAAGCTCGGCCTTCCTGAGGATTTTTGCAAGGCTCGCTACATTGTCGTCCGGTTGTACGCATACGATGACCTGGGTGCCGCGCGTCCGGATGTGTACGTCGACGCAAGGCTGGTCGCAACCCACCCTGTTGCCGACTTGGCAGCCATCAGCGTGAAGGACTTGGGCACATGGGAGTCGTTTCTCTCGAAACACAATGACGCCTCGTCAACTCCCGGCTGTGAAAATGTGCTGAATCATTCACTTGTTGTGCCCGACGGTGTGACACAAGCCACGATGATGGGCTTTCGGGGCCGTGGCGTGTTGGGCGACGCCGAAAACGTAGACTTGGAACGGCTGAAAGCCCTCCCAGCGGACGAACGACACGCTCTGCAGGCGAAGTATGTTCACGCGGTCGGACAGCAAGACGCATTTTCGACGACGGTTACATTTCCTTCGCCGGCCGAGAAGGCATCGCTTCCGTCGGCAGCGTTCACCTCATCACGGCTCGACACCACTCCGCCGTCCCAGCCGCCTGCCACAAGCATCACTGCGGTGGGCAAGGTGGACACGCTACGAGGACTCGCGGGCATGTCGGGCTCACCTTTGCTGAAACGAGACGGGGGATGTCTCGGTATCTTGACGCATGGAAGCAAAGTGCCAGGCTCGTACGTGAATTACGTTCCTTCAGCGGTCGCCCTCGACTGGGTGCGCGGAGTTTCGTAGTTTCCACCCGATTCTCTCCCGGTGGAAGGAACGCCGGCGTCACATGGAAACCTGTATGATGTTTGCAGCTTGTGAAACATACAGCACATTTTTTTTTTGCGAAACACTCTTTCATTTTCGAAATCGTCGAAAAAATGGGAAGCGGTCAAAGTGTGCAGAAGCACTACATCGACCACAATATTCTTTGCGACCAGGCGAAGCACGCCACGCAACAGAACCAGTTCCACAGGGGCGTGCAACTCTTCAATGAGGCACTGGAATCCGCTGTCGCAGTGCGAGGCGCGGAGGATCTGGAAGTCGCTCGGGTCCACGCCCGGCGCGGTGATTTATTCCTCCGCCGACGCACATTTGACGAAGCCGTCGAAGCGTTTACCGAATCCCAGCGCATCATGGACAAATGTCGCCGCACTCCCGAAAGCGCCAAACCCTCCTCGGAGGAGTACAAGGCACTTTTGTCCAACTTAGCGTTCGCGCAGTACACATCTGCGCAGCGGAAGCCAAAGGCTTCCAAAGAATTCCGCGAACTGAATCAGTCAGCACTGCAGAAATTCACCATTGTGAGCCAAATGAAGAGCTCCAGTCGGCAGGACAGCGCCATCGCCGAAACGCTGACGCTCGTGGGGTGCATTCAAATGAATATGGGCAACCTGCGCGACGCGAAGGCGACGCTCATCAAAGTCGGCGACATCCAAAAGAAACAAGGTGTTCCTGTCACTGGAACCCGGCGTCTATTCAAGTCCGTGTCCTCCGCGTTAGTCACGACGAATGCCGCCGTACTGATCCAACGGAAGATTCGCCGGAAACTGAGATGGATACGGTTTCGAAAGCTGCAGGCTCGGCAGCGGGAGTGCATGGAAGACGAGGAAACCGAATTCCGTCATCTGGTCTATCTTTTCGAGGACGACTGCTCCTTGGCCTGGAGGATCCTCTTCTTCAACGTCAATTCGACTTACGAAAAACGAACCGAATTCCGTGTGGAGCGCATCAAGGAGATGATCATCAAGGTCACTCGCCGACAGCAAGTGATCATCGAGGAACTGTTCGACGACGAGGACAAGTTCCGCGAAAAGTTGTTCCTCACTTTCAAGGAGCAAACACGGCGCTTGCAAACTTGGGAAGAAGAGAAAAAGAAGAACTTCACCGAGGACACCGATCGGCTCGATGTCCTCGTCGACGGGCAGCATGATCGCATTACCGCCATGGAGGACGAAAACTGGAAGCGACTATGCGCCGACTTTGAGCGCGAAAGGCTTGCTGCACTGGAGGCATCTCGTAGCCGCAGCGAACGTGACCGCGAAAAAATCGACAAGGATGAGGCAGCCGGACGTGCAGACATCCTGGACAAGGAAGAGGACGATCGGGCCGGTATGCTGAAGGAGTTCACCGCCACACGCTTGAAGATCTGGGGTGACGAAGTCGCTAAATTGGAAGCGGCACGTCAGGACATCATGCGCGCCGAGGAAGCGGGACGAAAGCCGATTGCACCGGACGAGATCGAAGAACGGCGCGCGCTGCTAGAGCTGGAGGAGGAAGAGATTCGACGCCTGCGTGCTCGACTCGACGCTCGGGACCGTGCCGTAAACGCATTCGAGAAAGAGGAAGCCGACGCTCGCAAACACATCGAAAGGCGCGCCAACGATGTCTTCCAAATGTTTGAGAAACAACAGCAACAGGAGCTGGCCGACGCGATTGCTAAGCAAAAGGCAAGAGAAGAGGAGGAGGAACGCCAAAGGCGTCTTGAAGTCGACCGCCTTCTTGCAGAAGAAGATAAGGCGAGGAAGGCAATTTTGGCGGAGCAAGAGGAGCTCTTCGCCCGTTTCGCGCCGCTCGAGAAGAAGGAACACCGCGAGGCTGAGAAGCGGGCCGAACTTGCGATCAATCAAGCCAAGGTAGAAGCTCGCCGCCTGGAGGCCGATCAGAAAAAGCAAGATCGCGAAACCGAAAAGCAGCGCAAGGCGGCACTCATTCATCAGGAAAAGGACGAGGACAAAAAACGCACCGCCCTCGCCAAGGTTCGATCTGATTTCTTTGCGGGAAAATCTGGGTCCGTCGAGGAAGGCTGGGAAACAGACAGCGATCAAGGTGAGCCAGCAGACGGCGAAGACGAAGACGACGACAACATGATGACCGTCGACGAAACGCTCCCCGACGGAACCGTCGTCCAAAAGCGAAAGAGAATGCGGAAAGTGTTGAAATTGTCCCCGGAAGACGAAGCGCGCTTCCGGAAGCATTTTGATGCCATCGACACGAATAAATCGGGCGACATCGACAAGGAAGAGTTCGGACGTTTCTACAACGCTGTCATGGAGGACAAGCTCAACAAGAAGGATTTGGATGAACTCTTCGACAAGCTCGACGCCGACGGTGGAGGATCACTCTCGTTCGACGAATTCGTCAAAGTGTACGGCCTGCTGCAAGACATGCAAGCGGCCAAGCGATCTACGGACTTTGCCGCGATGGCTCGCGTGAAGTATCTCAACGAGCAAATGCGAAAGAAGGCCGAGCGGCTCAAAAAGTTGAAGGATGAGAAAGCGGCGTTGAAAGAGGAAACGTCGATGGCTCAAGACGTCGACCTTCAGCGAAAGAAAAAAACCATCGCCAGCCGAAAGCAGGAAGTCGAGGAGGCAGATCAGCGCGAGCAGGAGGAGCGTGAACGCAAGGCCGAAGAGATCCGCGAACAGAAGGAGGAGATGAAAAAGGTCAAGGCGGTTGTGAGATCGGTAGAAGCCGCACACTCTCTTCAGCGACGTGCGAAAGTGCGACTAGCGCGCGGTGCTGAAACGAATGATGACTTCCTGACCGACGCCGAGCTGGACGATGTCCGCGAGCACTTCAACCGTGTCGACATTAATGGTTCCGGGGACATCGACAAGGAGGAGTTTGGCCTTTTCTACAACGCCTTGATGGGCACCAACTTGAACAAGAAGGAGCTGGGCGAGCTGTTCGATCGGTTGGACATCGAAGGCACCGGCTCCCTGGGCTTCGAAGACTTTGCCAACGTGTTCAAGATGTTGCAAAAGGTCGAGGCGGCTCGCAAGGACCCTGAAAAGCTGGCTGCGACGATTGACGACCTCGTGCGCCTGCGAAAGGAGCAAATGCGAGAGAACGGCGAGGTGCCAGTGCAACGTTCCTGCAACTGGGGGTTCGACGATGACCCAGAGTATCAAAATTTGATGGGACTCACGATGAACGCCATGGCCAATCCGCTCACCTCCGAGGAAAAAGTCGCCGAGCTACAGAAAGGCTTAGCCGAACGCGCCGCCCTCCTGGAGAGACTGCCCGAGGAAGACCTGCAAAAGTTGCACGACGACGCGGAAAATAAACGACGGCTGGCGGAAAATGCCAAAGCCGTTGACGATTCCGCCAAGCGCCCGTTTCAACTGACGGATGATCCTTTCTACGCACAACTAGTGGACGAGCTACGTCCGTTACTTCTCAACAACCCAGAGGACCACATGCGAGAAATTGAAGACCTCGAAAAAAAGCTGCGTCAACGAGCCGAGCAGCTCAAGGATTTGACTCAAGCCCAGAAAAATGCGCTGACCGCAGCCGCTGTCGAAATTGAAGCGAAGAAGCCCCGTCCGGCCGCGATTTCGGATCTCGGCGAAACGTCGAAGCGCACTGCGGTGACCAAGCGGAAGCTACCCACCGCGGGAAGCGATGATTCGAATGGAAATAAGGAATATGACAGCAACGAGGCCACCGGGGGGTGTTTGCTGGGTCCATCGGACTTCGAACTGAGCGACGATCCCGCCTACAAGCTGCTGGCCGATGACGTTCGCAAAATGCTCACGGCCGACCCGACGCGCAATGACGGGAAGGCGGCGCTGGCGGAGACGGCGCTTCAAAAGAAGGCGGCGACGCTACTGAAACTTCCGGAGGCTGAGAAGCGGCGGCTCGCAGAGGCACGGCGCCGCCGGCGCGCCGACGCGGTCACGCATGGAATGGATCCTGACTCAGGCCGTGCGCTCGCCGCACTTGGCGCCGATCGTCCGTTCGAACTCACCGACGACCCGATCTTCCTTGCCTTGCTGGACGAGCACAGCCAAATTATCGGCACGGATCCAGCAGACCGCAACGAAGCTTTGGCACAGTTGCGTGCGGCAATGCAGCTGAGAGCGGAGGAGTTAGCCGCGGTGGATCCTTCAGCGAAAAAGAAAATCGTGTCGGACAGTGATGGCGACAAGGCGCGCCGCCTGTGCTGGGGTGTGCAGGACGCTTTCAACGGCGGGGGAGATGCGTCCAATCAGCTACTCAACGATCTCGGCGACGGTGTGATGCAGCTCGCCGACGACGACAACTACCGAGCAGGACTGCAAGAAACAAACAAGTTGCTGATGATACCCAATCCGAGTAAAAACGGTGCACGGCTTAACGAACTCAAGAGCGACATGAAGAAGCGGGCCGCGCAGCTGCTTGCTCTCCCAGAGGATCAGAAACGCGCGCTTGCCAAGGGGAGGCCGAAACGGTATGCCACCGCCATCGCCGCCGGAAGGGATCCCGTGACGGGCATGATGCTCGACGGATCCGACACCGCACCCTTTATTGTGGCGGATCCGAAGTACCTTCCCATGAAGGAGGAGTACAACCGTCTTCTCGCAAGTGACCCTGTGGCCAACGCTGCTCGCGCCGACGAGCTGCTGCCACTTCTGTTGGCGATGCTCGGTGGTGCGGCGTTGCCCGACGAGGCGTCGAAGGCCGCCCAGGCCGCGATGCTCGACGGACGCCGAGATGACTTGGCAACGATGCTGCTTCCGGATGCCGACGGTGCCTCGATCCTCGGGCCCACCGGTTTTCAGCTCACCGACGACCCCGCCTACAAGGAGATGGCCGATGAGGTCCGCAAGCTTCTCAACACGGATCCAAATGGCAACGACGCCAAGGCGAAATCGTTGGAAGCCATCCTTCAGCAGCGCGCGTCGGACCTCGTCAGGCTTCCCGACGATGAGAAGCGCCGGTTGGTGGCAGCACGAAGACAGCGCCGAGCAGATATGGTTGCCCACGGCCTCGACCCTGACACTGGCAGAGCCCTGGCGACGCTTGGCACCGACCGCCCTTTTGAACTTAGCGACGACCCGACCTTCCGGGCGTTGGTGGACGAGCACAGCGCGATTACGGCGGCCGATCCTCGCGAGCAGGACACAAGGTTGTCCGAACTTCGGGACGCAATGCGAAAGCGAGCCAAAGAACTGCAGTCGCTCAGCCCTGCGACCCGCCCCGCGCTGGTCCGGGCCGCCGACATCGACCAACGTCGAAAGAAAGCAAGGCAACTCATCGCGTCGTTGAACGAATCTGCGGACCAACAAGCCGTGCCGTTTGACTCATTTCAGTTGACCGATGACGACGGCTATCGCCAGCTACAGCAAGAGGGCAACAAGTTGCTCGCCGCCCCCGACAACTTGAAGCACGAACCGCGCTTGCAGGAGTTGAAAAACGAAATGAAGAAGCGAGCCGTCGAGCTGCAGAAGCTGCCAGAAACGACGAAGCGCGCCCTCGCGAAGGCCCGTCCCAAGCGCTACGCGGTCGCCATCGCGGCCGGGAAGGACCCGATCACTGGGATGATGCTCGACGGATCCGACACGCCAGCATTCATGGCCGCCGACCCCAAGTACCTTCCGGCGAAGGAAGAGTACAATCGGCTACTCGCCAGTGACCCGGTCGCGAACGGCAAGCGCGTCGACGAGCTGCTACCTCAACTGCTGGGCATGGCGAAAGCGGGGCCAGCACTCCCTGACGCCGCAGTCACTGCGAACGGCTCGCTGCTCGAAGCACGTCGAGACGACGTTTCGGCTATGCTTTTCCCCGAAACCGCGAAAGATCCGATTCTTGGTCCTGCGACATTGCAGCTCACCGACGATCCAACCTTTAAAACAATGGCCGACGAGCTGCACAGACTGCTCAACACCGACCCCAGTGGCAACATGGGAAAGGCGAAGGGACTTGAGGCGGCGCTGCAGAAACGCGCGAGCAACGTCCGGACGTTACCGGAGGACGAGAAAAACCGCTTGATCGCCGCGCGTAAACAACGGCGAGCTGCTGCCGTGGCTCATGGGTTAGACCCCGACACCGGACGACCCCTGGCGCTCGGCGGCGATCGGCCGTTTGAACTGTGCGATGACCCAACATTCGGCCAAGCGTTAAACGAATACGATGCGCTGATCGCGAGCAATAATCCAGCAGGTGCCGACGACGCCAAGCAAGCCGAACTGCGAGAGGCATTGAGAAAACGGGCCGCCGAACTCGGATCGGTGCCGGCCGCTACCCGTGAACAGCTGCGCAAAATGGCAGACCGAGGGCGGGCCCACGAAGTGGAGCAGCGTGTCGCGGTGTCCCTCGGGC
>ERZ1292633.4354-Hain-H41-02um-R1-4354-length-13180-cov-5_pt1 | contig 13180 bp, 11 predicted proteins | sample MGYA00564406_ERZ1292633 | MGnify/ENA primary metagenome ERZ1292633 (study PRJEB36523, sample SAMEA6512639) | groundwater metagenome | collected 2019-01-08 | study: AquaDiva: Metagenomics assemblies of 32 groundwater samples
GCGATGGGCGCATTGTAAGCCGCCGCAATCCCCGATGCCGCGCCGCAACCGACCAGCAATCGCAACCGATACGGCGGCCAGCCCGCGAGTTGCCCCAGCTTTGATGCCAGCGTCGCCGTGACCTGAGTGATGCCGCCTTCGCGCCCGATCGAAGCGCCCGTGCCGATGCTCACCAGTGACGACGCGGCGTTCACCAGACCGCTGCGCAACGGCAGTTTCCCATCCCCGGCCACCACCACTTCGAGCATGTTCGTCGAGCCTTGCTTCCCGACCAGGCGCAATCCCCAATGCAACACCAACCCCGCGACCAATCCGCCGATCGTCGGAATCAACACCCGCTTCCAACCCGCCATCATCTCCGCGACTTCCACGGGATCGCCCGGTGCGCGGAGGAAGAAAAGTTTTACGTGCTCGATGCCGTAGAAGAAAACGAGGTTCACCAAACCGCCCAGCACTCCCACAATCCCGGCGAGCACCAGATGCAGCGCCTCCTCGCGCAGAATAAACTTCTCGCGCAACTGCAACGCCTGCCGCCAATGTCGGCGGACAAAGTCGCGTGCCCGTTTGACCAACTGGTTGTCCATCCAGTTCTGCACGAGATGAACTTACGCTTTGAGAACGCGTTGACGAGTCTGGATTTTAGGACGCCTGAAACTTGATCACTGAACGTTTGAAAGTCTGATTTAAGCCGGAACTCAGAAACTCAGAAAGCCTGGCTGAAAACTTGAAACTAGATCACTTGAAACTAACTACCAACTTGGTAGGGACGCTCGCGCTGCGATGTCCGCCCCTTGAAACTGAACGCTTGATCGCTTGGAACTCTCCCAATCACTTTCAAAAGTGAGGATTGACCCCTTTAAGAGCGCCGCGCTTTTCGCCATGAAAGGACCAGTGTGCCGATCCCAAGCAGTGCGAGCGTCGTGGGCTCCGGGACGGGATTCAAGGCCATGGCGGTCGTGTCACGATGCGGGCCCGTGCTCACAAACGTGGTCGCACCGCTGGTCGGGTTCACCGTGTAGAAGTCGCGATGGTAAAAGCTCATCGCGTAGAGATTCCCGGTGGCGCCGTCGAAATCAATGTCCGCGATGTAGCTGAACGCGTCGGAAATCGGCATCGCGCCGAGGGTGATCGCGGCGGTGGTCGAGAATGGAATTCTGAGCAGTTGGTCAGTGTTCAATCCGGTGTTCGCGCTGAGGTAGATGTCGCCGGTCGCAGCGTCGTGCGCGACACCAGTGACCGTTGAACCTCCCAAGCCGGTGATGGCGGCGGAATAGGTCACCGTGTTCAATCCGAGATCGAAGAAAAACAGGGAACTGCCGGGATTGCTGAACCCCCAAAGTCCGTTGTTGGACCAATCGAGGTCTGCGATCTGGGTGAACCCGGTCGGACCGACGGGGACGGGCGCGCCGGTGATGTTCCAAAGGACTCCATTCGGATCAGCGCTGTAAAGCGAGAGCGTCGGACTCATCGCCAGGCTTTCCGAGATGAATGGGGTATTGCCGTAAAAGAGCTCGTTGTTGTTGGCTGCGTTCACGCGGTAGATCGTGGTGTTGAAATTGATCTCATACGCGAGAGGCGCGGCGAAGCCGGACGACGCCAGAGCCAGAGCGCTGGTGAGGACGATGAGCGGGCGCAAGTTCCCGTAGCGGACCGGAGGGTGGTTTTTCATGAGGAACAAAAACTGCCCCTCTCGGGGGCGTGAGGTCAAGCCGATACCTCGTCAAAAGTTCGCGACCACAGGTGGGGAGAGCGTCCTCGCGAGCCGGCCGTCAGTAGTCTCGCACCTGCCAGCAAAAACCACCTCCGCTCTCGCCACAATTCTACACTGTCCTAATTCGATTGTAGGGCACGACGTGAGGAGTGCTGTTCCAGAACGACTCCTCACGTCGTCGCCTACAAATCAGGGCACAGTCCACAATTCGGCGCGATTGCAAACCCCGCCCCGCTCCTTCACACTGTCCGTCGGATGAGCAAACCGTTTTATATCACCACCGCGATCGATTACGTCAACGGGCAGCCGCACCTCGGCCATGCCTACGAGAAAATCATCACCGACGTCATCGCCCGCGCCCGCCGCAGTCTCGGACAGGAAGTTTTCTTTCTCACCGGCTTGGATGAACACGGCCAGAAGGTCCAGCAAGCCGCGCAAGCGGATGGCAAAACACCCCAGGCCTACTGCGATGGGCTCGCTGCGGACTGGCAGGCGTTCGCACAAAAACTGGAACTCACCAACAACGATTTCGTCCGCACCACGCAGCCGCGGCACAAAGAGTTTGTCCAAGCCATCCTGGCGAAACTACACGCCGCTGGGGAATTTTATACCGCCACCTACAAGGGATTTTATTCGCCGAAGGAAGAAACCTTCCTCACCGAAAAAGATCGGCGCCCCGACGGCACGTTCGATCCGTCCTATGGCCAGGTCATCGAACTGGAGGAAACCAACTACTGGTTCAAGCTCCAGGCGCATCAGCAATGGTTGATTGATTACATTGAAGCGAACCCGTCGTTCGTGCAGCCGGATTATCGGCGCAATGAAGTGCTCGGCTTCCTGAAGAACAACACGCTCGAAGACCTCTGCATCTCGCGACCGTTGGCGCGTTTGAACTGGGGCATCCCCCTGCCCTTCGACAAAGATTACGTCACCTACGTCTGGTTCGACGCGCTCGTGAATTACATCAGTATCCCCGCCGCCCACGGCGACCCGCTATCGGGTCTCGGTTCTGGCATCTCGGTTCTGGGGACAGACCCCAAACCCCAGACTCCAGACGCTAAACCCCAGACCCAACTCTGGCCTGCGGATATTCATATCATCGGCAAGGACATCCTGAAATTCCACGCCGTCTATTGGCCGATCATGCTCAAGGCGATGGGCCTGCCGTTGCCGAAACAAATTCTCGTCCACGGTTGGTGGCAGAAGGACGGAGCAAAGATGAGCAAGAGCACGGGCAACGTGGTTGACCCGGTGGCTGTCATCGCCGAATGGGGTGTGGACGCATTTCGCTTTTACGTCGTGCGCGAACTCGCCATCGGCCCGGACGGCAACTGGACCGACGACGGATTCAAGTCTCGTTACACGGCCGAACTCGCCAACGGCCTCGGCAATCTCGTGAACCGCTCGCTCTCGATGCTGAAGCGTTACCGCAACGGCATCGTGCCCGCGCGCCATGATGAACTCGCGCCCGACGCCGCCAAGGTCGTCGCGGACACACAGGCGTTGTTGGAACAAAGCGACCTGCAAGGCGCGCTGCAATCCATCTGGCAACTCGTCAATCGCGCGAATCAATACGTGGATCAGACCAAGCCGTTCAGTCTGGCCAAAGACCCCGCGCAAGCCCAGCGCCTCGATGAAGTCCTTTACAACCTCGCTGAAACGTGTCGCGTGCTCGCCGTGTTGCTCTGGCCATTCATTCCCGGCACGGCAACGAAAATCTTCGCGCAACTCGGTTTGCCCGGCTCGCCCGACAAATTCTCCGCCGCCAGTTGGGGCGGACTGCCAGCGGGTCACACGATCAGCGATCCTGCGCCGTTGTTCCCGCGAAAAGAAGTCTGAGAGCCGCACTGAACTACGGCCACGTCCAACTGAACGGAAAGCGCAGGCGATAGAATTCCTGCGAGGCGGTGGCGGGAACGGAGACGGTTTGCGTGAGATTTGTGCTGGGAAAGGTTTGAGCCGTGGCCCAGTTCACGAAGTTGGTGCTGCTTTCCACCACCCCAGCACGACCAATGGGAGTGTTGGCGATGACGAGTTGCTGATTCGCGCCAGCCGGTACGATGTTGCTGAGGCGCACGGGAAAGGCCGCTTGCAGCACGTGATCGGCGATCACCGTGTGAAACTTGGCGCTCGGATCGAGATAATCCCAGAAAATGTGATTTGTCCCAGGGCCGTTAAGCGCTTTGTTCGCAAACGTCGGGTCATCCAAGGCACTGACGCTTTGCCCAAGATAGAGGGCATTGGTCAAACCATAGTTGGACGCATGAGCCACCACGTCGTCTAACAGGGCAAAAATGTCCGCCGAATAGATCGTGAGATTGGCGAAGTTTGTGCGCGCTTGTTGCAAGCGGGCGGCGAACGCGGTGTTGTATTCCATCGTGCGCTGGCGGATGAAAGCCTTGCTCGGCGCATTGTAGCTGGCGTATTGGGGAATTTTCCCAAGATCCGCGACGTTCGGCATGATCAAGGTCCGCACCCCTTTGTTGTAAAGCGTCTGGATGATGAGTGAATGATTACTCAGCGACTGGTTCATCGAGTTGGTCCAAGTCACCAAATTGGTTGCGTAGTTGTTGATGTTCCAGACAAAGTCCGCATTGTTGATCCAGACGACGTAAAGTGCGGTGCTCACGTCCGGCGGCGGCGTGTAGTTGCTGGAGTTGGTGACGAGGTTGAAGTGATAATGTCCGAAGAACGACCAGTTCTGGTTCGACACATAATTCAAACCCTGGCGTTGCGCCAACAGCTCCACCCAGACCCGACCATTGGAATAACTGCGGCCATAATAAGTCGCGCCTCCCGGACCGTTCGTCGTGGTGGAAGCGGCGTCGCCGAAGATGTGCAACGAAGTAAAAGCCGCCGCCGGAAAAACAGCTCCGCTGTAAATCAGAAGCCCCAGGACAAGTCGTAACACCAGATTCACGCGGAGGATTTTGCTCCGCGACAAATCAAAGTAAAGCGACAATCTGGCGTCAGTTTCTGTCGCTTGAACCCTCCCGCTGGGCGCGATGTTTGCTTGCTCAACCGGTATGGCAAGTGTAACAACCCACACGCCCCGGCACCGGGATCAGAAACAGATCATGAGCAACCACATCGCAATGCGCGTCGGCATCCTGTTGGCCGCAACCTTTCCGGCGTTGGCATTCGGCAACGGCATGCGGCTGGTCAGTCAAGACGGCTTTGCCACGGCGCGCGGTGAAGCCTTTGTGGCCACGGCGGATAATCCCTCGGCGATTTACTACAACCCCGCCGGCATCACTCAGGTCGAAGGTACTCAGACCCGCTCCGGTCTTTACACGATCTATTACGATCCGACCTTCACGCCCTTGGATACCGCGCCGAACGCGGGGACGACCTATCACGTCAAGAAACAGATCGCGGCCGCCCCGGAGTTCTTCGCGACTTATGCCTGGCCCGAGACTCCCGTGACCTTGGGGTTGGGAATTTACGCTCCCTACGGCGGCAGCTTGAAATGGCCGGAGGAAACGGGGTTCCGCGCCGTGGCCCTCAAAGCCAACCTGACTTATCTCCGCTTCAATCCCGTGGTCGCCGTGAAATTACCTGCCAACCTCTCGCTCGCGGCGGGAGTTAATCTGGATTACAGCGTGCTCGAACTGGTGCAGGGGCTGCGGGTTTTCCCCAACGGCAACCTCTTTCGCTTCGAGGGAAAAGGCTGGAGTGTTGGCTACAATCTCGGCCTGCTCTGGCAACCGCACGAGCTGATCTCGCTCGGGGCCACCTTTCGCAGCGCGAATCCCTTCACGCTGAAAGGCGAAACCGATTTCGAGCAGCAACCCGTCATTCAACCCACCTCGCGCCAGGCGCAATCTGATTTTGAATTCCCGCTCACGGCCGCCGTAGGGATTTCTTTTCGTCCCACGCCCAGGTGGAACATTGAATTCAATGCCGACTACACCGATTGGAGCAGCTTCGGCGTGACCACCATTCAGCACGACAGCCCGCCCTTCCCGGTCCAGTCCGTCATCCCGGTGACGTTGAACTGGAAAGCGAGCTGGATGTATGCGTTCGGCGTGACGCGTTACTTTGAGAATTCGTGGCACGCGAGCGCGGGCTATCTGTTCAATCAAAACTCTGTCCCGGACGCCTACTACAGTCCACTGGCCGCCGACCTCGACCGGCATTTTTTCACGATCGGCTTGGGGCGCAAAGGCGAGCGTTTTGATTTCGATGTCGCCTATCAATTTGGTTTCGGCCCCGACCACACCGTGACCGGCAGCACACCTTCATCACAACCCGGCCAATTCGCCGGTCAAACTGCTGATGGCACGTATGACTTCATCAGCCACGCGCTCCTCCTGAGTTTGGGAATAAGATTCTAAACCGTTTGGTTGAGGTTGGCGCGTGAGGTTAACTTAAATCAACAAATCCTGATAAAATCGACATGCTCTTGGGTGGCTGCCCTCTGGAAATACATCGATAACCATTCATCTTACATAATCCCGAACACTACTGCCGACCGAGTTCACTCTTCTCAACTCACGCCGCGAAAATAGATAAGAGTGGAGCATCAGAGCGTTGCGCTAAAAGGGTGGGGTCTTTCTGATAAATACCCAACACAAAATCAATAAACTTCCAAGGGTCTAAAGAGATAAACTCATTGCCCTGACCATCTGACTGAAACCGTGGAAGTTCGCCAAACTCCCCCGATAATAGGACCTTGGGGAGGTTCTTTATTTTGTCACCTTGCCCAAGCGGCATGCCGGTATGACAGAATCCATGACGAAACGTTGTCCAAAACAACTTTGCCCTATCTCTATCCGCTAGTTGTAATTCCGCAGACATAATTTCGTAATATCCCCGGCCCGATTTTTCGTTCGCTAGCAGAATCGATATGTAGCGCTCAAAAAGTGGAAGCACCACCATCAAACCCGCAGTGCCGCCGTCCCCGTTGGGAAGATCGCGCAGTTTAGCAATAGCTGATTCAAACCAACGCTCGAAAAGGGTTTTTGGGTCAGTAACAAGATTCATTTTGCGATTTCGAGCTGCCAATTCTCCAACTAAAAGTATAACAGCGTATGGCGCCTCGCGATTTCCCTTCTAGGAATTTAAATCGCCGCCTCCAGCGGTGTCCCCGAGTGCCGCGTCTAATTCTTTCTTGTGCTTCTTTACTCCATTCGACTCAAGCGCGAGAAAGGTTTTTTTTGGCAGAGTCTTGAAAGCGGTATCGGTCACAAAAACTCGCTCCTCTTTTGTTAGTCGCCTATGCGGGTCAAGACCACTCGCCTCCATTTCTTTCCAAGTCGCCGCAGGACCGTAACGCGGCAGACTTGAATAATAGGGTGAGTTTGCAATTGCGATTTGTAGCGCTCGTAATTCTTCGCTGGAGAGAACGGAAAGCCCTTTAAAACTGCTTGTGAGTGCAAAATTTATTGGGCGCAAAACACGCTCTAACGAAAGCGCTTCGTTGCTTTCTAACTCGCGGCGCGAAAAACCCAACTCGGAAAGAAATAAAATATCAGGTTCCGACCTAACATAAGTCTTAACCACTATAAACATCCCCTCCGAGTTTATAACACCACCGATCAAGCTGCGTTCGGGCATCTGCTTTGCTGCCGACAAGGCGGATGGAGGAATGGTGAATTTTCCTGAATCATCGTTCACGTTTCTCACTGTTGTGTGAATGTCTTTGTTTTCAGACGTATTGTGATTCATCCGCTTTTGTTACCCCCAACCGAACCCAAGTTCAAGCACTACCGCAGAACAGAAAGCTGGACGGCAGCGAATAGCAGCAGGATGCGTTTCGCGGCGGGAAGATAGCGACTCAAATCTCCACATGGTGGAGTAGTGGTGGGTTGGCGGGGACTCGAACCCCGGACCAATGCCTTAAAAGGGCACTGCTCTACCAACTGAGCTACCAACCCACACTGTTAAAACTATTCTACTGCCGCGGACTCGAACCCCGGACCAACCCCGAAAACTTTCGGGGCTGCTCTACCAACTGAGCTACCAACCCACGAAATCATTGCGCCTCACATTCCCGTTGGGATCAAGAACCGAGGCCGGAACCATTGCTCGCCCGGAATAGCGCGGGGCGCAAAAATAGTAAACCTGCTGCCGCTGTGCAAGGGTTTTCCCTCCGCTTATTGGCCGGGTGAAGCAAAGATATTGAACATCAGCAACACTTGCTTGAACTCCTGGCGGATTCCGGCGGGCAGAAAAATCCAGATCGCCGCCGCCGCCGCGATATACGGCCCATACGGAATCCGCGTAAACCGCTCCCGCCCTTTCACCGTCATGCCGATGATGCCCACTATCGCGCCGAGGAACGAACTGGCGAAAAGCGCAAACACCGTCGCCGGCCAGCCGAGAAAGGCACCGATGGCCGCCATGAATTTCACGTCGCCAAAACCCATCGCCTCGCGTGGCAGCACGATCTCCGTGCTCACGGCTTCCATGTGATGGATGGCTTCCGGGTCGAACTCCTCGTCTCCGATGCGCAGCCTTTTGGGCGAAAGCCGCACCTTCACGTTCACATAGCAACGATCAATCAGTTCCAGCGTCCGCGCGTGCAGAATGATTTCGTCCGATTGCCGGTAGAAAAGCTCTTCGTACGGGATGTCCTTGTCGGGCAGATGCACGGCGGATTCGGAAAAGATGATCCGCGCGTCCACGGGCAATTCCATCCGTTGCCGCCCGAACATCACTTTGCCCAAGCGCACGACGGCATACACGATTCCCCAACCGACCAGCGCGCCGACGACGCCCTGCCAGAACCCCGCCAGCATCGTTTTTTGCTGATGCAAGATCGGACAGAACGACAGTAGCAGCCCCACCACCGTGCCGCCGATCGTGATCTCATCCGGGATGATGTAATGCTCGAAGTCAATGAACGTCGCCACGATCATGCCCGTGAGCAACAGCGAGTAAGTCAGCGCCAACCACGCGGACGTATGCCCATACGCCAGCCAGCACGCGAGGAACATCACGCCCGTCAAAAGCTCGACGAGGAAATAGCGCACGGAGATCGGCGCGCTGCAATTCTTGCATTTGCCCCGCAACACCAACCAGGTGACGAGCGGCATGTTGAGATACCACGGGATGGAATATTTGCAGTATGGACAATGCGACGGCGGCGACACGACGCTCAACCCGAGCGGCATCCGGTGGATGCAGACGTTCAGAAAGCTGCCGACGATGCTGCCGAACGTGAAGAACACGACCGACCAGAAATGAAAAGGCACGCGCGCCCAGACCTCGCGGTCAAACACAGGATCAAGCATGGTTGCCCTTCTGCTCGGGTCTAAAGCCTGAAGTCTGAAGTCTAAAGTCCCCGCAGCCAAATTCGACGAGCATCCTAAGCCGTCCTAGCCGCGCCGACTTTAGGCTTTTGGCTTTAGACCTTGGACTGTTAGCTCCCATAAACATTTTTCTCCAATGCCGCCCGCATCACCGCCACTGGCGCGGTCTGGCCTGACCAAATCTCCAGCGCCTTCGCGCCTTGATAGAGCAACATACCCAACCCATTCGCGGTCCGACAACCTGCAGCCTTGGCCGCTTTTAAGAATGGCGTTTCTGCCGGACGATAAATCATGTCGTACGCTTGGCGCGCTTGATTGAGGGAGAAAGTTTTCTCATCGAAAGGCAAAGCATCCTCGGCCTTCAACCCCAGCGACGTCGCGTTCAAAATCAAATCCACTGCAGCCTTCGGATAACCGACGGTGACTTTAATACAGGGATTGCGCTGCTGGATTTCCGTCGCAACGGCAGCGGCTTTGGATTCTGTGCGATTTACCAGATGCAATTCATTCACGCCTTCGGAAGCCAGCTTCAATGCTGCCGTGCGCCCTGCCCCACCCGCGCCCAACAACAACACGCGCACTCCGCGCAACTCCAACTGCAAATCTTCCTTTAGCGACCGCGTGATCGCATCTGCATCCGTGTTGAACCCGCGCGTGGTAACATTCCCCTGCGCGTCCGTCTCAAACCGGATGGTGTTTACCGCGCCCCAGATTTTGGCGGATTCATCAAGCGCGTCCACCATCTCCATTGCGAGCAACTTGTGCGGCACAGTGAGATTAACCCCGACGTAGCCCATCCGTTTCGCGCCTGTGATCGCCTCGCGCAAATGATCCGGACGCACATCGCAAGCGAGATAGCGCCAGTTCAACCCGAGCGCGGCGATGCCGGCATTCTGCATCGCGGGCGACGCGGAATGCTTGATGGGATGTCCGAACACGGCGCAATAGCGCGTGCTGGCATCAATCGGTTGTTGAAACGGCGCGGACACGCGAGGGTTATACGCAGGCGCAACCAAAGTTCAAAGCGCAAAGAATCCCAGGAGCGCCGACATCTTGTCGGCGAGTTTCTAAAAATCTCACGCCTCGTAGCCGGAAACCGTCAACGGTCGGCCATTGTCCGTGGGCTTGATTCCGAGAATGAATGGCACGGCTGTCTCCGCCCATTTCTCCGGCGTGGGATAACTGGAAGCCGAGCCACCAAAACAACTGCGCAGCATCTCGGTGTTGATGATGCCGGGATTAAGCGCCACTGCCGCCATGCCGGACGGCAATTCCTGCGCGAAGGATTGCGTGAGCCCTTCCACCGCCCATTTCGATGCGCAATACGGCGACACCTCCGCATCCGCCGAGCGGCCCCAGCCCGAACTGAAATTCACAATCACGCCAGTCTTGCGTTGCACCATCGGCGGGACGAAATGGCGGATCACATTCGCCACGCCGCGCAAGTTCGTGTTCATCACGGCATCAAAGTCGCGCGCTTCGATCTCCCATAGTCGCGCGTTGGCATTGATGACGCCGGCATTGTTCACGATCAAGTCCGGCACACCATGCGAGGCCAACACCAGACTCGCCCACGATTTCACGGCAGTGTCCGAAGCCACATCCACCGGATAAAAATCATGCGGTGCCCCGTGCGCCTGGCGCAGTTGATTGATCGCCTGACCGGACCGGCCGCAGCCGAGCACGGTGTAACCGCGTTTAACGAACTCCTCCACCATCGCGCGACCGAGTCCGCGAGTAGCTCCTGTGATGACGACTAATTTTCCGCCGGGCATAATTCAGATTGTTTCGGTTAACCGTTCCGAGATTCAATCATAAACTGATCCCGCCCGAAGAAAACAGCCCATGAAAATGCCTGGCGATATGAGGCCAACTTGACGAGGGTTCGCCAACAGCGACAGGCATAATCCTCATCTGACCCCAAAGCTGGTTCGACCAATGGCAAGCTTGCACGGGCGACGCACCATTCATCGCCAAAGCGCGGCAGTGGCTTGAAGCCGTTGCAACAGGAAGGCGTCAGCCGCAGGAAATTCATGCACAGCGAGTCCCTCCTGCGTCACCCATTTGACAGCGGCACAATCCAGCGGTTGCGGTTCACCTTGCGGGAGTCGGCACAGGAAAAATTTCAGCAGCACGGTGCGTTCGGGATAGGCATGCTCGACCGTATCGAACAATTCTCCAACCACGACCTCGACGCCCAGTTCTTCACGAAGCTCGCGCCCGAGGCATTGCTCGAAGGATTCGCCCGGTTCGCGTTTGCCACCGGGGAATTCCCACAAGCCGCCGAGATGCGCGGAGGCGTGGCGTTGGGTGATGAGCAGCTTACCGGAGCGGAAGACGAGGCCGGCGCTGACTTCAATGATCTTGTTGCCCATCAGCGTCCGATGCTCTTGTAGATCCAACCCAGCTTTTCCATCTCTTCCGGGTCAAAGAGATTTCGCCCGTCGAACATGATCGGCGCGCTCAAGGCTTTGCGGGCGCGTTCGAGATCGAGCTTCTTGAACTCGTCCCATTCGGTGGCAACCACGAGCGCATCGCAATCTTGCGCCACGTCGTTCATGTCGGCGACGTAAGTGACATCGGGCAGGATGGCTTTGGCCTTGTCCATGCCTTTGGGATCGTGAACGCGCAGGGTCGCGCCCTCTTTCAACAAACGCTGGCAAAGATCAATCGCCGGAGAGGAACGCACGTCGTCGGTGTTCTGCTTGAACGCCAGCCCGAGCACGCCGATGGTTTTATCCTTCAAGACCCAGAGCGTGTCGGTGATCTTCTTTACGAAGCGTTCCATCTGCTCAGCGTTGATGCGCTGCACTTCCTTGAGCAACCGAAAGTCGTAGCCGACCTGTTCGGAAATCTTGACGAATGCGCTGAGGTCTTTCGGAAAACAACTGCCGCCAAAACCGAGGCTCGGGTTCAGGAAGCGCCGCCCGATGCGTTCATCCAAGCCCATGCCATTGGCGACTTCCTGGACATTCGCACCGGTGGCTTCACAGATGACGGAGACGGCGTTGATGTAGGAAATCTTGAGCGCGAGAAAGGAGTTGGACGCGTGTTTGATGAGTTCCGCCGAATTGATGTCGGTGATGATGATCGGCGCCTGGAACGGTTCGTAAACTTCCTTCATCGCCTGCACCGGACGTTGCGAGCGCACGCCCACCACGACGCGATCCGGCTTCATCAAATCCTCGACGGCGAAACCCTCGCGGAGAAATTCCGGGTTGCTGATCACGTCGAACTCAACCTTGGCTTTGCAGTAACGCTTGATCGTCTCGGCCACCTTATCGCCGGTCTTCACGGGCACGGTGCTCTTGTCCACGATGATCTTGTAGCTCGTCATCGCTCCGGCGATTTCGCGCGCGACCTTCTCGATGAAGCTCATGTCCACCGAACCGTCCGGTTGCGGGGGCGTGGGCACGGCGATGAAGATCACATCAGATTTCTCCACGCCTTCGACCGTGCTGTTGGTAAAGCTCAAGCGTCCAGCGGCGACGTTCTTTTTGACGAGTTCCTCCAAACCGGGTTCGTAGATGGGGATGCCACCGCTCTTGAGCAGTTCAACCTTCCGGGCATCGCTGTCCACACAGATGACGTGGTGACCGACTTCTGCAAAGCAAGCGCCCGTGACCAACCCGACGTAGCCCGTTCCGATGATCGTTAATTTCATGATACAACAAAATTCTCCGACCCGCGCGCGTCGGTTCTAGCTGGATTCTTTACCGATGAACAATCCCGCCGCTCCGCGGCTGAGGCAGCCGGAATCAGGTCGGTTGGCGAGCAGGCCAACGGAATACGACGCAGCGCCTGGGTAGTTTTGATCCACACCAAAAGCTCAGGGCTTGGCCGGAGCGACATTCGTAGCTTCAATCGGGCTGGGAGCCGGTGGTTTGATGTGCAAAGCCAAGGCTTCCGCGCGCTGGGCTGACTCAGTGGCCACCGAGCCGCCGAAACCATCGCGCGTGATGTCCTGATAAAGTGGCAAGGCTTGCTCGGGCTTGCCTTGAGCTTCATAAGCGTGCGCCAAAGCATATTTAGCCTGACGCGCGACCGGAGCCTTCGCATGTTGATCCACCACATCCTTGAAGGCGCGTGCCGCGTCATCCCATTTTCCCTGCGCGGCCAGAGCCGTGCCCGCACCATAAATCGCCTGCGGCATCAGCGGGTTGCCGGAATATTCTTTGCGAAAGCGCTCATAGGCCGCCTGCGCTTCAGGATG
>ERZ1292633.4355-Hain-H41-02um-R1-4355-length-13178-cov-4_pt1 | contig 13178 bp, 14 predicted proteins | sample MGYA00564406_ERZ1292633 | MGnify/ENA primary metagenome ERZ1292633 (study PRJEB36523, sample SAMEA6512639) | groundwater metagenome | collected 2019-01-08 | study: AquaDiva: Metagenomics assemblies of 32 groundwater samples
ATCTTTGACCGGCGAAACTGTGAGTGAAACAGGAAAATGTGTGCCGTCTTTTTTTACCCGAATTGTTTCAAAATTGCTGACTTGCTCACCAAGTTTAACTTTTTTGATAATTTTAATTTCTTCTTCAATTAAATCAGGCGGAAACAAAAGGCAAATATTTTTTCCGATAACCTCATCCGGCGTATAACCGAAAATTTGGGTTGCCCCTTTATTCCAACTTAGAATTGTTCCGTTAAAACATTTGCTGATAATTGCATCATTGGATGATTCAACAATTGCCGCCAGTTTGTAAGACTCATTTTCCGCTAATTTGCGTTTGGAAATATCAATTCCCATTCCCAAAAGACAGGGAATATTATCTATCTCGGTTTTTTTCCCGGTAAATAAATAAGGAATTTTGCTTCCATCTTTGCAAAATAAGTTAGCTTCTACCGAAGACTCTCCATTCGTAAAAACCTCTGTAATTATTTCCCCAACCATTTCCTTTTCGTCTTCGTCAAGAAAATCCAGAGGATGCCTTTCGAGCATTTCTTCAGATGAATATCCGGTAACTTTCTCAAAATTATCATTCCATCGAAGATATTTTCCTTCTACTGTAAAGAGATAAAAAATGCCGGGCAAACTATTAATCGTCGCCTCGGCAAAACTCTTTTCTTTAGCTAGTTTTTCATTGATTCTTCTGTAAATTGAAGAATCTTCGTCAATTTTTAATCCTGCGCCGCTATTTTCCAATGGGTTATTAATCATATCTTCATTCATTTACCGGGAAGTCTTAAAGCTGTGAACACAAATAGATTGCTTCAAGCTAAATAATAGTTGCTTACAAATTTTTTAAGGCTACATTCGAAATGTGGGAAGAAACTGCGTGCAAAACTTAAATATAACTATAACCACAGATTAGGTCAAATCTGTTTTTGCCGAAAAACAAAGGCGAGAATCTCGGCAACCGCACCAAAGAATTCAATCGGAATGATTTGATTCGGCTCAACAGCTTTGTAAAGAGCGCGTGCCAGCGGTTTATTTTCCACCAGCGGAATATTATTTTCTTTAGCAATTTCGCGGATTTTCGCTGCCATATTATCGGCACCTTTAGCAACTACAATCGGTGCAGCATCTTTTTCGTGGTCATAGCGCAGAGCAATTGAAATATGAGTCGGATTAGTTATTATAACAGTAGCCTTTGGAACTTCTCCGAGCGAACGCTTTTGCAGCAAATCACGAGCTGCTCGCCGCCGCTGTTGCTTGACCATCGGATCGCCTTCTTGGTTTTTGTATTCATCACGAATTTCTTGTTTGGTCATCCGCATAGATTTTTCGTTTCTAAACCACGAATATCCGTAATCTGCTCCGGCAAAAACTAGCATCACCAAACCACAGCGCAAAGCTAAGGAGTAGAAAGTTTCTCCAAGATTTGAAATAACAACCGACAAAGGAGCGTGAATCAACTTTGGAGCGGATTCAATTGCCGGAGCTAAAACTCCATATGCAATTGCCCCGATTATCAATAATTTTAAGAAAGATTTGATTAGATTTACTACCGAATCCAAACCGAAAATCTTTTTAATATTATTGACGGGATTAAACTTATTGGCTTTTGGCATCAGAGCCTCGGTAGAGAAGGAAAACCCGCCTTGAGCAAAATTTCCAGCTAATCCCGCTCCCAGCGCGACAATCATAATCGGAACTACAATTACGGTTAATATTCTTATTCCCTCGGTAAAAAAATCTTGCACATCGCCGAGTGTAAAGGCTTGCGGAATAGCCACTTTCTCCGCTGTTTTTTCAATATAATGTCCGAGTTCTTGAGTTATACTTTGTCTGAGGGAGTTGATGGTGAATAAAACGGCGATAAAACCAAGTGCGGCGGGCAATTCCGGTCCGCGAGCAATCTGCCCCTTTTTTCGTGCGTCTTCCCGACGCTTAGGAGTGGCTTTCTCTGTTTTTTCTTGCGACATCTACATTGCTCCTAAAATCTGCGTTAAGCCGTGATAAATATTGCTCAAAACATTACGCATCGAACTTGGAATAAAATAGAGCGAACCGCCGATAAGCCATAAACCAACTCCAATTTTGATTGGAAAACCTAAAAGAAATACCTGAAACTGCGGGGCGGTTTTTCCGAAAAATTCGAGAGCGAATTCAACTACCAGCAGAATAATGATTGCAGGTGCGGCAAGTGTTACGCCAACCGTGAGAGAATTAGCTGAAAGCCTGAGCAGAATATCGAGAATTTGTCCGTTCATAACAAATTCACCCGGCGCAACATCAGAAAAACTTTTTATTGTCGCGCCCAAAAACCAATAATGCCCGTCAGCCGCCAGTAAAACCATTAATGCCATCATTTGAGCGATTGTGCCGAATGCAGTTGTCTGAGCTTGGGTTGAAGGATCAATCGTTCCCGCAAGAGAAAAACCCATCTGCGAGGCGACAAAAAAAGCGGCAATTTCAAATGCTCCAAAAACAATTTTTCCAACGAATCCCATCAGCAAACCGATAATAATTTCACCAACCAAAACTGCCACTAAAGCCATAGATTCACTTGGTGGCGTATCAATCCGAGATGAAATAATAGGTGTCATTAATAACGCCAAAGTTAAAGCTAAAACGATTCGTATTTTCGGACTCGCAGCGTTGTGAGACCAAAAAGGCGCGAACGTGACTAAACCGCCAATTCGCGCCAAAACGACAATAAAAACTAAAACCGGATGTAATGGAAGTGTAAAATTTTCCAAGATTTTTAAGTAGTTGCCGGAAGTTACAGGTAGTTACAGAAAGTTGCAGATAGTTTGTATTTTCCAACTCTGAAACTTTCCCTCACTCTGAAACTTTCTGCCAACTTTATTTGATATATGGTGAAAAATCACTCAAAAGTGTGCTGGTAAAAGTTAATAAAACCCGCAAAATCCAAGGGAAAATTGCGAGAAAAACTCCAAAGATAGCGATTACTCGCGGAGCAAATGAAAAGGTTTGGTCTTGAATCGAGGTCAAGGTTTGCACCAGACTAACTCCGATACCGACAGTTATTGCTGCGGTCAACATTGGGGCAACAATCCACATCAATGTTTCCAAAGCATTCTGCATTAAACTTGTAACTAAAGCGTCATTCATATTTTAGATTTGTAATTTTGGATTGAAGCGTTTGATAAATTATTAATCCACAATCCACAATCTTGATTTCACCCAAACTCGTGTGTCGGGGTTTTAAATAATTGCCTTGTCAGGTCACGCTTTTAACCAGCGAACTGACGATTAAATACCATCCATCAACCATTACAAAGAGTAAAATTTTTAGCGGCATCGAGATAACAACCGGGGGGAGCTGCATCATACCCATTGAGAGCAAGACGCTCGATACCGCTAAATCTATTACTAGAAATGGGAGGAAAAGAATAAAACCAATTTGGAAGGCAGTTTTTAGCTCCGAAATCATATAGGCTGGGATGAGCGCAGTTGTCGGGACATCGTTTTCCGTAGCCGGACGCGGAGCTTTCGATAAACTCAGAAAAAGGGCAAGGTCTTTTTCGCGTGTATGTTTCATCATATACGCCCGAAGCGGAATGAGTCCTTTCTCGATTGCTTCGGTTTGAGTTATCTCGCCTTCTGACATTGGTTTATAAGCCTCGTTGTAAATTTGTGTGAAAGTGGGGGACATTACAAACAAGGTAATAAAGAGTGAGAGTCCGATGAGAACCTGGTTGTTGGGAGTTTCTTGCGTGCCGAGTGCTTGCCGTAAAAAGTGGAAGACAATAATCAAACGGGTAAAGCAAGTCATCGAAACCAAAATTGCCGGGATAAAACTGAGTAGAGTCAGCAAAATAATGATTTGCAAGGGGCTAGAAGTGCCGACTGTTTTATCCATATCCCAAGTCTGTTCAGACTTTTCGGGATTTGTAGGCAATTTGTTTTGCGCTTGGTGGGAGATGGGAGTGAGTAATAAGACTAATAAGAAAAGGGTTGAGACAAGGAAGATTTTCATGAAATCGGACCTCCTTTTTCCCAAAAGTCAACTTTTCTTTCCAATTCATCGGCAAAAGAAGTTTCTTCTGCCAGCATTTCGGCAACTGAGCGGGAATTCATTGACGAAAACTCAGCCTCATTCATTTCGTCGGCTAATAGAGTAAAACTTTGAGGAGTTGAACCGACTAATAATGTTCGCTGACCGAATTGAACCACGGAAAGAGAGCAATTTGTTCCAACGGAAAGGGTCGAAACGATTGAAAGTGAGGGAGCATCGGCAGAATCAATATTTTTGAATTTGCCAAAACCAAATTTTTTCAAGCCCCATGCACCGAAGAAAATTAATCCGATGATGAGAATCATTGCGCCGAGAGATTTAATCAATAATCCGCCGGTGCTTGGCTCGGCGGGGGCAGACGCTGTTTGCTCCGTTTGCATAAAAGGCAAGCGGTCATCAGGACGGGTAGGTTCAGCCGGAGATTGTGCGACTCCGATTGAAACCAGCCCCGATAGAGCAAACAGCGAAACTAATAGAATTTTTAGAAAGATTGATTTCATTGATTTTCTTCAGCGATAATTTCGTTAATACGAACTCCGGCGCGATCTTCGATAACGATGATTTCACCGCGCACAAGAGAGCGATTATCTGCGCGGACATCTACTCCTTCGCCTGTCGAACGGGAAAGTTTGATGATGCCTGATGGCTCTAAATCGAGAATTTCACGGACTTTGAGCGTGGTCTGACCGAGTTCGACGGAAAGTTCAACCGGCAAATCCATAAAATTACTCCACGATTCGATAATTTCTTCGTTGGTCATTATTTTTAGAGCTGGACGATAAAGTCCGTGATATAAATTGCTTCAATGTGTGCTTCTTCAGCGGCAGTTTTGGCGGCTTTAAGTAGTTCTTTACGAAGTTTTACTTTCCCCGCATTGCTCAAAACATCATCGGATTTCTTTTCCGATAAGACGGCAAGCATTGCATTGCGAACCCGTGTGATAAGCAAAGGGCTAGGTTTTTCGTGTGCAGCACCTTCGCCCCCGCCGATTCCTAAACTTACCGAGAGACGCAAATAACGAGCTTCACCTTCATCTGCTAAATTAACAATAAAAGGCTGCAATTCAACGATTTCTTTAACGTCTTCGTCATTTGGGATAGCACCCTTTAATGAACTTGATTTATCACCTTTTTCTTCCGGTTCTTCTTCCTCAGCCTCTTTTGCTTTAGGTTTCTTAGAACCTTTTTCTTTAGCTTCTTCGCTTCCTTCAGCCGATTTTGAAAATAGGAAAAAGTAAGCACCGGCACCACCACCGCCTAATAAAACGACGGCTAAAATTATAATGATTAGAAATTTTTTGCTGCCCCCCTTAGGAGCTTCAGCTTCTGTTGTTTCGGTCACTACTTCGGACATATAATCCTCCGCTCTCGTAGTTTGCGAAATGTATGCCAAACAGAAAAAGTCTTAATTTACAACATTTAGCGTAAATTAAGACTTTCTATTTGTATGGTTAAGCGACTTTTTTTTGACGAAAGTGTCAATCAGCCGACACTTATCAATCCAAGCGGGTTACTGCTCCGGTTTCCAAACTGTAAACTGCTTTGATAACTGTCAGCTCATCTTTAGCAGCTTTTTTAATGACCGCACTATTCAGCAAAATATCGCTTGCGCTTTGGTGAACATTTTCTTTCACGCAAGCCATACTGATTTTGCTGCCAATCGGACACTCTTTGGATTTTTCAAATGCGGGAGTGATTTTATCAACAATTGCTTGCAGGTTTTTAGTCGGCATTTCTTCACCTGAAAGTGAAGCAGCAACCGCTCCGCAACTTTCGTGTCCGAGAATGATTAAAACATTAGCATGCAGATGCTCGATGGCGTATTCGATACTGCCAAGGGCAAATTTATCGGCGATATTTCCTGCATCACGGATAACAAATAATTCGCCTAAATTCTTATCAAACAATAATTCCGGCGGAACGCGGCTATCGGCACAACCCAAAATAATAACTTTCGGTTTTTGCCCGCCGACTAAAGTTTTACGAGCTGAAGCGAGATTCCCGTTGGTGTGTTTACCCGAAACAAAACGCTGATTTCCTTTCATCAAATCTGCCCAAATCTCTTCTCCTGAAGAACCTTTTTCTTCAGATTTTGAGTGTTCATCTTTTTTGTGAGAATTTTTATCTTCTGAATGTTCGCCTTTTTTCTCTTTTTTCTTGTCAGATTTTTCTTCAGATTTTTCTTCAGATTTCTCTTCAGAATGTTCATTAGATTTTTCCTCAGAATCACCTTCTTTCTTTTCAGCCTTTTCTTCGTCACCTTCTTTAGCTTCTTCAGATTCTTCTTCGTGACCAGCTGATTTCTTTGCTTTCTTTTTTTCGGTAGCGGCTGATGAAGAACCACAACCTGTTAGGAAAACAGGCGTAAATAAGCTGATTACTAATAAAAGTTTAATCAGCGAGACGAATTTAAAGAGATTGATCAGTTTCATATTTTGCTCCACGGGATTAATTGATTTTTACCTTAGGTTTATTCGGAACTTGATCCGGTTCGCCTATTGTTACTGCGCCTTCTTTTTGTAGTTTGTTCTTGATTGTTTGCTTTTCTGATTGAGTTTCAGAATCGCCTTTCCCTTTTTCGCTCGAATTTTCAGATTTTTCTTTCTCCTCTTTTTCAGTTGGAGATTCCGCTGTTTTCAGTTTTACCTTTGGTTTAGCCTCAGGTGTTTTTTCAGATTTGATTTCAGGCTTATTCGGTGAATTTTCTTCTGCTTCACTTTGATTATTTGAATTGTCAGAGGAAGTTTCTCCAGTTTCGGTCATTCGCAAAACCATAATGCTGATGCGCCGATTTGCCGGAGAAAATCGGTCGTCGGGAACTAATAGTTCGGTATCCGCATAGCCAACGATGCGATTAATCTGGCTTGGTCTCACGCAAGTTGATTCCAAAACCCGCCGAGCGGCATTTGCCCGATCAGCCGAAAGTTCCCAATTTGTGTAGCCATTATCGGAAGGGAAAACGCGGCTATCGGTATGCCCACCGATGTTGATTTTATTTGGTAATTCGCATAATCCGCTGGCAATCTCAGTTAAAATAGACTTTGCCTCTTCTGTCAGATCGGCACTTCCCGATTGAAAAGAAACTTTATCGGCTTTATCAATCAATTCAATTTTTAAGCCTTCATCCGTAACGTCAATTTTTATCTGATCCTCGTATTTTGTAAATTCAGGTTTAGACGCGAATTTCTTTCTTAAGGTTTGAGCGACACTGAAAAGCATTTGCTCATCGTCTTTGGAAGTTAAAGCGGTTGGCTCTTTACTGACCTTTTTAGCTTGATTGAGAATTCCTCCCTTGACGGTGCTAAAAACACCTGGAGAACGAAAATGATTAGCGATTGATTCTTTCAATTTGGTATCGGCTTGCGAGACCAGCCAGAGGACTAAAAACAAAGCCATCAATGCTGTGACGAGGTCGGCATAAGCCACTTTCCAAGCACCACCGTGATGCCCGCCATGACCTTTTACTTTCTTGACACGGCGACGTGGTTTAGGAGCTTCTTCATTATGTTCAGCCATAGCGATTTCTTAAAGTCGGCAGCGGCAGTAGCAGTTTGCCGTTGCAGTCAGCAGTAAGGTTGGCTGCTAGCAAAGGGTTTCTGACTGCCTCTGCTACTGCTTCTGCCTACTGATTTATCGTGGTTTAATTTCTTTGAGCATTGGTTCGAGTTCGGAAAGCGGCGGACGCTCGAAACTTAAAATCGTTTTGCGGGAAAATTCAATTGCCGTTGAGGGAGCCGCTCCGTTTGCATATGCAACGATTCCTGCTTTCAGGCAGTTAAAATATTTTGCTTCGTCGTGTCCTAAATTTTCTATATGTGTAGAAATCGGAGAAACCATCCCGTAAGATAAAAGGAGTCCCAAAAATGTTCCGACCAAAGCAGCAGCAACGTGATGTCCTATTTCTTCGGGCGGTCCGTCTATATGCTGCATTGTAACAACAATTCCCAATACGGCAGCAACGATGCCAAGACCGGGGAGAGCATCAGAAGCTCTTTGGAGTAACGCTGGAACAATTGCGGCTTCTTCGTGATGAGTTTCTAATTCAGCTTCAAGCATCATTTCCAATTCTTCCGCTGAACATGCACCATTAACCAGCATTTTCATCGCATCACAGAAGAAATCTACGGCGTGATGATTGGCAACAAAGGTTGGATATTTGGTAAAAAGCGAGAATGAATGCGGATTATTAACGTCTTCTTCGATGGAAAGTAAGCCGTTCTTTTTAGAATTAACAAAAACATCGTATTGCATTCGCAAAACTTCTGAGTAAGATGTTTTAGTGTAAATTGAGCCTTTGAGGGCAAGGGGCAATTTGCCGAGAATTTGCATCAGATATTTCATTGGATTAGATGCAATAGTCGCTCCAATTACCGCACCACCAATAACGACATATTCCGATGGCTGGATCAACGTGCCAAAGGGACCGTTGACCATAGCGAATCCGATGGCGACAGAAATTAAAACGACAGCAATCCCAACAATTATCAACATATTTTTATTTTAAGAGAGATTTATTATGGCGGGTAGAAACATAGGTAAGCTCAAATCAATTGCCCAGATTGGCTTGGCTTACCTATGGTTATTTTTTTCTTAGCAGGGAACTAATCTGCTTTTATTATCAAGGATTGAACTTGAATGGTTTCCCACCCAGATTACTTATCGGACAAGAAAAAAGAAACTTTAGGAAATTTATAAAAAAAAATGAGTTCCTTTTTCAGTAAGCTGAAATTGAAACTCAAAGCATTATAGATTGCAGAAGCCCGCACAGAGTAAGGGCGAACTTAGAACACATTTACTACGTGCGTGTTTCTGCATTTTCTAAGTCTTTTAGACGACTTGTAAGAGAGCTTGGAAAGTCTCATTGAGATTGTTAATCACCTTTGAATTTGCCTTAAATCCGCGTTGGGCTTCAATCAGTTTAACGAATTCATTGGTAATATTAACGTTGCTTTGTTCCAGATAACCGCCCGAAACCAATCCGCGACCACCTGAACCAGGCGCACCGATAGTAGCTTGATTTGATGCCAGTGTTTCGGAAAATAAATTGTCGGCGCGTCGAGCCAAACCTTCGGAAGAATTAAAGGTTGCGAGAGCGTATTGACCAATTGGACGGGTTTGACCATTAGTAAAAATTGCCAAAACCACACCGTTTGGATCTATTGATGAACCGGAAAGTTCGCCCGGAGGGAAGCCATCTTGATTATTGGCAGAATTGGAAGAAGGACGAGCATAGCTGACAATATTAAATGGACCGGGAGTTCCATCAGGATTTGGTTCTTGAAGGTTGAGCTCAATTGAAGGCAGTGTTGCGCCGCCAAGCTGAGTTTGATCAGGTTCGATAGAAAATTGAGTCGGAGTTAGCAAGTTTCCGCTTGAATCAAAGGTGAAATTAACTGGTGTTGCACCTGAAGCACCGCCATTGGCTGTCAGGTCTGTGGCTAATCCATCAAGGGTTGCGGTTGCATCAAAACTTCCATCTGCCAATCTGGTAAATGAAATATCTAATGTTCGGGTTGTTCCGCGTGAATCATAAACCTGAGATGTGGCGTGAAAAACCGAACCGGTTCCGGCATTAGAATTGAGGTTGATTTTCATCGAAACATTTGAGGTTGTTTGCGGAGGCAATGTTTGACCAATCGGAATACGCAATGAGGTTAATGCAGAACCGGGCGTAATAGTTCCATTAACGGCAGCGTAACCCTGAACTTGATCACCGCGCGGAGTAATCAAATAACCTTCGTTATTGAGAACAAAATCTCCTGCTCGTGTATAGGAAAGCGACTCATCCGTTCCTTTAACGACGAAAAATCCGTTACCTTGAATGGCGGTGTGTAAAGGGGAAGCCGATTCATTCAAAGTGCCTTGGGCAAGGTTGGTTTGGATTGAAGAAGTTTGCACACCATCACCGATTTGCAGAGAAAGACCTGCACCATTGAGACGTGCGCCGTAAGAATTAGCGAAAACATCGGAAAATGTAATCGAGCTGCTACGGAAGCCTACTGTATTTGCGTTAGCGATATTGTTTCCAACTACACCGAGCGCATTAGAATTGGCGTTTAAGCCGGACAGGGAAGCATTAAATGAAAATCCCATGTTTTTTAGTTCTCCTTAATTTTATAGTTCTGTGAAATTGAGTTGTAAGTTTTAGTTGTGAAGGTCGAAAGTCGAAGGTTAAAGGACAACCTCTTTCCCTTTTACCCTTTCTCTTTTCAAACTATTGTATTTGAGTAACCAACTTATCAATTGATTCGCGGATTCCGGTCAATTGCTCAAGTGAGTTAAATTGTGCTAGTTGGGCGACAAAAGCCGCGCCGTCTTGCGGTGCAAGCGGGTCTTGGTTTTTGAGTTGAGCGACCAGCAATGTCATAAACATATCGCTGTCCGCTTTATTTTTATCAGTTGTTTTCGACGCTTGTGAAGCAGAATCATTTGCCATTAAAGCCGAAACTGAATTGAAAGTAGTAGCCATTGGATGACCTCCTTAAGTTTGCTGACTTATGCCAGCAAATTCAAAAGACGTGTGGGAGAATTATTCTCTGTTTCGTCGGGTTGCTCAGAACTGCGATTGAAAATAAAATTTTCAATCCATTCTGATTTGGGTTGATGGTTTTGGCGGGTTTGATTGTCGGTTGTGGAAGTTGAGCCATTGGTAATATTCAATTGCCCGATGTCCCAACCGGCGTTTTGTAAACTGTCACGAAGTTGTTCGAGACCATTTGACAAAGCCTGTCTTGCGCCTTCGGTTTCGGTTTTAAATTGAGCGTGCAGGACACCCGATTTATCTCTTTCGAGCGTGATTTCAACCGTTCCGAGCTCTGCCGGATTGAGGCGCATTTTTAAGATTTCTGTTTCATTGTTTTTCTCAACTAAGCCTGCCAATTCAAGCAGATGAGGATTGATTTGCTCGGCAATTTTAGTTGGATCGGTTTGATTCTTAAGATTTGTTTCGACAATTTTTGTATCCTTCACGGCATTCTCAATCATTTTGTCGAAATTAACCGAAAGATTAGTTTCAATTTCATTGGGTTTGACTTCTTTTTCAGTTTTTTCACTGAAATTGAAGTTTTGCGAAGTTTCCAAATCGGCAACTTTTATCTTGTTTTCCGGTTGAATCGGTTCATTTGAAATGATGATTGGCGATTGATTCAATCTCTGATTTTCGGGTAAAGCATTGGCTTGCGTTGGAGTTTTTTGTGCTGTTTCCGTAGGATTTAGGTAATTTATCAATTTCGGTTTATCTGCTTTTATTTCTGTGAGATTTATTTTTTCAGCCAAATTTGAGGGTAGCTGAGGAATATCAATTTGAGGATTAACTTCGGTTGATTTGTTTTCAACTAAATTTGTCTCAAAAGCTTCTCCGATTGAAGCAGAGTTTGTTTTATTTACTAATTTAGATTGAATTGTTTTGTCAGTAAATGGATTAAGATTGAGAGATTTCTTTGCCGAAAAAGAAGAGGGAAAATCATCATTAGGCAGTTTGAAACTAATAAAATTATTGCTGGACAAAATCTCGAAATCTTTTGAACTATATGGAGGTTCAATATTTGCAGACTGAATATCATTTACAGGTTGATTATTTGGTTGGACAATTTGCTGAATATTCAACGAATTTTGTTCGGCACGATTTTCCGTCAAAATATTTTGCATTGTTGCGAATTTCGGAACGGGTTGAAAATTCTCAGGAATCGAAATCAGATTTTCAGTTGGTGAAAATGAAACGGGCGAATCTATTTGAGGAGTTGGGATTGAAACTGTTTCTCCTGAATTTGCAGGTGCCGGCAAAATATTTTGATTTACATTAGTTTTAATGGAGGTAGGATTTTCTGTATTTGTCGGTAAAGCAGGATTTTGGCTGAAAAGATTTTGCGGCAGAATTTGATTATTGCCCAAAACGAAATTTTGTCCGCCATCGGAAACTGTTTGAATCTGCACATTGTTTTGTTCAAATCCGCTTGAGAAATTCGTAGTAGGTGCATTCGCCGTCTGCAAAGCTACAAAAATATTATTCAGAAGTGTCGAGAATTCTTCTTGTTTGCCGTCTTTCTCCGCTGAGGGAAGCAAACTTGGTTGATTATCTGAAATATTAAAATTGGCAAAGGAAATTAAATTCATAATTTATTCCTCATTTTGCGGGCGTATCCGGCGGAAACAATTTCGTCCAGATTGATTTGTTGTTGTTTATCGGCTTCAAGCTGATGACGCAAATATTGGTGTTCACGCAGTCGGTCGGTGATTTTTACTTCGCGGGCGGCACCGGCAAGTTTTACTCTTTGTGCGGTGCAAGCGAGATTTTTTTCCGACAAAAGTTTTTCGGCTTCGCGTTGCAGTCCATCGAGAGAATTAAAATATTTAGCGTTTAATTCCATTTCAGTTGCATTCAAAACTTCTCCTGCTCGAAGCCTTTGAGTGTATTTTTCAACCGCTTCAAGACGCATCTTTTCGATTTGAGCAATTCTTTCCGTTGCACGATTTACTTCCATAATTATTTCGGCGAGAGTCATTTCCTCTCTTTCCTGCTTCATTTCGCGGACATTGTGAACGGTCTGCAATGTGAATTTGAATTTTTTCATAATATTTTTTAGTCAGTTTTAATGCTCAAAAGATGTTCAATTGAACCTGAAAGATGAGCTTCTTCACCGCGTTCTTGCCGCAAGAATTGGATAATTTCATCGTGACGGGCAATCGCTAAATCAATCGTCCGATTACTGCCCATTTGATAGGCACCTATATTGATAAGGTCTTCGGCTTTCTGATACGAAGCCAAAAGTTCGCGGAGTTTTCCTGCCTGCGTGCGATGTTCTTTTTCGGCAACGGTCGAAAAGAGACGCGAAGCCGAATTCAAAACATCAATGCAGGGATAATGATTTTGGGCGGCTAAAGCACGCGATAAAACAATGTGACCATCGAGGATCGAGCGGACGGCATCGGCAATCGGTTCATTCATATCGTCGCCTTCGACCAAAACCGTGTAAAAACCTGTAATCGAACCGCCGTTATCAAATTTTCCGGCACGTTCCAGAAGTTTCGGAAGTAGTGCGAAAACTGAAGGTGTGTAGCCTTTTGAAGATGGAGGTTCGCCTGCTGCCAGACCGATTTCGCGTTGAGCCATACAGAAACGGGTGACGGAATCCATAATGAGCAAAACATTTGCACCTTGATCTTTG
>ERZ1292633.4357-Hain-H41-02um-R1-4357-length-13173-cov-4_pt1 | contig 13173 bp, 16 predicted proteins | sample MGYA00564406_ERZ1292633 | MGnify/ENA primary metagenome ERZ1292633 (study PRJEB36523, sample SAMEA6512639) | groundwater metagenome | collected 2019-01-08 | study: AquaDiva: Metagenomics assemblies of 32 groundwater samples
AATGGAAGGCCAGCAGAGAAACAAATCGTGATTGCCGATATGAAAAACCACCGCAAATTCCGAACTGGCGCCGCAAAAATCTTTCAACGCCCGGAAAAAGAGCGAGTGGCCATTGACAATCTTCACAAACTTTTCAAAATCATCTTCTTCACGCGACATGACCGGCAGAGGCCTGTCCAAAGTGACGGCCAGCGGATCAAAAGTGTCGCCCAAAAATCGCAGACAAACTTTTTTGCCGAAGGCAATCCGCGTCACCAACTTGATAAAGTCGCTGAACTGATCATCTAAGACGCGGTCTTCACTCGTGTCTTGGAACGGCCGTCTGGCTGGATGACGTTTAAAATCCTCCAGCACGCTCTCGGCACCCTCCCCCATGTGGAGGTCCGAGATGACAAAAGTCACTTCTCTCGCCTCGGTCAGCATTTTTCTAACCTCCTTGCCCCGTTATTGCGGGGCGGCTAGATTGTTTTTTATTTTTAAAGATCTTTCTTTAACTCTAGCACAAACTGCCCCAATTGTCAATCTTAAAAACCCCGAGGCTGCTGCCCCGAGGTTTTAATTTTTCTTTTCGACTAATCTATCTCATAAACCACATTCACGCCCACGTTAACATCCATCGTGCCAGTTTGAATATCCGGAGCTGGCGCGCCGCCACCCATATCAAACGCCTCCGCGGATCTGGCGTAAAGCGGCAGGGGTTGGGATTGATTATATTCACTAAAAGATGCCACCTTCAAAATTTTTACTCCCAACATTTTGGCCAGCGTCTCGGCTTTTTCTCGGGCATTTTTGAGAGCTTTTTCTCTGGCCTGAGCCCGCAAACTTTCCGGCTCGTCAATGGTAAAAGTTGGACTACTTACCTGATTAGCCCCGGCTTCGCCAGCCTTGGCTAAAACCAGACTGATTTTGCTCAAATCCCGAATCTTGACTGTCACGCTTTGACTGACAGTGTAACCGATGATATTGCTCTTACCGGCGGAATAATCGTATTTGGGATAAATTTGGTATTGAGTGGTCTGAATATCTTTATCTTCCAGGCCCGTGGATTTAACCGCGGCGATCAATTTATTCATTTTTTCGGTATTTTCTTTTTGCGCCGAAGAGACGTCTTTCTTTTCGGTCACCAAACCGATTTCGGTTGTGGCAATGTTGGGCGCGGCCGTCACTTTGCCCTCGCCGCTGATAGTGATGGTGTTTTGTTGGGTGGCGGCCTTACCGATATAATGATACTGTTTTAAATTATTGCGCGTTAAAGTATAAACGTAAACGACTAAACTAAAAACCAATAAAGCCATTAAAATTTTTAACGCGGCTTTAATCGGACAACAACGATGATGGCCGTCGCCGCCGGCTTCGCCTTCTTTGTGTTCGTGATGACAAAACATAAGTTTTGATAATTTAGATAAATTAATCTTTCATTTCAAAGATACAATCCCCGGTAGTCGTTTCCCTGCCAAAAACTCCAGCATCGCCCCGCCGCCGGTGGAGATAAAATCAATATACTCCTGCATTTTGGTGCGGCGCAAAGCGGCCACGGTCTCGCCGCCGCCAACCACACCGTAAGCCGGGCCTTTGGCGCGCGAAGCTACCAGCCGGCCAATTGATAACGTACCATGATCATACGGCCGATCTTCAAAAGCGCCCATGGGGCCGTTCCAAACAATCGTTTTGGATTTTTTGATAAGCTTGGCCCATTCGGCAACCGTCGCCGGCCCGATATCCAGCAAACCGCCTGGCGCAGCAATTAATTTTCCGGGTTTAGCAGGTTTGATAACATGATGATATCCGCCAGCGCCGCCATTGGTGTCGCCGCCGATAAAATCCAAGGGCAATAAAATCTTTTTATTTTGAGCAATTTTTTTGGCCACGGCCAAATAATCATTATCAACCAAAGAATCACCCACGCCATAACCCAAGGCTTTGAGGCAAGTGTTGGCCAACGCCCCGCCCAACAAAATGGCGCCGGCTTTGGGCAATAATTTTTGGATGACCGGCAACTTGGTTTCAAATTTCACTCCGCCCATTATTACCAAAAACGGTTTTTTCGGATTGGACTTTAATTTGGTTAAAACCTTAATCTCTTCGGCTAAAAGCAAGCCGGCATATGACGGCAATAATTTGGTGATGGCCACGTTAGAGGCGGCCACCCGATGGGCCATGCCAAAACCGTCATTGATATAAACCTCGCCGAGTTTGGCCAGCTCTTGGGCAAACTTCGGATCATTTTTTTCTTCACCGATTTCAAAACGCAAATTTTCCAGCATTAAAACTTCTCCCGCTTTTAACGCTTCAACCGCTTTTTGGGCTACCGGACCAATGACGGCATCAATTTTTTTGACCGGTTTTTTTAACAATCCCGCCAGATATTCAGCCACCGCGTTAGTCCGCAGATTTTTTTCATGATTTTTGGGGCGGCCGATGTGCGTCATCAAAACAATTTTGGCTTTTTTGTTGATAAGATATTTTATGGTCGGCAGGGTGGCCGAAATTTTGTAAGCCTCGTCGCCCAAAATTTGGCCGTCTTTATCCAAAGCCACGTTAAAATCTACCCTAACTAATACTCTCTTGTTGTTCAAATCTTTTATTTGCTTAAGTAACTTCATATAAACCCACGTTTTAAGTTCAAAATTCAAATGCCAAAGTTCAAATCAATGCTTAAAGCTCTAAGTTCAAATTTTAGACTCTTTGACATTAGGATTTTACCCGCCCACAGGCGGATTGATTTGACATTTGAACTTAGGATTTTGAAATTTTCAAGCATATAATTCCACAATCTCCGCCAGCCGATGCGCGTAACCCATTTCATTGTCATACCAGGCCACCACTTTCACCATATCCCCGCCCAAAACCTTGGTCAGCGGCAAATCCACAATACTGGAATAAGTATTGCCCACAAAATCCGACGAAACCAGCGGTTCCTCGCTCACGGCTAAAATATTTTTGAAACGCGGGGATTTGGCCGCTTCTTTTAAAGCGTTGTTCACTTCTTCCACCGTCACTTTTTTCTTTAAGATGGCGGTGATATCGGAAAGCGAAACCACCGGCACGGGCACGCGGAAAGCGATGCCGTCAAAATGATCTTTGAGTTCGGGCAAAACTTCGGTCACGGCAATGGCCGCGCCCGTGGTCGTCGGCACAATATTTTCGGCCGCGGCGCGTGCCCGGCGCAAATCTTTGTGCGGCCCGTCCTGCAAATTTTGATCATTGGTGTAGCCGTGAATGGTGCTCATCATGGATTTGACCACGCCGAATTTTTCGTGCAACACGGCCATGACCGGCGCCAAAGAATTGGTGGTGCAGGAAGCGTTATTGATAAGCATGGATTTTTCTGTTTTGACTTGACCGCAATTAACCCCGCGCACATAGGTTGGGATGCCCCCGCCTTTCGCTGGCGCGGAAATAATCACTTTTTTCGCGCCGGCTTTCAAATGCGTTTCGGCGCCCTCTTTGGAAGTAAACTTGCCGGTGGACTCAATCACCACATCCACTTTCAATTTGCCCCAGGGCAAAACGCTCGGATCTTTTTCAGCAAAAATCAAAATCTTTTTGCCTTCCACAATCAAATTTTTCTCATCAAAAGACACTTTTTTGTTCCACTCATGATAAGCCGTATCGTGTTTGAGCAGATGCGCCAAAGTTTTGGTGTCGGTCAAATCATTGACCGCCACGATTTTGATTTCCGGATGACTGTCAAAAATCACTTTAAAAACGCTTCTCCCAATTCTTCCAAAACCATTTATTGCGACATTTACCATATAATATAGATTAAATAGATTATTGCTTTCATTATAGCATAAACAAGCGGGAAATAAAAAAGGACCCCGTGAGTTATACACGAGGTCCGTGGGTGCAGAGTTACTTCTTGACAGCAAGAAAGCGACTGATGTCTAACCACTCGAGGCGGATGTCACCACGGTCGAGGCAACGCTCACTGCTGTCCCCGTGCAGACCAGCCACGCAACAGTCACCGGAATTAGACGACCAGACCGAGCCGAGGGCGATGATGGGGAACTTCCTCTGCTCGTCGGGGTACTTTCGAGCAAAGGCCAAGAGTTCCTCGTAGAGCGCGGGACGGAGTCCGCGACGGCTCATCTCGTCCAGCACCTCGTTTGTCGACGCATCGCCGCCCATGCGGACATACTCAAAGTTGATTCTGCGGGATTTCTTGCTCACGTTTTTGCACAGATCAATCGGCACAAACTTTGCGCTCTCATATTCAGATTTGACACGGTCAAAAGCTACTTCGAGAGCGGCGTAGGTCGAGTGGACGTACTTCACCAGCGTCGTAAATATCTTGTGGCTCATGGCTCGCTCCTTTTCTCATTTGGCTTACCCCTCACCCCAGCACTATGCCGAGGCCTAAGGCTTGCCATTGTAAAGAACAAATAAGTATACCACAAAATCAGAATCTTGTCAAGCCCCCCTACCCAAAAATGGCTCAATTTAGCCAAAATCAAATAAAAAACCCTCAAAAGCATTGCACTTTGAGGGTTGTTTTTGCCAGTTACGGCCGGTGAACGCAGACCTGCATCTTGGCTGGGTCGCAATCGCCGTTTTTGACGGTTACCGTCACGCATTCGCCACGCTTGTAATCCAGCGCGGAAATCGGCACGGCAAAACTTCCATCGTCGTTGGCCGTCCTCTCCACGCTGTTGCCGTCCGCGTCCGTGACTGTCACGGTCGCGCCAGGGTCTGTGGCGCCGGGCTCCCCAACCACCATGTCGCCGCCGGAAGAAATCGGTCCGATCTGGGCCGAAACCTTGTCGGGATCCAGATTGGTCTGGCAGGGCTCTTCCTTGTCGTCGTTTTTGTTCTTGTCCTGCTGATCCTTGATAGCATCCTTTATGTCGCCACAGCTGGAAATGGCAAAAACGAAAGTCAGCAGTGAAAACGCCACCATCTTACCGAACGTTTTTCTCGACATGATACCACTCCTTTTTGCTTGGGGCAGAACCTTTTGATCGCGCCCTATGCGCCATCATCGGTTTGCCACTTTCAAAGTCCGCTCAATTTAACCACATTCTAAAGATTTTGTCAAGCCCCTCACATGAAAAGGGCACATTCTAAACAAAAACCGCCCCCGCAGTGCGGGGACGGCTTTATAGCTTATAACTCTACAGCTTCACTTACTTCATCTGTTCGGCCACTTCGGCGGCGAAATCGCAAGAGGCTTTTTCTATGCCCTCGCCAACTTCATAACGCAGTATGGACTTAACACCCAAGCCGTTGCCCTTACTCTCTAAATATTTACCGACAGAAACATCTTCGTTTTTGATAAAAGACTGTTCCAGCAAACAAACCTCGCTGTAAAACTTATCCAACTTGCCTTTCAAAATATTCTGGATGATATTTTCCGGCTTATCCCGCATTTGCGGTGACTTGCCCTGCGTCTTGAGCTGTTCGGTATAAATTGCCTTTTCTTTTTCTAGAACTTCGGCCGGAACATCAGCGCGGGAAATATATCTAGGATTCATGGCGGCCACATGCATAGCCACATCTTTAGCCATTTCTTCATCAGCCGGACCGGTCAAAACCACGAGAGCGGAAATTTTGCCGCCCATATGAATATAAGCGCCAAAAACTTCACTGCCGGATTTTTCCACAACGGTCGCGCGGCGTAAAACCATTTTTTCACCGATTGAAGCCGTGGCCTCGCCCAAGGTTTCTTCCGTTACCGTCTGGCCGGCTAAAACTTTTTCCACCACCTCGGCCAACAAGGCCTTGAATTTATCGCTCTTGGCGGCAAAATCGGTTTCGGAATTGAGTTCCACAATGGCGGCTTTACTCCCCGCCACTTTGACAGCGGTTAAACCTTCGGCCGCTACTTTGCCGGCGCGTTTGGCCGCTTTGGCGATACCTTTTTTCCGTAAAATTTCAATGGATTTTTCTTTGTCGCCATTGGCCTCGGCCAGAGCATTTTTCACATCAACAATCCCGGCTCCGGTCAGGTCACGAACCTCGGAGATGAGTTTAATATCTATGGACATAATTTTAATTATACTAATTATGAACTAAGTTCAAAGTTCAAATGCCAAAGTTCAAATCAATGCTTTAAATCCAAAGTTCAAATTATTTTTTCTTTAAAATTGATGAGAAAATAAGAGTTAATTCATGGGCTTCTTGCCACAGCTTGCGGCATTGTTCTTTCTTGTCCGGATTGACTACCGCCAACATCCTTAACCAATGCATCGTTTCTTTAGCTTCTTTTTTACAAATACCGATCTTGTGTCTAAAGTCTTTCTTAGATTCCGCGCCATCCGCTTCCATATAGTTAGCGCCGACTGATGTACCGGAACGAACCGCCTGATTAATTAGAGGACGACAGATATTACTTTCCGGCAAAGTTCTCAAAAATTTTATCATTTCTTCTCCAAAAACCGCGGTACGTTCTTCCAAGTCATACGGTTTTTTGACACCTGCCTCGCCGGCAGGCGAGTTTGGATTTTGAACTTGATTTGACATTTGAACTTTGAAATTTGAAATTAACCTATATCTTCTTAATCTGCAAAAAGTCCAATTCCACCGGAGTTTCGCGGCCGAACATGGAAACCAGCACTTTAACCTTGCCCCGCTCTTCATTGACTTCGGATACCTTGCCTTCAAAATTCTTAAATGGCCCGTCCACAATGCGCACCGGGGAATCAACGGTCACGTCAATGGTGAACTTCGGCTCTTCCACGCCCATTCTTTTCTGCAGGGCTTTAATTTCATCGTCGCCAATGGGGGTCGGCGTGGTGCCGGAACCCACGAAACCGGTTACACTTGGGGTATTGCGACCCACATACCAAGAATCGTCAGTCACAATCATCTCAACTAAAACATAACCGGGAAAAATCTTTTCGGTGACAATTTTGCGCTTACCGTTTTTAATTTTAATTTTCTTTTCGGTGGGCACCAAGACATTGAAAATCTTATCGGACATGTCCATGGATTCAATTCTTTGCTTGAGATTTCTGGACACGTTTTCTTCGTAGCCGGAATAGGTATGCAGAACATACCAGCGTCGCCCCAGCTGTTGGACTTGTTTTGGCATAGGATGTTATTTAGCTAGGTAAAATTAATTTTTCTAAACCCAAATTGAAGATGAAATCCAAAATACCCAAAAAAGCGGCTACGGCCAAACTGACCACAATCACCGCCAAAGAAAACCGAAAAGTGTCTTTTTTGGTCGGCCAAACCACCTTTTTAAGTTCGGCTTGGGCAGTGATAAAATAATCCGTAATTTTAGCTCCAATATTCATAATAAACGCTTTAATAAATTATTCTAATTTCTAATTATACTAATTAACCTAAGCAACTCCTAAAAACTAATTTCTAATTATCTAAACTATACTTTTTTTTTATTTCCAACTTTTCTTGAGATAGCATTGAAGATCAAATGCAATTCTTTTGCTTCCTGCCAAAGAATTCTAGCCTGTCCCGCCAGTTCTGGCACGGTAACAGCAACCATCCTTAACCAATGTTTGGTTTCTCTAGCCTCTTTTTTGCAAATACCGATTTTGTGTTTAAAATCTTTGCCCGATTCGGCATCGTCTGCTTCACAATAATTTGCCCCAACGGATGTTCCAGCCGCTACCAATTGTGGAATTAACCGTTGAGTAACCGGATTGACTGGAATGTCTTTTGCAAATTTTATGATATTTTCACCAAATTTAGCCGTTCTTTCTTCTAAATCATATCTTCTGGGCACTTGGTCATTAGTCATTTAATTTTGATTAGAATAATTAGGTCAATTAGAAATTTACTTTTGGGGTCTTTAAAAAGCCCTCTGCGGGCTTGTTGATAAAGTATAGAACAAAACAAAGGGCTTGTCAAGTTAAGACAAGCCCGAGGGATTCTAGAAGCTTTCTTTGAAAGCCTTAAGGCGGCCGATGAGATTGAGGTGGTGATATTGGAAAGGCGGAAATTCCACGCCAGCAGAGAGAAGTTCGTGATCCAGGCGGTTGACCTCGTTCATTACAAAACGGTTGAGCTGTTGCTCCGAAAGGCAACTGATTTGCGCCACAATGATCAACTGATCAATATGCCGCTTGGCCTCACGCCGCTTGAACTCTCGCGTGATTTCGTGGAGAGTTTTGGCGACACGGTCGGGGCGAACCGAGGTTGGCCGCGGACCAATGATGCCACGGAGACGTTCGGCCACCCACCGACTCCAAGAAAAAATTGCGAACGGCGGGGTCTTTTCCAAAATTTCAATGTTTTTGCGCCAACCCTGACGCAAAAAAGTTTTTTGGCGACGACTGGTAGCGCCGGCCCGGACGATCTCATGCTTGGAATCAAAGACCAGGGAACTTTTCACCTGCTCAAGGAGCTGCCACCATTCATTCTTAATGGCGACAAATTCGCTGTGGCCAGCCAGCTTCAAAATCTTGTCTTCCAAACCCAAAAGTTCCTGCCGGTTGAAACGCTGGTTGCGCCAGAGCCGCTTGTTCAGCTCATAGTAAGCCGCGCGCCGCTCTTTGATGCCGGGCAACGAATCGTTTTTGGGATGAAAGATGGCGGATGAAACTTTCTGAAGCAAAACGTTCAGTTCTTCCGGATACCGGATCCAGGTGACCGTGTAGCTCTTGGGCCACTCGGTTACCGGCAACATCGCCAACACTCCGTGTTCCGAAACGGCCAAATACAAATTGCCGGCGCCGTCGTATTCCACGCCCGGACAAAACTCTTCGGTCAGCCACGGTTTACCCTGCGCGCCCAATTCCTGCTGTTTCATTTTGTTGACCTCCTTACTGTCAGGTTTTTTATTAAAGAGCATTTTCGCTAAATATACGCTAATTCCACATTTTTGTCAAGCCACCCCTTTACATTTTATCCCTTTTGTGCTAGAATATGGCTAAATCTAAAAACCATACTTATGAAAAAAGATACTCATCCGGACTATTTTCAAAACGCTAAAGTTGTCTGCGCTTGCGGCCACACTTTTAATGTTGGCTCAACCATGAAAGAAATTCGCGTGGAAGTCTGCAGTGCCTGCCATCCGTTCTATACCGGCAAACAAAAAATGGTAGATACGGCCCGCCGCATAGAAAAATTCCAGGAACGCACGGCGAAAAAGAGTTCTGTTTCCGCTGTCCGCAAAGGCAAGACCGCCAAGAAGGTCGCCCGTAAGGCCAAGAAACAAGCCGAAGCTTAACTGTTTAAATAAAAAACAAACATTCATATTTTTGATGTTTGTTTTTTTATTACTATTACCCTATCATATATAATGTATGGACTTAAACCAGGCCAAACAACAATTCAACGAAACCGAGCTGGCGCTCCAGAAACCCGAAACATCGGCCGACACCAATAAACTCAAAGAGCTGTCCAAAAAATACAACGAGCTCAAAGAAATTATTGAAACGGCGGATAAACTGGAACAGATTACCCGGCAATACGAAGAAACCAAAAATATTTTTAACCGGGAAACGGATCCGGAAATTTTAGCCATGGCTCAAAAAGAAGCCGAAGAACTGGGCAACAAAAAAACCAAACTGGCGGCCGAACTGGAAGAAATGCTGGAGCCGGCCAATCCTTATGACAAAAAAAATATTATCGTGGAAATCCGCGCCGGCGTGGGTGGCGATGAATCCGCTCTTTTTGCCGCCGAACTCTTCCGCGCCTATTCGCGCTACGCGGAAAGTCGCGGCTGGAAAACTCATTTAATGTCCTCCAGCCGGATTGGCATCGGCGGTTTTAAAGAAGTGATTTTTTCAGTTGAGGGCAAAAACGTTTTCCGTTTTATGAAATACGAAAGCGGCGTTCATCGCGTTCAGCGCGTGCCCGAAACGGAAAAAAACGGCCGCGTCCATACCTCCACGGTAACGGTGGCCGTCTTGCCCGAAATGGAAGATGTGGATATTAAAATCAATCCTCAAGATTTGAAAATTGAAACCTCCACGGCCGGCGGCCACGGCGGTCAATCGGTCAACACCACTTACAGCGCCGTCCGCATGGTCCACTTACCTACCGGCCTTGTGGTTTCCTGCCAAGATGAACGCAGTCAACAGCAAAACCGCGAACGCGCCCTGCAAATTATGCGCGCCCGCCTTTTTGCCCTGGAAGAAGAAAAACGTCAAAAAGAACTGAAAGAAGCCCGCCTGTCGCAGATTGGCACCGGTGAACGCACGGAAAAAATTCGTACCTACAATTTTCCTCAAGACCGCGTGACCGATCACCGCATTGGCAAAAGTTGGCACAACATCAACGGCATTATGGAAGGTAATTTTGAAGAAATTATCAACACGCTTCGCGCGGAGTTAAAAAATTTATGAACGGTGTCATAAAACAAGTTGTTGTCTTAGCGGCCGGCGAGGGCTTGCGCTTACGGCCTTATACTCTAACTACTCCCAAACCCCTGTTAGAAGTGAACGGCCGGCCGATTTTAGAATGGAATTTTGACGAACTGCCGGAAAATATCTCGGAGATTATTTTGGTGGTCGGCTATCTGAAAGATAAAATCATCAACCACTTTGGCAATAATTGGCGCAACAAAAAAATAATTTACGTGGAGCAACGCGAATTAAAAGGCACCGGAGATGCCCTGCGCCTCTGCCAACCGCTTTTGGACGAACATTTTTTGGTCATAAATGGTGACGATCTTTATGCCAAAGAAGATTTGGAAAAATTTTCCCGCTGTAACCTGGCAATTTTGGCCAAAGAAATCTCCAACCCGGGCCGGTTGAGCTTGCACACCTTGCTGACGGATGAACAAAATCATTTTTGCGGTTTTGCCAAAACCGATGAAAATATCAAAACCGCCCGCGTCAACGCCGGCCTCTACGCCCTCAACCGCCATTTTTTTGACTATCCCCTCCAACCGATTAAAAACGGCGCCGAGTTTGGCCTGCCCCAGACCGTCGCCCTAATGGCTCAAGATTATCCGATTGAAGTTATCAACGCGACTTTTTGGCAGTCGGTCGGTTATCCGGAAGACATCAAAAAAGCCGAAGAGGCAATAAAACAAAAAGTGCAAAGTTCAAATGCCAAAGTTCAAATCAATGCTTAAAGTTCAAAGTTCAAATTTTAGACACTTGCTCATCGGCAGGCAGGTTTGACATTAGGATTTTACCCGCCCACGGGCGGATTGATTTGACATTTGAACTTGGAATTTTGAAATTATGACTCTTTCCATCAAACAAGCCCTTCTTTCCGTCCATAAGACTTTAAAAAATGGAAGCGCCTCACCAATCTTAGATGGCGAGGTTCTTTTAAGTTCTGTTTTAAACAAACCCCGAGAATATCTTTTGACATATCCGGAAAAAAAACTGACTACCACCCAAGAAAAAAAGTTTCGCCAACTGGTAGCCCGTCGCGCTCACGGCGAACCTATCGCTTACCTAACCGGCCATAAAGAATTTTATGGTCTAGATTTTATAGTTAACAAAAATGTACTGATACCTCGTCCTGAAACCGAATTGTTGGTCGAAGAAACAATCAAACGAATCAGGAATTATGAATTAGGAATTAGGGAACGAATTGTTTTGATTGATGTGGGGACAGGTTCGGGGTGTATTCCGATTGCTATTGCTAAAAATACCCCGAATAAAAATTTAAAAGTCCTGGCTACGGATATTTCTGCGGCTGCTCTCAAGGTCGCCCGGCAGAATGCCAAAAAAAATAGCGTGAAAATTAAATTCTATCGCGGCAATCTTCTTTCACCCCTAATTCATAATTCCTCATTCCTAATTCCCGCTTCTTCATATATCATTACAGCGAACTTGCCCTATTTAACAAAGAAGCAAATATGCGAAAAAAGTATCCAATGCGAGCCTCGCTCGGCGCTCTATGGCGGAAAAGACGGGCTGGAGTATTATGAAAAACTCCTCAAACAAATCGCCACAAACCACAAGATACAAAATACAAAATACAGCATACTGTGTGAAATTGACCCGAGCCAGACATCCAAAATCAAAAAACTGATAAAAAAATACCTGCCTAGCCGGCAGGCAGGTCTGCCTCAAAGGCAGATTGAAATTAAAAAAGATTTAGCCGGACTAAACCGGCTGGCGATTATTACATAATCATTGAATTATCCACCACCTCAATCCAGGTTGCTCCCCAGTTAAATTCTACTTCGTGGCCGTCGGCGTTAAAAAACCGCGTGCGGCCATTTTTTGATTTCTTCTCCCAACCGCCTTTAATCACTTCGCCGTCAAGAAAAATTTTGGCGTCGCCGCGGCCCACAGTTTTAATTTCCCGACGGCCGACTTCGTCTAAAACCGTAATCTCAACAAATTGCATCACCACATTTTTGGCTTTGATAATACTACCCTTTTCATCTTTGTGTTCCAAACCGTCTTCCAGTCTTTCGTAACTGTTGTCGCCCCGATTATAACGCCATTCCACCAGCACCTTGCCAAAATTAATTTTAAAACTCTGCGGCTCGCCGCGGTCTTTCAACTCTTTTTCATTTTTATAAATCCAGCTCGGTATATCCTTTGGCTCTTTTTCGTAGGCGGCAGATAATAATTTTGAAGAAGTATAAACATTGTAGGGCTTGGGCCGTTTTCCATCGCGCCAAAAATACTGGCCGCGGTAAAACTCGTTCAAGTCAAACACCCGGCCGGTTTTTAATTCTTCCAAAGCCGCATCCGAGCCGCCCACATGGGCGTAGAGCGCGCCCAGTTCTTGCGCCCAATCAATATAATACGGCCGGGTGCTCCGCACCGGACCGATGCGTTCCAGCTGGCTGGTGCCGGGGAAAACAGATAAAAAACGGGTCAGACCGCCTTCCACCGGCGCCTCCCAAACCAAAGAGGCGTCGCGCAAACCCGCTTGCGGACGGGATTCCGGAAAATTATCAATCATCACCGCCCAGAGGGTCGTGGTCGCCTCAATCGGTAAAACTTTAACACCGTCAATCAGGCGGCGGGCGGTGTTTTTTGTATCCTCTTCGGCGCGGCCGATCATATTGGTGGGGCCCACATTGGGCGCCGAACCAAAAAGATTCCACCATAGATAGCCGGTCCACAAACCCAACCCCGCCACTAAAAAAACAAAAAACGCCGCAAAAAATTTACGGCGTTTTCCTCTAGCAAACATATAATTTTTATTTCTCCTTGGTCTCGGCGTCAGCCGATTCGTCAGCCGCTTTCTTTTCTTTCTTCAATTCGGCTTCAGTCTTAATCTGGCTCAAATCCGGAGCGCCGGCAACAGCAGCCGTGGTAGCCTCTTCTTCAACGCGAGGCG
>ERZ1292633.4358-Hain-H41-02um-R1-4358-length-13173-cov-4_pt1 | contig 13173 bp, 12 predicted proteins | sample MGYA00564406_ERZ1292633 | MGnify/ENA primary metagenome ERZ1292633 (study PRJEB36523, sample SAMEA6512639) | groundwater metagenome | collected 2019-01-08 | study: AquaDiva: Metagenomics assemblies of 32 groundwater samples
AACCAGGTTAATAAATCACGGTGCCCGCTGGAATTAAATTCCACCCCTATTTTTTATCAGCCGGAACCAGAATAAAGGGCCGGTCAATAACTGGTTTGCCGCGGCTTCAGCGATCCAATCTGATTTAATCTGGGCTTGTTCCGCGACCAATCATCATTATAATTCTAATAAAGAAATAAATGAATTTGATATTACTTTAACCGATGCTTATCTTCAAAAATTACAAAACAGCGCTAATTTTGTTCAATCTCAGAAAATTGGAACGCCGCCGGATCTGAGTAAAGTGATTGAACCGGCCTTAAAGCAAGTTGTGACACAACTTCAAGTTCCCTTACCGTATCAACCGGAATCGGTCCAGATTATTGTTAAGTAATTTCCCTAACGACTGTTTCTAAAACGTTTAATAGGATAAATTACTTCGCCCGTTTCTTTTACCGCATTTATTAAGGAATTATTCTTTTCCCATTCTTTATCCGAATAATACATAATATCAAAAGGCTTCCTGACTTTTTGGACAAGTTTTCGGTGTAGGCCGCGCGCCAACGTTATCTTGTCAAATAAATCATTTGGTGTCAAGAGACCTCATCTGGATAATATCCATTGAGTGTTTAACCATCTTTTCACCACTTTGGACCAGTTCTTCGGCCCGGGATGGGCTCAGCGCATCAGAATAGACCCGAATCAAAGGTTCGGTTCCCGATTGCCGGATTAACAACCACGCTTTATCTTCATAAATCCTTTTCAGGCCGTCAATGGTGATATCTTTGACTTTTCCGGTCAGGGCTTCTTTTTCCCAGATGGTTTTCACTTCAGACATTATTTTATTTTTTAATTTGTTTTCACAGGGAAGAGTATGTTTGACTTGATAAAAGCGCGGAAATTCCCCGGCCAGTTCGGCTAAAGTTTTATTTTCCCGGCTTAACAATTCCAATAATTTTAAACCGGCTAAGATGCCGTCGGCCCAGAATACTTCTTCAGAAAAATAATATTTTCCGGATTCTTCATACGAGAAATTGGCTTTCAGTTGTTTAACTACTTGAAGAGTGGCCGGTTGTCCGACACCGCAATACTCCAGCCGGGCGTTGAATTTTTGGCAGGTATGTTCAATCAAGCCCGATGAATTTATCGGGGTGACAATCAGGGAGTTATTTTTATTCTTTTGGATGATATCCCGGGCGAAGATTGCACCCGTCAGGTCTTCGGACAAGACATTACCGTTATGGTCAATAAAAAGGACGCGGTCGGCATCAATATCCGTGGCAATACCGAGGTCGCAGTGGTGTTCTTTTAATCTGGTTACCGCGGGTGAAAGATTGTTGGCGCGCGGTTCAGTCGGACGGTCCGGTTGCGGTTTGGGTTCTTCGTTAATAAAGACAACCGGACAGCCCAGCGATTGCAGGAGTTGGGGTAATACGAAGATGGCCGTACCGTTACCCGGGTCAATCAAAACCTTATATTTTTTGATCCTGATTAAATCAGGATTAATTTTGCTCATCAAGAATTTCTTATAAAGTTCTAACGGTTTTTCCGCCGGTTGGTAAGAACCGATATTTTTCAAAGGTAAGGTTACTCGCCGCGAGTCATAATTATAGTACCGGTCTTCAAGTTCCCGGGCTATTTCTTCAGATAGATAAGAACCATCCGACATAATAAGAATAATTCCAATCAGGTTATAAGGCATATGCGAGCCGGTCAGCATCACCCCGCCTTTTAACCCGGACTGGGTGATAAAACTGCTTAAACCGCCGGTCGGAATACAGCCGCAATCAATTACGTCAAGGCCGGCTGACATTAATCCACTGGTAGCCGAATGGGCCAGCATCTGGGCGCCATAACGGGTGTCATAACCAAGAGCCACGCTTCCTTGATTACCCAGGTAGTCACCGAAAACCTGCGATATTTTTAACGCTAAAAGCGGGGTGATTTCAAGGTTGGTTAATCCGCGAATCCCGGCCGTTCCAAATAATTTCTTTCTTTTAATTTTAGATAACCTGAAAATATTTTTCATTATGAGAGGCAGGTAAGTCCCGCCTCGCCCGATGGACATCGGGGAGCGGGACAATCACGATATTATCTGGGCAAGGTAATACTGAAAGTTGCTCCCTGGCCCGGGACGGATTCAACGGTAATTTTACCCTGATGGGCATTAATAATATTTTCGGTGATGCTTAGCCCCAACCCGGCGCCGATTCCCAATTCTTTAGTGCTAAAAAAGGTGTCAAATATTCGGGGGAGATTTTCATTTTCTATTCCCTTGCCGGTATCAGAGACCGTAATGTTAAACTGGTTGTTTTGAACAACGGTGGTAATAATAGTTAATTCTTTCCGGGATGTCTCTTCCATCGCCTCTTCAGCATTCTGAATCAGGTTGATCAGGGCGATCTGTAATTGTTCCGGGTCAGCCGTCACTGTTGATAGATTCCGGTCTAAGTTGAGAATAACCCGGATTCCCTGGGAATCAAGTTTATTTTTTAACGGTTCCAGAAGGTTTTTAATAAGGTCATTAATAGAAACTTCTTTCTTTTTTAATGAATGATGGCGGCCGAGGATTAAAAGATTACGGATAATGTTCTGCATCTTGTTCAGTTCAGCAGTTATTTTAGTTATTGTCTCTAAATTATTTTTAAATTCAGGTGAACCGGCCATTATTTCCAGATAGCCGGAAGCCACAAAAATAATGTTTTTAAAATCATGGGCTAACCCGGCCGCTAATTTACCGATCTGGACCAGGTTTTGGTCCTCCGTCAGTTTCTTTTCTTTTTCCGTCAGGGTTTTGATATGAGAAATATGTTCAATCGGGAAAGTGATATCTTTGATGGCCAGTTTAAGAAATTGAAGATCAAGGTCAGTGAAGTCCTTATTCGGCGCCAGGCGGGTAATATTAAGCACCCCGAATAGTTTATTATGTCTCAAGAGAGGGGCTGATAAGGCTGATTGGATATAGCGTTCCTTTTGAAAATAACCTTTGAATTTTGAGTAATCGGTCTGGTGATTAAGCCGTAATGCTTCTGTCTTTTCCACCACCCAGCCGGCAATGGCTTCGCCAAATTGCAGCGCCGCGCTCCGGATCGTTTCATCAGAGATACCGAATAATCCCTGCGTTTTTAATTTGTTGTCTGATTCATCAACCAGCATAATGGAAGCATAATCGGCTTTAAACAACTCGCAGGATAATTTCGCCACCTCGTTCAGTGTTTTACTGAATATTCCCGGTTCATAAGAAGCGAACATGCGGTTAAAAGTCTCGCATATTTTTTCCAGACAGGAAAGCCGAAAGGTGCTGTCGCGCAGGAATGCCCCCTGTTCTTTAATGACCAGGTCCTGTAATTTATAAAGGCGTTTTTCCGTAATAACGACATAGGTGCAGAAAAGTAGAGACAGAACAACCAATCCGGTTAATAAGATAATGATGGTTTGCTTGGTATAAAGACTGAAGATTTTTTCCCATCTGGTTGGGTCCACGATAATAGCCACACAAAGGGCATAAGTCAATAATAATGAAAATGCTAAAATCCATAATTGCCATCGCATTTTATTTAATTGCTTGAGAAGAATATCGGTCGACGGAGCCATATTATTTTTCCTGTTCGCCAAAGGACGAGTCTCCCGCTGGAAGCGGGATCAGTCCTTCGGCTGAAGTCCTACGGCTGAAGAATTATTTTACTTAAAATGACCGTATCAAGATATTCCAGGTTAAAAGGTTTCATTACAAATTCATAAGCGCCGAGAGCCACCGCTTCACGGGCGATCTCAACGCTTTCTTCCCCGGTCATTACGACCACGCCGACTTCCGGTTTGATTTCTTTGATTTTCTTCAAACACATCATCCCGTCCATCCCGGGCATTTTAATATCCAGTAAAATTATATCCGGATTCCAGAGTTCCACTTTAGCAATGGCTTCTTCACCTGAAGAGACCGGCAGGACATTATGGCCGCGCATAGTGAAAAAATCTTTCAGTAAATCACGCACGCCCTGTTCATCGTCCACCACCATTATTTTGGCCGGGGCGGCCACCGGTTTGACCGGTTTACTCAAACGATTAATAACTTCTTCGGCATGTTTGATAAACTCGGCGGTTGACATATCCTTATTAAGGAAGTCATCGACCCCGAGCTTAAGCGCTTCTTTTTGGACTTCCGGTGTGCCGAAAGCGGTCAGCATGACTACCCTGATTTTTTCATCAAACCCTCTTATTTTTTTCAATGTCTCCAGCCCGGTCATCTGGGGCATCCGGTAGTCAATAATAATTAAATCAGGTCTGGTATTTTTAAGGATTTCCAGGGCCCGTTTACCGTTTTCCGCCGTGACGACTTCATATCCCTTGCTGGTAAAAAGATTGTACAGGACATCGCGGATACCGATCTCGTCATCAACCACCATAATTTTTTTTACTTTCTCACCCATAATCGGATAGTCCTTTCCCGGCTTCTTTTAATAGGGCCACTCCCGCGCTGGTGCCGATGCGGGTGGCTCCGGCTTCAAGCATTTTTTTTGCCGAAGCCAGGTTTCTGATACCACCTGATGCCTTAACCCCGATGTTGGGTCCGACTATTTTTTTCATCAGTTTAATATGCTCAACGGTTGCTCCGTGCGGTCCCCAGCCGGTTGAAGTTTTTACGAAATCAACTCCGGCTTTTTTCGCCAGCCGGCAGGCTTTAATAATTTCGTCTCGGGTTAAATAGCAGGTTTCCAGGATTAGTTTAAAGTTTTTTCTATGCCGGTGAACCAATTGAACCGCTTTTCTTATTTCTTTTTTCACATCAGCAGTCATTCCTGATTTTAAGGCGCCGATATTCAGCACCAGATCAACTTCTTCGGCGCCGTCCGCCAGGGCCTGTTTTGTTTCGGCTAATTTAGCAGCCGTGCTGGCGGCGCCGAACGGAAAGCCGATCGCCACGCCGACCTTAGTCCGGCTTCCTTTTAAGATCAGCCGGCAATGTTTTACCCAGCCGGAATTAACAAAGACGGCCTGAAATCGATACTGCCGCGCTTCACGGCAGAATTTTATAATCGTTTGCCTGGTGGCTTCAGGTTTAAGAAGCGTCTGGTCAATGACCCGGGCTAAATTTTCCGGGGAATAATAACGCATAACTTTTTCCCAGAATAAAAAATATAATACTTAAAACGGCATAGCCGGCGGCTACTTTCCACCAGACCGCGTACGAATAATAAGAAACCCCGATGACTGAATAATTATACATTTCCGGGGCGCGCATTAAATCATGCTGGAAAAAATTTGCCGCCAGCACCGTTACCGGATTAAAGTTTAAAGCAATATTGATGAGACTTTGTTTAAACGCCTGATTGGCTGCTGAACTTTCAATTAATGGATTCATCCAGAAGACCGTGGTTGATATCAACAGCACCGAGAGACTGACCACGACCTGAATAAGATTACCAGATAATTTTAAACAATACAATAAATAATAAAAAGCAATTAATAATAGGCCGAAGCAGGTAACGAAAAACCCTAATTTTAAAAATCCGGCAATGTTTAAGGCCGGCTGTTTTACCGGGGTTAACAAAATCACCAACCCGATAATAATAAGAAAAGCCGCTATGGTTAATAACGATTTTAAGGCGTTTTTGGCGAAGTCGGGGGGAAGAAAATTGTGGGCGGGGCGGTTAAGGCCATTTATTTTTTGGTTCATTAGGAATGGTATGATGATACCAAGCAGTATCGGAGAAAGATAAACGATAATCCATCCGGTCATAAGATTAATCAGCCACCACTTTTCTGATGGCTGTTAATTTTTTTAAAAGTTGTTTGATCGTATTTAATTTCAGCGTATTTGGTCCATCGCAGAGCGCTTGCCCGGGATTCGGATGGACTTCCATAAAAACACCGTCACAGCCGGCGGCCACTGCGGCTTGAGCCAGAGAAGAAGCGAAAATTCTTTGCCCGGACGAATATTTCCCGCCGCCGCCCGGTAATTGGACGCTGTGGGTCGCGTCAAAAATAACGGGGTACCCGAATGTTTTTAACCAGGGGATAGCCCGCATATCATTGACGAGGTTGTGATAACCGAAAAAAGTGCCGCGTTCAGTGATGAGAATTCGTTTATTACCGGTTGACGTTACTTTCGCGATAATATTTTCCATATCAGCCGGCGCCATAAACTGGCCTTTTTTAAGGTTGATGACTTTACCGGTCCGGGCCGCCGCGACGACTAAATCGGTCTGGCGGCACAGTAAAGCGGGAATCTGGATGATATCCAGAACTTCGGCCGCCGGTTTGACCTCGGCCCGGCAATGGACGTCTGATAGAATCGGTATGTTAAATCTCTTTTTTAATTGTTTTAATAAAACCAATCCTTTTTTTAAACCGGGGCCGCGGTATGAGGCGGCGCTTAAACGGTTCGCTTTATCATAAGAGGTTTTAAAAATCAAAGGAATATTTAATTCGCGGGAGATTTCCTGCAGAACTTCGGCGGTCCGGAAAAGTACCCGTTGATTTTCTATAACACAGGGACCGGCGATGAGACAGAGCGGTTGTCGCCCGCCGACCAGGAATTTGCCGACTTTTATCTCTTTTGATTTATTCATAACAAAAATTATCTCATGGAATTACGGGGAGTGCAAGAAAAAAAGGCGCCCCGATGTAACATCGGAACGCCTTTTCCATTTTTAAAAGCAGGTTATTTTTTTTCAAACGCAACGACTTCCCGGACAACTTTTCCGCCCATGGCTTTTTTCACCAGTCCGCCCGGAACATCATGGGACATCCACTGAAAAATCTCTGTTTTATTTTCACCCATAGTTGCTACCATGACAACAATTTTGCAATGAACTTCCTTGTTACCTATTTTCAAAGTTTCCGTTTGAGTCGCTTCCTTAGGAATAGGGGTTTGGTACATTCCGGTTAGTTTAACCGGAGCCGTTCCTTGGCTGATCCATTCACCGTTAGTCAGGACAGACCTTTCGATTAAAGCCGTATCGTTTTCTAATTTTACCATGGTTTCTTTGGCTTCAACAATGGTGTCGTCAGGTAAAAAGGTTTTGTAATGGATCCAGCTCCCCACACCGCAATCGGCCCACGGCGCTTTAATAGTTGGGGCCGTTACCTGTTTCTCTGTTTTTGTTGTTTGAGTCGTGGTTGAAGTTGATTCGCAACTTATTAAAACAACTGCGACCAGCAACATTATGACTACGCCCAGTAATTTTTTCACGTTTTTCACCTCCTCCTCTATAAAAATTTTATGCCTTTAAATCACTCTAAGAATTACCACACAGTATAATAATTAATTTTTCTTTTGTCAAGAAAAATCTGCCCTTCGGGCAGAGGCTTAAAGCAGATTTTTCTTGATCCTGAAGCCCCGAGGGGCTGAAGGATCTAATTGGTGAACCACGTCGGGTTCACCATCCTGCTCCGCTTTAGGCGGACTACGTGGTGCAGGGTTAGGTAATCTGATATAATTTCCTATGCTATTGAAAAAAAATAAGTTTTATCGTCCTACAACGGCGACGTAGACTTTTCCGGCGCCGGCTTTTTTTAAGGTGTCGGCAATGCTGGAAGCCGTTGCGCCGGTGGTCAGGACATCGTCAATTAATAAGATATTTTTATTTTTAAACGGATTAATATTTTTAACGTTAAACGCATCCCGCAGGTTTCTTAAACGTTCAGGTCGGCTCAAAGTTGCCTGGGGCGGTAGTTTTTTAACCCGGACAAGATGATTTTGTGAAACAGGTATATTTAATGACCGGCTTAAATAACGAGCCAGCAGTTCGGACTGATTAAAACCACGTTCCCTTAATCGCGCCGGATGCAAAGGGACCGGAATAATCAGGTTTATTTCTTTTAACAGGCCGTTTTCATCGGCCAACTTATTTTTTAAAAGTTCAGCCAGAAAATCAACGAGTAATTTTTCACCGTTGTATTTATATCGGTGGATTAATTCGCGTAGGACGCCGTCATAACGGGCCGCTCCGATGGCCCGGTCAAATTTTAAATGAATCGTCTCGCAATTCCGGCAGCGACGGCGCGTTCCGACATACGGGCCCAGCGATTCTCCGCATTTTAAACAGGCATCGGTTTGGCTAATCTTTTCTATTTTATTGGCACAGTTCAAGCAAACATAATAAGCATTATCCGTTCCCTGCAAATTAACCTGACAGGCCAGGCAAAAACGGGGGTAAACCAGGTCCAATAAATAAGCGCTTGAAGTTTTTATCAGGTAAGTCAATTTTTCAAATAGGTTTTCTGTCATAATTCCAACTTGACGGAGTGGAAGATTTTACTATAATATGATTAACACTGGAAAAATCAAATTATATCGGAACTTTTCTGTCGTGATGGTGTTATATAAAAGCAGGGATAAGTATAATTTAATAGGAGGGAAAGGATATGGAAAACAGGATCATAATTTTGGTGGTGATCGTTATTACCGGCTTCGTGTCTGGCGTTAATTTCGCCGGGGCCGATTGCGGTACTTGTAGTGAGCTAAGCCGAACTAAATGTGAACAGGACGCAAAAATAAAATGTGAGTTGAATAAAAAAAGTGTTTCTTTTGACAGCAAAACGGGGCAGGGGCAGTCTGATGGCGAACGGCAGATACGCGGCCTTTTTGAACAAATTACCTTTTTAAATCTCATTAACGGGTTGAACCTGACCGAGGCACAGGTTAAAAGTATTATCAGGATTAATGAAAAGGCCAGGGAGAAGGCATCTATTTTTCAGCAAGAGCAATCACCCTTAGTTTCAGAGGTGGTGGCGGCTTATGGAGAGTTAAAGAACACCCTGGAAAAAAACCAGGGGATTCCGCCTGAAGTGGAGCGACTGGCGTTTATGATGGAACAAAAACTTAAAACCGGGCGGCAGGGGTTGATCGACGAAGGTTCCGGATTAGAAAAAGAAATAGCCCAGGTTCTGACCGAAGCCCAGATGGAGATTGTTAACACCTTTGAGCCGTGTTTAATCCCGCCTAAGAATTTAAAGAATCCGGTTCGGGCCGGTCAGGCCAATGATGACGAAATGGGCTTGAAATTTCTGGCTCGCCTGAGAGAAATGTCGAATGAAGTGTTCGAGGAAAAAATTGATTTTATTATTAAAAAACATCTAGATCAGGTTAAGAAACACGTTGGTAAACTGAGTGAGGAAGAATATCAGGCCGAGGGCGAACGGCTTTATGAACTCGCGGTCAAGGCGCGGGAAATGTCCGACGTGGATTTTGAACTGAACTCATCCGAATTGGCCGCCCAGATTAAACCGCCGATTAAAGAAAAAGAATTACGGGCTGAACTTCATAAAATTGAGCAATCAAGAGGGAAAACGTTAGGCCGGGTGGGCCGCTACCTTTTAAAACCTGAGGTGGTGATTTCGTTACTGGAAAAAAGATTGGAACTAATGGTCAACCAACCTCAATTAGAACCAAAAAATCTTGATGAAATTAATGTTGATCTGGAGAAGAAACAGTCTGCAAAAAGAAAATTCTAATTACTTTTTAGCAGGGAGGAAGATATGGTCACAAAAAAATATTGGGTAATGGGTCTTGCGATTATGGCATTGATAACCTTATGTTCTGTTAACCGGATCCGGGCCGCTGAAGCGACCGGCGAAGCGACAGCGCCCGCCTCGCCGAAGACGGCGAGTCGAGGCGGGGAGTCTCGCTCCAAGCAGGGCGAAGAGGCGCTGGTAACGGTGGAAAAACTTCGTAACGATATTTCTTTCTTAAATCTGATTAACGGATTAAATCTTTCGGAAACACAATTAAAAGAATTGATCGCCATTAACCAGGAAGCACAGACTTTAAAAGAAAAATACAAAACCAGTTATCAAGCGTTTACCCAGGAAATGCAGTCTCAGTTTAATGAATTAAAAACCGTCCTGTCTGATGGACCTAATTTACCGCCTGAAATAGAGAAAAGGGCCAACGAGATTAACCATCAGGCAAAAGAACTGAAGGAGAAATTACAAAAAGAATTACTGGTTTACCAGGGGAAAGTAGAAACAATTTTAACCGATGCCCAGAAAAAAGTTATTGAAGATTTTACGCCTTGTTTGACTCCGCCGAAAGACCAGAAAAACCCGGTTCGGGTTGGCCAGGCAAAAGATAACGCCAATGTCGTCAAATTATTACGCCGAATCCGGGAAGTGCCTGAAGAGGTCTATCAGGAAAAGCGTGAAAAATTACTGGCTAAGGCATTTGAAAAGTTTGAGAAAAATAAAGGTCCTTTAACGGCCGAGGAAAAATCACTGGAAGAAGAACGGCTTTTTGACCTGGTGGATGAAGTGCGGTTAATGGCCGACGAAGAGTTTGAAATTAATAAAGAGGACATCGCCAAAGAGTTTGCTATAAAAGATAAAGCTAAGGAATTGGAAAACCAACTCAAGGAGATCAGCGAATACCGGTATAAAGACAAGAAAGGTCTGAATAAAATCGGACGGTTTTTCCTGAATGAACTGGCCTGTCCGATTCTTCAGGAACGGCTGACTAAACTGGCTGATTTTAAACAGGCTCCGCTGATTAATCTTGATGAATTAAAAAATAATTGAAATCATTGCTGTCCAAATTAATCGTTAGAGTGTCATTCCCGCAATCTTTAGGCGGGAATCCACGACGATAAAAAATCTGGATACCCGTTTTCACGGGTATGACAAATTTGGTATCTCAAAATGTGTTTACCATCGGTAAATAACCTTTAATTTGGACACGAGTGAATTGAAATATGTGTAAAAAATTAAACCGACGTGATTTTTTTAAGGATATTGCTAAATTAGGGTTGTCTGCCGCAGGTGGAGCGGTTCTTCCGCCGGCTCTGCAGGCCTTGCTTGATTTCGAGTCTGAATCTTTAGCCGCCGGTAAAAATTCGGCTGTTTCTTATGCTAATTACCCCGAAGCCCAGTATTACCGCAAACTGAATGACGGGCAAGTCCAATGTTTCCTCTGTCCCAATCATCATATTATGAAACCGGGCGAAGTAACTTATTGCCGGACCAGAATCAATCATCAGGGCACCTTACGGGTGCTGGCTTATAATAATCCCTGCATCTTGAATATTGACGAGATTGAAAAAGGTCCGTTTTATCATTTTTTGCCCGGGACAAAGTCTTTAGCCCTGGGTATCGGCGGCTGCAACCTGCGCTGTCTTTACTGCCAGAACTGGGAAGCTTCACAGGAACGGCCTGATCAGACTAATAATATTTTAGATTTACCCAAAGAAGAAGTCGCTAAAGGTGCTGATGAAAAAAAATGCCGGACTATTTGTTATACTTACACCGAACCGGTGGTTTATCTGGAATATATTAAAGAAGCGGCGGCTTACACCTCGGCCCGGGGCATCCGGAATGTAGTTTGCACGGCCGGCTTTATTAATCCGGAACCGCTCAAAGATATGTGTCGTCATATTGACGCCTTTGCCGTGACGCTCAAGGCCTTTAACGATAAATTCTACCAGAAAATCTGCGGGCAGACGATGGCGCCGGTTCTTAAATCAATGGAGTTTATCAAAGAGCAGAATAAATGGCTGGAGATTATTAACCTGATTGTGCCGACTTATAACGACGATATGAAAGTGATTGAAGAAATGTGCCAGTGGGTTAAGGAGCATCTGGGAGCGGAGACGCCCATTCATTTCGGCCGTTTTATGCCGGAATATAAATTACGTGATTTGCCGCAAACCCCGATTAAAATTATTGACCAGGCCCGTCAGATCGGGCTTGAGGCCGGTTTAAAATACGTTTATACTTTTAACGTTGCCCCGCACGAAGGCAATAATACTTTTTGTCCCAATTGCGGAAAGGCAATTATTAAACGGCTGGGTTTCAAAATTCTTGAGAATAACTGTCCGAATGGCGCCTGTAAACTCTGCGGAACCAAACTGCCCGGAGTCTGGGAATAAAATGAACAAACTAATCATTCCAATTAGTACCATTACACTCATCGCCGCCGGCATTGCCGGGTTTTTGGCTTTTGAAAAACCTGCTTTTCCGGAGCCGTTAACGCCGCCGACTCCAGCCACTTCTAAAGAAGATTCGCCGTTTGGGATGCATACTGCCTGGACTCGCCCTTATTTAAAGCCTGAGGATAAACCGGATTTTAAATCATTAGATTACGGTGATGCTTTGAATATCGGAGTGAAATGGGAAAGGCCAGGGATGTATGCGTCTTATCCGTTTAATGTTGAATTGATGGACAAAATTTACAAGGATATTCCCCAAGGAATAAATATTTTGGCTAATATAGAAACTCCCAGACAAAAAGGAACATTCAAATTGCGCATTTCCGAAAAAGAATATCAGGATTTTGTAAAACAATTAGTTGAACGTTATGACGGAGATGGAATAAATGATGCGCCAAATTTAAAAAATCCTATCAAGTATTGGCATATAGACAATGAGCCGCCTTTCTGGCAAATGGCTCAGGTCGATAACTTATCGCCCGATCCTCTAAAATGGATGAAAGACACCCGCGATGATTACGCGCATATTTTGGAACTTGCCGACAGTGCGATTAAGTCCGCTTGTCTTGATTGTAAGACGGTTATCGGAGGGACGGTTGGAGAGTCGCCAGACAAGATGCTTGTAATTTTAAAAGAATTTTATGAGCCGATTTTGAAAAAACTAAATGGAAAACATATTGACATATTTGATTTCCATCATTTTGGCAATAGCAAGGAAGATTATAAAAAATCAAAAGTAAATTACAAAATGATTCGCGAAGGGTTTAATAAATATGGATACGATAATATTGAAATATGGATTCTTGAAACAGGGACATATTCTGGTCAGCCAATTGATATGGGCAGGGCATTGCTAAAACAATCAGAAAAAGAGCAAGCCGTGGATTTACTTAAAAGGTTTGTTTATCCTTTGACTTTTGGCGTCAAAAAGATTTTCTGGGCTTGGGCGATGGTAGAAGGTACGCCTCCGCTTGATGATAATGATGTTTTTGATAATACGGGTTTTATCTATGACGGTATCGGCGAAAATGACCCGGGCTATGGCATCGAAAAACTTGCCTACTATACCTATAAAAAGATGACGGAAACTCTGGAAGGGAGCGATTGGGATAATATCCGGACAATACAAGAAAAAGATGGGATGTATCTTTATAAATTCATAAAGAACGGTAAGCCTATTTTGGTTGCTTGGAATGACAACGGCGCGGAAAAACAAGTAACTATTTCCGGCGTTAATTCAACATCGGTTAAAATAACGGAAGCAGTGCCGAAT
>ERZ1292633.4359-Hain-H41-02um-R1-4359-length-13171-cov-8_pt1 | contig 13171 bp, 13 predicted proteins | sample MGYA00564406_ERZ1292633 | MGnify/ENA primary metagenome ERZ1292633 (study PRJEB36523, sample SAMEA6512639) | groundwater metagenome | collected 2019-01-08 | study: AquaDiva: Metagenomics assemblies of 32 groundwater samples
CGTGTCACTCGAAACCCTTGCCAGTATTAACTTCTTTATTCAGCGGGAACTGCTGAAAGAAGATGTCACTTTGCCGGATGCCATATCGATGGCTTTTGTGACCGATGCTGGTGTAACGCAAGATATCCTTGTGTCATTTCAAGATGAAATTTCGACCCCAATAATTTTTGCCATTGCCAAGAAAAAACCATCAGAACAGCGCGGTGCCAAGCAGTTTTTATATGAAGTGTTGACGGGGAAAACAAGCAAATATGTACGCCAAGACACAGGGGATTCTGAAGAATTTGAATGGGGCCGTACCACATTTAAACACAGATTTTTGTCCAAGAATTTTGTTGCAGAAGTTTTTGAGGTTACTGGCAAAAAGAAATGCTGTACTTATAATTTAAGACACAGATTGTTTTTGAAACCAAAAGTTTGCGGGGTATTTTTGTCAGACAAAATTTTGACAGGCAAACGGCCAGTCATGTTGGTTTTACTGAAGCGGCGTTAATTACTGCATTGCCATTCCACCATTGGGATGCAGTGTTTGTCCCGTCATATAATTGGCTTCTTTTGATGCTAAGAACACGCATGCTGCGGCGATATCATAAGGTGTACCCATTTTTTTCATAGGGATTTTTGCCAAAATCGTTTCTTTGATTTTATCGTTTAATACCGTTGTCATAGGTGTTTCGATAAATCCAGGGGCAATACAATTAACGGTGATACCTTTCGTGGCATACTCAAGGGCCAAGGTTTTCGATAAACCAACAATACCTGCTTTTGCAGCGGTATAGTTGGCTTGGCCCATGTTGCCCGTAAATCCCACGATCGATGTGATGTTGATAATGCGTCCTTGCCCTCGTTTACTCATACTTTTAAGGGCGGCTTTACACAAACGAAAAGTAGAGGTCAGATTGATGTTGATGATTTCTTCAAAATCTTCATCTTTCATCATCATGAACAACTTATCTTTATTCTTTCCGGCGTTGTTGACCAAAATATCAATAGGCCCAAATTTCTCTTCCGCTGCCGCAAATAATGCGTTTGTTTCATTGGCATCAGCAAGATTGCATACAATAAAAGCAACGCGATCTGGCGCATTTAATGATGCGGCAAAACTTTCTAGTTTTTCTGGGTTGGTCCCGCTCATTACAATCTTTGCGCCTTGAGTTAAGAATTGTTTAACAATGGCAGAACCTATGCCGCCAGCTGCCCCCGTTACAAGGGCGACTTGATCTTGTAGAGAAAACATGTGCCTGATAATCCGCAATGCGTTGTTGTGACATTGTAGATCGATTGATTAACGAAATGCCAGTTTAATCCGGTATTCCTGCAGGGAAGTCGACAGAGCGATTTATGAAGTATAGAGAATGTATTGATTCGTTGTTATTGATCGTGCAAGAATAATATTATAATAAACATGAATGCTTATTAAATAATGCTTGTATTTTTTGTTAATTTTAATAATAGCGTGTTGCTTGTGGCAGAGCTTGTTGGAATAACGACAACGCCTTGCGTGCTTGCTCTTAATGCTTATCTTCATTCACCAGCAGGCATTTTTATTGTAAACAACACAACAATTTATTGGACGAATTTTTTTAATAACACTATGTATACAGGTACTTTGTCTCAAAACACTATCTTAAATCCACGGCAAATAACGGGTGGGATTTTCAATTTACCAAATGGTGTGTCAGTTGACACGGTTAATAATAAAATTTACTGGGTTAACCAAGAAACAAGCGCAAATGATACGCCGCCTTTAGGGACAGGGGCTATCTATGTTGGAGACCTTAGTGATACCGTTATCAGTAATCCAATAGAGTTAAGCATTCCAGATGACGCGATTTTAGGTCCATCAGGATTATTTATTAATTACAATACACAAAAAATATATTGGACAGATTTTTATGCTAGCGCCATGCTTGTTGGTGATTTAAGCGGTACATCTGTCACAAATATTCAAGTGTTAACCGGTGATCAAACCGATGGCGATACCGTATTTGGTTTGCCATTTGGCTTCCCAACAGGTGTTTTTATTGCGCAAACAACCAATGAAATATATTGGACAAGCTACTTCCCTAGCGCTATTTACCGCGGAGATATAAGCGATACATTTATTAGCAATATCGCGCAAATAACGGGACCAACCTTTTCCGGACCCAATGGCATTTTTATCACAGAAGGCACGTTGTCAGATCCCCTTATCGATGTTTGTGATGCGACGTGTGAAAGCTGCGTCGGCTTGTTTGTCCAATTTAGCGATTTGGCTAGAAAACAAAAACCATCGTTGGATTTGTCAAATAGTGATGATGTCAATTTATTATCAAACGCGCTTGATTTAACGCAAGCGTATTGTGTGAAAATGGATTGGAATAATTCTTCACAAATAGGCGGATCGGCAAGAGAACTGGCCGCAATATTGGTTGCATCAGATAGTGATCTAGATCCGATTCATTTCAAACTGAAGCAGTCCTTGTTGAAAGGTAACAGCAGAGATTGCTGTACCAGTGATTTTCCTGATTAAAAAAATCTCTAAATTGGGGCAACAAAATTGTCCAATGAAGGAATTAATAAATTCACAATGCTAGCCAAATCTGACGTGGGGGCTGTTGCGTTGTCCCTGCGCCACTGCAGCATGTCATAAATTGACCCGCACACCACAGAAGCCTCGCACCCATTAATGACACACAAACCTTCGATTAATTTTGCCACAGATAGAACTGTGTTCAAGTTATCGGCATCCTCAGGATTGTTTAAACTTATACAAGGCTTGATATGACTGCTAATTTCTTGAAAGGCGATGGGCATAGTAGAGCATCGACAACAATCACACATGTGAATATTCTCCTTTTACTAAGCTCTTTTATTGACACTCTGTGCAGCCGCTGCTGTCAGGAGGGCATTGCAAGAAACTAAGTGCCCTTGCGATGTCAGAACAAGGAACTGTGGACGCATCGCTGGCCCACATCATCATGTCGTTAATGGATGCAAAAATACGTGATGCACAACATCCGTTGATTTGACCGCAAGCACATTTAACAATATTCAAGGCATCTGCTAATAGTTTGGCATCGTCACAGTGATCACTTGTTAAAATCAAAAATGGTTTTGTTTTACGATTCAGCTCTTTAAAAACAAATTGAAGCCCATTGTTGTTACAAATACAATTGCATCCCATAGTTCACATCCTTTCGTTATTTTTAATGCACTGCAGCAAACAAATCGTTACCATCGAAACATATTTCGCAATCTGGGGTGTTTGGTGGACAATCAGTGTCTGGACAGCTTAACAAAGCGATGACTCTTCCCACGTCATAGCAGGGTAGATTAGATGCATCAGCTTGCCATCTGGCAAAATCCTCAACAGATGTACAAATACTAGATGTACGACAGCCTTGTAATTTTCCGCATGCGCATTTTGCAATGGTTAACGCATCTGCTAAAACGCGCGCTTCCTCGCAATTACTAAGTTGCAAAAATGGTTTGGCATTCACATCTAATTCTTTAAATGCAAAACGAAGGCCATTATTACAATTACATCCCATTTTTATTGTTTGATGGCTGCCTTAATATTAGTCTAGCATTTAATTTTTATTTTTAAAATACATATAAAAACTATTTATAGTTTATTCCATTCGTCATCCTCTTGAAACTTTGTCAGGCCAAACAAAATGGCGTATCATGAGTAAACTATTGATTTCGGCCTCATCTGTTTCATGACCTCTATGATTGAACAATTTGCCAGCTCTCTTTCGTTTGAATCGGTAAGAGGCGCAAAAGATCTACACAAACGGATAATCTTCACATTACTGATGCTTGTCGTTTATCGGCTGGGAACATACATCCCCATTCCTGGCGTTAACCCCGAGGTGCTTTCCGAATTTATTCGTGCCAATAGCGCTGGTATTTTGGGCGTGTTTGATATGTTTTCCGGCGGCGCCTTATCGCGTATGACTATTCTTGCTCTGGGGCTTTCACCCTATATTTCATCGTCTATCATTATCCAATTGGTGTCTAAGTTGATTCCAAAATTTGAATATTTAACGAAAGAAGGTGAACAAGGCCGCCGTAAGATGAACACCTATACCCGGTATTTAACAGTTGCACTTGCGGCAGTTCAAGGCTTTGGTGTTTCTATCCTTATTGAACAAATGGGTGGTATGGTTGGCCTTGGTTCAGAAACAATTCTTATTAACATATGGTTGTTTCGCTTGGTCACAATGCTGTCCATCATGGGTGGCACCTTGTTCTTGATGTGGCTTGGAGAACAAATCACATCAAGGGGGCTTGGCAACGGTATATCAACATTAATTTATGCAGGTATCGTGGCCAATTTACCATCAAGTTTGATCAGTGCTTTTACGATGGGCCGTGAAGAAGGTGTGTATTATATTGTGCCCTTGTTGTTGGTGATGTCTTCTATTATTTTCGCGTACGTTGTTTTCGTTGAAAAAGCACAAAGACGTATTCCTATTCAATACCCAAGACGTAATGCGCAAGAAGCAATGAGCATGCCAAACTATTTACCATTAAAGGTCAATATCTCTGGTGTAATGCCTCCCATTTTTGCCCAAGCATTATTGTCCATTCCGATTTTAACCATCGGATCCATTGCCGCGGTGGCAAGCAACGATTACGTCAATATGTTCTTAAACCTGCTGAAGCCCGGCGGTTGGTTTTATATGACCGCGCAACTTGCGTTGGTTGTGTTCTTTTCATTTTTCTACACATCGATTATGTTCAACACAAAGGAAACAGCGGACAATCTTAAAAAAGGCCAGGCCTATATTCCAGGGATTCGCCCCGGAGAGCAAACCCAAAATTATCTATCCTACGTGGTCAACCGTATCACTGTCGTTGGTGCAATTTACTTGGCTTCTATCTGTGTGATCCCCAGTATTGTGCAAGCGCATGTTTCTTTAAATTCATTTTTTGGGGGCACCAGTATTTTGATTGTTGTCAGCGTTACCATTGAGACTATTTCCCAAATACAAACCCATCTTTTTGCCAATCAATACAAAGGTTTGCTGAATCGTAAGAAGAAGTGATTTGCACTTGCCCCATCAACTTTCCTATAATTGACATATGTCAATTATAGGAAAGTTGCATGAAAAAATTTATTGGACGTGCCTATGAATTAAAGCAGCTAGCCGATTTGCAATCGGGCAGCCAAGCGCGTCTTGTCGTTATCAAAGGCAGAAGGCGTATTGGCAAAAGCAGGTTGGTTCAAGAATTTGCAAAGGATAAAATATTTTTATCCTTTTCTGGCATTGCCCCGATAGATAAAGTAAGCGCGCAAGATCAACGCGATACTTTTGCATTGCAAGTCTCAAAAGCAACAAACACACCTGTGCAAACTTTTACAGATTGGGCCCACGCTTTTGATTATCTGACGCAGCATTTAACAAAAAATCCTACTGTGATTTTGTTTGATGAGATTTCTTGGATGGGATCTTGTGATCCAACATTTATCCCAAAATTGAAAAATTGGTGGGATCTTTATTTGCAAGATTTTCCTAAATTGATGGTTGTTTTTTGTGGCTCTGTTTCGACTTGGATTGAGAGCAATATCATAAACAGCACCGCTTTCTTTGGTCGTATTTCTTTGTATGTCGAATTGTCAGAGCTTGCCATCAATGAAGCATGCGATTTTTTAAAGAACGCAGGGATTGCTTATTCGGTTTATGACACATTCAAATTATTATCCATTACAGGGGGCGTACCTTGGTATTTAGAGCAACTTGCACAAGGTCAAACAGTAGATGAAAATATCACGCGTTTGTGCTTTCAACAAAGCGGGATGCTGGTGCAAGAATTTGATCGTATTTTTTATGACCTGTTTTTTGGCAAGGGGGATATTTATACAAAGATCATCCGTGTTCTTGCTGATGGAATGTGTGATTTGCCTTACATCAAAAAAACTTTAAATTATTCGGATGGTGGCATGATGAGCCATTACCTAAAAGAATTGATGATCAGTGGCTACGTGGATCAACATTATACCTGGTCCATTAAAACAGGTAAAACAAGCCGCCAGCAGCTGTACAGATTAAGTGACAATTATCTGCGCTTCTACCTGAAGTACATAGAACCAAGCAAGGATAAAATTAAACGGGGTGTGTTTAAGCAATTGGCTGTGAACAACCTGCCAGGATTTGATTCGATGATGGGTTTTCAGGTGGAGACATTATTGCTTCGCAATCGTCCTTTGTTGTTACAAGCTTTGAATTTGGATCCTACTACGGTTGTTGCGGATAACCCTTATATTCAAAAACCAACAGAGCGCAAAAAAGGTTGTCAGATTGATTATCTGATTCAAACACGTACCAATAATTTGTTTGTGTGCGAATTTAAATTTCAAAGACGCGCGCTGGATACGGGCATTATTGATGACATGAAAGATAAGATTGCGCGCCTTGCCCGCCCAAAAAATTACGGCGCGGTACCTGTTTTGTTTCACGTCAGCGGCGTATCTGATGCGGTGCATGACAGTGGGTATTTCTATAAGGTTGTGGATATTGGCGATTTTTTGGAAGCGCCGCGATAGATATTGCACATTTGATTTTTGGGAATTCTTGTACCATACTTCCTTAAATGGTTGATCTGTTTAGAGAATTTATGATTTTTTCATTATTGAGTTTGTGTTTTTCCATAGTGAGCATAATAGAGTTGAAACCTGTTGTTACACAAGAGCAATTTGCTGACGCTGTGTGTGCGCATGCACAAGATGGTGCGAATGCATCTTTCAAAACATTTAATCCTAATAGCATTCTGGAGAGATTTCAGTTCCGACTGGAAAGTAGCGATCCGAGAACACCGCATGTAGTTCTGTCTGAGGGAAAAGCAATAGGCGTTGTTTTATTTGGTTATTGGGGGTCAGGAGACGCACAACAAGAACACTGGGATTTCCTTCCTTATACTGGCAGCTCTTACGCACACTTTGAGGGTATTGTAGCGGCAACTTTAGAGTGGTATGCAGGAAAAGAAACAAAACCTACACTGACTCTTAGTTTTCATCCAGATCGTTGCGGAACATGTTTAACAGGAGAAAATGGTTGGGGTGTAATTACTGGAAATGTGGATGCTCAAACAAATGATTGGGCGACGGACCCAATCAAGAAAGCGGAGTTTGTAACAAAGCGTGTGATTGGTCCAGTATCAGATACTGGATTGCCAGCCAATGTGGCAACGCGTACTTATTTTTCGCGCACTCTGCCATCTCTGACGACATCACCCGGCGGTGCGGCGGCTGCACCACCCACAGTTCCTGCAACCACACCAGCCAGTTAACTAATAATTCCTTCACGCCGTAGAATGTGAATACGGTCTTTCCATTTTTCTGTGGCTTTAACATTCAGGAACAAATGCACGCGACAGCCAAGTTGTTGTTCCAGTTCTTTGCGGGCTTCGGTGCCAATTTTCTTGATCATGCTGCCTTTGTGTCCTAGAACGATTGGCTTATAGCGCTCTGCCGATACAACGATATTGTGATTCATCCGAATATCACCATTTTCTTGCTGGCCGTACGCATCACACTCCACATACAATTCATAGGGAATTTCTTGGTGTAAACACAGCATGGCTTTTTCACGGACGATTTCACTGCTCCATAATTTTTCGCTAATATTGGTTAACTGATCTTCTTCGTACAGCCACGGATGCTGCGGGATATATTTTAAAATTTCTTCTTTTAATTCATCCAGACCCGTTCCTTGCAACGCCGATATAACAAAAGCGCCTTCGATCGTTATTTCCTTCTTTAAATCAGATTTATTGATCACAACCAAATGCGAGCGGTCTTTTAATTTGTGTTTCAGTGTTTGTAAAAATTCAGGCTGATAATCACCTGGATCAATCAGAATGATGACTAGATCCATATCCCGCAGGGCGCGGTAGGCACTGTCAACAAGAGCCTCTTCGAACTTGCCTTTGCTATTAAAAATGCCAGGGGTGTCGACAAAAACAACTTGCGCATCGCCCCATATGGCCACGCCCTGTATTTGCCGGCGCGTTGTTTGGGGCTTGTGCGTGACAATCGATACTTTTTGCCCGACAAACGCATTGGTCAATGTAGATTTGCCGCTGTTTGGCTTGCCAACAATTGCCACCATGCCGCAGCATTGTGTTTGCGTCATGTCTATTCCACGGTCGTCTGATCTGTAAACAGTATACGCTCTATTGATTCATCGTCTGAAAGAAGTCCGCATTGTTTTTTGATTTTTTAACTTTATCTAATAAAAATGTCATAGCTTCCGTTTTATCCATAGGAATTAGGATGCGACGCAGGACGCGCATTTTACTAAGCTCTGTACCTTCTACAAGCAGTTCTTCTTTGCGTGTACCCGACTCTGCAACGCTGATGGCTGGAAAGATACGACGGTCCGAAATAGCGCGGTCTAACCACAATTCAGAGTTACCTGTACCTTTGAATTCTTCAAAGATAACTTTATCCATTTGTGATCCGGTATCAATTAAGGCTGTTGAAATGATGGTCAGTGATCCACCTTCTTCGATATTGCGTGCTGCGCCAAAGAATTTTTTCGGTTTTTGCAATGCATTGGCATCAACGCCGCCTGTTAAAACCTTGCCGGATGATGGCACAACGGTATTATAGGCGCGGGCAAGACGGGTAATGTTGTCAAGCAAGATCACAACATCTTCCTTGTTTTCAACCAGGCGCTTTGCTTTTTCTAGCACCATTTCAGCAACTTGAACATGTCTTGCTGCTGGTTCGTCAAAGGTCGAACTAATCACTTCACCTTTAACAGATCTTTGCATGTCGGTGACTTCTTCCGGGCGTTCATCAATCAATAAAACCATCAGCTTGATAGCTGGATAATTATGCGCAATTGAATGCGCAATGCTTTGCATCATCGTCGTTTTACCGGTTCTTGGTGGGGCAACAATTAACGCGCGTTGTCCTTTTCCAATGGGGGTGATCAGATCGATAATGCGGGCAATTTTATTTTCGTCGTTTTGTAGTTCTGTCTCTAGGCGTATTCGTTCTTGTGGATACAAAGGCGTTAGATTGTCAAAATGTAGACGAAAACGACCATGTTGCGGCAATTGATCGTTTATTTTTTGAATGCGAATCAGAGAAAAATAACGTTCACTGTCTTTTGGTGCGCGTACATCACCTTCAACCAAATCACCTGGCCGCAAGCCGAATTTACGAATTAAATTTGGGGAGACATAAATATCATCTGGGCCAGATAGATAATTTGCATCGGGGGACCGTAAAAATCCAAACCCATCAGACAAAAGCTCTAAGCACCCTTGTCCAATAATAGGAATGTCTTTTTCTGCAAATTTTTTCAAAATGCCGAATAGTAATTCTTGTTTTCGTAGATTGTTCAGATTTTCAATGCCATGCTCTGCTGCCATAGACAGTAATTCTGTAGGGCTTTTACGTTTCAATTCATTGAGATGCATAATTGCTTTTTCTTTAATAATGAGATTAATAGGATAACGAAAGATATTACATCTTATGTATAGCGTACTTTGGGTGGGGGTGTCAAAAAAACCGCGGCAAATTTGCTTGGATAGGAATGCCATGCAAAATGACATCCGCGCGTAAATATGGTATCAAAGAGCGTGAGCTCTTAACAGCATCGATACTATGCGTGACTGTCCCATTGCCATAACCGGCGTTGCTACCCTGATGCCGGGATCATTAACCTTTCGTGATTTTTGGCGGCATATTTGGGAAAAAAGAGATTTCATAACCGATGTTCCTAAAGAATATTGGGAAATTGATGATTATTTTGATCCTAATCCTAAAGCCCGCGATAAAACATATTGTTACCGTGGTGGATTTTTAAATTATACGGATTTTCCGGCTGTTGATTTTGGGATTCCTCCTAAGATGCTAAGCGATATTGATACGACTCAACTGCTTAGTTTGATAGTGGCGCAACATGTTTTGGCGCAAGCCCAACGCAAAACTGAAACGCCCGTGGAAGACATTAGTGTGATTCTTGGTGCGACCGGCGGTACGAAACTTTTTTGTGAATCGGCTTGTCGGTTAGAGTATCCCAAAATTATTAAAGCCATGCGCAAAGTAGGCGTTGACGAAAATAAGATCAAAGAAGTGGTTGATTTGTATGCCGCACAATTTGCGGATTGGACCGAAAATACATTTCCAGGATTGCTGATTAATGTGATTACAGGGCGCATTACAAATCGTATGAATTTAGGCGGAGAAAATTGCGTGGTAGATGCAGCTTGCGCCAGTGGCTTGGCTGCTATTAGCTATGGTATTGAAAAATTGCTGACGGGAAGCACAAAAATGGTTATATCAGGGGGCGTTGATACCTCTAACGCAATTCCCATGGTGATGTGTTTTAGCAAAACGCCAGCTTTATCTCCCACCATGGATATCCGTCCTTTTTCGAAGGATGCCGATGGTACACTTTTGGGTGAAGGTATTGCGATGATTACGATGAAACGTCTTTCGGATGCTGAAAAAGATGGTGACGAAATTTACGGGGTAATTCGTGGTATTGGTCGATCATCCGATGGGCGCGCTAAAAGTATTTACGCGCCTTCCCCTGAAGGACAAAAACGCGCCTTACGTCGGTGCTATGAAGATGCTGAATATAGCCCCGAAACCGTTGAATTAGTTGAAGGGCATGGTACTGGCACCAAAGCAGGAGATAAATCAGAATATGAAACCATGTGTGAAGTTTTCACCATAGATGGACATGCGAATTATTGCGCGATAGGTTCTGCCAAATCGCAATACGGTCACACAAAAGGGGCAGCTGGCGCTGTTGGTATGGCTAAAATTGTAGGTAGCCTTGTTAATCGCGTGCTGCTGCCAACTATCAAAGCGGACAATCCGATAGATGTAGAAGGCACTGCTTTTTTTGTTAATACAGAATGCCGCCCTTGGTTTAAAACTGACAAACATCCAAGACGCGCAGCTGTTAGTGCCTTTGGCTTTGGGGGCACAAACTATCACATCACGGTTGAAGAATATACAGGCAAAAACAGGCCAAAAAAAGTTGCGCCATTCACGCTGATTCCTTTGTCTGGAGACATCGGCTTAGGACAAAAAGCTATTGAGGAGGCGCGCCAAAATCATTACATTATGTCGGAATGTAATGACATACTGATGGGTGAATACAGCGCGAAATTCGATGCGACTGCGTCAAAAAAAGCTGTATTTGTTGCGGACAATGCTGCTGCAGAAACATTAGATTTTATTGAAACAGGCATCAGCTCTGTTTTATCTTTGCCAAAACAATTCAATGTGTTTGCAGGCGTGCAAATTACATGTACGTTTGACAAGGCGCGCGCGTATTGGGAAGAGCTGCCGGCTGAAATTAGACAAACAGTTTATCCAGTAATGCCCCCGCAAGGGATGCTTGCTGAATCATACACGCCCCATTTTGAAAATTTTTTGAAAGCCATTTTTAAGCATTTTGGAGTAGACGTGACCTTTGCAGAACATGGTACGGCAGTGCCGGTAGATATATCGATGGGATGGTTTCTGAAGACCTTGGCGCACATGGCCATTGCTAGTACATCGGTAACATTTAAGCCATTATTGGAAGAGTTTCAATTGGATTATGCCATTGTGCAAAAACCAAAATTCTCTGTACCTGTCGCGGGGTATAACTATGGCAAGCCGACGATATAATGGGTGATACCATGGACATTCGTCTTTACGAAACAAGCGATATTGTCAAAGCCGTATGCCAGCTTACAGAAAAACTATATGGGCAAGGCAAGCGCATTCAAATCATTTGTGGCAATCAACTTATGGTCGTTGGTCTGGATCAGGCTTTATGGCAATTCAAGCAGCTGTCATTTTTGCCGCACATGACCGATTTGGATAATGTTGATCCCCTGACACAGCCTATTTTTATCACATCAAATTTAGAGAGTAACCAGAATCAGGCAGATGTTCTTATCAGTTGTAACGTTATTCCTCCCAAAGTGGATTTCACCAGTTTAATAGGAATTTGTAACGCAGAGATATGCCCACAATTTATTGCCGTCTATCCCCCAAATCAGCATTTTGTTCAGACGGAGGAAGGAGGCTGGAAGTAAGGGGGCAGAGACTCATAGGTGTTTTGATATGCGTTCAGTTTGGCATTCTCAAATAATGGCAGGCGCGAGAGGACTCGAACCTCCAACCCTCGGTTTTGGAGACCGATGCTCTACCAATTGAGCCACGCGCCTTCAGTACCTAATATACCAGTACTAAATAGCATCATCAATGATACGTACCAAACATTTTTCCATAACCCGAATATCTGTTTCCATAGAATCTAGTTTCGAAGGTGAAATTTGTTCTTTTGTTAGCGTTTTTGCGTGACCATCCAAGGCTTTTTCAATGGCATCAAATAAAGAAATACCTTTTTTAGTTAACGTTACAAACACGGTGCGTTTATCAAAACTTGATCGATCTTGCTTGACATAATCCATTTCGATCATTTTTTTTAGGTTGTAAGATACATTGCTACCCAAATAGTATTTGCGACTGATGATATCCCCCACTGTAACTTTATCCTTGCCTATGTTGTACAAGATTAAAGCCTGTGTATTGTTCAGATCATCAATTTTTAGTCGTTTTAACTCTACGCGCATGACATCTAAGAACACACGATAAAGACGTTCGGCATTCAAGACCAAATCGATATAGCTTTTGCTCATATTTTTCTCATATTAAAAACTCTAATATTAAACTAATAAGTAAAAGTTAATTTCAGATTAATAAAAATAAATAAAACGGCAGTGACGCAATACGCGTCATCGAACTTCCGTGCGCAGCCTTGAGATCTGTTTCTGTTAACTTTATGTTAATTTTTATTTTCTATATTAAAATGGGGAGGTGCGTACGCGATTTTTTCGAACGAACGTGCGAAAACAAGGCTCCCCCTTGGTTCCCGGTCTCATTTTTTTTGACCTGGGCGGGCAGGGTGAAAATTTCGGAAAAATTTTCCGAAAATCCCAGCCTTGCTTGCCAGGCCAGCCGCCCCTTCGGGCAGCTGCATGGACAGCGGGAGGAGCGTTTTCTTACTTGACTTGTTTTTAGCTTTTCTTTTTCTCTCTGTCACCTTGCTGATCAGGTCAATTTCACAAGACTTGATAAGCAAGGCAACATCCTTTTAAATAGACTAGATGCGCAAACACCTAATCTACCGAACAAGCTTCGACCTTCGTCGACAACTGT
>ERZ1292633.1726-Hain-H41-02um-R1-1726-length-23252-cov-8_pt2 | contig 13168 bp, 10 predicted proteins | sample MGYA00564406_ERZ1292633 | MGnify/ENA primary metagenome ERZ1292633 (study PRJEB36523, sample SAMEA6512639) | groundwater metagenome | collected 2019-01-08 | study: AquaDiva: Metagenomics assemblies of 32 groundwater samples
GTTTCAAAACTTGTAACAGCGGGAGAAACTCGTGAAACAGCTTGTTGTAATGCTTCCAGGTCCTGAAAGACAAGATAATCCGCACCAATTTCCTGACAGATTTCTTCTGTGTTCCGATCAGTCGCGATCAATTCCTGTCGAGTTGGCATATCAATTCCATATACATTCGGATATCTGACTGGAGGCGCTGCTGATGCAAAATAAATCTTATGGGCACCTGCTTCCCGTGCCATTTGTACAATTTCACGACTAGTTGTTCCTCGCACAATTGAATCATCAACCAGCAGTACATTTTTCCCTCTGAACTCAATACTCATCGCATTAAGCTTCTGACGTACAGACTTACGCCGTTGCTGCTGACCAGGCATAATGAATGTACGCCCAACATAGCGATTCTTGACAAAGCCTTCGCGAAAATCGATGCCCAGACGGTTAGCCAGTTGCAATGCGCTGGGACGACTTGAATCCGGTATTGGAATCACCACGTCAATATCCAGATGATGCATTGTTTTGGTAATCTTCTCCGCCAGATGTTCTCCCATATTCAGCCGTGTTTCGTAGACTGATATTCCGTCAATCATGGAATCTGGTCGTGCCAGATAAACATACTCAAAAATACAGGGATTCAATGTTGATTTTTCAGCACATTGCTTACTATAGAAATTACCAAACTCATCAATAAAGACTGCTTCACCGGGTGCAATATCGCGAATCAATTTGAATCCCAGAGTATCCAACGCAACACTTTCCGATGCAATCAGGTATTCAGTGCCGAATTCATTTTCTATGGTGCCAAATACCAGCGGGCGAATACCGCAGGGATCACGAAAAGCCAGTAATCCATAGCCAGCAATCATCGCCACTACGGCATATGCGCCTCGGCATCGTTTATGTACACCTGATACTGCCGAAAAAATTGTAGCCGGATCAAGTTGATAGTTCCGCGTACTTTCCTGCAGTTCATGTGCCAGTACATTCAACAGAACTTCTGAATCCGAGTTAGTGTTGACATGGCGCAAGTCCGCACGAAAAAGTTCTTGATTAAGTTGCTCAGAATTCGTCAGATTTCCATTATGGCTTAACACAATACCAAATGGTGAATTCACATAGAATGGCTGCGCTTCGGCTGATGATCTGGCTGAACCAGTTGTGGGATAGCGAACATGGCCTATTCCCATATTCCCAGTCAATGCACGCATATTTCTGGTGCGAAACACATCACGTACCAAACCAATGCCTTTATGCATATGGAAAGTATTACCTTGTGCTGTAACGATTCCGCTCGCATCTTGCCCACGATGCTGTAACATTAATAACCCATCATACAACAACTGATTAGCTGGTGAGTTTGCAACAACGCCGAGAATTCCACACATAGAAATACTCCGTAGGTTTTGCTTTTATCAGTTTAATAGTAGAAACAAATACAATTCACATAACCTGTATTCTTAGAACAGCGAGTCATGCAGCACTACAGTTAATTAGCTATCATAATACAATACAAATCACATCAAGAGTTTTCTTCTCTTTCATAACTAATCCATTTTGACAAATCATTTGGCAACCAGTGTGTTATCTGCATGGCAACCACTTCTAATGAGCGACTTAAGACGGCTTGCTTCCAGAACGGTTGTTTAGGTATTGCCGTTAATCCGGCAATTAATACCAGTAGCATAACAATTACGAATGCCCGCAAAAATCCAAAAACAGAACCAAGAAATCTATCGATAAATCCTAGCCCTACTCCCTTAATTAGAGCGGACAACACCATAGTAATCAATGCTGTTATAAGCAAAGCCGCCAGAAACACCAAAATGAATGCTATCAATATCCGTAAGGATTCTCCACCAATCGCCGATGGCATAAAAGGTTCAAGATACGATGCATAGGCTCCTGCTGCAATAAATGCGATTATCCACCCCGCTATTGACAGAGCTTCGCGCACAAATCCGCGAATAATACTCAAGACAATTGAAACTATAAATATACTTAGTACAACATAATCAAAAATTGTCATCGACAAAAACAGTCTATGCGTTAAACGACACAATGATGGCTAAATTGAACTTCCCAAAAACCTTTTAATACTATTTGGGTGTTACAACACCATCAAGCCCCAGTTTCTTAAGCTTCCTGGCTTCGTCTTCTGCAGCGATTCTAGTTGGAAAAGGTCCAATCCGCACTCGTGTCACTTCAGTATTACCTACTCTGATTATTTCTGTATAGGCTTTAATCCCGCTTGATGCGAGATTCGCTCTCTGCTGCTGTGCCTTGAATGGATCTGAAAATGCACCCAATTGCACCACGAATCCTTTGGCAGTCGTCGCTGCTGTTGCACTCTTTTCGATCCTGCCCTCACTTCTCACTTGAGTGCTTTCAATTCTCGGTTTTATTCCCGGGATTGGTATGCCTCGCTGTACCACTGCGGAACTTCCTGCATCCTGATCATTATCCTGAAAAAAATTGGATGGCTCACCCAGTAATTCAACAGGATCAATCTCGTCCTGTAATTTATTACCAGGCAGTTTTTCTACTGGTAACTCCGGCCTGCCCACAGTACGTGAAGGAATGTTAATTGCAATCTCTTGTTTCCCGGTATCCGGCTTCGGCTCATCAAAAACAGCCGGCAGAACGATTACTGCAACAATAACCAGTACGACCGCACCAACCAGGCGCCTTCTGGCACGTTTTCTCAGTAATAACTCTTCTTCACTGATATTTTTTGTCATTTGAAATATCCGATTATTACTTACCCAGCGCTATATTCTGATATTGCAACACAGCACCCACCGTATGGAAAGACCCAAAGATACAGATTCTATCATTTTTAGTAGCACGTTCACAGGCAAAAACAAAAGCAGATACAGGATCAGAAAACTTCTGAATCTCATTCTTTTCCCTTGATATCCCGGCTTGTTCAATTTCATTTATCAAGCTATCCGCTTGTGCACCTCGAGAGGTATCAAGTGACGATACCAGCCAGATATCGATATTATTCTTTAACTCTCGTATAACACCCTGAATATCCTTGTCATGCAGCATTGCAAAAACTGCATAAGTATAGCCAGCCGGTTTTGTCGCATCCAGATTCAGTGACAATGTGCGAGCGGCTGCTGGGTTATGCGCAACATCCAGCACGACTAATGGTTGATTGGCAATTACCTGAAATCTTCCTGGCAGGGTAGCCGCCAGCAATCCTTGCCGTATTTCATTCATACTGACCGGCAGTCGATCGGCCAGCATATCCAAAGCCGTCAGACAAGCACTGGCATTCTGTAGCTGTTTGATGCCACGCAGTGTTGGATAAGGCAATGAATATCGCCATCCTGATGGACTCCAGAAATCCCATTGGTTCTCTTTATTTAAAAAACCAAAGTCTTTGTTAATCTGAACAAAATTAGCGCCCATATTTTCAGCTTGATGAAGCACTGTTATTGGTAAATTAGTTTCCGCACAGATAGCAGGTTTGTTTCTTCTGAATATCGCAGCTTTCTCAAATCCGATCTGGTCACGTGTATTACCAAGGTAATCGATATGATCGATATCGATACTTGTCAAAATAGCACAGTCTGTATCAAATATATTGACCGCATCCAAACGCCCACCTAGGCCTATTTCCATTATTGCGACATCCACATGTGCCTCAACAAACAAATGCATGGCTGCCAGCGTGCCAAACTCAAAAAAGGTCAATGAGGTACTACTTTTTAATCTTCCTTTATTTATCGCATCAAAAGCCTGAAAGAGTCCTTCATCATCTGCTTCTTTTTGTTGAATACGAATACGCTCATTAAATTTCAGCAAATGGGGAGATGTATAGCACCCTACTTTATAGCCCGCACACGATAGAATGGATTCAAGCATTCTACATACAGAACCTTTGCCATTAGTCCCTCCCACAACAATCAAAGGAAATGAAGGAGACAGGCCGATATCACGCTTAACTTTATTGACACGCTCCAATCCCATCTCGATCAATTTAGGATGTTGCACTTCTAGATAAGCCAACCAATCTGTTAGTGAACTGGGGCTTATTTTTGAACTGGGCATTGCATATCCATCACGATATATTGGATGCAATCACCATTAACTTTCCGCATAGTGAAACTTATTGATCAAGATATCCGCGCTGGTACACGCATTAGCAAAGTGCATAAATTAACAATCTTGTCTTGCATTTGTCGCCGGTCAACAATCATATCGACTGCACCATGCTCCAGTAAAAACTCGGCACGTTGAAACCCTTCCGGAAGGGTTTGCCGTACCGTTTGCTCAATCACACGGGGGCCTGCAAATCCAATGAGTGCCCCTGGTTCCGCAATAACAACATCACCGATAAATGCAAAGCTGGCAGAAACTCCACCCATCGTTGGATCTGTCAATACGGATATGAAAGGTAATTTATTATGGCTTAACCGTGTTAATGCGGCTGAAGTTTTAGCCATCTGCATCAATGAAAACAAACCTTCCTGCATGCGGGCACCGCCGCTGGCACTAAAACATACAAATGGCAGATGCTGATCAATACAGGCCTTAATACCCCGCACAAAACGCTCGCCCACAACAGAACCCATTGAGCCACCCATAAAACCAAACTCAAAAACAGCAACTACAACAGGCATTTTCTTGATTGTGCCGCGCATGACGATTAAGGCCTCATCTTCGTCAGTACTTGATTTTGCTTGTGACAGCCTATCCACATACCGTTTACTGTCTTTGAATTTAAGTGGATCTATTGCGTTCACCTCAGCACCGATCTCTGAACGTCCATCAGGATCAAGCAACAGATCCAGCCGGTTTCTCGCTGGAATACGGTTATGGTAATCACAGCGGGGACAAACATTAAGGTTTTTTGCCAAATCGGTGTAATACAGTACTGCTTCACATGTACTACATTTGCTCCATAACCCCTCAGGAACAATCTTCTTTTCACCATTTTCTTTACGCTTGATCTTTGGTGGAATAATATTTTGAAACCAACTCATGAGTTACATTCCTGACAATGGGTGTTAAACATTATTACTGTCTTTATCAATGGCACTGCGTAAAATATTGACCAGCTTCCCAACATTCTCCAGCACGGCATCAATGGAAGACTTCTCGATTTCTTCGATGATTCGGCTGCCCACCACAACCGCATCCGCCAGCTGGGCGACCGCCCGGGCTGTTTCTCCATCTCGGATACCAAATCCGACGCCAATTGGAATATTAATTGACTTTCGTAATTGAACAAGCATGGCTTCTACATCTTTAAGATCAAGATGTGATGCACCGGTCACTCCTTTCAATGAAACATAATAAACGTATCCCTTTGCCATGGTTGCAACCTGTTGGATACGATCAGGCGGTGTAGTGGGTGACAGCAGGAAAATAGCATCAATGTCATACCGATCCAGACATTGCACCCATTCCGCACATTCTTCCAGGGGGTAATCAACCGTCAGAATTCCATCCACACCACACTCTTTCGCTCTCGCTGCAAACTGTTCATAACCCATTGCCTCAATCGGATTCGCGTACCCCATCAGAACAACTGGTGTATCGTGATCGATTTCCCTGAATTTTGACACCATCTGTAAGACATCTTTCAAACCGACATGGTGCTTTAATGCACGTTCAGATGAGCGCTGAATGGTAGGTCCATCCGCCATTGGATCGGAGAACGGAATACCGAGTTCAAGAATATTTGAACCGGATTCAACCAGTTGATGCATTAATTCAACCGTTATCGCTGGATTCGGATCTCCCGCTGTAATAAACGGAATCAATGCTTTTCTGTTTTTGGCCTGGAGTGCAGTAAATGTTTTAGTAATACGATTCATAGATTCTTAGGAGAATATACCTGCTGTTATCATCTGATTCACATGAACTTTATAGTTCGTTCGATCAGATGCTCACATCAATACGGTTGTTATTTAGAGTGTTAATCCAGACATTTGTGCAACGGTTGCCATATCCTTATCACCGCGACCGGATAGATTCACCAATAGCAGCTTATCCTTGCTCAAGGTCGGCGCATATTTAGCCGCGTATGCCAATGCATGACTTGATTCCAGTGCTGGCATAATGCCTTCATAACGACACAGCGTGTGGAATGCTGCCAGCGCTTCATCATCAGTAATAGCCACATATTCAGCGCGCCCAATATCCTTGAGCCATGCATGTTCCGGTCCCACACCAGGATAATCCAGACCCGCTGAGATTGAATACGTTTCAATAATCTGCCCATTCTCATCTTGAATGAGATAGGTTCTGTTGCCATGCAATACACCCGGCCTTCCCTTTGTTAAAGTCGCTGCATGCTGGTTTGTATCAACACCTTTACCGGCTGCTTCCACACCAATCATACGAACATTTTTATCGTCAATATAGGGATAAAATAACCCGATCGCGTTGGATCCACCGCCCACACAGGCAACAAGTGCATCAGGTTGCCGGCCAAAATCTTCCTGCATCTGAATCTTTGCCTCATTTCCAATAATAGCCTGGAAATCCCGCACCATCATTGGGTAAGGATGCGGACCAGCAACTGTGCCAATAATATAGAAAGTATTCTCGACGTGCGTCACCCAATCCCGCATTGCTTCATTCAGCGCATCTTTCAATGTACGAGAACCCGATTCAACCGGTATGACCGTGGCACCCAGCAGTTTCATGCGATAAACGTTGGTAGCCTGACGTTTAACATCTTCAGACCCCATATAAACCACACACTCCATCCCATAGCGTGCCGCAACCGTTGCGCTGGCAACTCCATGCTGACCGGCGCCCGTTTCAGCAATTACACGCTTTTTATCCATCCGCTTAGCCAATAATGCCTGGCCAATTGTATTATTTATTTTATGGGCACCCGTATGATTCAGATCTTCACGTTTTAAAAGAATCTGCGCACCACCCAGATGCTCGGACCATCTCTTGGCATGATAAATAGGGCTGGGGCGACCCACATAATGTTTTAATTCAAAGGCGAATTCAGCCTGAAAATCCGGATCGTTACGATAATATTCATATTGCTTCCGCAAATCATCCAGTGCTGAAATTAGTGTCTCAGCAACAAATATACCTCCATAGGGGCCAAAGTGGCCGCTCTTATTTGGAAGATCATAAGCACTCACAATTGTTTAACTCCTTGCATGAAAGCAAAAATTTTCTTTTCATCCTTGATACCCTTTGAAGCTTCCACGCCACTTGACACATCGACCGCCCATGGTCGAGTCTGTTTAATAGCTGCCTCTACATTTCCTGCATGCAAGCCACCAGACAGGATCAGCGGTAAGGGTAAATGCAAAGGGATAAGACCCCAATCAAATACATGTCCTGTTCCACCCGGCATCTTTTCTGCATAGGTATCAAGCAACAACCCTTTTGCATTGCTGAATCGTTCTGCATATTGTAGCAAATCTAAGCCTTCCCGAACTCGAATTGCTTTAATATAAGGCCGTGGAAATTGTTCACAATACTCCGGTGACTCATTGCCATGAAATTGCAGCAGATCAAGTCCCGCAATTTGTAGTGTTTCTTTAACCCACTCTGGATCAGAATCAACGTAAACACCCACTGTACTAATAAATGCTGGAATCTTCGCAACAATTTGCCGTGCAGTCTCTGGCGTAACATAGCGTGCACTGTGCGGCCAAAACACAAAACCGATCGCATCAGCGCCCGATTGAATGGCCGCCATTGCATCTTCGATGCGCGTTATCCCGCAGACTTTCACTCGAACTGACATAACACTATTTTATACTTCGATGGACAATCGTTTATTATAGATGGGAACTGATTGCAATGATGGGTGATTCGGCAGGTTTCAGCAAGCACCATTCCGGATCATACCTTACACTTGCCAAATACAAGCCTGCCCCAGAAAACGTAGGTGCCGCACAAGTCCGGTCACGGCATTCCAGAAGTGTTTGCATCCAGTCTGGGGAATATTTTCCTTTGCCAATATAGACCAGGCATCCAATAATGTTGCGCACCATGTGGTGCAAGAATGCATTGGCACAGAAATCAAAAACAAGTAGATTATCCCGCCGTGTAATTTCAAGCTTTGTCAAAGTACGCATCGGTGATTTTGCCTGGCATTCTGCTGCACGGAAAGTCGAGAAATCATGCTCACCCAGCAATATCTCCGCAGCTGTCTGCATGGGCTGCAGATCAAGCGGTTGATGAAACCAGCCTACTTTTCGATGATTAATGCCGGGACGAACAGATTGATTAAGCAGCAGATACAAGTATCTACGTTCATGGGCGCTATAGCGTGCATGAAATTTTTCTGAAATCTCAGATGCCCATAGTACAGCAATATTTTCAGGTAACAGGGCATTGACACCACGCACCCAAGCACTCAATGGCCGTCTGGACTGCGTATCAAAATGAACAACTTGATACAAGGCGTGAACACCCGCATCTGTACGGCCTGCTGATATAACACGAATCTGTTCGTCGGAAATTCTGGACAGGGCCATTTCAAGTGCATCTTGAATTGAGCAATTGTCCGGTTGGCTCTGCCATCCACAAAAACAGCTGCCATCATACTCCAGCACCAATACTATTCTCACGGCCGTAAAACTGTCATTTCAAACTGATTACGGTTAATCACAACAAAACATATTCATTCAAGAAACTGCTATAAACCTTTTAATAGTTTTTTAGCTGCTTTTTTCTGTTTAGCATCACCATCCCTAGCAACTTCTTCCAGCATCTCTTTCGCACCGACCTTATCATCCATTTCCAGATATGCTTTTGCCAGATCCAGTTTAGTTTCAGCTTCTTGCCATGACTCACTCGTATCATCCGGTATTGATTTCTCGTCGGATGAATCTTCAATATCCAGACTTATACCATCCAAGCTCAGATCCGGTACTTTAGGCGCTGAGTCTATATCAGAAACATGCAACATATCTAAAGCTGGAATATCCTTATCGGCAGCATTCTTATTATCTGCCTCATCCGATAAATCGATTTTAGGTACGTCTACTTCAAAATCGATTCCTTTATCATCCATTGCCTCTTCATCATAAGAACTCACTGACTCTTCGAGTTTCTGTGCATCATCGGAATCAACGTTTAATTTATAATCCAGATCGTTTGTAGCCTCAATCTCTTCATCCGTGTCCGACATGTGTGGTATTTCCGGCTCCGAAGTTGATTCATCTGTTTCCAAATCAAATTCGTCATCTTCCCCAGTCGCATTAAGTCGTGCTGGTTCTTGATCCAGCATGTCTTCATCATCTGTCGTATCGGATACCGGATAATCTTCTTCCTCAGTCTTTCCTTGACGATCGTTATCCTCTGGAAAGAAGTCCGAATCTTCATCATCATTTATTTTCCTGGATGCAAGGTCATCCGACTTAAAGGAAGAGGCTGCCACGCCGGATGAAGCCACTGAAGCTAATTTACTACGCAAATCAGAAGAATCTTCAGCGATATCCGAATCATCATCAATATCCAGCTCTTTTTCAGCCTGCGCACGACGTCTCTTGACAATCAAAAGCGCAATCAAAAGAATCAGGGCTAAAGCAGCCCCAATATACATTTGATTTTCCATCACCTCATCCATTAAGGATTTTTCTTCCGGTTCTATTGGAAGAACGGGATTCGCTACCGGTGCGACAACGGGCTGCTTCGGTGTTAACTCGGGTGATAATTCTGTTGATGCTTCCGCAAACCCGGATTCAAGTTCTATTGTCGGAGTTGATTCCGGTGCTGGAATCACTTCGACAGGTTTAATATCGGGTTGAAGTTGAGGCTCAAGTTTAGATGGTGGCTTTAAACTTTCTTCAGCTTGAGTTTGTGCCTGAGATAAGTTGACATTCTTTAGCTCCAGCAATTGTTTCAGATTGGTAACCGTTTTCTCCAGCATTGCAACACGCTCATTGGCTTCCTGCAAAGCAAGATTGCGTGCTATCGTGTCTTCCTCCATCATACGCAGGCGGTTTATCATACTTTCATCAGAAGATTTACCTTGAGAATCTGCTGATACTCCACTGGATAGCCTTAATACTTCTTTTGATGCTCCTTGAGGCAAAAGGGATTTTTTATCCACTGAAGCTGTAATTTTCCCTGAATCTGCCTGTCTAATTGATTCAGGAGATTCATGTCCACTGGCTGCGGCAGTCAGTCTATTGCGATAATTTTTCCAGTCGCTCACCTGTACTCTAACTTCTGCCCTGGCTTCCGATTTTTTTATGGCAGCAATTTCACTGTCTTCCGGGATTTGCAGAACTGCGCCCGTTTTCAGCAGATTCATATTGTCCGCAATAAATGCATCGCGATTGGCACGGTACAAAGCAACCAGCATCTGATTAAGATCAACACCACTTGGCAAAACCTGACTTGCTATCGCTGTTAAAGTATCGCCACGATTAACCGGCACATGAGTGCCTTTTACTGTTTTTGCTGTTTTTGCCGGATTAGTTGTATTTTGCTTTGGCTCTTCCACTTGCTTGGCAGGTTTTTCTTCAATCAGGCTTGCCGATTCAACAGGTTCTAATGTTGTTTCAGCTACAACTGGCGCAACCGGTTGAGGTGGGGCCGAATCAATCGGATCCAGCAGTACGGTATATTCCCGCAACAAACGACCGGATGACCAATTTAACTCAATCAATACCGACAGGAATGGCTCATTAACAGCCTGCGGCGAGGCAATCTTGATATAGGGATTCCCATTCTCCCTTGATTCAATTGAAACTTTTAGTGTAGAGAAGAAGGTCTCATATTGTATTCCCGCTTGTGTAAAGGCTTCACGGGATGCAAGATTCGCTCTTAAGGATGGAATCTCATCCTTATTGACTGTAACAATGTCAATCTCTGCTTTAAGTGGTTGTCCTAAAGCTGAGTTGAGTGTTAGCTTACCGAGTCCGGCAGAATAAACTACCCATGGTGACATCAGGAGGATTACGAACAAGCATACTCTAAAAGAAGAATTGTACACAGAAATACCCTCTCTCATTCAATGACGATCAAAGATGCTAGGCTAACATTGCACCATATTCATACAAATAGTAATTATGCCTTGAATTATATGCTAATTCATTCAAATAGCCTCATAACAAGGATAAAAGTGTATTAAAAACACCAAATACGCAACAACCTAACCTGCTTTAATGCTCAACCAGTATCCTCAACATTCTGCGCAAAGGTTCTGCTGCGCCCCAAAGCAATTGATCCCCGACGGTAAAAGCAGATAGATATTCTCCACCCATCGCCAGTTTCCGTAATCGTCCAACCGGAATTGACAAGGATCCTGTCACCGCAGTCGGTGTTAATTTTGAAGTTGTCGATTCCCGATCGTTGGGCACAATATGTACCCAGTCATTCGCGCCGGCAATAATATCTTCCACTTCGTCCAGTGGAATATCCTGCTTCAGTTTAATGGTCAGCGCCTGACTGTGGCACCGCATGGCACCCACACGGACACAAATCCCGTCAACCGGAATAGGTTGCTCATTTTTACCCAGAATTTTGTTTGTTTCAGCCTGGCCTTTCCACTCTTCACGGCTTTGTCCATTGGCAACTGCTTTATCAATCCACGGTATCAGACTGCCTGCCAGCGGTACGCCAAAATTCTCAACTGGAAATTTCTGGTCACGCAGTGTTCCAGCTACTTCACGATCGATATCCAGGATGCTGGAGGCAGGATTTTCAAGCAAATCTTTCGCAACACGATGTGCCTCTCCCATCTGTATCAGCAATTCACGCATATTTTTTGCACCGGCACCCGATGCAGCCTGATAGGTCATGGCGCTCATCCATTCCACCATGCCTTTATCAAAAAGACCGCCAACTGCCATCAACATCAGGCTAACCGTACAGTTACCGCCAATATAATTCTTAACGCCATCATGCAATGCCTGCTTAATTACAGGCATATTGACCGGATCCAGTATAATCACGGCGTCATCCTGCATGCGCAGCGCCGAAGCAGCATCAATCCAGTATCCCTGCCATCCGCTGTTGCGTAACTGACTGATTATCTGATTTGTATAATCGCCACCCTGGCATGAAATAATAATATCCATCGCTTTCAGTTGTGCGATATCAAATGCATCTTTAAGATCGGGAATTTCCTTGCCAATCTCAGGACCTTTTCCACCTTTCTGCGATGTTGAGAAAAATACTGGATCAATTAGAGAGAAGTCCTGCTCTTCCTGCATACGCTGCATTAAAACAGAGCCAACCATCCCGCGCCACCCTACAAAACCAACTTGTTTCATAGCTTATCTTTCATCCTAAAATTGACAATACATTAAAAATTACAACCGATTGATACTATTACCATTAATCGTAACCACCATACAAATCATCTTACCAATAAGATAGAACAGCATCTCCCATCGCCCGAGTCCCAACCGTCTGAGCACCCGGTCCCGCGATGTCTCTTGTTCGATAGCCATGTTCAAGAACCTTCTTGACTGCATTCTCAATACGTTGCGCCGCTTCCTCCTGATTGAAGGTATAGCGCATCATCATGGCTACAGAAAGAATTGTTGCCAGCGGGTTTGCAATATCCTTACCAGCAATATCCGGCGCGGAACCATGGATCGGTTCGTACAATCCTTTATTGTTTTCATCCAGAGAAGCTGAAGGGAGCATACCGATCGAACCGGTCAGCATCGAAGCCTCATCAGACAGGATATCGCCAAAAATGTTCCCTGTAACAATCACATCGAACTGTTTGGGTGCACGAACCAGTTGCATGGCCGCATTATCAACCAGCATGTGCGAAAGTGTCACATCGGTATATTCTCTCGCAGTTTCAGTCACCACGTCGCGCCACAACTGCGTGCATTCGAGTACGTTCATTTTGTCAATTGAACATAATTTCCGATTTCTTTTACGCGCTGCCTGAAATGCGACATGGGCGATTCTCCTGATCTCAGCTTCGCTATAGATCATCGTATTAAAACCAACCCGTTGACCATTCCGCTGTTCGATACCGCGTGGCTCACCAAAATAGATATCACCCGTGAGTTCACGTATTATCATAATATCAAGACCGGCAACGACTTCCGGTTTAAGGCTCGATGCATCAGCGAGTTCGGGATAGAGAATCGCCGGGCGTAAATTGGCAAACAAATTGAGTGCCTTGCGGATCGCCAGCAAGCCCCATTCTGGACGTTGCGGACGCGGCAAATTATCATACTGCGGGCCACCCACTGCACCGAGT